>ENA-OURZ01000004-OURZ01000004.1-human-gut-metagenome-genome-assembly--contig:-NODE-4-length-313487-cov-5.518001_pt1 | contig 313487 bp, 225 predicted proteins | sample MGYA00242073_ERZ509195 | MGnify/ENA primary metagenome ERZ509195 (study PRJEB26280, sample SAMEA2338837) | human gut metagenome | biome: human gut; feature: human-associated habitat; material: faeces... | reverse complement strand
CAATCCTTTCTTTCGGTTGTGATTTTGCCTTGAGCCATTTGCACGCTTTCACGATGCTCGCCCCGTCGGGAATCAACACGTCGCCTTTCGCCAGTGCTTCGGCGAATGCCTCGTCTTTTAAAGCCGTGTTGTAAGAATGCGCGTTGATGGTGTTTATCAAAAGTTTGCCGGATGGCAATGTGTCCAACTCCCTACGGCTTTCCACCAAAGGGATTTCCTTTAATTTTAATGACATATGGATTGTGATGTAATAGATTTAATCTGCTTGGGATTGGCGAGAAATGGTTTGTTTTTGTTCCAATTTCTTGTACAGATGCTCCACTTGGCGGTTTATCGTGTCCAGATTAAAGGTTGTACGGGCAAGACGGACCGATTCATTTGCAATCTTCTTGCGGAGCACCGTGTCGTTTATCATGCGTTCCATCAGTTCTGCCAAAGCCTCGACGTTTCCTGGCTCAAACAATAACAGGTTCTTTTTGTCATCTGCAATATCAGGAATGCCCCCTACAGGAGTGGTAATGACCGGTAGCCCGTATGCCCAAGCATCCAATACCGCCATTGGGAATCCTTCGGCATAGCTCGGCAGGCAAAATATCGAAGCCTCTTTAAAAGCCTTATCTTTTTCTGCTCCGTTAACCCATCCTAAAAACACCGTTTGGTTGGCAATTCCCAGACCGGTCACCATTGCTTTCGCTTCTTCAATCTCTCCGTTTCCGGCAAATACGATTTGCCAATCTGGATATTTTCTGACAATTTTTGCAAAAGCCCGGATCATATCGGCATATCCCTTACGGGCGTTTATAGTCCCTGCATAAAGAATCTGTTTCTTCCGGGCGTGCGGTGTGTCGGAAACCTCCGTAGTGCACGGATTATATATAATCTCAACCTTGTCACCCAACCGGAATGCTTCATTCACATATTGTTTCCACAATTGCGAGAGTACTACTACACAGTCGGCTTTGCCGAACAAATAGCGGTACACCCATTGGTAATGGCTGTTGATTGTGGTTTCGGGCGAGAAAGCATGGAAGTGTACAATGGTTTTCTTACCCAATAATTGGGCAAACGGGAAGAACAGGCATTTCCGGAGTGCCGACGGTGGCTCGCTGGTATGGAAGTGTACAATGTCATAAAAAGGCAATAAGATGATATAGGTCAGCCATCCCCGTATCAGATAGGCCATTTTCCATAGTGCGTTGCGGTCTATATGGGTGGCAATCCACTTGCAACGAAAGTCCGCCCACTGTTTGCCTTTTTTATGGGCTTTGATGACAGAAGTTATGCCTCCCCGTGTTTTCGGGGAAGTCGCGACTACTAAGACTTTATACATTTTTATGTAGGGTGGTGTGGTTAAGGGCAAATGTCTGCTTAAAGGGGCTAAGCAAGTATAGTGTGGATAACAAAGGGAAATCTATCGAATTTTCATTTTTTGCGGGAAGCAATCAGCTCTTCCCTGCTATATCTTTGGGATTCCGGATAAAGTTTCTTTTCATGTTCTAAAACTTCATCCACCGTAAATCTGAATTTTAGAACTTTCGCAGGTATACCGCCGATAATGGAATAAGGAGGACAAGATTTGTTCACTACCGCGCCTGCTGCAATGACGGAACCGCGCCCGATAGTCACACCTTTTAAAATAGTGATGTGCGCACCTGTCCATACATCGTCCTCTATTATAACCGGTGCATCATTTTCGGGAAGTTTGTCATGCGAATCCATGATATAACTTCCTATCACGTCTATGCGATGGTTCCCCGTGATGATGGTAGGTTTAGGACCGAAAATCACTTTGTTTCCAATCCTCAATTCAGCTTCAGTGCAATAAAACACAGCTCCTTTCGGAATACTCGTATAATCTCCAACAGTCAAATTCCACAATCCCTTGAAGTCGGAACTTGCCGGACGTAGATACACATGTTTACCACACTGCTTCATTGCTCCTTTATATATACTACATAATAGCTTATCATATAAATAAGGAAGTAGAAGGGATAATTTTACCCCTATTTTAAATAGATTTAACATAACAATATGAATTGAGTGCTTACTGGAAAATTCACAGCGCGTTACCCCTGCGTGCCAAATACCGCTGCCTCCTCGCGGTCATTTAACCATTAACCCTTTTGTTCCAAATAAGAATCCCCCCCCCTGTCGGCAATGTGAATGATAGAGAACACGCGACTATGCTTGCACGCATATCGTAAAGCCTTGGTTGAATACTGAATATAAAAAACTTTGTTTACAACGAAAATAGGCCTTTCATCAATAGCTGTTTTGACTACTTGCCTTCATTCTATTTAAATACTCTTCAAAACCTTTCCTAAGATTATCCGTCATATCTTGGTTTATAATTTGATTACTTACTGCATTAGAAACTTCGTAGTCATTATTGCATATTTTATTTATTTCATCTAAAGATAAACCTTTGTATTCACGGTTAAATACTTCCTGAACATCTGGCTCCAAATTGCCTGTAAATTCATTGAAATATGGTTCTATAACGAGATCATATTTTGTAACAAGATCGTTAACATCATCTATGTGTGGAGCGATAATTAAAATTTGTTCTTTTGGAAAGTCTTCGAAATCAAATATTTTTCCTTTTATACGCCACTCTCTCAAATATTCAAAATCATGAGTATCAACATTTAAGTTTTCGACTCTCCATTTTAAATTATCAGGAATTGATTCTAATTCTTTATCATCGCAATAAAAAACATTTCTAGCTCCATATTTTTTTATTAATAAATCTCTAGAAAATCCTATTCCAAAAGGTTGATACATAGGTAAATTTGTTGAGTTTACTTTTGTTTCAAAGAATTTATGAATACTTGTAATTGGAGATGCTGAAAAACATACAAAATCATACTTCTTCGAGATTAATTTCTTTTGATTTAATATGGAATAAAGAGACTCTTTACTTTTCTCTGCTGTTCCCTTTGTGAAATGGAACAAATAAGGAGTTTGATCCAAACGTGTTCTCCTAAATTTATCAGATATAGTACCCATGACTATTGGTGAAATCTTTTTGTCTTTGTTCTTAACACAGAACGAATAGGGATTCTCCATAAGTCCAATCCTCCGTTTAGTACTGAAAGTAAAACTTTTCACTGCTATACACAATTTTATAATTTTATTCTCAGCGAAGATAGGCCTTTCATTAATAGTCATTTTTGACTGCTTACACTTTAAGAATTTATCCCAAGCATAAGCAGGAAGCGCAAAGCATTTTATTATTATTACCAATATGTTCATTTTTTGTTGCCAATAAATAGCGGTAAAGTTTTATTTAAAATCCATATTATCGGTAAACACAATAGTAATACAATTGCTGCACCAATAAAAGGATTACATGTCGGTATAAACGAGAATAATGACAAATGAACCCCTAATATAGTCATCGTATTTCTTGATAAATATGTTATTAGCTTAATTTCCTTGGTATAAATCAAAGATGAAAAATCAAAAACAACAATACTACCTAACAATGAAGTCAAAATGAAAAGTGAGAAATATTCGCCGAATTCAAATCCTAACCAACTCGGTCTACCGTTATAGATGGCCAAACAACAAAGTGCTATAAAAATAACCTTTGACGCGTCTATCCATAACTCACGTTTCCCTTTATTCATGATTTGAGCATTTTTTTTATTTTTCTTACTATTGGGGCTAATTGATTGTCCCTGAGTCGTTCCCATATTGTTTTATAACCGTATTTTTCTTCACAGAACTTAATCCCTTCTTTTTTATAATCCTTCCAAAACCTTTTCCGACTGCGCGGCTCTTTTACATTACGACTCATGCAAACTTGTATAGCCGGTTCCAATGGCGTTTGAACGAAATCCAATGAGTCTGAAATTTTATCAAAGAAAAGCTTTCCTTTTCCGTTATTTATTAAGAGACAACTAACTCCGAGTCTATCTTCAAAAGACGGATTGACAGCCTTTATATTCCAATAATCACCTATTGTTATATCAGAAGGGCGTACTGTTGATGTAAAACGACAATGATAACATGAAGGTCTGTTTGTTAACCCTTTGAAGAGCATAGTGAGATACGTCTCGTTAGTAAATGACTTCTCTCCTTGGAATATTTGGAAATGGTATGAACCTCTCCATCCTAATTTCTTATCCCGGAAACTGATATTGCTAACCTTGTTTCCATAAGAAAGCAGAACATCTTCAAACACCTTAGGCGAAGGAACGCTATGACATAAAATATCTACAATGATAAGGTTATCATAATCCTTATTCAGGAATGTACGCAGCCCGGCACATTGGCATGGAGTTCCTGTAAAAAGAATTGTCTTCCCATTTTTAAGTTGTTCTCTAATTTCCTTATAACAATTTCCAATCCAGCTTTGAACATATTTTGAGCCTCTGAGTTTGTGTAAATTTTTTATTTCTGCAACTGAAATATGTTCTACCCTTTGGGATTCAGGAACAAAAGAAGCACCGTAGGCTACCCCCCCCATTAGAAGTACCTCTGTGGCTAACGCGGTGAACATTCCGCCAGATGTACTCACACTGCGTATTTCATCACATTTGTTTTTAGCCGCATACACCAAGGGATAATTCTTGATGGCTTCCGGCTTGTCTTTTGTCCATATACATGCCTTGACACATGCGCCACAATTTATGCACAATGACGTATCGACTTCTGGATAAGCAAATCCTTCTTCATCTTTGTTCATTGTAATGCAACCTTTGGGGCATGCACTCATACAGGCACTACAACCCGAACAATTGTAACGATTGGGATTTACATCATTTATGTGGTTCATACGCTAGTTTTCAATGGCATTCAAGAGATAATTTTCAGAATCTTGTCGTAACAAATCAAGTTTGCGGTTAGGCTCCGTAAAATCTATAATGTCTGATAACTTGTCAATATCGTTTATATCTGAAAGCAAACGTTCAGAAAGACCTACGTTCGCAAGCAAAGTTTGTGCCCTTTGAGGAGAGTTTCGTTTGATGACACTGATAAAGTTCTTGTTGAAATTCACGGCAAAGGCTGTTCCATGGAAAGAATTTGTACATATATATTCTGCATGGTTGAATAAGTAAAGAAATTCAGCCGGCCCACAGAAACGTATGTTCAAATCAACTCCCGGATGCGGTTTACGTGTATTACTCATCATGGCTACCTTCCATCCATGTTTGTCGGCAATCTTTCGTGCATACGCCACAACCTCATCAATTTCATCTATATAATATACCAAGACGTATTTGTCTTTGATAGCAACCTTATTTTCGGCATCTTCCCATTGCCGGGCATTTAGCAGTAAAGTCGGGTCTAAAACAACTTTGACTTCTCTTTTCAGGAATCCCTCCAATTGTTTTGCCCCGGCATTTTCTCTTGTACTCAAATGGGCATATTCATCCAGCCACTTCTTTACAAAAGGAATCTCTTTTTCATTAAATACATATGAACCGACAGAAGACGCATAAGCAATTTTCTTATACTTGTCTTTTGACGCAAATGCAAGATAATAAGCAGGATTCAGTTTTTCAAGAAAACCTCCACAAGTGGGATTCCAAACTTGGTCACTACCACTTATTACCACATTATAATCTCCGTTAAATCCATTCATCAATTCATCCAAAGATTTATAGGTTTGTGAAGAAACCGATTTTTTCAAGAATTTGCGATATCTTTTGAATCTTGGATAATTCATTATTTTGTACGCGATATTCATAGGAAAAGGATATATCCGGGGATGGTTAGGAATTTTGATGTAATTTATAATCTCACTCTCATACCCTTTAATTCTAAGGTAAGTATTGAGTGCATAAGCCTGTAAAGCAGCACCATAATTTAAATCACTATGAATAGTTATAATTCCAATTTTTTGCATCATATTCTTGTTTTAATATAAACTATTTGCTCTTACTACATAAACTCGTAAACAAGTCTCGCCATTTTGGCATGATATTAATGTCTGAGTATAAACGGGCGTTTTCCTTTCCTTTTGCCCCATACGTTACACGTAATTCTTCATTACGCATCAGGCTGACAAGTGCATCGACAAATTCTATAGCATCATCATTCCTTATCAGTCTGCCGTCTATCTTGTCTGCAATCAAATCTTTTGGTCCGCAAGGGAAGTCATAACTTACTATTGGTAATCCCAATGATTTTGCTTCCAACATTGTCATTGGCATGCCTTCGTAGTTAGAAGTCATTACAAAAATAGAGGATTCCAAATAGTGTTTTTTAATATCCGAGGAGTTACCGCACAAGTTGACAACATCCGAAAGTCCAAGACTATTTATTTGTTTCTGCAACACTTCACGTTCATTTCCCTCCCCGTATATATTAAGCGTCCAATCCGGACACTTTTTTGCCACATCCACCCATAAGCCGATCAAACGGGAAAAACATTTTTGAGCATCCAATCTTCCCACCGCTATTACTTTGTGATTCTTTAAAACAGCTTGCTCTTCTGATTCAAAAGGTAATATATTGGAAATACAAATAACATTGGATATTTTAGATTTCCACCTCTCGGCATCCTCTTGTGTCAATACTACGAATTGATTATATTTCGCAATAATAACATTCTCTTCCAACCAACATTTAAAATAATATGCCAATTTGGTTGGAAGAGAAAATCCAAAAGCCTTTGCCATTAATCGTTTTTGACCTTTACAAAAATGAAATTCCAGCACTTTTTTACTTCCGTCCTTAATTTGAGGCAAAAATTCAACTTCGTGGGTAAAAGTTGAAACTGTAATATCAGGCTTATGCCGCATTAAGATTTGGGCTAACTTCTTTTTATGAATCTGATGAAACCGTCGTCTTTCTCTAAGCCTCTTCAAAAGGGGGTACTTGGATATTTTATCATAATCCAATCCTAAATCCACCAATTCAACTTTCTTGCTTAACGGATAGAATGGCGGTTTACCCTGTTGGTTTGAAACAACAATTACTACCTCATATCCATAAACATCCGCTAAATAATTGGCCTTGATTGTAACAATACGCTCTATTCCTCCCGGACGATAAATCTGTGGTATGCAATAAACTATTGTCATATCCTTACTATTTTCTTATAATATTTAATAAATAAATCCTTGGGCAGATGCTTAGAAAAAATGCTGCGGCAAACATTAAGATTTCCTTTAAATAGTATTTGGGAGCGTGTATTTCCGCCTAAAGACTTTATGCCATGTCCTAACATATATATACCTCTTATAATGAAAACGCATGAGGCTAAAAAGAAACGTAGGAAGGGATTTCCATGCGAATAAAATATCAGGGCGCCCATAGTATGTGCAGGCATAGTTGCAGACTGGATTTTCGAGGATGTTCCGCTTGCGATATGAAAGATTACGTTCTCGGAATCTACATATACTTTCATGCCTTGCTTGTTGATTGTATCGGACAGGGCTATGTCTTCTGGACAAAAATAAAATGTTTCGTCGAACCATCCCAATTTTCTAAAGACATCGGTTTTAATTAAAAAAGCAGCTCCCGATATGTTGTATGATTGAAACAAACCGTTCTGGTTTTCATATGTTGATTCACTCTTCTCTTTTATCCTTAGTAAGGATTTCAGCCATGAAAGCCAATTATATTCTCGCCGTCCGCATATTTGTTCCCTTCCATCAGGATACTTGATATTGGGGCTGACTATAGCCACATCATTCGGGAGTTTGTTGAATGAATTTACTAACGAATCGATTACAGGAGATTTTATGAAAGTATCATCATTCACTATGAAGCAATACTTCCCCTTGGCCTGCCTTAAAGCTAAATTGTTATTTTCTGAGAAACCTCTCAAATCGTTGCTTTCAATGAATATTACATTAGGGTAATCATGCCTAGCTTTTTCCAAGTTTTCGTGTGAGAACATGAAAGCTGTAACAAGTATCTCATAAGATACGTTTGTGTACTTTATTATACTGTCAAGGCAAGGGTAAAGGTTTTTAAGGTTATTCATGCATACGATAACCACACTCACACATGTATCCATAATTTTCTTTTTTTTGCTTTATATATTTCAGATTCGATATATGCCAAAAAGATACCGTAGGGTATAAAGTTAGGACCGGAAAAACCATGAATTATAAGATTTTGAATCAACCACATACAGATAAAAGCCATATACGTATTTTTGTATTGCGGAATTAGCTTTTTCACCACGCGATATCGACGGAAAGCGAAAATGAAAATGAGAATATAAGAAATAACACCTACTGTACCATATATATATATGCAATCAAGGAAGCCATTATGTGAAGATATAGCCATCCCGTATTCCCTTAATAACAGTTCGTGTACACTGCCAAATCCGTGTCCGAAAAATTGCTCGACCCAATTACTGTTTAGCCATCCGTTTAATACAATCATGTAAAATACTTCTCTACCTGAACCATAAGTTCCTCCAGCCTCGGCATCATGGGCATTTCGCTCAACTAACATCTCCCAATATTGTGCGAGCAGTAAAGTTGAACCTGCAAATGTAATAAAGGTTAGTATGACATAATCTTTGGATTTTAATGATTTCAACATGGCTTTAAATTGAAATGCGCCAAAGACTAAAAGTAGCACTAATGGGGTTCGCTTGGCTGTAAGAACAGCAATTCCAAATCCTATTATCCACAAATAAGTGGCTACTCTCTTATTAAAAACGGCAAAGATTAAAGGAACAAGAAAATATATAGCCCCTCCAGAATAGACTCCTTGCCCTTCAGTTAGTATTTCAATGTTTCCTGTCGCTCTAAATGAATATTCTTGATAAATAGCTATTATAAGATATAGATAAAATACATATATATATAATTTTAGCCAAGGGCGTATTTCTTCTTGTTCGAGATGCCTGAATATGTCGTATAAATAGTATATAGGGAAAATCCAAACGAATATCTTAAATTGTTCTGCCATGAAGTACAATGAAAACCCTTTAGATGATAAGGTGACAAGGAAATTCACTAATGTCAGTAAAGAAAAGACATAAAAGGCTTTTATTGATAAAATTTTTGATCGTAACGCTTTAAAGAAACTTGGCGCGGAGATTATCACAACCAATGTTGATAGGAGTTGTGGTATCAATCGATTAAAGCCATAGTCGGACGTTGAACCATAGTTGTCACTTGATGGAAAGATTATTGATGAAACAAGGTATGCATAGAGTACATAGAAGAATACGTGCAGTTTTTTGTTGTATCGTTTGTTGTTCATCTTTATTCTAATATATAATGTTGCTTTCCGCTATTCTGCAAATTACCTTGTTGTAATATGATTCAGGGGCACACATTGCTTTTTTAACATGATCTCCTTTATAGGAAAGTTTAAAGAAATTTGTGTCGGATCTCATCTCGTCCCATTTCTCTTGCTTAAAATCATCTTTCAATTTTTGCATTAAAGAATAAAGATGTGGATTGCTCTCACTAATGGAAAGAAATTCTTTTCCTTCTCTTTGACTATCGATTGAATATTCGAGAAGATAGTCAACGAGAAGATAGTCGACAAGACTATCTTCTCGTTGCCAATACGCCATAAACAGATTCAACATGTGTTTGGCCAAGGGGTCGTGTACTTCCCTATACCATAATATGAATGTTGACCATTTCATATATGAGACTGATATTGTATATTTGGGGTGGGATAGCTTAATGCTCCAATATTTATTTCCGAATATGGAATCTGGTATCCGTTGCTCGCACCATACTGTTGCGTCTATCCAAAATCCTGAATAGTGATACAATAACGCATAACGTAATATGTCGGAAAAATGGGTAATGGTGATGATGTCATTTTCAACTTTTTGGGTTATGTAATCGGGAAAAATCAGATATTCATTCAAATTATATTTGGAAATCAGATGGATTTCGCAATCGTTCGAGATGTTTTTGATATAAAGTTGCTCGTAACAACATTTTACCACATTGGGCATTTCATCCTTTCCTTGATACCAAAAGACCCATATATGATGTTTTTTACTTAATACCTTTTGAGGTATGATTCTTTCTGACAAATCTGCGCTTATTGTTATATCGCTATAATTTCGTTTTATATAGGCTCTTATTATGTTATGCTTTTTTTCTATAAGATACTGACTTTTGGATTTCTTGGCGACAAGTTGTAGGAGGCTGACGTGCAATCCTTTTCTTGCGCCAATCACATGGCAAATGGAAGAAATGGAACTTGCTGTTTTCTTGATTTTCCGTATCATTGTATTTTGCTGATTAATTTGGCAGGATTACCTGCTATAATGGAACCGTCTGGAAAAGATTTGGCGACCACGGCATTGGCTCCTATTACACAGCATTCTCCAATGGTCACACCTGGCATTATGCAGACATTTTCTCCTATCCATGTGTACGAACCTATGACAATGGGGCCTTTGGAAGACAATGGACGTTTTCGTGGAATCATCCTCATTGTCTCAATTGTGGTTTTTTTGGAATTGTCTGTCATGAGGCATCTGGGGCCTATGTCAACGTTATCTCCTATTTCTATTTTGTTGATGGCTGTAATATGGGCATAAGGCCCTATTGAAACGTGATTGCCAATCGAAATTTTCATTCCCTTACCGCTTTCAAGTGCTGTTATACTGCAATGTTTGTCTATACAGGAGTTGTCACCTATGGATATATACCCCCCCCCCTGTAATGTGTAAGTCTCCGCATATGAGTGTGTTATGACCGATATGGCTGAAATTCACACCAATCCATCCAGTGTACAATCTTCTTTTGAACGGTCTAAATAATACTAATAATTTGTATGGAAATATCATTCCCATTATTTTTCCCGGAATGAGAAAGATCTTATCTAAAATTCTATTCATAATTTCTTCTTTATAAATTGTATTATGAAGTCTTTTTCTTTATTTGTCATTCCCACTAAGAACGATACGATTATTGATGTTACCAATATGCATGTTGCTTCCAATGCTCTGTACCCCGTGGTGTCTGGTAATAACATCGTCATTGTGAGTGCAAATAGCGTGACGATTATTATAATTGACAAGATTCTTGTTAGAACGTCTTTACAGTATTTCGCTTTGCTTATACCTGTGTACTTAGTTAAATACACCAAACTGGTAAACAGTATGCAGAAATTGGCTATGCCTTGAAGGATAAAGACTATGCGTCCATTATATCCTGTTTTAAGGAACAAGTACGATAGTGGCATCATCATTAGTAGGATTACTGATATATAAATATTGATATATTTTACTTTTCCCGTTGCGGAAATTGCTGTTTTTATTGGGTCGGTAATTATGTTTATGATTGTTGCACATATTATTAGCTTTACGAAATCTCCTGCATATGGAGGTACTTCAACTAACCAGATTTTTAATAGATCATCTGTTATCAGCATTATTGGAGATGAAATGCAGAACATAAGAATAAAACTAAATCGAGATGATTTGAAGACAAGTTTTTCGGTATATGCCGTATCTCCTGATGCATAAGACTTGATAATTTGTGGATTGACGGCCATTAAAAAATTTACAGAGAAATTACGCACCACACCCATTACTTGCATGGCTATGCCCCGTGCTGCATTCACTAAAGGACCAAAAAATAGATTCAGTAAAATATTTATTCCTTGTACTTGAATTACTTCTGAACAAAGTGACGTGGTATTCCAACCTGTATATCCTAATAGCTGCCGAGCGACTGTTATGTCGCATCTGCCTCTGATTTTCATTTTGGAGATATTCCTGTTGCAATAGATGGTATATGTTATTCTGATAAGCGTCTGCACCGTAAGCATTAAAATCGCGTACAATACAAGTTTGTCCACGGTGCATATGCCAATAAGGAAGGCTATGGCAAGTTTGCATATTGCTTCTAAAATTGATATATATGCAAATGCGCCCATTTTTTCATATGACACAATTATAGCTGTATATGGTACGCTTAAAAATAATACTATTAATTGGAGCAATGACAATTGAAAAACCCATAAAACAGCGTCCATGCGTCCGGGAGGAATGGTCATCTTATTATATAAGAACCAACACCCTGCCGTCTCTGCCAATACCAATATAGCAAGGCTGAGTATGATAAGAATGCGCATGCTTGCCCTGAAAATTGTTTCAACATCGTATTCGTCAGGTCTTCTAATAGCGTACGATATGAATCTTTGGATACTATTAGCCATTGAGCCTTGAATAAAGCCGAACATGGTAATAAAGCCCGCAACGACATTGTAAAGGCCAAAGTCGGATATTCCAAGGTTCTTTAAAATAACCCGTGAAGTGTAGAAAGAAACAACCATCAACAATGCCATCCTTAAATATAATAGCATTGTATTCTTCGCTATCCTCTTATTGTTCTGAGATGAATTCTGCATAATCTCGTAATAGTCAATTATTCATCTACTTTAAGTAGTTCCAGTTCCTTTGCAGCGGCAGTCATGCCTTGTCTGCGGTAAATCTCCAACAGCGATTTTTTGGGGTACATTTTGTTCTCATTGATATTCAAGGCGTCCTTTAATATGAATATGGATTTGTCCAATTTATGTTCCACGTAGTAAGCGTACTCGCCTTGCATGCAACGGCATACGTCGGTAGCCTTGGTGTGGTTGCTTCGTTCCACTTCATTTATCAGTCCTTGTAACTCGCAACGCTCGTCATTGGTCAATGATTTCCTGCGGCGAATTAAGGCTATGAAATAGGATTGGATATGGTAGATGTTTGTTTTGCGATGCAGGTAGTTTTGGCGTGCCAAATCCAGTGCTTCGTCGTATTGGCCTAAAGACAGGCGTATATTCACCATCTCACGCATAGTACGTGAATGTTCCGGTGCGAGCTTAAGCACTTTGGAATAATATTCCAAGGCACGTGCTGATTCTCCTTTGTGACGGTAATAAAAACCTAAAAGGAAATAATAATCAAGTTTATTCCCGTTATCGAAGTTTCCGATGTAATCGAAAAAATGTTCATCTTTTGTGCGGGCATAGGCCAAGGTGAGCCTGTACTTTGTTTCCCAAAGGATTTGTTCATCGTAGTTGGTGTTCTTTAGCAAATCCAGACATAAAGAAATGACATAGTCGTAATGGCCGCTGTCATATTCCTTTATGACATTTTTCAAGATGAGGGACGGCATGAAATATTTGGCCGGTATTTTTTTACGCTCTTCCAACATCTGCTGCAATGTCAGCATGAATTCGGAGTAATCATTGGCTAACACCTCGTCCAATCCTTCTGCAAGGGCTTTCTTCATCACTTCTGACAGTTTCAGCGAATACTGTTTGTCCATCGCTAATTTGGAGCGATTGATGTAGTCGGCTACCGTCGGATTCAGCTTCACATAGTCATATTCTCCCAAGGCATAGTTGTATAGCGACAAGTCGTAAAGCATCTGGAGGGCATCCCATGTTCCCGTCCCCTCTCCGAATACTTTCTCTAGAACGGACAGGCTGATTATCTCATTGCGGGCAAGCAATAACATGATTTGGTAAGCCAAAGGGTTTGATTTTACTTGTTCGAGCAAAGTGCTGCAATAAAAATCCGAATACTCCACAATGTCGTTGATGTTCCGGCGTGCGTTCATCAAGTCGGTTTCCATCATGAAAACAGCCAAATTGATTTGCGAGGGTATTCCTCCGAGCTTGCTTAGGAAAAATTCCTTGTCGTTGCGTGGAATGTTGTCCATTTGGTGTATATGCAACAACTTCAAAAACAGGTTCTGCGTTTCCGATTTGGACAGTTCCGGAATCCTGTAAACTAAGGAAAGATGTTCTTTGTGTAAGGTCTTTTCGTTCGGCTTGTATCTTGATACCAAACAGAACACCAAATTGTTGGCAAAAATTTCGTCTTGAACTAAATCACGAAACCATCCGACGATTTCATGATGGGGAAGTACAATGCCACCGTCATCGATGATGAATATGATTTCGCGGAAATTTATGAACTCTTTTACGAGAGCCTTGGCGATATTTACTTTCTCTTCCATGCTTTTGGTTGAGAGGTCGTGTTCCATGATGGAAGCATCTGGATTTACCGTATTGAGCTTGTAGATGAAATTTTCCAAACTCTCCTTGCCGTCGATGGTAATGATGACAGGCTCGTAATATGGTTCAATATAATTGGCTTTACGCAATGCGTTTTTCAAGAATGTGCGCCGCCCGATGCCTTCAAAATAGTTGTAAGCAACGATATAGGTGGGTGTCCATCCGTCCAAATTGTTGATGTCGTTCTCAAAATGTTCCATTTCTGCATTTCGTCCCACGAAATTCTTTTCCAAATCGCGGTTGAATTTGTTGTTTTTCAAACATACTTCACGAAGGGACTGTTTGATTTTCTTGACTATCAACGCTTCATTCTTGGTATATTTCAAATTATAGGGCTTTGAAATCCATTTGGGAATCCGTGGGTCGTCGTAGGTTATCGAAGGGTCTATGACGATAGGTAGGATGCGGTCTATGATATCTTCTGTGAGATTGAATCCTGCATGTTCAATTTCTTTTATGACCCATTCTGATTGGAGTGAATTATTGGAGATGAACAAGACAAATATGTCTGAGGTGGCAAGTTCCCTGAATATTTCAGTTAATGTCTGCCTGCCAGCTTCGAAAGATATTTCGTCAATGACACAGTTTTTATTTCCTAAAACGTTAGCAACACGTCTGACAAGGTCTTTGTCTTTGCTGCTATGGGACAGAAATGCTTTTGCCATGATGGGGAAACTTCGGTTTTGTTAATACGTAATAAATGGATGCCTATTGACTCGCTGTCAAAGAGATTGGGAAACTAAAAAAACAGGTGTGATAAGTCCTGATGATTTATGGTTAGTTGCAATGGCTCTACACAGGAGTTTTCCCAAAAACATCCTTCATCCTTCAGGATGCTTGCTAACGCGTTCATTATTTTGAAGTTATAGCCTGAAGGATGTTTCAGGCATCTTTCAGCCATGTTTCATTTCCTTTGGAAGAGAACGGAAAATCAATCTGCGGAGAATGAAAAATCGCTTGGCTTAGATTGAAAAATCATTTGGCGCAGAACGTTTGACGGCTTTCTGCCATGAAAGGGAACTGAAAGATGAAATTTTACCGTTCAGTTCCTAATATGTTGTATAATAGATGTTTACCATACATCCTGAAGGATGAAGGATGTTTTTGGAAATTCCCTTGGGTGTATTTTAGTTAGTGATTACCCAATCTTTCAGGGTATGCCTTTCCATGTCGAAGTTGATGCCGACTTTCACCACGGGCAAGCCGCACAGGGCGAAGCGTTTGGGATAGTTTCTCAAATCAATCTGTTGCATGGCGGCCTCGGCAGATTGGTTCAGTTTCAGTTCCACGACGTAGAGCGTGGTGGCTGTGCGTATCACCAAATCCACCCGTCCCATCGGGGTACGTACTTCCACGTCCACGTACGCGCCAAGGAGGCTGAAAATGATGTAGAGCATCTGTTGGTAATGGCCTTCGTAGTCCGTGCGGTCGCAATAAGGGACGGTGGAAAGGAACGTCTGCAACAGGCGCAACATCCCGTCCATGTCGCCGCGCACCAAGGCACGAGCCAAATTGACCACCGTGGTATTGGTCGTCTGTGTGTCACGTGTCACATAATAAGGTATGAGGCTGCGCATCAGGCCTATCCTTACTTCCGCATTCGGGATGTCCAACGTATAAATTTGGAACATTTCATCGTACCCCTTGATGGTGACATAGCCACTTTGGTACAACAAGGGCGTGATGCTTTCCATTCGTTCGGTCGGTGCGTCGAAATCAGCCGCCACAGCCTCGTTACCTCCTATCCGGGAGGGCAATACACCGAATTTGTTCAGCATTTCGATGAGGTATGTGGGCGTGCCGCTGCCGAACCAATAAGAATCCAACCGCCCGTCAGCAAAAGCGTTCAGCAGGCTGAATGGGTTATAGATGTCAGGCGAGGGCCAGGTGAAATGGTAACCGTCGTAATGGGCTTTTAGCTTCTTTACGACCTCTTCGCAATTTACGTTCAACCGTCCGGCCAAAATGTCCAAATCCTCGTCCATCTGGATGGCCATCTCCTCTTCCGTGATGCCGCAGATAGCGGCATATTCCGGCAGCATGCTGATATTCTTAATGTTGTTCAACTCGCTGAAAATGCTCAGTTGTGAGAACTTGGTGATGCCCGTCAGGAACACGAAGCGCAGGTAGGGGTCGCAGGCTTTGAGCGGACTGTAGAAGTTGCGCATGATGTTGCGGAGGACGGGCAGGTCTTTTTCTTCATGCACCACGTCGAGCAGGGGCGCGTCGTATTCGTCGATGAGCACCACCACCTGGCGGCCCGTCTGTTCGTATGCGCGGCGGATCAAGTTCGTGAGGCGTATGTTGGCATCCGGACTTTCCGTGAGGATACCGTATTTATACTCCATCGGTTCCAACTGTGAAGCCAAATAACGTTCCAGTTGTTCCTTTTCCATGTGTTTGCCGAGGCTCATGTCGAAGCGCAATACGGGGTATTCCGTCCATTTCGTTTCCAACTGCTCCATGGCTAAACCTTTGAACAAGTCTTTTTGCCCTTGGAAATAAGCTTCCAAGGTACTGGTCAATAGGGATTTGCCGAAACGGCGCGGGCGGCTCAAAAAGATGTATTTCGAATCGGCATGCACCAAACGGTGGATATATTCCGTTTTGTCGATATACAGGAATGCCTTATTTCTTATTTCTGAGAATGTCTGTATCCCTATCGGATATTTTCGCCTTGTGTACTGCATAGTCGAACCCTCACTTTTTGAATTTGTATAAGTGCAAAGTTACTGAAAATGAAAAGCCATGCAAATGTTTTGCCGGAAAACTTTTCTTTATGTCCTATTGGTGCAGCCACACCGTCTGCAAGTACCTGCGCCATACGGCCAAATGGGTGGTGGCATTGATTTCCTTGCAGATGTTGATGCAAGTCGTGGCCAGTCGTTCTTTTGCACCGTCGATGTCCGGAGACGTGATGGCCAACACGTTCAGGGTTTCTACCCCTATCTTGAGACGGGGGAGGGCTTTTACCGGAGAGTCCTTGTCTGTCAGTACGCGGTAGAGCGTAGGGGCGAAGTTCCGGAACGACTCGATGAGTTTTTCTTCCTGTGTCTTGCCGTCTTTTCCGTTTAGGCCCGTTCCTGTTACCAAGCGTTCATTGGCCTTGCCTGTGGTTCGGAAATATTTGTCCAAGAACATGTCCCAGTTGGTGAAAAGGATGTAACCGCCTTGGGCTGTGTCGGGCATGATGCCGATATGGCTGTAGTAAGTGGTGGTTATGGATTCCTCTTCGCCTTTGCTGGGGCGGTAGGCCCGTTCCGTAATGTCCGTCTTTCGGATGATTTCGGTGAAGTCCGTGTGGGGCAATTCCGCTTCGTCTTTTCCGTCTTCGAAATCCACGCCCGAAGTTGGGGTGAGAAACGGGCGGATGACGTGCTTGTCCCAATGGATTCTTACGTAGCCGGGATTGTCACGCTCGTAACGGGCAAGGTCCAAGAGCAGTTCTGCCTCTCGGGTGTTCATTCGGGATGTCTTTTGGCTCAGTGCCTCGTACCCTTTGCGGGCCAAGTCTTTGCGAAGTTCGGCGAGCGACGGTTTTATCACCAACGAATCGACTGTTTCGTAGAGCATCGGAAGCGTTTCCCTTTCATGACCGCAACTTTCCAACATGCCGACGAGCAAATCGACGGCTCGTGCTTTTTGTGTGCCGATGGTTTGGCGGTCGCCTTCGGTGTTATGCAAGCGAACCACATGGAAGTTCCAGATGTTGGGTATGGATACGGCAAAGTGCCCTTCCGAGTCTATGGATTTCATGTTGAACACCAACCTCCGTTCCCTGTGGAAGCGGGTCAGATAGCCTTCGCGCCCTTTCAACGGGCCGTCCAAAACCTTGACAATCTCGTTCGGCTCATTGGTTTTCGGGTTGAAGGCGTAGTCACTGTAAGGCTTTTCCAATACGATGACGTGTTCTGCGTAATTTTCATTGAAGTCCTTGAAGAAGCGCATCTGTTCTTCGGGTATCGTCAGGAAACCGGCCTTGTGCCTGTCGTCTTTTTTGCGTTCATACAAGAGGGTGCCGTCCGGGTAGTATTTGCCGATGAAGTCTGCCACGGCTTCCAGGGTGGAAAGGACGAACACGTAACCGGCAAATAACGGCTGCTGCACGTCCCTGCCTTTGCTGCCTATGTCTGCCGTGGTATGGGTGGGGCAATAGGCTTCAAGTATATTGGGGGCTTGCGGCAGATGGGCCGAAAGTAAATCGGTAAGTTTCCTTTCTTGGTGGGGAAGGGTGCGGATGACGAACCACCGGAAGTCCACCTTGTTTAATTTGTCATGATGCTGTGGCTTCATGCAATCTTTATTTTCCCCTCATGCCGGACGCATAAGAGTTATGAAATGCCTTTTTCAGGCGTAACGGTCGTATCCTGGAAGAACCTCAGCAACGAATATCCACCGTTTTTATGGGAAGAGATGAACGAAGCGTTGCACGCTTCATAAGATCCTTTTCCATATCATTCATGTTTAAAATGGTTTGTTCAACCTTTCTAAGTGGCAGTTTTCATAATGTTGTATAATATGAAACAGCCACTTTCTGCAAACAGGTTAAAATCAAAGTTATCCTATGGGGCTTTTCTTGTGGTTCGTCTAACAAATGAAGGTTTGGAAACATGTTTTTCAAAAAATCTAAGCATAAAACGGAGCGGATTCAGTTCTTTTTACTAACTTTGCCGCTGAATGGCTGTTTCATATTATACAACTGCCATGGTTGCTAAGCATTCCTTGTAGGTTTGATTATTTCAAAATCTTGTCAATCATCTTTTTGTTGGCTTCCATCACGACAGTAGTGTCGATTGATGAAAGGTAGATTTGTGTGGTTTTCAGGCTGTCGTGTCCCAATCCTGTGCTGACAATCGAAAGGTCATAGCCCATGTCCCGCATAGTGGTGGCCCAAGTGTGGCGCGCCACGTATGTTGTCAGTGGGATGCGCAAGCCCGCTATCCTGCCTATTTTCTTCAAGTTCCGGTTGATGTTATGTTCTGCTTTTTCGTATTGCCGGCGTTCCGTCCCGTCGGCATGGGTGATGATGGGCAGCAGGTACGGGCTTTCGGTTGTCAAATGAGCATACGTCTCGACGATGGCTTGCATGGAAGGCTCCCAACCGATGTTCAGGCTCTGTCGCGTCTTTTTACGGTCGTATTGCAGTACGCCGTTCCGGATGTCGGATTTTCTCAGGTAGGCCAGGTCTACGAACGATATTCCTTGCAGGTAGATGCTCAGGATGAACATGTCCCTTGCAAAAATGAGCGGAGAGCCTGCAGGCAAGCGGAGAAGCCTGATGGTCCGGATGGCTTCTAACGGGATGGCCCGTTTGGACGTTTTGGCAAAACCGGTGAACACATGCCGGAAGATACCTTTGTCCGTAGTCAGGCCCATCTCGACGGCTTTGCGGTAAAGGGTACGAAGGGTACGCAGGTAACATGAGGATGAATTGCGTTTAAGTCCACGGCTCTTCATCCATGCTTCATATAAGGTCATCATTTCCGCGTTCAGTTCGTCAAGGGCTATGTCTGTGCCTTGGCGGAAACGGGCGAAGCTGCTCAGTGCGTCACGGTAGGTCTTGGCTGTCCCAGGGCGGCCGACCTTTGCCTTCCGGTCGGCCATGTCGAGGATGAAACCGAACCATGTCGGGCAGGTGGGCAACTGTTTGTAAGCCGATACGATGTCTTCTGTGCCGTACTCCACCCTTTTCGTTTCCATCTCCGTGATGATGGCCGTAAGCTGATTGGTGTACCATTTTATTTTGGAAGCCGTAAGCCGCAGGAAATTTTGCCTTTCCGGTGTGCCGGCAATCCGGATGGAGGATGTGGTGTCGTTCCATTCATCCTGCCGTATGTGGAAACCGGTATGAATCATTCTTACCGTTCTGCGATGAATCACTTGGAAATACAAGGTCCCTTCTTGCTCTGGCAGGGTAGAAGGACGGAATTTCAATTTGAATGAGGCCATAATGATTTTTGTTTTAGAAAATGGATATGGATTATATTCTGGATTTTCATAAAGTCCGTAAAGGAAGCAATAAGTGCCTATTTTTTTAAGGATAATCACTTTAGAATCACTATAAAATTCGTATCTTTGCACCTTAAACGTATATAAGTAATAAGACTATGGCTGAAACGAAAAGAATCAAAACCGCATTGGTGTCGGTCTTCCACAAAGACGGGTTGGACGCTTTGTTGAAAAAGTTGCATGAAGAAGGTGTGAAGTTCCTTTCCACGGGAGGGACCCAGAAGTTTATCGAAGAGTTAGGGTATCCGTGTCAAGCCGTGGAAGAGGTGACGACTTATCCTTCCATTTTGGGCGGGCGCGTGAAAACGTTGCATCCTAAGATTTTCGGCGGTATTCTCGGGCGTCGCGGGTTGGCTGAAGACCAGGCGCAGATGCAACAATATGAAATACCCGAAATCGACTTGGTCATCGTAGACCTTTATCCGTTCGAGGATACGGTGGCGAGCGGTGCACGCGAGGCGGACATCATTGAAAAGATAGACATAGGCGGCATTTCGCTGATTCGTGCCGGAGCCAAGAACTTCAAGGATGTGGTAATCGTGCCGAGCAAGGCTGAATATGGGCCGCTGTTGGATTTGCTGAACCGGAAAGGGGCGCAGACTGACGTGGAAGACCGCCGGTGGTTTGCCACCCGTGCGTTCGGCGTGAGCAGCCATTACGATACGGCCATACATGCTTATTTCGATGGTGGCAAGTAAGACGAAGGCGTTTAAGGTAACGGATTTGGAAATATTAAAATGAAGTGAAAGGCTGATGGGATTCTTTTCTTTTACTCAGGAAATAGCAATGGACTTGGGGACGGCCAATACCATTATCACCAGTGACGGGAAGATTGTGGTGGACGAGCCTTCCGTGGTGGCGTTGGACCGGCGCACGGACAAGATGATAGCCGTGGGGGAGAAAGCCAAGTTGATGTATGAAAAGACGCATGACAACATCCGGACGGTGCGTCCCTTGCGCGAAGGGGTCATCGCTGATTTCTATGCTTGCGAACAACTGATGCGCGGACTGATAAAGATGGTGCATACGGGTAGCCGCTTGTTTTCCCCTTCCTTGCGCATGGTGATAGGCGTTCCTTCCGGTTCTACCGAGGTGGAATTGCGTGCCGTGCGCGATTCGGCTGAACATGCCGGGGGACGGGACGTGTATCTGATTTATGAGCCGATGGCGGCAGCCATCGGTATCGGAATCGACGTGGAGGCTCCTCAGGGCAACATGATAGTGGACATAGGCGGAGGTTCCACGGAAATCGCCGTCATTTCTTTGGGCGGCATCGTGTCGAATAACTCCATCCGTATTGCAGGGGACGACCTCACGGCCGATATCCAGGAGTATATGAGCCGCCAACATAATGTGAAGGTGAGTGAACGTATGGCCGAGCGTATCAAGATTCACGTGGGGGCTGCGCTGACGGAATTGGGCGAGGATGCCCCGGAGGATTATGTAGTGTATGGCCCGAACCGCATTACGGCCCTGCCGATGGAAGTCCCGGTGTGTTATCAGGAAGTGGCGCACTGCATGGAGAAGAGCATCGCCCGTATCGAGACGGCTGTCTTGAGCGCGTTGGAGAATACGCCGCCGGAATTGTATGCCGACATCGTGCATAACGGCATCTACCTGACCGGCGGAGGGGCTTTGTTGCGCGGGTTGGACAAGCGGTTGACCGACAAAATCAACATACCGTTCCACATTGCCGAAGACCCGTTGCACAGTGTGGCCAAAGGCACCGGCATCGCCCTGAAGAATGTGAACAACTTCTCTTTCCTGATGTAAGCCGTGCAGGGCTTATTGGATTTTTTGAAGAAATATAGTTATTGGCTCCTTTTCATTTTATTGGAAGGAGTCAGTTTGTTATTGCTTTTCCGTTTCAACCTTTATCAGGGTAGCGTGTGGTTCACTTCTGCCAATGCGGTATCCGGTCGCGTGTTGGAGTGGGAATCGGACTTTTTGTCCTATATCACTTTGGGTGAACGGAACAAGGAGTTGATGCAGAAAAACTTAGTGTTGGAACAGCGGGTCAGGGCATTGACGGAGTTGTTGGACCGTGCGGGGCATGATTCCACCTATACGGAACTGCGCCAAAAGGAGTTGTTGGCGGATTTCAGTATGGTGCCGGCCGAGGTGGTGGGCAACAGCGTGAACAAGCATAACAATTACCTGACCATTAACAAGGGGGAATTGGATGGCGTGAGGCCGGAGATGGGGGTCGTATGCGGCACGGGTGTCGTGGGGATCGTCTATCAGGCTTCATCGCATTATGCGATTGTCATGCCATTGTTGAATGGAAAGTCGAATATCAGTTGCCGGGTACGGGGAACGGATTATTTCGGTTACTTGCGTTGGGAAGGCGGGCATCCTTTGTATGCTTCTTTGGGCGATATACCTCGCCATGCCCGTCTGAAAGAAGGCATGACGGTAGAGACCAGCGGTTTCTCTGCGGTTTTTCCGGCGGGCTTGTTTGTCGGCAAGGTGACAAAGGTGGAAAATTCGGAAGACGGGCTTTCCTATAAGTTACAGGTGAATTTGAGTACGGACTTTGCCCGGCTTCGGGATGTGTGTGTGCTCACGACACCTAATCGGGTGGAGATAGACAGTTTGCAGCAAAAGATAGAAACAGAAAAATAAGGCAGAGGTATGATGCAGAGTTTTTTCAGCAGGTTGTTGTGGGCATTCATCTTGTTGGTTTTTCAGGGATTGGTATTCAATCATATCCATTTTTTCGGTTATGCCACTCCTGTCATATATGTGTATATCCTTTGTCTCCAGCCGTTGAACACTTCACGGTGGGCGTGGCTGTTATGGGGATTTGCTGTCGGGTTAGGATCCGATTTCTTTTCCGAGACACCGGGTTTGGGGGCTGCATCCATGACTCTGACGGCCTTGTGCGCTCCGCAACTTTTGCGGTTGTTTACTCCCAAAGACTGTCTGGAAGACATGGTGCCGGGCTACCGGACGTTGGGAGGATGGAAATACATTGGGTATGTGACGTTGCTCGTACTGCTACAGCAGGCATCCGTTATGATGCTTGAGGTATTTTCCTTCTTCAGTGCTTTGGACATGCTTTATACTTACTTGGGAAGCAGTGCGCTTTCCATTGTGCTGATATTGGCATTGGAGAGGATGCGCGGTAATAAATAGTTGGAAGTTTCGGATAAAGGGATGGCTAATTATAATAGGGAAAAGCGTAAATATGTAATTGGGGCGGTGGCTACGGGCATCGTCCTCATTTATATCGTCCGGCTTTTCACTTTGCAAATCATGAGTGACGATTATAAGAAGAATGCCGACTCCAATGCTTTCCTGAAGAAAATCCAATACCCGTCGCGGGGAGTCATCACCGATCGCAACGGGAAGTTGTTGGTATACAACCAGCCATCGTATGACATCATGGTGGTCATGAACGAGCAGCAGGGGGTGGACACGTTGGATTTGTGTGCAAGCCTCGGAATAACCAAGGAGTACTATGTCAGGCGGATGGAAGAAATCAAGGACCGCCACCGCAATCCCGGTTATTCGCGCTACACCCAGCAGCTTTTCATGAGCCAGTTGTCTTCTGAGGAGTTCTGCGTGTTCCAGGAAAAGCTGTTCCGTTTTCCCGGCTTTTATGTACAACGCCGTTCCATCCGTCAATACCAGTCCCCGTATGCCGCGTTGGTTTTGGGGGACATCGGCGAGGTGTCGCCCGCAGATGTGGAAGAAGATGAATATTACCAGAACGGTGATTTCATCGGCAAGCAAGGCGTGGAACGTGCGTATGAGAAGCAGTTGAGGGGGAAAAAGGGGATACAAATTCTTTTGCGCGATGCCCGGGGGCGTATCAAGGGGCGGTATATGGATGGCAAACTGGACACCAAGACCGTGCCCGGCAAGAACCTGACTTTGGGACTCGACTTGGAATTGCAGGCACTCGGCGAGCGTCTGATGGAAGGCAAGTTGGGCAGTATCGTGGCCATAGAACCTTCTACCGGCGAAGTGTTGTGCATGGTGTCTTCGCCTACTTACGATCCCCGTATGATGGTGGGCCGGCAGCGTGGAAAGAACCATTTGGCATTGAGCCGTAATCCGTTGAAACCCTTGCTGAACCGTTCCATCATGGGGCAGTATCCCCCCGGCTCCACGTTCAAGACCACGCAGGCGTTGACTTTCCTTCAGGAAGGCATCATCACTCCCGAGACGGCTTATCCTTGTTACCACGGTTTTATCTATCGGGGTCTGAAAGTGGGATGCCACGGACATGCGGCACCGGCCAAGTTAGTCCCGGCCATAGGGACTTCCTGCAATGCTTATTTTTGTTGGGGGCTTTATTACATGTTCGGCAACCGGACCAAATACAAGAATGTGCAGGAGGCCATGACGGTGTGGAAAGACTATATGGTGTCGATGGGGTTCGGGTATAAACTCGGCATCGACTTGCCCGGAGAGAAGCGGGGATTGATTCCGAATGCTCCCTTTTATGACAAGGCCTATCGTGGTTCATGGAACGGGTTGACCGTGATCAGTATCTCCATCGGCCAGGGCGAAGTGAACGCCACTCCTTTGCAAATCGCCAATCTCGGTGCGACAATAGCCAACCGGGGGTACTTTATCACGCCCCACGTGGTGAAACAGATACAAGACGAGCAGATAGACACGCTTTACACCCGGCGGCGGTATACGATGGTGGAAGCCCGGCATTACGAAACGGTGGCGCAGGGGATGCGGAGGGCCGTGTTGGCCGGGACTTGCCGTAAGGCTAATATTCCCGGTATAGAAGTCTGCGGCAAGACGGGTACGGCACAGAACCGTGGACACGACCATTCCGTGTTTATGGGGTTCGCCCCGATGAACGAACCTAAGATTGCCATTGCGGTGTACGTGGAAAATGGTGGTTGGGGAGCAGACTATGGTGTGCCTCTCGGGGCGCTGATGATGGAACAGTATTTGAACGGCAAGCTCTCGCCCGAAAGCGAGAAATTGGCGGAGATGTATCAACAAAGACATATCGGTTATGGTACGGCGGACAGATGAAAAGGAAAAGGGTGTGTGGCGTTCATTGGATTGGTGGACCATCCTTATATATATGGCCTTGTTGGCGTTTGGATGGATCAGCATTTGCGGAGCCAGCTACGATTTTGACATGGAGGGGAACATTTTTTCATTCGATTCCCGTTCGGGGATGCAGATTGTATGGATAGGGACATCGTTGGCATTGGGCTTTATCCTTTTGATGCTTGACGGGAAGTTGTACGACACCTTTGCATACGTCATTTATGCCCTGTTGCTTGTCTTGCTGTTTGTCACGCCTTTTTTGGCACGAGACATCAAGGGCTCCCATTCGTGGATAAAGATAGGGCCTTTCAGCCTGCAGTCTGCCGAGTTTGCCAAATGTGCCACTGCATTGGCTTTGGCCAAATTCATGTCTGCTTACGGGTATAATATTTCGCGGTGGAAAGACTTTTTGGTGACGTTGGCCATCATTGTCGTGCCTATCGTCTTGATTATCTTGCAACGGGAGACCGGTTCGGCTTTGGTCTATCTGGCCTTTTTCCTGATGCTTTACCGGGAGGGGATGCCCGGAGCCGTGCTTTTTACCGGGGTGTCGGCTGTGGCTTACTTTGTAGTGGGCGTGCGTTTCGAGCACGTCATGTTAGGGCATATCCCTACTAGCGCCGGAGAGTTTCTGGTGATGATGATGGTGATTCTTTTTACGGTCGGTATGGTGCACGTCTATTGTGACAAGGTATCGGTGGAACGGAACATCCTGTTCTATGGGGTGGGCGTGATAGCATTGGCTCTTGGTTTTTCAGGCTTTGTCATACCTTTCGACATTACCTGGATTTTGGTTACGGTATGTGTGGCCATGATACTGTATTTGTGCTATGTGGCTTTGAGCGAGCGTGTCATGCGTTATTTCTATATCGCGTTGTTTGCGTTGGGTTCCATGGCGTTCTTTTATTCGGCCGATTACGTGCTGAACAGCGTGATGGAACCTCACCAGAGGGTGCGTATCAACGTGCTTTTGGGGTTGGAGGACGATCCTTCGGGAGCCGGTTATAATGTCAACCAGGCCAAAATTGCCATCGGTTCCGGAGGATTACGGGGGAAAGGCTTCCTGAACGGGACGCAAACCAAATTGAAGTACGTGCCGGAACAGGATACCGATTTCATTTTCTGTACGGTCGGGGAAGAAGAAGGTTTTTGGGGAGCCGCCGGAGTGTTGGTGTTGTTCCTGGTGCTCATTCTCCGTTTGATTCATTTGGCCGAGCGGCAACCCTTTGCCTTTGGGCGTATCTATGGCTATTGCGTGATGAGTGTTTTCCTGTTCCATGTGTTTATCAACGTGGGAATGGTGTTGGGACTTACACCGGTTATCGGTATCCCATTACCGTTTTTCAGTTACGGGGGGTCATCCCTGTGGGGCTTCACCATCTTGTTGTTCGTGTTCCTGCGCATAGATGCCGGACGCAATCTGGCCAAGAGGAATTAAGGCTTTAGCGGCAGATGAGAACTCCCACATCGTGTATGCCCGGAAGGACTTCCCGTTGCATGAGATGTATGATGCGGACTTGTCCGGTTTGTCCACGGTATAACGCCATGGGAGGAACCGGTACGTCGTATTGGTACATATAAATGCCTTTGCCCATGCGGTGGGTGACAGGATCCATCAACTGGCATTTCACCGTATCGCGGCGTAGGGTGTCCGGGTGGGAAAACTCCCGTTCCACTGCCAACCAGATAACGGTGTACGGATATGAATCGGTTGAGCGCAATCCCAATTCGAACTGATACGTAGCCTCTGCCCGCACCGTGTCGATGTCGAATGTGAGTGTGTCCCGCCTGCTCCATCCTGACCCGGGAACGTGGCGGTATGAATGGTAGATTACATGCTCATTACAGCCCGTAAGCGACAAGAGGGCACTTATGGCTGCAATGAGCTTTGGAGCGTGGAGGATGGTCATGGTCATTCCGTCTTTTCGGCCGGTGTGCTTGGGGCGGGTTTAACGGGCTTTTCCGAACGGTTTCCCCTGTCCCTTTTGCGTTTTTCCTTGCCGGGGCGGTTTTCGCGATTGCCTCCCTGTTCCCCTTTGTATTCTTTGTTGTCCCGTCTGCGGTTACGGCGGTCTTTCCCTGCATTCTCTTCCCTGCGTTCCGTGCCCTGAGTCTCTTTGGAGGATTGTGGGCCGCGAGGATTGCCGTTGTCTCTGCGTTTGCTTTTGTTTTTCCGCCTTTTGTCGAACCGTGTCAGGCTCTCTTGTTCCACGAGGTCGGCCGTTTTGGCCGGTTCTGCTGCTTCCCCGCTTTCCAAGCGTTGGGGCTTCTCGCCCCGGCGGTTCATGTTGATGATTTCGAACACCCTTGCGGTAGTGAGGGTGACTAAGTTAGCCGCCAGATGTTTGTCGGTGGAGTAGGTGACTAATCCGGCCAGGATGTCGGCTTTGAAGAAATAATATTCCGCATCTTGGGTTTGCAATGTGATTTCCTTGCTCGGCAGGCGTTTTCCGGCCTCCACGTAAGTGTCCACCTCATAGTTCATGCAACATTTCAGTTTGGCGCATTGCCCGGCCAGTTTCTGCGGGTTCAGCGAAATGTCCTGATAGCGGGCAGCTCCGGTGGAGACGGAAACGAAGTTCTTCATCCACGTGGCACAACACAATTCCCGCCCGCACGGGCCGATACCGCCGATGCGTCCTGCTTCCTGCCGTGCACCGATTTGTTTCATCTCGATGCGTACGCGGAAAGTTTCGGCCAATACCTTGATGAGCTGCCGGAAGTCCACGCGTCCGTCCGCGATATAGTAGAAAATGGCTTTGTTCCCGTCGCCTTGGTATTCCACATCGCCGATTTTCATTTGCAGTCCCAATTCCTTGGCAATCTGGCGCGAACGTATCATGGTGTCGTGCTCACGGCTTTTGGCCTCTTCGTACTTTTCCATGTCCACCGGTTTAGCTTTGCGGTACACCCGTTTGATTTCCTGTTCCGATTTCAGGTTGGCCTTCTTGATTTGAAGGGGGACGAGCCTTCCTGTCAGGGTGACCACGCCGATGTCGTGCCCCGGAGTGGCTTCTACGGCCACGATGTCGCCTTTCTCCAGTGGCAGACGGTTGCTGTTGTGGTAATACCCCTTGCGCGTGTTCTTGAACTGTACTTCCACGAGGTCGGTAGCCTCCGCGTTACCCGGGATGTCTGCCAGGTAGTCGTACGTGTTCAGCTGTTTATTTTGTCGTCCGCAGCCTTTGGCGCAAAGTCCCCGGCACGGTCCGTTCAGTTTGAATTTTTCCTCCATTCGTTGTCGGTTTTTGAAATATATTATTGTATGAGCAGCACGATCATTTTCAGGGCAAAGTCGAAAAATACGATTTTCGGGTTGACATTTTGCTCTATGTCCCGTTGTGCGTTGCTCAGTTCATCCATGATTTTAATGACGTTGCGTTCGTTGACGAAACGTGCGAAATTCTTGGCGAAGTCTCCTTCCTGCGTTGTCATGTAGTTCAGTTCCGGATTGCGGAAGTTATAGATGAAGTTCTCGCGAATCAGTCTCTGGCAATACGTCAGGAAGTTCTTTTGCCTTTCCCGTCCCATGCCGGCAATCTGTTCGCTCCATTTCCGCATGTCCTTGATTTTGCGTTGGTAGCTTAACCGCATCAGCATGACGAACAGGTCAAAGAAGAGCAAGTTGTCCCGGCTTGCATCCAGGCTTTTCAGTGCTGCGGTGTAGCTGCCTCTGGCATTGCGTGCGAGAGCTTCCACGTCCTCCGTGGGATGGCTTTTGCGGAGGGCTTCCACCAGACTTTCGTGGTCGATGCCCTTTACCTCGATTTGTTGGGTGCGGCTCAGGATGGTGGGCAGGATTTTCTCCGGCTCGTCGCTCACCAAAAGGAAATTCGTTTGTTCGGGTGGTTCTTCGATGAGTTTGAGCAACTTGTTGGCGCATTCCGCATTCATTTTCTCCGGCATCCAGACGATTAGGATTTTGCGTCCGCCCAAGGTTGACTTGAGGGCCAGTTTCCGCTGTATCTGGGCGGCTTCGGCAGCATAGATGAGTGCCTGTTGGTTTTCAGCCTTCATGTCGCCCAACCAGTCGTTCAAGTCAAAATAAAGCCCGGCTTGCAGCCGTTTGCGCCACGTGTCTATATACACGTCGCATACGGAGCTTTCTGCCGTTTTGTATTTGATGATGGGGAAGACGAAATGGAGGTCAGGGTGTACGAAGTGCGTGAAAGCCCGGCATGACGGGCATTCCCCGCAGGCATCGTGCGCCCCCGGACGGTGGCATAGCAGGTATTGGGCGTACGACACGGCCAAAGCCAGTTTTCCGCATCCCGAAGGACCGCTCAGGAGCAGGGCATGCGGCACACGCCCGGCTTGCGCTTCCTGAAGGAGGCGTTCCTTGATATCTGTTTGTCCTACAACCCGGCTGAACATGGCTTTAGTAGATTTGGCGTGCGATTTCGCGGATACTGTCCACAGCCGAGACGGTGTAGAAATGGATGCTCGGCACGCCGTGGCCGATCAGTTCGCGGCATTGTTCCACCGTCCATTCTATCCCCACTTGTTTGGCTTCCTCGTCCGTTTTGCATTTTCTTATTTCCAAAGCCAGATCCTGGGGCAGGTCGCAATGGAACGTTTTAGGCACTACGCTGAGTTGTGACAGTTTGGCAAACGGCTTGATGCCCGGGATGATGGGGATGGTGATGCCGGCTCCGCGTGCACGGTCCACAAAGTCGAAATACTTCGCATTGTCGTAGAACAACTGGGTGACGGCGTATGCGGCACCCATGTCGGCTTTTTGCTTGAGCACGGCCAAGTCGGCTTCCGGATTGGGTGCTTCCTCATGTTTTTCCGGATAGCAAGCCACACCGTATGAAAACGGTGTGCCGGGAGACTTGATGGGCGAACCGTCGACGAAGAAACCGTCATTGAAACGGTTGATGTGCCCGATAAGTTCCGTGGCATGTGAATAACCGTCGCCTGTAGGACGGAATGCCGGGTCTTCCTTGGCCTTGTCGCCGCGCAACACCAACAAGTCGCTGATGCCCAAAAACTGCAGGTCGAGCAGCATGTACTCTGTATCCTCACGGGTATATCCGCTGCACAGGATGTGCGGCACGACGTGTATGTCATAATGCCGTTGGATGGCAGCAGCCACGGCTATGGTGCCGGGACGGCGGCGGATGCGGAGGCGTTGCATGATGCCTCCTCCTAAGTCCTTGTACACATACTCGCTGCGGTGGTTGGTAATGTTGATGTATGCCGGGTTGAATTCCCGGAGCGTATCTATGGTATGGAATAGCCGCTCTATGCCTGCTCCCTTCAGCGGGGGCAGTACTTCAAAAGAAAAAGCCGTTCCTTTATGGTTCTGAATCAAATCAATGACGTTCATCCTTTCTTCGTTTGTACAAAGATACGCAAAGAATCTTAATATGCAGGTAAAAAGGGGAAAGGAATAATATGTTTTTTTCAAAAGCCGATATGGGGTTGACGCGAAGGCAGGAAAAATGCGTCTTCCCCATATCGGCTTGCAAGTTAACGGGCGGTTTGCACTTCTCCGTACAAGGCGTTCACGATGGCACCTTTCTCGGCATTGAGTTTCCCGTACCGGTTGAGGTGTATGCCGCCGTTGTTTTTAATGTTCAGCGTGCCTCCGGATTTCACCAATACATCGGCATTTTGGATGGTGCCGCCGTCCACCTCCAGCGTTCCGCCTTCGAGTACATAAATCCGGTATCCGTCGCGCATCTGCAAGGTCTTGCCCGACGGGATTTTGAATGTGCCGGAGCGTACGATGATATCGTTGGTGAACGCGCCACCTCCCCATTCGGTGGATGAGGTGAGCACTTTCGGATCTTCATAATGGGGAATGTATTCCCCCGTGAATCCCGTGTCGAAACGGGAACGACCCCATTCTATGGCTGTAGATTTACCGTTCGTTTTCCAAGCATAGATATTGCCGCTTTTGTCGGCCGCAATGATTTCGTTTTTTCCGTCACCATCCACGTCCGACACGCAAACGCCATTGTCCATCTTGTCCGCAGTGGATAAAGGAAACCCTGTTATGTCCGTACCGTCATTATGCAGGGCGTATATCAAATTGTCCTGATGGAACACGATGTCAATGGCATCGTCGCCATCCACGTCAGCCAAAAGGGGACAAGTAAGGTTGATATAAGATTCTGTCAACAAGCCCGGCAGAGAACGGTTTATTAACAATTCGCCGGCATCAGACCATATTCGGACGCAATCATATCCTAACGCCACGACTTCCAATCGGCCGTCGCCGTTCACATCTCCCACACTCAAGGGATGCTCTATGCCGTTGCTTACATAAGGGATACAAGCAGGAGTGGAAGCATTACTGTCGAAATTCCCTACGCAAGAACCGTCTTGTCTGATGGCGTAAATGTAACTCAAATTAGTGTTTCTCGTAGTGACGAGTATTTCTTTCTCACCGTCGCCGTCCAAATCGCAAATCGTGGGGGAGCAGTTCAGCATCTGTCCCGGACGGGAGAAGAACGGGGAACGGAGATAAGGTTTACCGTCATGCTGCCATACGTATACATGTCCGTCGCTAGAGCCGCAAATGATTTCCTTGTAGCCGTCACCGTCAAGGTCAGCTACGGCCGGTTCTCCGAAAAAGTCGCCTGACAGATTGCCGAAACTTGCCTTTATGTTCCCATGGGCATCCATGATAACGATAGGCTTCTTTTCGAATTCACTTCTGAATACAATTTCCTTTTCACCTTTTCCGTCCGGTGCATCCACGTCTGTCACGACAGGTGGACGGTAGCAAGACATCATTCCTATGTTTGTCCTCCAAAGCATGTCAGGCAATTTGTCTCCGTCTTTGTCTAATGAAGAATAACATGTTACGTAGTCATCGCACTTATTATAATTGCGAGTCAATGAGATAATGTATTGCTCCCCATTTCCCAACAGGTCGGCCACCACCGGAGTGGCTTCCGCTTTCCATGGGATTTCGGCATAACCGCTGTACGAAGTGGCGTTTCCATCGAGGTCGTAAGGCTCTGTGCCGTCCGGACGGATAGCCACCACCATTCCTTCTGTACCCTCGTCCGTGTATCCCGTGAGGAATATCTCCTTCTGGCCGTCATAGTCGAAATCAGCCGTGTGCGCCTCACAAGTGTAATGCAGGCTTTTCCCCATGGAAAGCGGGAACATGCCCATGGTGGGGTAAATGGTCCACGCCCTGACGGCTTCGGACTTCTCCCCCTCTATATAGCCGGAAGTCAATGTGTTTAACTTGTAATAATATGTGGTCAAAGGGTCTAATCCCTCATCCTTATAATAACGAGTCGACACGGGATATTTGTTCTGTAGCACAAAGCCACCATCTTCCCGGTTGCTCCGGTATATATTGTACAGTTCTTCACTTCCCATCTTGTCCCAATACAGGCTGATGGAGTTGTTTCCCAATTCTGTATGTACTTTGGACAGGTCTATGGGAACGGCTTTTTCCGCGATGTCCGTTATGACACTGTCTTGTGCCACGCCTGCCGTGTAAAGAACGATTTTTAAAGGGATGGGATTCCCCGTCTTGTATTTGTTGGAAATATTTATAAAGGCTGTGGTGCTCGTGGCATTTCTTTTGTTTACCGTGGCTGTCGTAGTGTCTAAAGAAACGACGGAACATGTCATGTCCGAAGTTATGCCTTCTGTACGTTTGGCTACGGACAAGGTTACTTTTTCCCCTGCTTCGGGAATCAAATCCCCATCGGAAGTCCTTCGGATCATAATACGGAACAGTTTTTGCTTGTTCTGTTTCAAATCCACCTTGAACGTATCCACATTCACGGCATCAGTTCCCCGCCTGCTGATGGTCAGGTAGAAACATACGGCATTCCATTCATAGCGTCCTATTTCCGGGGCATCCTCGGCAATCTTGAAACTGAATTGTGTTTGTCCCGGTACCGGATAATATGTTCCGCTTACTTCCCCATAATATACGGAGTCGTTAATCATCGTGATGTAAGGGGAAGATGTGGATAACTTTGCCGTCACGTCGAAAGCCCTGTCTTTTCCGTCATTCTTCAGGCAGATGTCCAAATTCGCTGTTCCTCCAGTTCTTAAAGTTCCTGAAAAGTTTCGGATTTCTGCTATCGTGATCAAGTTCTCTTCCGGTCGTGAAACCGGAATTGATTTCTCAAAGGGAATATAATTGCGTGCGGTCACCGTCACTTTCATTTCTCCCGAAGTCTTCGGGCTGAAAGTGAAACTGTGCGGTTTCGTGTCGTTTATCGTCACCACGGCGTATGCTTCCGCGTCTTTCATCAGGCAGACCGTGGCTTCTTCTCCTGCCGGAAGGTTGGCGACTTGCACCGTGATGGTGTTTGTTCCGGCTTCTATTTGAGTGGGTGTCACGTTGACCTCTAACTTTTGGGGCACGGCAGACCATACCGGCATTTCCGGGTCGCCTAAAAGGTGGAGGCGGTAGTATTCTGAAAATGAATAAATTCCATTGTTTGAATATAGCATTTTATTATATAAAGCTCCCAATGTATTGATTTTATTATCATATAATGCTTTAAGGAAAAGATCATACTGAGAATATTCAGTTACGTATCCAATATTAGCATTCCCAATAAATGCAACAGTGCCACCGTGAGGGTTAGTTAAAAGATGTTCTGCAATACAATCTTCAGTGAATTTTGCAGGCTTGCATCCACCGGATATTACAATCTGTGGATAATTTTCATAGTTCAATTCGTCTATATCGTTAATATAAAGGTATTCATGTTTATCTAAAGATGAAACCCCTATACTGCGTGGATTACAGTGATCCATGTGATATACAATATGAAAATGATTCAATCCCGATTTGCCACCGTTTTCCAATGCTGAAATAAAATTGGCTTTATTCAACTCTTCTCCTCCTTGAAACATCGGTTTTAGATCATGATCAGAACACGTACAATTATAATGATCAAAAAGATACCATTTGCGAAGTTGTGAATAACGAGACAAATAACTGTCTATTGGGATTTGCCCATCACTACTTAATTTGCCTTTATAGTCGTAATAAGTATAAGCACTAACCGCCAAATGGTTCATAAGGTAGTTGGCATTAGTGACATTTAGCTTTTCATAAGACAGTATCCTTGATATAAGAATTTTAGTTTCTGCAATATTTTCTACTGTAGCTCTTCCAATATAACACAATCTTTCTCTCTTCATTCCATCCTTGCCCTCCTCTCTGTAAAGATGGTTCTTATTGGCATTCCAATCACTATTCAAATCAGCAAAATAAGAATCCGTAGGAAAAAAGCCTTCGTCATCTGAATCATAAGTACTCCAATATAGCCGTGCCGGAATGATATTGGTATCCCCACCCAACAATACAAATAATCCGGCTCCCCACTTATGATAACATTCCTGTAAATAAGCGTGTATTTTCTCTGCTAAGTCCGAACCTTGGTATTCCTTTCCAATACTTTCTACATCTTTAATCAACGTAGGCACACCTTTTTGCGTTTTCCAATCTGCAAGACGTTGGAACTCACCTTTCAACTCATTATTGGTAATGATAATATAGTCTGGGATTTGCTCTTGTATTACATCTATCGGCATGGAAGATGCAGCGCGGGGTTGCACGTCCGGCATTCCACCTCCAACCAATTTCACTTTTTGGTTCGTGAAACCGTCCACATCCTCCGGATTGTCCACCATGGAGCGGATTACCTTTTTCACGGCATCTGCCCGACGTACACTCTGTTTTTGTGGTTGAACACCATCTACACCTACCATATCGTATCGTAAAACAAAATCCAAATGGCTAACAAATAGCTTTTGTGAAACCGGGTCATATTCCACCGGATGGAGTTGCACGGTGACTAAATGGTATCCCATCTCATTATAATCTGCCACAATTTGGGCTTTAACTTTAGGATAAACTTCCGTACCTTGATAAATAGAGGCATCCGGTTGTGTGAACTTCACTTCATCCTGTTTTTCGGTTATGGGAATAGGTGGTTGTACGGGATAAGGCATAAAGTTGCCGTCCACAGCCATGCGATTTGACACCGAGACCTCGACTCCAGTCAGTTTAGCCTCTAAAGGAACTACGTATGTTTTGAGTATGACAGGTAATTCAGGAGCACCAACTTGTTGGATTTTATCATCTCCACCGTTCCAACGAATCACATCGTAATCGTCCTGTTTGGAAAAAGACAAATCATTCACATTCACTTCGACCTGTCCGCCAATTTGTGCCCGACCGGTCATATATCCTGCCAAAAGCAGAAATATTAGAGGTATTGTTCGTTTCATAATCATTACGGTATTAGTTTAACAGTTTCATTTGTCCCGTCTGTAAAACGGACACGGACTATGGTCAATGGTTTTTGCAGACTCTTCTTGGGCAGTGTAACCTTCGCTGAAGAAATCATTTGAGATGAAAGCAAGCCTCCATCTGTCGATAACAAATCCATTTGCAAAGGTTCCTTTGAAAAAAACAAAATATAATTTTCATTCATTGAAGTAATGGAAATAGATGCGGTTTCCCCTCCATGAATGGATTGTATATTCTGCCCCTGTTTCAAAAGATTCTCTATGGTATCTATTTTTCTTGCAAGTTTCCATCCTGATGCTACCTTATAAGCTTCGAGACTGGATTCTGGAACATACAGATAGGACCATGCAACCCAGAAACCATCTCCCAATATATCCAATTTGGGAGGATTTGCGGCTTCGCATATTACACTTCCGCGTCCATATTCTCCCCCATGCGGATAACGATTCTTAGAGATATAACCAGTAGGAAGCAACAGGGTGATATCTAATGCATAATTCCCAATGAACTCCATACTTTCCGGCAAAACTAAATTAATCATCCCCACGGGAAAAGGCTCATTCCGCATAGCTGTCTGAGCAATAACCCGTGTATCCGACCGTATTTCCATATCTCCACCCCAATTTAAAAGATGTTCTCCCGGTTTCAGATAATATAGTGTATCTCCGTTTTGGGAATAAACAGCAGAATAACTATCTCTTTCTATATTCATGAGATTTGGATGACCTTTACTTGCCTGCATTAAAGGCTTGTAGTAAGGATCGTTCTTGTACTCTCCCAGGAAAGGGGCATTTCCGGTTACTTCACACACTCCCTTAAAGGCATAGTCCCAGATACATTCTATCATTTTCGGCAAAACCAAATAGAGTTCCATCGCTCCCAACGCACCTGCCGGAATGGTGTCTATCTCCGCATCCCGCAAATCCAACGTGTCGAGCTGCTCCAACAGCCCACCACGCAGGAAAGCATAATCCTCGTCCAATAACGTTCCCGTAACCGTCAGGTATTTCACCGTTTGTTTCTGTTCTTCCGTCAACAACGTTTCCAAGGTGTTTTCACCGGCATGTACCGTCACATGTGTTTCTGCGTTTTGGGCTTGCAGCCTGCATAGCATTGCCATGACAAACAAGGCAGACAATAATATCCTTTTCATAGCTGTTCGTTTTTATTCTGTTATAATCATTCGTTTTGAAGCTTCCATTTGCCCGTCTATAATCAAGGCATAGATATAAATTCCGGGAGAGAAGGTTGAAGCTCCTACGGTGATTTTGCCTTGTCTCATGGTTTCATCCAAAGGGTATTGCTTCAACTGCGTACCGTTCAAATTGTATATGCAGATGGAGGCTGTCATGACATCCGCCGGAAGTTGATAAGAGATAAAGGTCGTACGGCTAAAAGGATTCGGTGAGTTTTGTTCGAGCATGGCATCGTTTGTTCCGATATCTCTTTCCGTCCGTTTCTCGGGAACTTGTGGCATAAGCACCTGCTCTGGATGGGTGAATGAAACGGACTTCAGTTCGTTAATCTGCCGTCTCAACTCTTCAATTTGGGTTGTCTTCACCTCCATACTGTCTTGCATTTCGTTAAAGGCGGATATAAGTACGGCTACCAGATCTCCATAAATGATGCTTTTATTGCCATCATCCTGCGTACACACAGCTTCGGGAAATACTTTTTCAACATCCTGTGCCAGTAGACCGATGCGCTTCCTGTCTGACTCAAAAGTTGAACCAGTTTTCTCCATAGGGTCGTCCTGACGGTTTTTATACTTAAAAGAAATTCCATGCAATTGTTTAAGTTTGGCCAAAGTCGGTTGCAAGGGAACAATATCCGTCTTTTGGGTGCTGTCGGACAATGTGGCATAACCGCTACCATAGAGGAAACCATTATAGTCTACCTTAAAGGTTATCCGGTTCGAGTTGAACATGTCACGAACCACTATGGGATGTGCTCCATAATTCTGTTTGATGGAAAGCATGACCCCTTCGTTGCTTTCTCCGGTAGTACCATGTCGGTCATAAGCTTCAACCGTCAACACGCCATTGTAATTTCCGGAACCAAGCATCCCATCAAGCTTTACGTTGCTAAAAGACGCGATACCGTCTGCTCCCATTTTGAACTGAGCTTGTATAGCCAACGGTAGGCCAATCCATAAGATTGCAGATAAAAATACGTTTTTCATAAGCTCCTCCCTACTTATTTAGTGATAATCATCCGCTTGGTGTCAATCACCTTGCCGTCGGCCACCAAAGCATAAAGGTACATTCCGGGGGCGAGGCTTCCGGCTTCAAGCGTCACGGAAGATTTACCCCTGTCCTGCAACGTCTTTTGGTCTATCTGCGTGCCGTTCAAGTCATAAATGTACAGGAATGCGGACTTCACGCTTTCCGGCAACGTGTAGCGCACCACTGTCGTTTGCGTGAAGGGGTTCGGGTCGTTTTGCTCCAATGCCGGGACATCCAATGCGTTGCCGCCGATGCCCGTTTCATTTCCGTTCCGGGTACGTACATTATAGGTCTGCGTCCCTTGCAACGATACCACTTGTGCGCGGAGTTCACTGACGGACTGCACCAAAAGCGGAATCATCTCCGTGTAGTTGATGCAAAGGTCTCCCTCCTGACTTTCATAGACCAGGTCCGGGTAGATCTCTTTCAGCACTTCGGCATCCAGTCCGTAATGTGTTTTCTCCAATGCCTGCGCGTCTGTCACGGAACGGGGAGCTGCAGCCACGGTATCCCCCGATGCCGCAAAAGCCTGTGCCGCCTGTGGTTCGGACAGGTTGTATTGCACGGCGGTCAACTGCGAAAGTTTCTCTACCACTGATATGCTGTTCGTGGCATCGCTTTCAGCCGACAGGGGCATTACCGCCGAACGCCCCATCAAGGCGGAACGGGAAGCCGAGGGGGTCAGCACCGTACCGTAAATATTTCCTGTGGTACGGATGTCGCCCATAAAATAACCGACATAGCGACCGGGTACATTTATATCTATATTGTCCAATGTTCCAAGTATGGCTGCTCCCCTTTGGTTTCCCCTTAAATTACCATGCACGGCATAATTATAACCGCCGGTGGAATTCCCGGCTTCGCCCAATATTCCCCATGCACGTCCTTGGTTTAAGGAACTTTTGATATACGACCTTCCCTTTACGCCTATATAAAATTTCTTCGCGTCAATCGAGTTTTCACCATAAATGGCCATGAGGTCGTTGATGGTAACTTTTGTCTTGCCATTACGTTTTACAAAGACACCGTGGTCATTGGATTGAAAAACTCCCTTCCATCCACCACTTCCATTTACGTTTTGGTCTCCTCCTACTAACAATGCAGACTGTGCCGTTACGGATGACTGGATGCCCACATTCCCATTGGGGGACATCTTGATTTGCGCCTGCAACCCGGAAAATACAAAACACACACCGATTAATGTAACTGACTTTTTCATATTCATAAGGGGTTAAAAGGTTATACAATTAATTTTTTCGAAATTTAAGATAGTTCTATCGGGTATACAAATATTCTGTATTAAACTAAGTTAATTAGAGGGCGAATGCAAGGTTTTCCGATATTTTTCTTATGGCGTTGGGTGAAAAGTTTGCGGGTACTTCCTTCGTGGTAAAGGAAGTACCCGCAAAAAAACGTTATAGAGGTTCGTGCCCGAGGCTTTATTTCTTCACCTTGAAGATGACGAAGTTCTTGCCTTGGACGGTGGTTTTGATGACGTTGCCTTCTACCGCTGTCCATCCCTCCTGCGGAACGATGGCGTTCGGATGGTCCAATGTGTTGTCTAAGGCGTAGTCGCTGCAATCCAAGGTAAGGGTTGAGGCGTTGCCTTCTATCTTCTTCAAGCCGTCGAATTTAATGTCCACGGTTTGCGCCTTATCCGTCGTGTTGATGACCTTCACGATATATTCGCCGGTGTTCTTGTCGAACACGGCACTGGTGAACAGGCCGTCCTCACCTTTGGGAGTGGGAGTGGCGAGCGTGGCCGGTACGACATTCGTCCCCATGTTCTTGGCATACATCTGCTGTACGTAGTAGCTTACGGACTTCACGCTGCGGAGATTGTCGAACCAAATCAGGTCGGGACGCCATTGCCAGCCTTCCACGTGGGCAAAGAGCGGGGCGTATGTGGCCATGTGCACGATGTCGGCGTTGCGTTCCAATGTGGTCATGAAGGCGGCTTCGTAAATGGAAGCGCCTGCGTGGTTCCATTTCATGCGGTTGCCATGGTCGTGGCAGGCATATTCGCCGGCAAACACTTTCGGGCCGTTACGGTCGTAGTCGTCATAGCGGTTCATGCTGTTCTTGAACCAGTCCACCGGACGGTAGAAATGTTCGTCCACAAGGTCTACTTTCTGTTTCTTCATGTCTTCCCAACCGAGGTCGAACATCTTGCCTTCCGAGTCGGGACCGGACGAACCGATGATGAGGATTTCCGGATGGGCTTTGCGGACAGCCTCCACGAAGAATTTCAGGCGGTCGAAATAGAATTTGTCCCACTGCTCGTTTCCGATGCCTAAGTATTTCATGTTAAACGGTTCCGGATGTCCCATATCGGCGCGCAGCTTTCCCCATTTCGTGTCGGTCGGACCGTTGGCGAACTCGATCAGGTCGAGGGCATCGTCGATGTAAGGCTTCAGGTCATCGGCATTGCAGGCCACGTGGGCTTTCTCATTGTCCCAATTCTGGTACTGGCAAGCCATGCCCACATTCAATACGGGAAGCGGGGCCGCACCGATTTCCTCGCTCAGTAGGAAGTATTCATAGAATCCCAAACCATAGCTTTGGAAATAGTCCGGATAGTAACGGTTGGTAAAGGTCGACTCCCAACGGTTCTTGTTGAGCGGCCGGTTTTCCACCGGCCCTACGGTGTTCTTCCACTGGTAGCGCGTTTCCAGGTTGGAACCTTCCACGATACAGCCGCCGGGGAAACGGAACACGCCCGGACGCATGTCATACAAGGCTTGCGCCAAATCCTTGCGCATGCCGTTCTCGTGCCCCATCCAAGTGTCTACGGGGAAGAGGGACACATGTTCCAAATCCACGGTGCCTGTGCCCGAACGGTGCTGTGGGTTGGAAAGGAAGATACGCAGGTTGGCTTTGGCGATGGTACGGTTGGATTTCATGACCATCGTGTATTTTTTCCATTCTTTCGAGTTGATGACCAAGTCCTGGCTGACAAATTGCTGTGCGTCATCCATCGTGTTCTGGTCGATGAACTGGACCATCAGCGTCACCGGCTTGCCGTCCGGCACGCGTGCCCATACGGAAAAACGGTATTCGGCATCTTTCTTCAGGCCGATGCCGAAGAAACCTTCGTTCTGTATGCCCGTCCACATGTCGCCATGTCCGGCACATCCCAAACGCACGTAATGCGGGTTCTTGTCGAAGGGGCCGTCATCCTGCAACGTGACGTTGCCGAACATTTTCCAACCCATGTAATGGTCGGGAGCAAATTCAAAAGAACGGTTCTTGACGAGTTCGGCATACAAGCCGCCGTCGGCTCCGAAGTTGATGTCTTCAAAGAACACGCCGTACATCGTGGGTTGTATTTCAGCCCCGATTTTCTTGGTCTGTACGGTCACGGTGTTGTCTTGTGCGTGAACCGTGTACGAAGTTGCCATGAGTGCTACACCTGCAAGCAGAGAGTTGATTTTCATGATACAATGGAACGTTAGTTAAATTAATAATTGATTTGTCGATGCGAAAATACTTATATTCTTTTAAAACCGCAACATCTTTTAAATGCTTTTTGTATTTTTGTTTTTAATTAGACAGAAAAGTGCCGAGGCTTTTTCGTGTGGGAAAATGTATGAAATGGAAATGGGATAAAAGGAGAACGGCGTGGGCGGCGACGGTAGGCATCATTTTGTGCGGATGCCTGCTTTTTTGGCCTGTTTCGGAAAAGGCATGCCGGGATGGCGTGGCAGAAGCCGTCACGGTGTCTTGGTATGAATTGGGAGTACCCGGAGGAGACACCTTGTATTTTAATGCCTTGCGCGCCGATTCCACGTTAACGGGGCTTTCTACGGAGCGTGAAACGGCAAAGTGTGAATTTCGGGCCAATGCCTTTTTCATTTCTTATTCCGGTCGTTTGCTGACGGCTGCTGATTCCGTGGCGAGACCGGAGCGGTTGAACCGTGAGGACTTGCTCCCTGCCTTGCAGAAAGAGGCACGGCTGTTGTCTGTGCGTTTGGCCGGTTTTCGGAGGATGTTGGAGGAAATGGAGTATTACGGCCGTACGCATTCGGTGGTGGACGAAGGATTTCATGAAGTCATGGCCCATAACGAATGGGTGAAGGCGCAGTGTGGAGAACTGGCGCGTTGCAAGCAAGCTTTGGACAGTTTGCTGGCCGCAGGGGGAGAAGATGCGTATTTGCGTGAGGAATGGACGTTGCGTATCCATGCGGGGGCAGGCCGTGCTGCGGATGGAGGGACGGTAGTTTGCCGACGGTTGGCGCAAAGGCCGGGAGGTCCGTCCGTGTGGCAGGCGGCAGGCGGTAAGTTGCCCGACGGTTGCCGCCGTCTCCGGTTGAATCCGTTTCCCTATGGTTGGTTCCATGTCTTTTCGCCGTATTATACATGGTGGGGGCATTGGGGATGGCGGGGTGCGGCGCCCCGTAGGCAAAAAAACGAGGCTTCGCCGGTGAGCATCCGGATGGAAGACGGTTGTCCGGAAATTCCTTTAGTCCAAGGGGCTGAGGGCGCCCCGGTGTTCGGCCCGTGGGGAAACCTGAACGGCATGTGGGCCGGCGGCCGCTTTTATCCGGCTGCCGGGTTGTATGCCTTGAGTTTGTCCCATTCGTCTTGGCCGGAGTGTGTATGGGAGGATCTGAAAGCTTGGGTTTCCGGTTGGCGCACGGGGGGCCGTTTTGACTTTACCGGAGAAAAAGACGTGCCGGAAACAGGGGCGGTCTACGGTACTTATGCGCGTCGGGATACGCTGTTCTACGGACAGTTGTCCGGTGGCCTCCCGGAAGGTGAGGGGGTGATGCGGTATCCCGATGGCGGGGTGTACCGTGGCGGTTGGCGTGCGGGCATCCGAAAAGGATACGGGGAGTATACCGACTCCTTGGGGCGCACGTACAGCGGATATTGGCGCGGGGATTCTTTGCGGCGCGGACGTCTTCGGGCAAAAGAGGGGACGTATGAAGGTCTCTTCAACCGACGGATGGAAGAGCATGGCGAGGGGGAGTTCATGGCATACGACGGAGGGTATTACGTAGGGAAATGGAAGGACGGGCGGCGTGACGGCTTCGGCTTTTCAGTAGCTCCTCACGAGGTGGTCAAGTGCGGGGTATGGGCGAAGGGACGGTTCCGGGGCGAACAAATGTTGTACCATTCGGAACGGATATACGGCATAGACATTTCCAAATACCAACACAAGCACAGGCACCGGACGTACGGCATAGACTGGAGGAACCTGCGCATTACACGTCTGGGGCATACGGCAGACCGGAATGCGTTGGGGGCGGTGGACTATCCGGTCTCTTTCGTCTACATCAAATCCACGGAGGGGCTGACGGTGTTCAATCCTTATTATACGCAGGATGTGCGTGCCGCACGCCGGTATGGGTTCCCGGTCGGAGCCTATCACTTTTTTTCCACCCGTCCGGCGATGTGTCAGGCAGATTATTTCCTGAAGAAATCCCGTTTGCGGAAAGGCGACCTTCCGCCGATGCTCGACGTGGAACTGTCCGACAGGCGGATTGCGGCGATGGGAGGCCGTGACGTGCTGTTCCGCGAAATGTTGGTATGGTTGAAGGAGGTGGGCCGCCGGAGCGGCACTACACCAATTATATATGTAAGCCAGGACTTTGTCAACCGTTATATGCCGTTCGCACCGGAAGAGTTGAAAAAGTATCCCGTATGGGTGGCCCGTTACGGGGAGTACAAGCCATACGTGCATTTGCTTTACTGGCAGCTCTCGCCCGACGGTCGGGTACGCGGTATCCGGGGCGATGTGGACATCGACGTGTTCAACGGTTCGGAGGAGCAGTTCAAGCGGTATTTGCGGACGCAAACCGTGAAGTGAACGAGGGCTTTTGCCTTTACGGTCGTGGGACGTGTCAGAAAGCCGTTTGTGGGGCACCTACGGTTTTCTTGATCCATTCCGCCATGTCTTGCAGCACTTCCTGACTGAAATTCCCTTTCAGAAGCCCGTATTCCGAGGGATGCCCGGTGGGGGCTTCCATGAACAGGTGGTTCAGGCCGGGATAAATGTGCGTGACGACTTGCGGGCTTCCTTTTGCGAGCGTTTCGATGGCTTCCATGTTCTCTTCGGGCAATACTTGCAGGTCTTTTGCCCCATTGGCGGCCCATACGGGGCATTGCACCCGTTTCAGGTCGTGGCTCGGGTCATATTGCACGATGCTAGCTATTTCCGGACTTATGGCCTGTTCGGTGAGCAGGCGGGCATTGCGTCGGCGGATGCTGTCCGTGAGGTTTTCCCGGTAGGTGCCTTCGTTTATGCCGAGATGCTGCCAAATGGAGACCATGAGAGGGGCACTCCTGTGGCGTATGGAATCGAGCGGGAGGGGGAGCGCCATGGTGCCGTACAGTTCCTCGTACAGGGGGCGCAGGCTGTCGCTTGCGGCGGCAGGGAGTTGCGAAAGGATGGTCTTCTCGCATTGGTGCATCATCAGGTCTTTTCCCGGAATGGCGGCTCCGGCCAATGAAAGTACGAAAGCCACGTCTTGCGGACATTGCGCGGCGATGCGGAAAGCGATGGTGCCGCCCATGCTGTGCCCGGCCAGTCCGGTCTTTTCGCGCCGGATGTCTTTCCGTCGGAGAAGATAATCCAAGGCGCATTCCGCATCCGTGGCGGCGAGTTGCAAGGTGGCATCGGCATAGCGGCCTCCCGACTTGCCGGTCCCGCGGTCGTCCATGCGGAGTACGGCGATGCCTTGCCGGGTCAGGCAGTCGGCTATCATGAGAAACGGTTTGTACTTCCATGCCTCTTCATTCCGGTCTTGCGGTCCGCTGCCGGAAATAAGGAGCACGGCAGGGAATGGCCCTTCCCCTTCGGGCAAGGTCAGTGAGCCGGACAATTTTATGCCGTCTTTCGTGGTGACGGTTACCTCTTCTTCCCGGTAGGGGAAGGGTGGTTTGGGGGTGCCGGGCCTTTCCGGTTCAGACGATGCACCGGCTTTCCGGGCCGTGCGTACCAAGTTCAGCGGAAGGGACTGCCCGGCTTGCGTCACCGTCCCCTCTATCAGGGAGTCGCCGCGTACTTTGCCCACGTAGCAGAACTGTATTTGCGGAATCTTCAGGGTCAATTCTCCGTCGGAAAGGCATTCAGACGACTGTACGGGGAAACCGAAAACTCCTTGTGCAGGACTGTCCATGGTGGTTACCGGTTGGCCGTTCTGCTCTCCGAAGTGGAACACGATAGGCATTGTCGTTTGCCCTATTTGTATCGAGCCTTTGAAGTCCCCTTGTGGGGCTTGTGCATATAATCCTATGGCCGTCCCATACAAAAAACATCCCAATATCATCTTTTTCATGGCGAAATGGTTTTAAAATCAATGTTCAAAATTAAGGTATTGGGAAAATATATGCAATCCGGCCGCGTTAAAAAATCCTTTTCAGAATAAGGGCTTTCCAGTAGGCTACCCTGCATGTTGAGGTTGGTCTTATGCGGCATGTCCTGCGGTTTCCCGTTGGTCGTGTGGATTTGTGCTTTTTGGATAAATGAAAGGGAAATATGGGAATGGGTGACGAAAGGAAAGTAAAATGGCAAATTTTAGAAGAACGGGAGCGTATGGAAAAGTGCTTTCAGGAAGGATTTCAGTCCGATTTATACACGCTTTTTAAGGTTTCAGGTTCGTTTTTCACTTTCCTGAAGCAAAATTAAGAATCAATTTCAGTCGATTCATTTTTCATTCGGCTGAAAAAACACTTTTTTTCTCCGCAGGACTTTCCGGAAAACTGCGCATGACGGCGTACGGACGGGGTGAAAGCGACATACAAACATGTGCAGGATACCCTTTTGGATGCTGATTGGTGGCTTTCGGAGGACAAAAAAGGGGAAGCAGGATGTCATGGAAATACCCTGTCTCGTTGACGAGTGTCTTTTGCCTGTGCGCACGGATTGGCATCCGGACGGACAAAAAGTAAGCGGAAGGAGGCAAACGGTCGGCGTTGTGCATTCTTCCCGTTCCGCGAGAATCGCGTTTTCCCGCTCGTGCCTTCCTTTGTGTCCGAATGGTGCAATCCTGCACCGGCTAGTTTGACAATTTGACAATTTGATAGATTGGGGTGGGATAAATGTGCGGGCATGCACGGAAAATATTAATTTTGCGGCATGGATGCGATAAATGATTATTATATGGAAGAGCTGGACCTCTCGGCCATGAAACGGTTCTTTTTGGAACAAGGGGAGCGGCGGATATTGGAAAAGCAGGATTATTTTGTGCGGCAAGGCGAACGGTCGGGGCGTGTGGCCTATGTGGAAGACGGCATGTTCCGTTTCGTGCGGACGGACACGAAAGGTGGGGAGCATATCGTCGGGTATAGCTTCTGCGACAGTTTCGTGGCCGAATACACCTCGTGCCTTTGTGGCCGTCCGGCGTTGGCAGACGTGCAGGCTATCGTGAGAAGCACGCTTTACGTCTTGCCTTACGAAAAGCTGAGGCGTTACTGGGAAATGTCTCCTGAACATCAGCGTTTGGGGCGCATCGTGGCCGAGCAACTGTTCGTCATGACCTACCGCCGTTTGATGGACAGTTATTGTTGTACGCCCGAAGAGCGTTATATGGACTTGATGAGGCGTTATCCCGAACTGAAAGAACAGCGTCCGCTGAAAGAAATCGCTTCGTTTATCGGGGTGACGCCCGAAACGGTGAGTGCCATCCGGAAAAAATTGTTGAAGTCCGGAATTTCTTGAAATACTTCAAGGAAAATCCGGCGGCTCCCTTTTAACTTTGCCCGAAAATCGAAAGTGGAAATAAAATGTAAACGACCATGAAGAGAATTTTGATTGTGGGAGCCACGTCCGGTATCGGTGAGGGATTGGCTCGTTTGTATGCGGAACGCGGAGAAGTGAAAATAGGAGTGATGGGGCGCCGGTCGGAGCGTTTGAAAGACTTGTGTGCGTCGCGTCCGGCTGTGTTTGAAGCGGAGGTGTGTGATGTGACGGACACGGAGGCACTGCCGGCGGCATTGGAGCGTTTGGCGTCCCGCTTGGGAGGAGTGGACGTTCTGGTGCTTTCTTCCGGGACGGGCGACTTGAATCCGAATCTGGATTACGCCGTGGAGCGTCGTACGTTGGATACGAACGTGACGGGATGGACTTGCGTGGCGGACTGGGCCATACGGTGTTTTGAAAACCGGGGACAGGGGCATCTGGCGGCTGTCACCTCGGTGGGCGGCTTGCGAGGCAGCGGGGCGGCACCGGCCTATAATGCCACGAAATCTTTCCAGATGAATTATTTGGAGGGGGTGCGCCAACGTGTGACCGCACGGCGGCTGCCGATAGGGGTGACAGACATCCGTCCCGGTTTTGTGGATACGGACATGGCCAAGGGTGAGGGGCTGTTTTGGGTCGCTCCGGTGGACAAGGCTTGCCGGCAAATCGCACGAGGTATCGACCGGCGGCGTAAAGTCGTATATGTTACCCGGCGCTGGAGGTTGGCTGCTTGGGTGTATCGTCATATACCGGGGTGGCTGTATGTCAGGATGATGAAAGGATGAGGGCCAGAATCCGCATTCGGGAGGACGGGAAGTAATTCCGGTTGTAAATCAAGTAAAAAAGGTATAGGATATTTCCGGGCGAACGCTTATCTTTGTCAGGACATTAGGAGAAAAAGTTAAAAAAAGACATGTATCGGAAGAAAATGGTAAAGATATTGTTCGTCATATTGTGTGTCATGGCCGTGGCGGTTGTGGCTGTGATCCTTTTCTTTCAGACGCCGCCGTTCGGGCGTTTGCCGCGTGGCGAACGGTTGGAACGTATCAGGCGGTCGCCGAACTTCAGGGACGGGGAGTTCCGTAACCAGGAACCTACCTCCCTGATGACTTCGGAAAAGGGACGGTGGGAAGCCATGTTGGATTTCGTTTTCAAAAAGTCGCCGGAAGGATTGCGGCCGGAACATCCGGTTCCGTCGGTAAAGACGGATTTGCGTGCACTCGACCCGGATAGGGAGCTTTTGGTATGGTTCGGGCATTCTTCCTATTTGTTTCAACTGGGCGGCAAGCGTATTTTGGTGGACCCCGTGTTTTGCGGTGCCGCTCCGGTATCTTTCCTGAATAAGCCTTTTCCGGGGACGGATATCTATAGTCCGGAAGATATGCCGGACATAGACTATCTGGTGATTACGCATGACCATTGGGACCATTTGGATTATGGGACGGTGACGCAGTTGAAGGGGCGCGTCCGTAAGGTGGTGTGCCCTTTGGGCGTAGGCGAACATTTTGAGTACTGGGGTTATGAACCGGAACGGTTGGTGGAGTTGGATTGGAACGAGACGGCGGTGCCGGACAGCGGTTTTACGGTGCATTGCTTGCCCGCCCGCCATTTCTCCGGCCGTGGCTTGCGGTCTAACCGTACCTTGTGGGCGTCTTTTTTGGTAGAAGTGGCGGGGCGTAAGGTGTACATCGGTGGGGACGGCGGTTACGGAGCGCATTATGCCGGCATCGGGGAACGTTTCCCGGGGATAGATCTGGCCGTGTTGGAGAACGGGCAGTACAACGTAGACTGGCGTTATATCCACACGTTGCCCAAATACCTGCATGCGGAAGCCGAAGCCTTGGGGGCCAAACGGGTGCTCACGGTGCATCATTCCAAATACGCGTTGGCACGCCACCGTTGGGACGAACCGTTGGAGAACGCCCGAAGGCTTGCTGAGGATAGCTCGCTAGAAGTCTTGTGTCCGATGATTGGCGAAGTGGTGGAATGGAGTGTAAAATGAGTTTTTTTAAATATAGGGTCATGAAACGTTTGTTTTTATTCGCGGTTTGCGCGTGGGCAGGTCTTTCCCTGTGGACTTCCGGTGTGAAGGGACAGGGAACTGCTTGTGAGACACGGTCGGAAAAAGTACCGGCCAAAGTGTATATGATAAAAGAAATCAGTCCGGAGAGTCTGATGAAAGTGTATGAAGCGCTCGGGCGGAAGGCTACCGGAAAAGTGGCGGTGAAGCTTTCCACCGGCGAACCCGGAAATAACAATTACCTCGATCCGGCATTGATAAAAGGGTTGGTGCAGAAGGTGGACGGCACTATCGTGGAGTGCAATACGGCCTACGGTGGCGGACGTTCCGATACGGAAAAGCATCTGAAAGCGGCCAAAGACCACGGCTTTACGGCCATAGCCCCGGTAGTCATCATGGATGCGGACGGAGAAGTTTCGTTGCCTGTGAAAGGGGGAAAGCATTTGAAAGAAGATTTTGTGGGAAAGGCGTATCCGGAATATGGCTTTACCGTAGTGTTGTCCCATTTCAAGGGTCACCCGATGGGTGGTTTCGGTGGGGCTATCAAGAATATCTCCATCGGTATTGCTTCTTCTTCGGGAAAAGCTTACATCCATTCCGCCGGAAAAACGAAGAGCGTGAAAGAAGTGTGGGGCAAATTGCCTCCGCAGGACGATTTCTTAGAGTCGATGGCCGAAGCGGCCAAAGCTGTGGCCGACCATTGCGGAGACCGCATCCTGTACATCAGCGTGGCCAACAAACTTTCGGTGGATTGCGATTGCGTGGCTACACCTGAAGACCCGAAGATGGGGGACATCGGAATCCTGGCTTCGCTTGACCCCGTGGCGCTCGACCGGGCTTGTGTGGACCAGGTACGTGCTTCGGAAGACCATGGAAAGATACACCTGATTGAACGCATCGACTCCCGGCACGGCATGCATACGTTGGACTATGCCGAGCAAATCGGGTTGGGCAGTCAGCAATATGAGTTGGTGGAGTTGAAATAGTTTTAGGAGGGATTCCGGAATCGCAGGAGAACGCGATTCCGGAGCATTTATTAATATGAATTTGTCTTTATTGTCTAAACATGAAAAAAGCGATTATCCGAATTAGATAACCGCTTTATTTTCAGTGATTCGTTTGGGGCTCGAACCCAAGACCCCAACATTAAAAGTGTTGTGCTCTACCTGCTGAGCTAACGAATCAACCTCTATAGCGCATCATTCCTGATTGCGAGTGCAAAGGTACGGCTTTTTCTGAGAATAGCAAAAGATTTGCCCGTTTTTTTTCGTAATGGGGGCTTTTTTTCGTGGAGATGATGTCTTTTAATCCTTTTCACCCTCCACGGAAGAGCCTTTACCGCTTTCAGAAGCATGAATGTGTTCTTCTTTTGGCGTGGACTCACCGTTGTGATTAGGTGTTGTGGTGTTGTGGGGGAAAGTATCGGAGGATTCGCTTGAAAAGGCCTGGGAAGATGAAGGGCGTTTGCATCGCCTTTCTTCGGCCAGTATGACTTTGCGTTCGTCCCGCTCTATGAAGCGACGGTAATAGGAAAGCAGGAGGGTCGTCAGGGGAAGTGCGATGATGAGGCCGATTAAACCTAATAAATATCCCCACACGGATAGCGACAACAGGATGACGGCCGGATTCAATCCCATGAGCTTGCCCATGATTTTAGGGACGAGAAACGCATCCTGTATGCTTTGTACGACGATAAAGACGATACAAGCCGAAAGTAAAATCAGCCAGAAACTTTCCCCGGTGTCGTTGGCTTTTAATAAAGCGAGCAGGAGAGTCGGGATAAAGCCTATGGCCTGCATGTAGGGGACGAGATTCAAAAAGCCGATGAACATTCCCAAGCCTATGGCTAAAGGAAAGTCGATGATGAGAAACCCGATGCTGAACAAGATTCCTACTAAAAAAGCGACAAGGGCTTGACCACGAAAGTATGAATTCATCCCGTGTTGTACATCATCTACCAATTCCGCTGCAAAACGCCTGCTGCGTTTGGGGACTAACTTAATCCAACCTTCAGATAATTTCTCGTAGTCTAACAAGATGAAAAAAAGATAGAGGAGCACCATGCAAAAACCGAGTATTGCAATGATGAAATCGAATGTTTGCGAAACCAGACTCCATAGCTGGTTGATAGCTACTTTCAACGCTTCCATTACGTTATTCTCATGCAGTAACCGTATGAAAGCATTTTGATCGATATTCTGTTGGAAGAAGATTTCGATACTGCGGGTTATGGTGGAATTTCCTGTTTCTTTGATGAAGTCGGCTATTAAATCGCGGAATCTCACGAATTCTGCAATGGCCGGTGGGATGATGAGCCAAAAAAAGCCGGCTATGGCTGCCAATATTAGTAATAAGGTAATGGCGATACACAAGATTCGGTTGTGGAGATGAAGTTTGTATTGGAAGAACTTCACCGTAGGATAAATCATATATGCCAGGAACCAGGCTATAAAAAAAGGAAGTAATACTGTGCTAAGCAGATTGAGGACATATATGGATAGTCCCAGTCCGGCTACGACCATCAATCCCCGGATAAACCGGTCGAACGTTATTTCTTTTTCAAACATGATGAGGCAGGAATTAGGCTTGATGTTTTAGGTTATCTTTTTCTATCGCTTTTTGGTAACAGGCACGGCAGAGGGGCTCGTATGCTGTCTGTTCCCCTAAAAGCACTCGTTTCTCGTTGTCGACGGTACGATGGGACACGTAGGCCAACGCTCCGCAACGTACGCAAATGGCATGCACCTTGGTCACTTCGTCCGCCACGGCGCACAATCCCGGCATGGGGCCGAAAGGTACTCCTTTGAAATCCAAGTCCAGTCCGGCCACGATTACGCGTGTGCCGCGATTGGCCAATTCGTTGCATACGTCAATCAGGTTCTCGTCAAAGAATTGTGCTTCGTCTATGCCCACTACGTCCGTGTCCGAACCGAGCAGCAGGATGCTGGCAGAAGAATCTACGGGCGTGGAGGGGATGGAGTTCCCTTCGTGCGACACCACGTCTTGTTCGGCATAGCGCGTGTCGATGGACGGTTTGAATATTTCTACGCTTTGGCGGGCGAACTCGGCCCGTTTCAATCTTCGGATCAGTTCTTCGGTCTTGCCGGAGAACATGGAACCGCAGATGACTTCAATCCGTCCTCTGCGCATCATTTCCCCGTTTCGTTCGGTTATCGGACTCATGTGCGGATATTGTTTGTGATATAATTCTCTGCAAAAATAAGAATTAAGGGTGGATAATAGGATAAAAAAAGAGGCAAATTCGCAAACATCTGTTAAATATTGGCGTGTGTAGCGTAGTGGATAATGTTTTATTCTTACTTTTGTCCATATTGACAGTAGACTGATGGGAATCTTATATTTGGTACCTACTCCGGTGGGGAACTTGGAAGATATTACATATCGTGCTTTGCGCATATTGAAGGAAGCCGATTTGATACTGGCGGAGGACACGCGTACGACGGGTATTCTGCTGAAGCATTTTGAGATAAAGAATGCAATGTTGTCTTATCATAAGTTTAATGAGCATCAGGCGGTTTGCAGTGTGGTCAGTCGTTTAAATGCCGGAGAAACGGTAGCGGTCGTGTCCGATGCCGGCACTCCGGGTATTTCCGATCCCGGTTTTTTGGTGGCGCGTGAAGCCGTAAAGGCCGGTGTGGAGGTGGTTTGCCTGCCGGGCGCCACGGCTTTTGTACCGGCCTTGGTCGCTTCGGGGCTTCCTTGCGACCGTTTTTGCTTTGAAGGTTTTCTTCCGGTCAAGAAAGGCCGGGCAACCCGTTTGGCGGCCTTGTCTTCAGAATCCAGGACCCTTGTTTTTTATGAATCTCCTCATCGTTTGGTCAAGACGTTGACACAGTTCGCTGAGACTTTCGGGCCGGAACGCCAAGTTGCCGTGTGCCGTGAGATTTCCAAGGTGCATGAGGAAAGCGTGCGGGGAACGTTGGAAGAGGTGTTGGCCCATTTCACAGAAACGGAACCGCGCGGAGAGTTCGTCATCGTGTTGGCCGGATGCGAAGAGAAAGAGAGTAAGGAAAAGAATACGAACGAATAAAAAATAGAAACGTATGAAAAAGATTTTTTTATGTGTGATGTGTGCAGCGGCTTTGACCGCATGTAACAACGGGGCGAATAAGAAAGACCAGGCTTTTGCCGAGGAACGGGATTCGCTGATGCAAGTCATCAACGACAAAGATACCGAGTTGAATGAAATCATGGGGACGGTGAACGAGATTCAAGAGGGCTTCCGGCGCATTAATGAGGCGGAGGGACGCATCACCGTGAACGATGGAAATATGGAATCGGAAACTTCCAAACAAGCCATTCGTGAGAACATGCAGTACATTCAGGATGCCATGGCTCAAAACCGGGATAAAATCAGCCAGTTGAAAGAGAAGCTCCGCACGAGTAGCATCGGGGGAGATAAACTGAAAAAGATGGTGGATGACTTGTCAGCCCAACTTGAAGCCCAGAAGCAAAGGGTGCAGGAGTTAGAGGCACAATTGGCTGAAAAGGATATCGTGATTGCCCAACAGGGTGAAGCTATCACGAATTTGAACGAGAATGTGAATACGTTGACGGAAGAAAACAAGGCTAAGAGCCAGACTGTTGCCGATCAGGACAAGCAGATTCACACGGCGTGGTACGTGTTTGGTACGAAGTCGGAATTGAAAGAACAGAAAATCTTGCAGAAAGGCGATGTCTTGAAAGGTGATGACTTCAATAAGGATTATTTCACGAAAGTGGATATCCGTTACGACAAGGAAATCAAGTTGTATTCCAAGAGTGCCAAGTTGCTGACCAACCATCCGGCCGGTTCTTATAAGTTGGAGAAAGACAACAAGGGGCAATATGTGTTGCATATTACCGCGCCCGAAACGTTCTGGAGCGTAAGTAAGTATCTGGTCATCCAAGTAAAATAAGGCCGTTTTTTCTGCTAGGAAGGAATGGCCTGTGCAGGACACATTTTAGGTTTAAATGAATGGAAAAGAGGTTGCGTTTGCGCAGCCTCTTTTGCTTTTTTAAATTCCTTCCCTTTCTATTTGTTTTCCAACGGGGTTTTATGTATTTTTGTTGCCGAATAAAGAAAGTTTTTTGAATGAAAGAATTTGTGATTTCCGACGCACAGGCCGAAACGGCGGTCCTGGTCGGTTTGATTACGCAAACGCAGAACGAACGCAAGACGAACGAATATTTGGATGAACTGGAGTTTCTGGCCCATACGGCCGGTGCCGTGACGGTGAAGCGGTTCACGCAGAAGGTGAACGGCCCTAACTCCGTGACGTATGTGGGCAAGGGGAAGTTGGAAGAAATCCGTACATACATAGAGGCGGAAGAAGAGGCTGAGCGTGAAATCGGTATGGTGATTTTCGACGACGAGCTCTCAGCCAAACAATTACGAAATATCGAAAAGGAACTGAAAGTCAAGATTCTCGACCGTACGTCGTTGATTCTCGATATTTTCGCCATGCGCGCCCAAACGGCGAATGCCAAGACGCAAGTGGAGCTAGCCCAGTACCGTTACATGTTGCCCCGTCTGCAACGTTTGTGGACGCACTTGGAGCGTCAGGGAGGCGGTTCCGGCTCCGGAGGCGGAAAGGGTTCCGTGGGATTGCGCGGCCCGGGCGAGACGCAGTTGGAAATGGACCGCCGTATCATCTTGAACCGGATGTCGCTTCTGAAGCAACGTCTGGCCGAAATCGACCGCCAAAAGACGACACAGCGGAGCAATCGCGGACGTATGATCCGGGTGGCTTTGGTGGGCTACACTAACGTGGGGAAAAGCACGCTGATGAACCTGCTTTCGAAGAGTGACGTGTTTGCCGAAAACAAGCTGTTTGCTACGCTGGACACGACGGTGCGTAAGGTCATTATTGACAATCTGCCCTTCCTGCTGTCTGATACGGTCGGTTTTATCCGTAAATTGCCGACCGACTTGGTGGATTCTTTCAAAAGCACGTTGGACGAGGTGCGCGAGGCCGACTTGCTGTTGCATGTGGTAGACATCGCCCATCCCGACTTCGAGGACCAGATTCAGGTGGTGGAGAAGACGTTGGGCGACTTGGGCTGCAGTGACAAACCGTGTATGATTGTGTTCAATAAGATAGACGCTTACAGTTGGGTGGAGAAGGATGAAGACGATTTGACACCGGTCACAAAGGAAAACGTGTCGTTGGACGACCTGATGAAGACATGGATGGCTCGCCGTAACGACAACTGTATTTTCATTTCAGCCCGTGAGAAGACCAACTTGGAGGATTTGAAGAGAGTGTTGTACGACAAGGTGCGCGAGCTTCACGTGCAGAAGTACCCTTATAATGATTTTCTCTTTGAGAAATATGACGAAGAAGGGGAATAGGGTCGGGGAAACAACAGCCTTTCGGGCGAAATAGGTAGCATCTCGGCAAAATATTCCAGTTGATTTTGGCATTTTGCTCCCGATTTGCACTATCTTTGTTCCACGAAACAGAAAATGTCTCAATTTAAAACAAAAACGATTATGGCAAATGCACCTGAGTTCAAGTACGCTCCGATGTTCCAGATGGGCAAGGACGATACTGAATATTATTTGCTGACCAAAGACTATGTGTCGGTCGGCGAGTTTGAAGGGTACCCCGTGTTGAAGGTGGCTCCCGAGGGATTGACGGCGATGGCAAACGCGGCGTTCCGCGATGTGTCGTTCATGTTGCGCCGTTCCCATAATGAACAAGTGGCGAAGATATTGCACGACCCTGAAGCCAGTGACAATGACAAATACGTGGCTTTGACGTTCCTTCGCAATGCGGAAGTGGCATGCAAGGGCGTTCTTCCGTTCTGTCAGGATACGGGCACAGCCATCATCCACGGCGAAAAAGGCCAACAAGTGTGGACCGGTTATTGCGACGAAGAGGCTTTGTCGAAAGGTGTCTATAAGACTTATACCGAAGAAAACCTGCGTTACAGCCAGAATGCCCCGTTGAGCATGTACGAAGAGGTGAACACCAAGTGCAACCTTCCGGCACAAATCGACATCGAAGCCACCGAAGGTATGGAGTACCGTTTCTTGTGTGTGACCAAAGGCGGAGGGTCTGCCAATAAGACTTATTTGTATCAGGAGACGAAAGCCATCCTCAACCCGGCCACCTTGGTGCCGTTCATGATTGAGAAGATGAAGAGCCTCGGTACGGCTGCGTGTCCTCCCTATCATATCGCATTCGTTATCGGCGGCACGTCGGCTGAAAAGAACCTGCTGACCGTGAAGTTGGCTTCTACTCATTATTATGACAACCTGCCGACCACGGGTGATGCTACGGGACGAGCATTCCGCGACGTGGAACTCGAAAAGCAAGTTTTGGAAGAGGCGCATAAGATTGGTCTCGGTGCACAGTTCGGCGGCAAGTACCTCGCACACGATGTGCGCATCATCCGTTTGCCACGCCACGGTGCGTCTTGTCCGGTAGGTCTGGGCGTGTCTTGCTCGGCCGACCGTAATATCAAATGTAAAATTAACAAGGACGGTATCTGGATTGAAAAACTCGACAGCAATCCGGGCGAACTGATTCCGGAAGAGTTGCGTCAGGCCGGCGAGGGTGATGTGGTACGCGTGGATTTGAACCGTCCGATGAAAGAGATTCTGGCACAGTTGGACCAATATCCGGTGGCTACCCGTTTGTCTTTGAACGGTACGATTATCGTAGGCCGTGATATTGCCCATGCCAAACTGAAAGAACGCCTCGACCGTGGCGAAGACTTGCCGCAATACATCAAGGATCATCCTATATATTATGCCGGTCCTGCCAAGACTCCGGCGGGCATGGCTTGTGGTTCCATGGGGCCGACTACGGCCAACCGTATGGATCCGTATGTAGACCTGTTCCAGAGCCACGGCGGTTCCATGATTATGTTGGCTAAGGGAAACCGCAGTCAGGTAGTGACCGATGCGTGCAAGAAGCACGGCGGCTTCTACCTCGGTTCTATAGGCGGTCCGGCTGCCATCCTTGCGCAGAACAACATCAAGAGCATCGAGTGCGTGGAATACCCCGAGTTGGGGATGGAAGCCATCTGGAAAATAGAAGTAGAAGACTTCCCGGCATTTATCCTGGTGGACAACAAAGGCAACGATTTCTTCAAGCAAATCAAACCTTGGAACGTATGTAAGAAATAGTCTTTCATACAGATAAAAGAATAACGGTGGGTTAATATTCAAATTTTATCATGGTAGTTTTTACACCGTTATGTGCCGCTGTGGAGAAGTGATTCTGTGCAGCGGCTTTTTTTATGGTCAAAAAACAGAAAGAAACATGAGAAATAAATGGTGGATAGGGGCTTGTGCAGCGTGGATGGCATGCGCCCCGCTTGCGGCACAGAATCTTCAAAAGGGAGATTACGGTTATTTATACTGTCACATGAGCGGACGTGGAGAATGGACGGCATACGCCTTGAGCCGGGACGGCTTGCATTACGAAGACCTGTTGGGAGGAGGACCCGTGTACGACGTAGAGAAGCTTTCCCCGATAGAGGGAGGGGCGCGCGATGCTTATATTTGCAGGACGTACGACGGCAAGGGGTACGTGATGGTGACGACGGACATGAGCAACCGCAAGAGCCGTTCCTGGTTCAACCATGGGATAGACTTGCTCCGCAGTGACGATTTGATACACTGGGAATCCGTGGCTTTCGATTTCCGCAAGGGGGCCTCCGTCTTTTCCGATCCGGATTCTCCTGATGTGTATCGTGACTATGCCGGGATAAAGCGGGTTTGGGCTCCGCAGATTTTTTGGGATCCTGCATACGTGTGGCCGGACGGGAAGAAAGGCGGATATATGATTTACTATTCTTTGTGGAATCCGGAGGAAGAAAAGTATGACCGGATGTATTATTCTTATGCCGACCATTCTTTTACGACGCTGACCAAACCTCGCTTGATGTTCGACTGGGGATATGCTACGATTGACGCGGACATTAATTATGTCCCGGCCGATGGCAAGTATCACATGCTGATTAAAAAGGAAGGCGGTACGCCGGGTATTTTTGCAGCCACGGCTGACAAGCTGACAGGGCCTTACCGGATTAAGAGCGAAACGGACTATGTACGTTTTGAGGGCAACCGGAAATGCGAAGGATGTTCGGCTTTCCAACTGATAGGCGACAGTACTTGGCGGGTGGCGTATATCCAGTATTCCACGAAACCCCGGCAATACCGTATCTGTCAGGCAGATGAACGTATGCAGAATTTCCATTCCCCTGTTACCATAGAAGGAGTGGAGGCACCGCAGCACGGTTCTTTCATGAGGTTGACCAAAAAGGAATACAAACGCCTGAAGAGATGGTCTGCTCGCGAGATGAAGCGGCGGGCGAGAGATGATAAGGGGGCAGAAATAAACTGATGGATAAAAACGGGGAATATGTACATAAAAGGGCATTCCCCGTTTTTATTTTCCGGTGAACTTGCTGGGAGGTACGTTAAAGTGTTTGGTGAAACAACGGGTAAAGTATTTCGGGTCGTTGAAGCCGACTTGGTAGGCTATCTCGGAAATGTTTAAGGTATGTCCGGTTTTGCTTATGAGAATTTCTTTAGCTATGTTCAGGCGATAGTTACGTAAGAGTTCCCCTATGGCAGTACCGGTCAGTTCTTGTGTTTTTTTGTATAATAGGCTTCGGCTGATACCCATGTCGACGGAGAATTCATCCACGCCATATTCAGCATTGGAATAATTCTTTTTAAGGAGGTCTAAGAGCTTGTCCATGAATGCTTGGTCTTGAGTACCTGCTTTGATGTGTAATTCTTCGCTTATCATGTGATATGCGAATTTCTCTTGAAGCCTTTTGCGGTTTCTGAGTAAGTTTTCTATCCGGGTCAATAACAGGTGTTCGTCAAAAGGTTTGGTCAGGTATGCATCCACTCCAAACTCGAAACTTTGGATGTGTGCCGTTTCGGAAGTTTTGGCTGTCAGAATCAGGAAGGGGATGTGTGATATGGAAAAGTCCGATTTTACATGACGGGATAGTTCCATTCCGTCCATGATAGGCATCATTAAGTCGCTTAAGATGAAATCAACGTGCTGCGTGTGCAAGATGTCGAGTGCTTCTTTACCTTGCGATGCTTCCAGGCAGTGATAATAGGGCGATAGGATGGTATGTAAATACTCCCGCATGTCCTTGTTGTCTTCCACGATGAGCAGGTTTATGGAGCTTTTCTCCGTTTCCATCATTTTCTTATGGGTTTCCGGGCTTTTGGGCAGGGATATTTGTACCCTTGTAGATGGAGATGCTTCAATAAGGTGCAGGGGAAGTAAGAACCGGAAAGAACAACCGGCGGTCCGATTGTTTACGACCCATATTTGTCCTCCTTGCAGTTGTACGAGTTGTCTGCATAAATATAAACCTATGCCTGTGCCGCTTTGGCCATTTATTGATGTACAAGGTCGCTTATCTGATTGGTAGAATCTTTGGAATATCATTTCTTTATCTTTTTCAGCAACACCCGGACCTGTGTCGCATACGCTTACAAAGAGTAAAGAACCTGAAGTGGAGGTAAGGGTCTTGGTGAACAATTTTATACATCCTCCTTTGGGAGTGAATTTAATCGCGTTAGACACTAAATTGAACAGGATTTTATGAAGCGCGTCCTCGTCAAAAGAGACGGTACATTCCGGTAAATGGAAATAATATTGTATTCTTAGGCCTTTTTCAGCGGCATAAGCGCTAAATAGGAGTTTCAAGTTTTGGAATAGCGGTAATAGGTATCCTTCGTGGAGCGTGATCTTCATATTGCCACTTTCCACTTTACGGAAGTCCAATAACTGGTTGACTAAAGAGAGCAGATAGTGGCTGTTACGGTCTACTATCTGTAATTGTTTGTTGGTTTCTATATCGGTATTGGTCTCTAAAAGATGCCTTACGGGGCCGATAATGAGTGTTAAAGGAGTACGGAATTCATGTGTGATGTTGGTGAAAAAGGCCAATTTTTCGGCTGTCAGGTTTTGTATTCTTTTTGACATGTCGAGTATTTCAGCTTTCTGTCGGCTAAGCAGTTCGTTTTGTTTTTCCAACGTTTGTGTACGTTGTGCCAACAAATCAGTTTGTGTTTTCAGTTTCTGTGTGCGTGATACGACTTTCTGGTGTAATTCTTTCTTTTGTAGCTTTAGCGTTCGTACGCGCCACATATATATAAGGTATAGGATTAGGATAAGGCACAGGCAACTTATGATTCTGAACCATGCGGTTCTAAAAAAGTAAGGAGTGATGTGCAATGCCATCTTTCCTTCCGAACCGGATTCGAAGTGTATACCGTCTGTGGCGTACCGTACTTCCAAGACGTATTGACCCGGTGGAAGGTTGGCGTATGATATGGTACGGTTGTCTTTTCCCGTGATGTTCCATTGGTCGTTAAAGCCTTTGAGTCGGTAGGCATAGGCGGCTTGTGGGGGGACGTTGTAGTCCAGTGTGGCAAATTCAATGGAGATGAATTTTTCACGCTCGTGTATTTCAACGACTCCGTCTTTTACTTGTACCTCACCTTGTAAGGTTTGGCAATGGGTGAATACGACGGGAAATTTTTTTTGTAGGATTGAAGGTTGTGAAGCCGGTGAGACTACAGAGAGTCCGGTCATGTGACCAAAATACAGTTCTCCATTTCTTCCTTTGTATGCCGCGTTCCAGTAAAATTGGTTACAAGCTAATCCGTCGTCCAAGGTATAGTTTTGGAAACACTGTTTTTGTGGAAAGAAGCATGAAAGTCCATGCAATGTGGAAATCCAGATATTTTTTGTATTGTCTTCCAATATTCCCCTCACGTGGTTGTTTACCAACCCGTCACGAGTAGAATAGTTTTGAAAGGTGTATGTACCGTCTATCGTTTGGGTTCCGATATAAAAGCCGTTACCGTTTGTGCCCACTAAAATACGGTTGTCGGAGCTTATTGTTACGAATGTGATTCTTTCTTTATTATGTGATTGGGGATTATTCAATTGGTACGGCCATAGCTGAAAGACGTTTTTTCCTTGGTGGAAGCGTTTTAAGTCGATGCGGCAAAGGCCGGCTGTCAATCCTAACCACAAATTGTGCTGACGGTCTATACATGCTCCCGCGTTACCCGTTTGCATACCTCCAAGTTTTTGGTTCCTAAACGGTTCATCTATTTTCTCGCTAGGGACATGGTATGTATAAACGGATTTGCTGGTGGCAATCCATAGCGTCTGATTGAGACTGTCATATTGGATGGCACAAGTGCTAGCCCAAGCAAGTTCAGGGTGTGTATTGTCGTACAATGGGTGGAATTTCACCTTTCCTGAAAGAGTTTGCTCCACACTGCATACTCCACCGCCCCACATTCCAACCCATAGCTGTGAACCGTATCCTGTAATGCAGCTTACTGTGTGACTGGGTAAGCCATCCTTCATGGTGTAATGTGTGAATTGTCCCGGTGAGGTCATACGGTTGAGTCCGCTTTCTACCGTACCCACCCATACCTCGCCGTCATCTGCCGTATAGATGGCGTTGACGGTCTGTGGAGAAATACTTTGCGGTAAGTCACCAGAGTGGATATAGTTTGTCACAGTTAGTCTTTTGGGGACAGCTTTCATCAGTCCGTCGGCTTCTGTACCTATCCATACGGTTTCTCCGTCAACCAACAAACAATTAATGAAGTTGCAGAAAATGAAGTCCGACTTCTCGTCTTGGAAAGATTCATAACCGACTTGCTCAAATTTATCCGTTTGTTCATTGTATATGTTCAGTCCTTTGAGGGTAGATACAATCAAGGTCTGGTTTGGTGTTTCTGCAATATCAGTGATGTAGTCTTGACTTAAAGAATGGAAAGGAGCTGAAGAGTGATATTCCTTATGATGGTTGCCTTTGGAATCATATAGGAAAAGACCGTTTGATGTGCCCACCCAAAAATGGTTTCCAGTTTGGTACAATGCTTGCGTACGGCAGTTTCTTGGCAGGTTGGCAAAGAGGGAGACGGAAGAGGTCGGATGCCGTAGGTCTATTCTGTATATGTTTTCGGAACATCCGATCCATAAAATATCTTTTTCGTTTTCATAAAATGTTATGATGTCTTTGTTATGGATGAAAGGAAAGTTTTGAATGGTTGCAATGTTCCCGTCAGAGGTAAAGTTGATTCTGTAAGTTGCTTGTCTGCCTCCAACCCACAAGTTCCCTTTTCTGTCGCAATAGATGGAGTGGCATGGTTGGCTGCGTAACGAATCCCAAGCAAGTGCAGGGGATGCTGATAAGGTTAGGGATATTAGTTTTTCAGTATCAAGGCATTCCAATCCGTTGTCCCCTGCAATCCATAGCCTGTCGTGCAGGTCTTCGCAAATGGCTTTTGCAAAATCGTTTTGAATGTGTCGGACGCTTTCAGTGGAATTGAACGAAATGAACTGATAGCTGTCATATCGGCATACGCCGCCTCCGTAGAGTGCGAACCAAAGGAAACCTTTGCTGTCTTTCAAGATGTCTTCTACGAAGTTATGTGGTAAACCTTCGTTTATCCCAATGGTAGAAAACTTTTGGCTTTCACGCCAAAGGAGATTATTTGTTTTGGCTTGTACTCTTACACAAGAAAGAATGAGTAGGATCAGATAAAAGAAGTTCTTGCTTTTCATTGGGTCAATGGTTTTAATGAAGCAAAGATACGCTTTTTTTAAGGTGTCGGGAGATGAAATGAAGCCTTTTTCGTAGTTCTTGTTTGATAATCCACCCGAAAAAGATGAAAGTCCACCTCGTAAATATCACCGAGGGGTACATTTGCACAAGTCTTTTCCATTTGTGGAGGGATATGTTCCATTTAAAACACATTGAAGTTATGAAGAACAAGTTACTTTCTTTTGCGATGTTGGTGGCCTTGTCTTCTTCCGTTCCGGCGAAGAATACGGTCACGAAAATCGGCCAAGTGACGGCATCTGTGGTATTGACAGAGGATATAGACTATGTCATTACCGGAAGTGAGCCTTTTACGGTGACCGGAAGTGTCAATATCAAGAACAAGGAACATGCCGTGGTTATCTTGGAGAATATACGTCCGAGTGCAGCACTGTCATTCTTGGGATTTATTGATATAGACGGAGTTCCGGCCGTGGATGGGGAAAATTGCCAGGTGAAAATGTATGCGCAGGGGGCAATCATCATGCCTTATGCCAAAGACCTGAAACCTTTGACTGTATATTCCGAACAGAATTTCGGTGGGGAATCGGTGAATGATTTCGGTTTGGAAAATTCAGGAGGATTCATGAATACTCTGACGGAGGAAAAGCTGAACAACCGTATCCGGAGTTTCAAGTTAAAGCGTGGCTATATGGTGACATTTGCCAACAATCCGGGTGGACGCGGGTATAGCCGATGCTTCATTGCGGATGATGCGGATTTGGAAATTGCGGTTTTGCCTGAGGTACTTGACCGGCATATTTCGTCTTATCGCATTTTCAAGTGGAATGATACCCAGAAAAAGGGGTTAGCCAGTGATACCGGTAAGGGGAATAACAGCATGCTTAATTCTTCTTGGTGCTATACTTGGGGTGTGGGCTATGACATGGGAGCGGATTATGAATGTGTGCCTCATCATATCCATGAGACTTATCCATCTCCTACGGCTTTGGGGAAAGCTACATATTCCCCTCACATGAAGACGAACAATGAACCCGCGAATCCGAATGACGACCAACCGGCTACAGTGGAGCAAGTGTTGGCCAATTGGGAGGAACTCATGGCAACGGGCATGCGCCTTTGTTCGCCGTCTTATCATGACGGGGGGACTTCATGGTTGCGTAATTTCTTGAATGAGATAGACAAAAGAGGATGGCGCTGCGATATCGTGGATTTGCATTGTTATTGGACTGAAAGCCATTTTAATGATTTGCAGAAGTGGTACAATGATTTCCACCGTCCCATTTGGATTTCCGAATTCCTTTGGGGATCATCGTGGGGTAAGGCGGGAATCTTTGCCGTAGCCGACAATCGGGATTCCTTTTCCGAGGAGAATCAGCAAAAGAACTATGACGGCTTGAAACCCATATTGGACAAGTTGAACAAATGGCCTTATGTGGAACGTTATTCTTATTGGAACCATGAAAGGAACTGTTCCAAATTATTCTCGGGAGGAAATCTCTCCATTGCAGGGAAGTATTATGCGGAAATGAACCCCGGTATAGGTTATAAGAAGGCTTATGAATATGTTCCGAAGGTCGTTTATAACGCTCCGGAAGGTTTTGATGTGGTTTATACAGAACGAACTCAAAAGCTGACGGTTCAATGGACGAATAAGAATATGGAACTGACAGACTCTACCTTATTGGAACTCAGTATCGATGGTGGGGAATGGCAGACAGTGCGGAAGTATGAATCGTCGGAAAAGGAAACTTATGTGTATAACGAAGTCTTTTCTGATGATTTCCAAAAGGGGACGTATACTTACCGTATACATAATTACGATATGGACGGGAACGAACGTCTGACGGAAGGGAAGTCCGTTTCATTAGTCGGTGCGGAAGGATCACCCGGATTGCAGTATGGCACGTTGCGGATTACGGATACTGAAGAAACCAATACGACGTTCGATGCCGGAACAACGGAAGAGTCGGCTGTTTTCATGGGGTTGGTGTCGTATAATAATCCTAAGACGGTTCCGGTCGGAACCGTGGTGTCTGTGGCTTATGATAAATTCTCGTTTTGGGCTTTCCCGTGGAATGAAGGCGATTATGTGCAGACTGTCACAGAGCCTGAGACGGTGGACTTCATGGTATTCTCCAAAGGACGTCACCAGTATGGCGATGTCATGATGGAAGTAGGTGAAACTCCGAAGAAAGTTACGGAAGACAGTGTCTGGGTCAGCTTTGAAACACCTTTTCCTGAAGGAGTGACTCCGGTGGTGATAGCCAACGTCGTGTCCCGTTACAAGGTGCATCCTTATATGGTGAAAGTATGGAATGTGACCCATGAAGGCTTTGCCGTCAAATTGTCCCGGCAAGCCGCTTTGGACGGGACGTTGGAAACTTTTGCCGGACAACCTTTGTGCTATGTGGCCGCCACGCCCGGTGAAGCTTGGATTGAGGACGGAAATAAGAAATTGACCGTCGGACGGAATACGGTGGATAAAGTGGACGGGCGCAGGTCCCGTCTTGTGAACCTGTTGGATGGAAGTGGGGCGGCAGTTTCTCTTCTGAATCCTTATTTCCTTTGTGGTCCTCAAACCGATAATTATCCTTCTGCCTCAGTGTATCGGATAGCAGAGCAGATTAAGTCTCCGTCGGAAACCGATGCAAGCTTGTTGCTGACTACCGGTCTGAAAGTTATCCGCCAGAAGGATGAGACCGCTGAAGTCCATGTTGTGGACAATGCGGCGGCTAATGGGGATTTGATGGGATGGATAGCCATTAGTGAGAACTATGGCGGGACGAAGGTCGACGATGTCCGGAAGCCTGAAGTGAAGGTTTGGGCAGAAGATGGCCGTATTGTAGTGTCCGGCACGGAGGATTACCGTATATACGGTCTTGACGGAAGGCAAATGCCGCGAGGGCAGCGGTTGCCGGATGGCATTTATATCGTAAAGACCGAGGGAAAAACTGTGAAAATCATGGTGTCTTCTGTAAAGTGAAAGGTTTAGTGTTTTTAATTCATCCAATACAAATTAAAAAATGAAGATTATGAAAAACAAAATGTTAGCGTTGGTGGCCCTTTGTGGAGCCACATCATCCACCATGCCTTTGTGGGCGGCAGAATGGGCCGACCCAGTGTTGGAATTTGCCGCACCCGACTTGAAGACCGATGGCACGGGCGGTGGGGTATATTACGTTTACCATGTGGCTACCCAAAAGTTTATGTGTAACGGGAATTACAAGGACAACTGGAACACGGAGCTTGTGGTGGCCGATGAAGGACGGGAGGTAACCCTGAGTTATGGAGACGATTACGAATTGAGTCGTCGGCCTGAAACAGATCCCGAATATTCCGTTGAAAAAGGTTGGCGTTTAAGCATGAAAAATGCACCCTCTAATGGCGGTTTTCACGAATTGTTCATCAGGGCTGCTTCCATGGTGATATGCGTGGACCATAACAAACAGGGGCACATGTTGTGGCAGATTATGCCGCAAGAGAATGGAACCTATCGTATCAAAATTATAGATGGGGATAAATTGTATGGGGTGGAAGCTTCGGATGGCATATATAAAAATTCTTATGTGGCCGTCAACGAAGGGGAAACCGGGGTGAATCCTGTGCTTAATCCTGAGACAGCCGGTTACATGAATGCTGGTTTGGATTGGAAATTTGTCACACCGGAAGCTTATGAAGCTTATAAGGCCAAGCTTGAATTGCAGGATGCGTTGGAGAAAGCCGACGAGGCAGGGTTTACGGATTATGCGGAGTATGCCGGCATATATGAAAACCCCGATGCAACGGCGGAAGAGACGGAAAAAGCTGTTGGAAAATTGTCCCAGGCCATCATTGATTTCAAATATAATGCTGCCACGGAGGCGAATCCGATGGATGTGACAGAGTTGATTTCCAATCCTATGTTTGACGGGAATGCAAATGGTTGGGTTTCTCAAAGGGATGCCGTACCGGGAGGGGCACAGGATAATTTCGGTTATACTTCCGGAACAATTACGACATCCGATGGCGTGCCGTTTACGACTTGTTTTCAACGTTGGAATTCTAAAACTCAAGTACCTCGCCAACCGGATTGGTCCGTCACGCAGGATTTGACGGGACTTCCGGATGGTAAATACCGGTTGAAGGCATATATCCTGACGAATGTAACGGGAATGCAACCCGAAGGGCGGTTTCTGGTCGCCAAGACTTTGGCCGGCGAGAAGCGTACGGAGGCTAATGTGCCGTCGCCGGACGGAAGTGCCTATGCTGTTCCTTATACTGTGGATTTTTCTGTTATTGGTGGTACGGCCACGATAGGCATGATAGTGGAAAATTGCAACTCTAATTGGTCTTCTGTGAGTAATTTTTCATTGCAGTATTATGGGAAATCCGGTGCGGCTACTTTCCGTGATGCCTTGCTTGAATCCATAGCGGATGCAGAGAAAAAATATGCGGAATATACGGAGGCTCATGTCACTTTCAGTAATGTAGGAAAGGAGAAATATGAAGAAACGATTCAGGCGGCCAAGGCTGCGGCGGAAAACCAGGAGATAAAAGATGAGGATTTGAGGCAGGTAATCGATGTGGTGCAGGCACGTATGGATTCTTTGGCATTGGATATTTCCGCTTATGAGAGTTTGAATGCCCAACGGTTGGAATTGGAAAAGGCTTACGAAGAGAATCCCTATTCCGAAAACGGCTTGGAGGGTTATGAAGCTTTTTTGGACGGCTTGCTGGAGGCTTATGAGCGTTGCACTTTCAATCCCAATGAAGTGGACAGCATCCAGTCGCGTGCGGACCGGATATTTAAGTATTCCGTATTGGAATTATTGAGAAATGGTGGGACGACCGATGTGACGGGATTGTTTGTCAATCCGGATTTCACTTCCGACAATACCGGATGGACAAAGACCGGGAACGGGGAGTTTAAAAATTCCAACGAGGTGGCCGAGGTTTGGAACGGTACAGATTTTGAAATGTATCAGGAAGTGACAGGTCTTCCGGAGGGAACATATAAGATAACCATGCAAGGGTTCTACTCTCCGAGTTCCACGGACAAAAGCTGGCAGGCTTCTTGGGGGACAGAAGGGGATGGGCTTAACGAGGTGAAAGCTTCCCTTTTCGGAAACGATGTGTCCGTGAAGCTCCATCATGTGCTGGCATATCCGCAAACGGAAGACATTGCGGGCAATTGCGAACAAGTCTTTGAAACAGGCGATCCTGCCGTTGACGGCATGTGGTTCTGTCACGGGACTTCTTCTGCGCATGAGATTTTCGGCCTGTCTCCCGACAATTATCGGAATACGGTGAACTGCTATGTGACGGACGATGGCCGCTTGCGCATAGGAGTGAAGATGGCCGGAGCCGAGTTAAAGGCTGCTTGGGCGCTTTTCGACCATTTCGAGGTGGAATATCTTGGAGCGGAGGATATGAGTGGTGCCAAATCGGTAATCAGTGCCCTGATAGGGGAAGCCGCAGCCATGCGCGACGAGGAACTGCAACTTACTACGCGTGAGGCTCGGAAAACATTGTCGGCAGCGGTAGAGTCGGCTTCGGCAGTACTCGACCAGTTGACGTTGGAAACCTATAAAGAGCAAATGGCATCGTTGGATGCCGCTATCGCCATGGGCAAAGAAGCACTTGAGGCTGCGTCTGCCTTGGAGGCTACAGTATACGGGCATGATGCCAAGATGCAGAGCGAGGACGGAGGTTATTCCGATTATGTGGGCACACCGGAGTTTGATGAGTTCGAAGCTTTGATAATAGAACTTTTAGGAAAGATAGAAAGCAACGAGAATGCTGTTTTCGAGTCGGTTGCCGAGATAGAGGATTATAATGTAAGAATAACTAAAGCCTATGCCAATATGGTGGTCGGCCACATGGATTTGGCTTCCGCTTCAATCGACACCCCGTTGGACATGACTTCAGTGCTCATGACACCGAGTTTTTCGGATAAGGATGAAGAAGGTGGGGATGTGGATGCTTCAGACGGATGGGTTTCGTCCATGGTGGGCGGAAAGGCCGAGAATCAGGACTTGGTCTATGAGTTTTACGACACGAAGTCGTGCGACTTGCATCAAACGCTGTACCATCTCCCGAAAGGGTATTACCGTGTGGTGTACAACGGGCTTTACCGTGCCGGTGAGCTCATATCGGCAGCGTTGGCCCGCCGTGACAGTGCCGATTCATGGCATGCGGAGGCTTATGTGGAAGTGGGGCAAGGCAAGTGGAGCGAGAAGTTCCAATCCATTTTCGACGGAGTGAGCGAATATAAATATGATACGTCAGACCGCGTGTTGGCAGATTCCTTGTTCCCCGATTCTCCGCAACTCCTCTACCATTGCACGGTGGATTCCCGTGTCGGGGCACGTACGGCTTTCGAGGCGGGCGAGTATGAAGGGATTTTCAGTTTCCAAGTTTCGGAAGAAGGCCAGGATGTGGTCTTAGGGGTACGCAAAAATGAATACGTCAAGAACGACTGGCTTTGTTTCGATAATTTCCGCTTGTATTATTTGGGTGATGGTGATGCGAACAAACCGGACGATTTTGTGGATTCCGTGGATGATGTGATGGCAGAAGGGACGCAGAAGGTCGTAGATACGTTATGGTACACGATTGACGGTGTACGCGTGTCTGCCCCGGGACGGCGCGGCATTTACATCCGCGAAGACCGGATGGAAGATGGCACGAAGAGGACTGTGAAAATCATGGTCAGATAGGATTTCATGATGCACGGCAAGTAATCAATGGGAGGGCGGTCTTTGTGAAAAGGCCGCCTTTTTAGTGTTTGGGTATCATTGTCCACCTCAAAAACACGTTTTTCCACGTGATTTTAGAATAAGTGCATTAATTTTGCGAGGTGCTAATGATAAAAAAGAAAAAGATGAAGATGGAATTTATAAGGCGGTTCGTTGGGCTTTTCATATTATATGGCAGGTTTGTCCTTTTGGCCGTAGGGGGGTATGTGTTCACGATGTCGTCGTATGCTTTTTCCGGAAAGGAACGTGCGGAGTTGTTTGTATCCGGATGGCGTTTCCATTTGGGCAATCCGGAGGGGGATGCCTCTCGCCAAGATTTCGACGACGGTGCATGGCGGTTGTTGGACTTGCCTCACGACTGGAGCATAGAGGGCGATTTCAGTGCCGACCATCCGGCACGTAAGGAAGGAGGGGCGTTGCCCGGTGGATTGGGTTGGTATCGTAAGGTTTTTGAGGCTCCGCGTGAATGGCAGGGAAAGAAAGTCTTCGTGGATTTTGACGGGGTGTACATGAATTCGGAAGTGTTCGTAAACGGAAACTCTTTGGGCGTGCGTCCTTATGGTTACAGTTCGTTCCGGTACGACCTGACCCCTTATTTGAAGTGGGGAGAGCGCAATGTATTGGCCGTGAAAGTTGACAATAGTACCCAACCCAATTCCCGTTGGTATTCCGGCAGTGGGATTTACCGTAACGTATGGCTTACAGTGGTGGAGCCGGTCCATGTGGATCATTGGGGCACGTTCGTCACCACTCCGGAAGTGACAGATGAGAAGGCGGTAATGGAGGTGCGTACTACGGTGAAGAATGACGGGCAGGCAGGCCGTAGGGTAGAAGTCGTTTCCACCCTCCTTGATGCACGGGGACGGATGGTGGCTGGGCAGTCCGGTTTTGTAGATGTGCCGGCCGGTGGGTGCTCCGAGGCGAGTCACACTTTGATTATGACGGCTCCCGAGCTGTGGAGCACTGAGCACCCTTATTTATATAAGGTAAGGACGGAACTTAAAGTAGACGGACGTAGCGTAGATACTTACTATACTACCACTGGCGTGCGTCATTTCAAGTTTGATGCCCGGACGGGATTTTGGCTCAACGGGAAACACATGAAGATAAACGGAGTGTGCATGCACCATGATTTGGGATGCCTTGGGGCGGCAGTCAATGTCCGTGCCATCAAGAGGCAACTGGAGATATTGAAGGAGATGGGCTGCAACGGTATCCGTTGCACGCATAACCCGCCTGCGCCCGAATTGCTCGACCTTTGCGACCGTATGGGCTTCGTGGTGATGGATGAGGCTTTCGACATGTGGCGTATCCATAAAACCGCATACGATTACGCCTGCTATTTCGACCGTTGGCATGAGCGTGATTTGGCAGACCTTGTATTGCGGGACCGCAACCATCCTTGCATCTTCATGTGGAGCGTGGGGAATGAAGTGGGGGAGCAATGGCGTAATGCAGGGCGCGACACCTTGTCGGTCGAAGATGCCAATATCCTATTGAATTTCGGTCGAGACGAGTCGGATTTGCCCCGGTTGGAGGGGACGCATGTCAATACGCTCTTAGCGGCCAAGCTTGCCGGTCTTGTACGCCGTTATGACCCTACGCGTCCCGTGTTGACGGGAAACAACAGTGGAGGAAAGGACAACCTGTTGCACAAGCCGGAGGCCGGAATGGATATTATCGGTTACAATTATTGTGTGTGGGACATTCCGAAAGTGCCCAAGGTGTTTCCCGGAAGGCCATTTTTGCTTACAGAGTCTATTTCAGGCTTGATGACGCGGGGATTCTACCGTATGCCCTCCGATTCCATGTACGTGTGGCCTATGCGCGGTGAGGTACGTGTGCCGGAGGGGAGCAATCATCTGACTTCGGCTTACGATAATTGCCATGTGCCATGGGGATGTAGTCATGAGGCAGGGATGCGTATGGTGAAAAACAACGATTTTATTTCCGGGCAATATGTGTGGACGGGTTTCGACTATATCGGGGAACCTACGCCCTTCCCGTTCCCATCACGCAGTTCTTATTTCGGAATCATAGATTTAGCCGGATTTCCCAAGGACGTGTATTACATGTACCAGTCGGAATGGACTGAAAAAACGGTGCTCCACCTTTTCCCGCATTGGAATTGGAAAGAAGGACAGAAGGTGGACTTATGGGTGTATTACAACCAGGCCGACGAGGTGGAGCTTTTTGTGAACGGCAAGAGCCAAGGGGCAAAACGTAAGGGACGGGATGATTTCCATGTGGCTTGGCGTGTAAGGTATGAGCCTGGCACAGTGAAGGCCGTGTCGAGAAAGGACGGAAAGGAAGTCTTGGTGCGCGAAATCCATACGGCGGGCGCACCGGCACGAATCCGGTTGACGGCAGACCGCGACACGCTTTGTGCGGACGGGAGGGATTTGGCATTCGTCACGGTGGAAGTTTTGGACAGGGACGGAAACCTTTGCCCCGAAGCTGAAAACTTGGTGCATTTCGAGGTCGGGGGACAGGCTTTGATAGCCGGTGTGGACAATGGCAGCCCTTTCTCGATGGAACGTTTCAAGGACACGAAACGTAAGGCTTTCTTCGGTAAATGTTTGGTCGTGTTGCAAAGCAACGGGAAGGCCGGGCATGCCACGTTGAAGGCGGTGTCCGAAGGATTGGACGGAGCAGAACTCAAAATTAAGATGGAGCGGAGTAGATAACAACATATTAGAAGATGAAGAATATGAATTTGAAAGACAAGATGGTGAGTGTGAAAACGGCAGGACTTTGTGCCTTGCTTTTAGCCGGACAGCCGGCATGGTCGGGTACGGGGAAAGACGAGGTGATCCGGCACAATGCCGTGTTCGTAATGGCCGGTGCGCCGAAAGTGGAATACAGCAAGATGATTTTCGGGCAGTTTGTCGAGCATTTCGATAATCAGGTGTACGGAGGATTGTACGACCCGGAGTCGAAGTTTGCCGATGAAGACGGCTTCCGCAAGGATGTGATTGAGGCTTTGAAAGAAATCAAGACCCCTATCGTGCGTTGGCCGGGTGGCTGTTTCGTATCGACCTATCATTGGTTGGACGGGGTGGGGAAAGAACGTACCCCGGTGTACGACAAGACCTGGCAGGTAGAAGATCCGAACACTTTCGGGACGGATGAGTATATAAAATGGTGCCGGAAGGTGGGATGCGAACCTTACATCTGCACCAATGCCGGGACGGGTACGCCGGAGGAGATGAGCGATTGGGTGGAATATTGTAACCTCACTGTCGGGAAATACGGACGGATGCGTGCCGCGAACGGCCATCCGGAACCTTACAACGTGAAGTACTGGAGCGTGGGGAATGAAAACTGGGGCGCACACGAATTGGGGGCGCGTACGGTGCAGGAGTGGGGGCCCATGGTGCGTGAGTCGGCCAAGTTGATGCGCAGCGTGACCAAGGATGCCAAGCTGTTTGCGGCTGCCAAGTCTGACAAGAATTGGACAATGCCTTTATTGCGCGAAGCCGGTCCTTATTTGGATTATATAGCTATCCATGGTTATTGGGACCCGCTCTTCCATGTCAACAATCCTGCGCCTTTTCTGAAGTGTATGATGAAAACGGATGCTCCGGAGCAAGACATCCAAAGGACTATCGGCATATTGGATGAGGCCGGGTTCGGCGGTGGAAAGATAAAAATCGCTTACGATGAGTGGAATTTGCGCAACTGGCACCATCCTTGGCATGGCGACTTGCGTCGCGGTTTCGATTTGGAGGCGCGCCGTAAGAACGATATGGCTTCCACTTACACGATGGCAGACGCTTTGTTTTCCGCCTGTTTCCTGAATGCCTGCCTGCGTCATTCCGACGTGGTGGACATAGCTTGTTTCGCTCCGGTGGTCAACACGCGTGGCCCTATCTTCGTGCATCCCGACGGTATCGTGAGACGTACTACGTTTTATGTCTTTAAGATGTACACCAATGGACTGGAAGATTATATGCTTCCGGTTGCTTTGGAAGCCGGGCGGTTGACGCAAGGCAGCCAGTCCACGGCAGTGTTCGATGCCGTGCTGACGGGGAATGCGGACGGAACGCGTTATGTTTACGCGGTGGTGAATAAGGATCCGGAGAAAAGCCATGCCCTGACGTTGGATTTCAAAAGTCTGGGAGTGAAAGAACCGCGTAAACTCAAGGGGACCGTATTGAGCGGGACTTCCGCAGACGATTATAATGACATAGGGAAGGAACGGGTGGTGCCCGAGGAACGTAGTTTTGAGGTACGGGATGCCGCAGTGGTTTTACCTCCCCATTCCCTGACGTTGTTGAGGTTGGAAAAATGAGACGATGGTTGGCCGGTAAATTAGGGTGAGTGAAAATTTGTTTTACACCTTGATTTGGAATTTCGTTCTGCGCCAAACGAAATTTCATTCTCAGCCAAATGAAAAAAAGTTCTCCTGAGATTGATTTTCCAATCTCAGGAGATTTTTTTAGCCATCATAACGTCTTGAAAATGTGAACGGTGTGTTTTGGAAAGTTGTTATGTAATTTCTTTACTTTTGGCCTGCCCGGGCGAGCCTGCCGTTTGGACGTGGGTAAAGAAAAAACCTCTTTCCTCCTTTTTAGGGGAGAAGAAAGAGGTTTATGGCTTGATAAGGGACATGATGTCTGGTTTACTTCAGGATGTCTTTCATTCCGTCTTTCGTCAGGTTGCCGATGTTCTCACGCATGGCTGTGTCGCCTTTCAGGTTTTCCAGTTTGTAGTAGTCCATGAAACCCATGTGACCGTCGCGCAGGGCTTGTGCCAAAGCTTTGGGCACTTCGGCTTCAGCCTGGATGACTTCGGCGCGGGCTTCCTGCGCCTTGGCTTTCATTTCCTGTTCGGCGGCAATGGCCATGGCACGGCGTTCCTCGGCCTTGGCCTGCGCGATGTTTTTGTCGGCGTTGGCCTGGTCGATTTGCAGGGTGGCACCGATGTTCTTACCCACGTCGATATCGGCGATGTCGATGGACAGGATTTCAAAAGCCGTACCGGCATCCAGACCCTTTTTGAGTACCAGTTTGGAGATGGAGTCCGGGTTTTCCAGAACCTGCTCGTGGTTTTCGGCCGAACCGATGGAAGATACGATGCCTTCGCCTACACGGGCCAGGATGGTGTCCTCGCCTGCACCTCCCACAAGTTGGTGGATGTTGGCGCGTACGGTGACGCGGGCCTTTGCTATCAACTGGATACCGTTTTTGGCTACGGCGGCTACGGGTGGCGTGTCGATTACCTTCGGGTTGACGGAAGTCTGCACGGCCTCGAACACGTCGCGGCCCGCCAGGTCTATGGCCGTGGCCTTTTCAAAAGGCAGGTCGATGTTGGCTTTCGATGCCGAAACCAAGGCATGTACTACGCGTTGCACATGTCCGCCCGTCATGTAGTGGGCTTCCAGATTGTCGCGGGTGATGTTCTTCAGGCCGGCCTTATGGGCCTCGATGAGGCTCGGCACGATGACACCGGGCGGCACGTTGCGGATGCGCATCAGGAAGAGCTGTATCAACGAGATGCGCACGCCCGATACTTTGGCGGAGAGCCAAAGGAAGAACGGTACGAAATGAAAGAATATCGCCAGAAAGATGATGGCGACGATGGCGATGACCACCGGAAAAACAATTGGATCTAATAACATGATATCAGAAAATTAAAGGGTGAATAATATGTTTATTTCTTTTTGACGGTGATTTGGGCATCCTCTACGCGAACTACTACTACGGGAGTGCCTTCGTCCAGGAAACCGTCGGCCGATTTGACTTCCACGGTCCGGCCGCCGATGTCCGCGTTACCGATGAGGGCGAGCCGGGTAATGGCCACTCCCTCGTCTCCGGGGCGTACGGAAAGTTGTTCCGCCGAGGCTGCCGTGGAATCGATACTTTTGTGGAGCGAATATTTCTCCAATGTCTTGGAGTGCATCAGCCAGTAGCCCAACAGTCCGCAGGCTACGATGGATGCTGCGCAGGCCCACAGTCCGGTGGTCAGTCCAAACCAACTGAAAGCTACGTAGTTGGCACCTACGAGGCAGCAAGCTGCCGCTATGCCCGCTATGCTGATGCCCGGGAAGACGAACAACTCTATGGCGAGCAGGATGGCGCATAGGGCGAATAAGATGATAAGCGTAAATATTTCCATGGTCTTGGGGTTTTAGGGGTCAGTAACCTTGCCTGTATTTGGTTTCATGTTGGTCTTCCAACATGTTGAGATAAGAGGCATAGCGGCTTTCGCTGATGAGGTGTTCCTCTACGGCGCGGCGTACGGCGCAGCCCGGCTCATGGGTGTGCGTGCAATTGTTGTATTTGCAGTCTGCCGAAATCTGGAAAATTTCGCGGAAGTAGTGTGCCACTTCTTCTTTCTCGAAGTCGAATGTGCCGAATCCTTTGATGCCCGGGGTGTCGATGACGTAACCGCCGCCCGGCAAGCTGAACATCTCGCTGAATGTCGTGGTGTGCATGCCCGTGTCGTGTGCGGCTGAAATTTCTGCAGTCCGCAGGTTCAGGTCGGGTATCAGTTTGTTCAGTAGGGTAGATTTCCCTACGCCGGAATGGCCGGAGAACAGGGTGGTGCGTTTTTCCAAGCTTTCGCGCAGCGCGCCGATGCCGGTAGACTGCAAGGCCGAACAGGCATGGCAGGGATAGCCGATGGTGGTGTACAGGTGCATCATGCCTTCCATGTAACGGAGATCGTCGGCATCATAGCAATCGGTCTTGTTGAAAACGAGCGATACCGGAACGCGGTACGCTTCGGCCGAAGCCAGGAAACGGTCGATGAAGGTGGTGGAAGTTTCCGGATGGCTGACGGTTACGATTAAAAAAGCCTGGTCTACGTTGGCTGCGATAATATGGCTTTGTTTGGACAGGTTGGAAGCTTTCCGGATGATGTAGTTCTTACGGTCTTCTATTTCTGTGATGAAAGCCGTCCCCTCCGCATTGACGGTGATTTGCACAAAATCGCCTACCGCCACCGGGTTGGTGCTGCGTATGCCTTTCAGGCGGAAGTTGCCTTTGATTTTAGAATCAACAAGTTGGCCGTCGTCCGTGCGGACGACGTACCAACTCCCTGTATTACGGATGACAAGCCCTCGCATCAGACGGTCATGATTTCTTTGTCTTTGGCCGCATACAAGTCATCGATTTGTTTGATGTACTTGTCATGCACCTTTTGCAATTTGGCCTCCGAGTTCTTTTGTTCGTCTTCAGCCATGCCGTCTTTCACTGCTTTTTTCAGGGCATCGATGGCGTCGCGGCGTGCGTTGCGTACGCTGACCTTTGCCGTTTCGCATTCGGCCTTACATTGTTTGGCCAACTGTTTGCGGCGTTCCTCGGTCAAGGGCGGGATGCCGATACGGATAATTTCACCGTTGTTTTCCGGCATGATGCCCAATTCGGAATCTATAATCGCTTTTTCGATGGCGCGGAACATGTTTTTGTCCCACGGCTTGATGGCGATGCTGCGGGCATCGGGTGTGTTGACGGCTGCCACATTATTGATGGGTACCATGGAACCGTAGGAATCCACACGGATGCCGTCGAGCAAACGGATGTCGGCCTTTCCTGCACGGATGTGCGCCAAGGCTTCGTCCAGGTACATTACCGCCATGTCCATTTTCTCCTGCGCTTCGTCAAGGATAGTCTTTGAATCTGCCATAATCTGTTCTTTTGTTAAGATGATATATTGATACTATGATACTTTAAAAAACAAAAGTAGCGGATTTTTTATTCATCTGCAATAAAACGGGGGAGGAATTATCGGAAAGTCTTCTGGCATGGTACTCGTTTTCATCTTATTTGTTCTTTTTCACTTAAAAACCTATCTTTGTAGCTTCATTCTAAAAAGAGAGGGATATGCTGAAGAGTTATTTGGTATTGTTGATGGCCATTGTTTTTGAAACGGTGGCAACTTCTTTTCTGAAACAAAGCGGGCAGTTTACGAAGTTTTGGCCTTCGGTGGTGACGGTAGTCGGGTATGCGGCGGCTTTTTATTGCCTTAGCTTGGTGCTGAAACACATCCCGGTGGGCATTGCATACGCCATTTGGTCGGGCGTGGGAATCGTGCTGATAGCCGTCATCGGTTCCACGGTGTTTAAGCAACATCTTGACTGGCCGGCCGTGTTGGGGTTGGCTTTGATTATTGCCGGTGTGGTGGTGATTAACGTGTTCTCGGATTCTGTATCTCACTGATTTCCGTTATGGGGGTATAAAAGTGCCCGTCATGTGTTCGGCATGGCGGGCATTGCGTTTTATATATCGGTCGTTTTGGAGCAGATGCTGAATCAGTTGTGTACCAAAGTCCCGATGTTTTCTCCTTCCATTACTTTTTTTAGGTTTCCGTACACGTCCATGTTGAAGACATAGATGGGCAGGTTGTTCTCCTTGCACATCGTGGTTGCGGTGAGGTCCATTACTTTCAGGCCCTTGTGGTAGATTTCATCGTATGTGATTTCACTGAACTTTGTGGCCGTGGGGTCTTTTTCCGGGTCGGCCGTGTACACGCCGTCCACACGCGTCCCTTTAAGCATCACGTCGGCTTCGATTTCAATGCCGCGCAACGATGAACCCGTGTCGGTCGTGAAATAAGGGTTGCCCGTGCCGGCGCTCATGATGACCACTTCTCCGGCTTCCATGTATCCGATGGCTTTCCATTTGCTGTAAAACTCGCCGATCGGCTCCATGCGGATGGCGGTCAGCACGCGGCTTTTCACGCCGATGGCCCCCAACGCGCTGCTCAGTCCGAGCGAATTGATGACCGTGGCGCACATGCCCATCTGGTCGCCTTTGACGCGGTCGAATCCTTTGCCTGCACCGCTCAGGCCGCGGAAAATGTTGCCGCCGCCGATGACGATGCCGATTTGCACGCCCATGTCGTGCACTTCCTTGATTTGTTCCGCATATTCGGCCAGACGTTTTTCGTCGATGCCGTAACGTTGTTCTCCCATGAGGCTCTCGCCGCTCAGTTTGAGGAGTATCCTTTTGAATTTAGCCATAATAAAGTATTTTGGTTGGTTAAAGTACGAATGGGGCGGACGGGTTTGTGCCCGACGGTATCAGGTGGCTTACTTCCTTGAAGGCGTATCTTCGTGTAATGCCGTTCCTGTCGGTCAGGACCAGGTGCCCGGTAGGTTCCACGTCGTGGATTTCGGCTTCGAAAACACCGTCCGCGTCTTGATAAAGGTGAAAACCGTTGCATCGGTAAAGCTGTTCCCGGTAGCTACGGGCGATGTCCTCCGTTCGGCCTTGTTGGATGTTCCGGTAATAGTCCTTGAAACGTTTGATGATGTCGGCTAAGATGAATACCGGTTCCTCTTCTTTTCCTGTGATTTGTCGGAGCGAGACCGGATTGGGGGCATCGCTGCAGAACGTTTGTTGGTTTATATTGATGCCGGCTCCTATGATGCAATTCTCGATGCATCTTCCTATCAGGGTGTTCTCGATGAGCATGCCGCAGATTTTCCGGTCCTTCCAGTAGATGTCGTTCGGCCATTTGACGCAGATGTCTTTGGCATAGCCGGACAATGTTTCGCAGACAGACAGTGCCATGGCTTGGGACAGGATGAACTGCCGCTTGGCTTCCACTTCGCGGGGATGGAAGAGCAGGCCGAACAAAAGGTTCTTACCGGCTTCCGATTCCCAAGAATTACCGGCTTGTCCTCGTCCGGCAGTCTGGAAGTCAGCCGTGGCCAGAATCATGTCTTTCGGAGAAACTGGACGATAATGTTTCAGGAAATCGATGGTGGAGCCTGTCGAGTGGAGCCGTATCCATTCGAACCATGGCGAATCGTCCAATATGTAAAGTGAATGCGTCATATTCAAAATATTCTAATCGTGTTGCAGGTCAGTATAGCGGCGGGTAAAAGGCATCTTCTATATGCCTTAGCCGGGGGAGCCCGTTTTCTCCCGTTACGATGGTGATGAGGTCGAAGCGTACCGGGAGGTCGATGGCATATTTGCGCAAGTAGGCGTCGGCCGAACTGACAATGCGTCGTATTTTCCCGTTTGTGACGGCGTCTTCGGGGAGTCCGAATAAAACGTCTTTTCTGGTTTTTACTTCCACGAAGACCAGTGTGCCGTCTTTTTCGGCCACGATGTCCAATTCCTTGTGCCCGCACCTCCAGTTCCGGTGTCGGATGACATAACCTTCTGATTGCAGATGGTTTGCAGCCAGTCGTTCTCCTTCTTTTCCCAGTTCATTGTGTGCGGCCATTTCGATTTATTGGATTCCCGTGCTGCAAATTTATTAAAAATATTGGTGAATCCTTGCAGAAATCTTACTTTTGCATGTACTAAATTGTGAAGATATGGCAGATGATGCTTTTTACATGAAAAAAGCGCTGGAAGAGGCGCGGCGTGCTTACGATGAGGATGAAATACCGGTAGGGGCTGTTGTGGTTTGCGGCGACCGTATTCTGGCGCGTGCACATAACCTGACGGAAACGTTGACGGATGCGACCGCCCATGCCGAGATGCAGGTGATTACGGCGGCTGCCAATGCTTTAGGCGGAAAATATTTGAACGAATGTACGCTTTATGTGACCTTGGAACCGTGTGTGATGTGTGCGGGGGCCATCGGATGGGCACAGGTGAAACGTCTGGTTTACGGGGCAACGGATGAAAAAAGAGGATACAAGATGTTTGCACCCCAAGCCATACATCCGCGAACGGAAGTGGTGAGTGGTGTGATGGCGGACGAGGCCGTGGCTTTGCTGAAAGACTTCTTTAAGGGGAAACGTTAGGTTTCTTTTATTTGATTTCCTCGTAATCCACATACTCCCCTTCGTTGTCATCGAATATTTTGTGCGAACTTTGGGACGAGGATTGAGAGTGGTTTTGCGACGTGGTTTGCCCGTGGGGATTACGGGATGAAGACTGTTGTTTATGGTTCTTGGGAGAAAATGAAGACATGATGTTCCGTACTCTTCTGGCTATATTAAGGACCATAATGAGCAGGAAGGCCAAAAAGGCAAAAAGTAAACCGAATATACATCCGAAAGGACCTGTCATAAATATGATTTTTTATGCTTTGTTGCCAGACTAATGAACAAGAACCGTGCCAAAGTCAGTGAGTTTTCTGTCGTGCAGTCAGGACAGAGAGGATGACGTACCATGCGATGATGGCTGCAAAACAACTGAATCCCAAAAAGATAATCATGGGGATGCAAGTCAGGATGAAAATAAACTTAATTTTATTGTCTTGCCAGGAAAGGTTCTTGAATTTGAGGGCAAACATGGGGATCTCCGCTACCAAAAGGAAACAGGATAGCAACATGAACATGAAAAGGAAGAAAGCATTGAACTTTTCTGAAACCAAAAATCCGTAGTTGCCCACAATCAGCGAAGCCCAAAACAAAGTGTTGGCCGGGGTCGGTACGCCAATGAAAGACGATGTTTGCCGCGTGTCGATGTTGAATTTGGCTAACCGCAAAGCCGAAAATGCCGCCATAAGGAATGCCGTATAGGGCATCACGTCGCGCAGCGGCTCCATGAAATCAGGATAAACCACCCGATGGAACAGATGGAATATCATGGCCGAAGGGGCTACTCCAAAGGTCACTACATCTGCCAACGAATCCAATTCCTTTCCTATGGGGGAGGATACTTTCAGCACGCGAGCCGACATCCCATCGAAGAAATCGAATACGGCTCCTATGACAATGAGCAGAAACGCCCAACTGTAATTACCGTAGAAAGCTGCACCCGTAGCCATACAGCCGGAAATCAGGTTGCAGCAAGTAATGCTGTTGGGAATCTGTCGTATGATGATATTTGCCATATGACATTTTATTATAATTTGGCGATGATGGTTTCATTACCCACCGTCTTTTGCCCCAATTTGACGTTGACTTTGGTCCCGACCGGAAGGAAAAGGTCGACTCTGGAACCGAACTTGATGAATCCCATGTGTTCGTCGATATAACAATCTTCGTCTTCGCGGGCGTATGTCACGATGCGCCGAGCCATGGCACCGGCAATCTGCCGTGCCATGATGAAGACACCGTCCGGTGTTTCGATGACGATGGTGGAACGTTCATTCTCAATGCTGGCTTTGGGCAACCAAGCCTTATGAAAGTTTCCGTCGTGATGTTCCACCAACCTTACGGTGCCGTCCACCGGAATCCAGTTGGCGTGCACGTTGGTCAAGCTCATGAAAATGGAAACCATTAGCCGGCGGTCATGGAAATATTCGTTTTCGTCCACCTCCTCTATCACGACGATTTTACCGTCGGCCGGAGCTACGACAACGTTTTCCGTGTCTCCCTCGAAACGTCTGATTGGACATCGGAAGAAATTGACTACGATGAGGTAGATGACCGTGCATACGGTTGCAGAAACATAGAACGGGAGCTTGCATTCAAATGCATAGTAAAGGCAGGCGTTAAACAGAAGTAGTCCCCCAGCACCCGCAATGAGCGTGTGCGTGCCTTCCCGATGTATTCTGATTTTTTTTAATTTATTCAATTTTCGTCCCATGGAGTTTTCCCCTTATATTAACGGACAAAGGTAGCTATATTCCGTTAAAATGCAAAATTCCGTACTTTCTTTTTCAAGGGGCGGCCCCTAAAAAGTCTTTTATGTTAAAAAACAAAGGTTTCTTTTGTTGGTTTCCTTAATGTGGCGTAACTTTACCCACGATTTCTGTTTTTACCAAATTCATATTTATTATGCAGGACTTCGTACATCTTCATGTGCATACCCAGTATTCCATTCTCGATGGTCAGGCTAGCGTGTCGCGTTTGGTTGACAAGGCGATGAAAGACGGTATGCGCGGAATGGCCATTACCGACCATGGCAACATGATGGCCATCAAGGAGTTTTTTAATTATACGACCAAAAAAAACAGCGGTACGAATGCGGACATCAAAATGTGGAAGAAGCGTATCGCCTTGTTGGAGAACGGTGAGGATGCGGCTCTGAAAGAATGGGTGGACGGGCAGAAAAAGAAGCAGAAAGAGGCCGATGAACTGAGACGGCGGGCGGAAGCGAATGATGAGCCGATACCGGCTGAGGCGAATTTCGTGCCGGAGGAGCAACCGGAGTTTCCTTCGGTTGCCGACCAGTTGGCCACGGCTCGCGTGGAGTTGGCGGCGGCTCGGAAACGTTTGTTCAAACCGATATTCGGTTGTGAAATGTATGTGGCACCTCGTCGTCTGGATCAGATGGAAAAAGAGAAGGACGGGCGGAGGTATCACTTAATCGTGTTGGCCAAAAATGAAACGGGGTATCATAACTTGGTCAAGTTGGTCTCCAAATCGTGGACAGACGGTTTTTATGTGCGTCCGCGTACAGACCGCTTTGAATTGGAGGCGCATCGGGAAGGACTAATCATCTGTTCTGCTTGTATAGCCGGTGAAGTTCCCCGGAAAATACTGTCGGGCGACCTTGAAGGGGCTGAAGAAGCGGTGCAGTGGTACAAACGCGTGTTTGGAGACAACTATTATCTGGAACTTCAGCGCCATGAGGTGAAAGATCCGGACCAACGGGCCAACCGTGAGACTTTTCCATTGCAGCAACGAGCCAATGCGAGATTGATAGAACTGGCCCGTAAATATGACGTGAAGTTGATCTGTACGAACGACTGCCATTTTGTGGAGCAGGAGGATGCCGAGGCGCACGACCGTTTGATCTGCCTGAGCACCAACCGAGATTTGGATGACCCGAAACGTATGCTTTATTCCAAACAGGAATGGTTCAAGACGCGGGCAGAAATGAATGAAGTGTTTGCAGACGTGCCGGAGGCATTGGCCAACACTTGCGACATTTGCGACCAAGTGGAGTTTTACAGCATCGACCATGCGCCGATTATGCCGAACTTTGCCATTCCGGAAGAATTTGGAACCGAAGAGGGTTATCGGAAGAAATATACCGATGAGGACTTGTTTGAGGAGTTTACCCGCGACGAGAATGGCAACGTGGTGCTCAGCCGCGAGGATGCCGAACAGAAAGTGAAGAAACTGGGCGGCTGTGACAAGCTTTACCGTTTGAAGTTGGAAGCCGATTATCTGGCTGAGCTGACTTATATCGGGGCGGCCAAGCTTTACGGTGACCCGTTGCCGGATCATGTACGGGAACGCATCAACTTCGAGTTGCACGTGATGAAGACGATGGGTTTTCCCGGTTACTTCCTCATCGTGCAAGACTATATCAATGCCGCACGTCACGAGTTGAACGTGTCCGTGGGACCGGGACGTGGGTCGGCGGCCGGTTCTGCAGTGGCCTATTGCTTGGGCATTACGAAAATAGACCCCATTGAATACGATTTGCTGTTTGAGCGTTTCCTGAACCCCGACCGTATTTCATTGCCCGATATCGACGTGGATTTCGATGATGACGGACGCGGAAAGGTCTTGAGTTGGGTGACGCAGAAATACGGTGAAGAGAAAGTGGCGCATATTATTACCTACGGTACTATGGCCACGAAACTGGCCATAAAGGATGTGGCCCGGGTGGAAAAGCTGCCGTTGGACATCTCCAACGGGTTGTGTAAGCTCATACCGGACAAGTTGCCGGACGACGAAAACGGCAAGTCGCGTAAAATGAATCTCCCGAATGCCATCTCGTGCATTCCGGAGTTGCAACAGGCCGAGGCGTCGCCGAATCCCTTGTTGCGCGATACCATCCGTTATGCCCGGATGTTGGAGGGTAATGTGCGGAACACGGGCGTGCATGCCTGCGGGGTAATCATCTGCCGTGACGACGTATCCGATTGGGTGCCGGTCAGCACAGCCGAGGACAAGGAAACGGGAGAGAAGCTCCGCTGTACGCAGTACGAAGGTTCCGTGATTGAAGACACAGGATTGATCAAGATGGACTTTTTGGGTCTGAAGACCCTTTCCATTATCAAGGAATGCCAGGCTAACATTTACGACAGTCTAGGCTTTGACATCGACGTGGATGCATTGGACATTACGGATCCGGCCACCTATCGCCTGTATTGTGACGGGCGTACCATAGGGACGTTCCAGTTCGAATCTCCCGGCATGCAGAAGTATTTGCGCGAATTGCAGCCTTCCACATTCGAGGACCTTATCGCCATGAATGCGCTTTACCGTCCGGGGCCGATGGATTATATACCCGACTTTATCGACCGTAAACAGGGGCGTAAACCGGTGGAATACGACATACCGTGTATGGAGAAGTATCTGAAAGACACATACGGTATCACGGTGTATCAGGAGCAGGTGATGTTGCTGTCCCGCCAGTTGGCCGATTTTACGCGAGGCGAGAGCGATACATTGCGTAAGGCTATGGGTAAGAAGCTGATAGAAAAGCTGAACCACATGTATCCCAAGTTCATCGAGGGCGGAAAGAAGAATGGCCACGACCCGAAAGTGTTGGAAAAGATTTGGGCGGACTGGAAGAAGTTTGCCTCGTATGCGTTCAACAAGAGCCATGCCACGTGCTATTCTTGGGTGGCTTACCAGACGGCTTACCTGAAAGCTAATTTCCCGGCCCAGTACATGGCAGCCGTAATGAGCCGAAGCTTGGCGAACATTACCGACATTACGAAGCTGATGAGCGAGTGTAAAAGTATCGGTATCAATACTTTGGGGCCGGATGTCAACATCAGCCGCCGGAAATTCAGTGTGGACGTGGACGGAAATATCCGTTTTGGACTGGGAGCCGTCAAGGGATTGGGCGACTCGGCAGTGGATGCCATCGTGAAAGAACGGGAAGCTCACGGACCTTATAAGAACATTTTTGACTTCATTCAACGTGTGCCGAGCGGGGCTGTGAAACGGAACAATCTGGAAAGTTTGGTACTTTCGGGTGCCTTCGACTGTTTTGAGGGGATTACCCGTGAACAGTATTTCGGCGTGAATGCCAAAGGGGAGAGCTTTATCGACCAGTTGGCACGTTACGGTTCGCGCTACCAGACCGACAAAGATGCCGTGCAGAATTCACTTTTCGGGGATATGGACATGGTGGAAATCGCTACGCCGGAAGTGCCGCAGGCCGAACCGTGGAGCTCGTTGGAGCGTTTGAACAAGGAGCGCGACTTGGTCGGCATTTACCTGTCCGCCCATCCGTTGGACGATTATGCCGTCATACTTCAAAATGTGTGCAACGTGCACATGGCGGATTTGAAAGATTTGGAACAGTTTGTCAATATGGACCTCACGTTGGGCGGCATGGTCACGGCCGTACGGAAGGGCATCTCCAAGACGGGCAAGCCGTATGGCATCGTGACGATGGAGGATTTCACGGGAGCCTACGAGCTAGCTCTGTTCGGACAGGATTGGCCTACATGGGGCTCATATATGGATGTGGGGAATACGCTCTATATCACAGCCAAATGCCAACCCCGGCAATGGGATCCTTCCAAACTGGATTTCCGTATTGGGCGCATTGATTTTCTGGCAGATGTGAAAGATACTTTGGTAGAGAAGATTACGATAACCGTGGCCTTGGATGCGTTGGATGAGGATATCGTGCTTTCGCTTTCCGATGTCGTGAAGGAGTGCCCCGGCAATACCGACCTTTATTTTCACATCCTTGACCCCTTGGGACAGATGAACCTGACCATGCAATCCAAGTTGGCGAAAGTGTCAGTTAAAAAGGATTTAATTTCTTATATTCAAAGTAAACCCGCCCTGTCATATAAAATAAATTAGTATATTTGTCGGTAATAACAAACGATTAAAAGGAATAGTACAATGGCATTAGCAATTACAGATTCAAATTTTGAAGAGTTGTTGGCTTCAGGTAAGCCTGTGGTAGTGGATTTCTGGGCGACATGGTGTGGCCCGTGCAAGAAAATCGGACCGGATATCGAGGCATTGGCTGAAGAATATAAGGAACAAGCCGTCATCGGCAAGTGCGATGTGGAGGAAAACGACGGCTTGGCCATGCGTTTCGGAGTGCGCAACGTGCCTACCGTGATCTTCATTAAAAACGGCGAGGTGGTGGACAAGCAAGTCGGTGCGGCCCCGAAGAGTACTTTCGAGGAAAAGTTGAAGGCCATCCTTTAAAGATATAGGTTATGGACAGTTTGGAACAGGAACTCCTGCAAGATGCCGAGGACGATGCCCGTACGGTGGAGTTCATCAAAAATTACTTGCCGCAAGAAGTAAAGGACAAGTTTACGGACGAAGAACTTTATTACTTTCTGGATGTCATCGTAGAGTATTATGCCAATAGCGGTATTCTGGATGCGGCACCCGACAAGGATGGCTATATAGAAATCGACCAGGACAAAATAGTGGATTACGTCGTCAGTCAGGCCCGTAAAGATAAGATGGGCGACTTTGCGGCTGAGGATATCCTGTGGGTAGTCCAGGGCGAGTTGGAATACGGGGAGTCTTTCGGAGAGGAAGATTAAACCTGACTTCTAAGATTATAAAGGCGGCGATTTGGATTAATGAAAATATAAGACAAGGTTGCTGTCGCACCATTTAGAAAATCAATCTCCGCAGAACGATTTCCCGTTCTGCGGAGATTGATTTTTGTTTCGTGTCCGGTTGTGAATTAGCGGATTGCTTTTGGATACGGAAAAGTAAGATGTTTTATGGAAGTTGTGATGTAGGGCATACATGAAAATAGGGCGCGGAATCACTTCCACGCCCTATTGCATCAGGGGCATTTCCCATATTGATATGAGAAAGTATATTTTTGCATAATTAAGGTTTATGAAAGAACATTTGCAGCATATTAAAACTGTCCTTCTTTGTTCTTTTCCGTTATATTGCAAATATAGGTATTCTTTTTGGTAACTCAAAGAAAATATCTATTATTTTTTAATCTATTGCGAACTGTCAGAATCTCACTGTGCGCGAACCGTCTTCGTTTTCTTCGATGGTTACTTTCACCGTATTGCCCGGAAGCAGTTCTTCCACCAGTTCCGGCCACTCGATGAAACAAAGCGCACCACTGTAAAAATAGTCTTCGTAGCCCATGTCGTACACTTCTTCCAGTTTCTTGATACGGTAGAAGTCGAAATGGTAAATCAGTTCGCCGCTGTCCGAACGGTATTCATTGACGATGGCGAAAGTGGGCGAGTTGATGACATCCTCCACGCCGAGGCATTCGCATACGGCTTTGGTGAAGGTGGTTTTGCCGGCTCCCATCTTGCCGTACATGGCAAAGACGGTGTTGTCACCCATGGCCGCGATGAATTCCCGGGCGGCCTCGTGGATGTGATCTAAAGAATCGATTTTGATTTCCATATCTATATGTTTTTAAATTCTTTTCTTACTTTGCAAAGTGATGAGGGGAATGAGCATCTCCTCCATGGAGATGCCACCATGTTGGAATGTATCCCGGTAGTAGGACACGTAGTAGTTGTAATTGTTCGGGTAGGCAAAGAAACTGTCGCCCGACGTGAAGATATAGGCCGTACTCAGGTTGGGAGAGGGGAGCAACACCTTGCGCGGTTCTTTGATTTCAAAAACTTCCTTAGGGTTGTATTTCAGGTTCTTGCCTAGTTTATAACGTAAGTTAGTGTTGGTGTTCTTGTCACCGACAACCTTAACCGGGGATTTAACCCGTATACTGCCGTGGTCGGTCGTGACGATGATTTTATAGTTGCTTGCGGCCAAAGCTTTGAACAGGTCTTTTACGGCGGAGTGGCGGAACCAACTTTGGGTGATGCTGCGGTAGGCCGCTTCGTTAGAGGCCAGTTCCCGTACGGTTTTGGATTCTGTACGGGCATGCGAAAGCATGTCGATGAAATTGAATACGACGACGTTCAGGTCATATTTTTCCAACTGTTTGAACTGGCCGATAAGTTTATCGGCCGCAGTGGAGTCATTGATTTTATGGTAACTGAATGTGTTCTTACGGCGGTAACGTTCCAACTGCGTCTGGATGAGCGGTCCTTCGTTCAGGTTCTTACCCTCTTCTTCGTCTTCGTCCACCCAAAGATCCGGATACATTTGGGCAATCTTGTCCGGCATCAGGCCGGAGAAGATGGCGTTGCGCGCATATTGTGTGGCAGTGGGCAGAATGCTACAATAAATGTCTTCGTCGATGAGGAAAGCGTCAGCCAGTTCCGTACTGAGCGTACGCCATTGGTCATACCGGAAGTTGTCCAGGACGATGAGGAATACCTTTTCCCCTTGGTTCAGCAGGGGGAATATTTGGGTTTTGAAGATATCCGGGCTCATCAGCGGACGGTTTTCGGGGTGGGTAATCCACTCTTCGTAGTGTTTGCTTATGAATTTGGCAAAAGCCAGATTGGCTTCCGTTTTCTGCATGCTTAGCATTTCGTCCATGTTGCTGTCGGTTTCAGATAGCTCCAGTTCCCAGTATACCAATCGCTTGTACACCTCTTTCCAGTCGTCGAATGTCAAAGAATCATTGATTTGCATGCCAATCTTTCCGAAGTTCTGTTGGTAGGCGTTTTGAGCCACCTCTGTGACGATTTCCTTCTTATGGATGTTCTTTTTCAGGGTCAGGAGGATTTGCGTGGGGTTGACGGGCTTGATGAGGTAGTCGGCAATTTTGGAACCGATGGCTTGGTCCATGATATTCTCCTCTTCGCTCTTCGTCACCATGACCACCGGCGTGACCGGTGTGATTTCCTTGATGCGCGACAAGGTCTCCAACCCGCTCAAGCCGGGCATGTTCTCGTCTAGCAGAATCAGGTCGTAGGCCGTTTCGCTGCACTTGTCCAGTGCATCTTGCCCGTTGGATACGGTTTCTACCTCGTATCCTTTCTTTTCGAGAAAAAGAATATGCGCTTTCAGCAATTCTATTTCATCGTCTACCCAAAGTAATAAACCGTTGTTCATCATTGTAATGGTTTCGTATGTTAGAAAATAATACCGCTGTCCGTGTCTTCCTCCTCTTCTTCGTATTCTTCGTCTCCGGCAGGCGGTTCGTCGTCCGGCGTACGGATTTCGATGGAAGTAGGTTCGTCCAGTCTCAGGTCCTCCGGCACTTGCAGCGGTGCGAACTTCTCATCGTAGAACTTCTTGTAATCTTCGAAACTGAAGACCGTGCCCAACAGTTTCAGGTTGCTTTCGGAGATGATGACGGAACGTATGTTTTTAAGCACGACACTCATGTGCGGATCGGCATATAGCTTTTGGGCGTAAGCGTGCGCCTCGTCATAGTTGAGAAAACCGCTGACGCGCATTTGTGCCAACCCGTCGGATTTCACGATGTCGATGTCAAAATTGCGTACCATAAAACTGGTGAAATTATACAGGGCCATCTCATATAGCAGTTGGTCTTCGTCCAGGCTGTTTTCTGGATAGGCCAACAGGAACACGAAGTTGCTGAGACGCTCGTCGCTTAATTGCTGCGCTTCGGCAGTGGAGTCTTGCAGGGCCGTCAGCGACCGTCGGCTCCAGATGTCGCTTGCCGCATATTTCCCGTCGGTCAACGACCGTCCCTCCTGAATGCCCTTCACGATGCTTTGTGCGATTTCCGTTACTTCGTCTTTCGGATATTTCTCGATGACTTGTTTCAAGGTGACCAGGAAGCTGTCCCGTTCTCCACCGTACAGTTGGCTCATGGCTTGTATGAACATGAATTTGGCGCGGTGTGCCCCCTCCGGGAAATCCGAAGTCGAAATGGAATAATTGCGGAACACTTCCTCATATTCGTTCTTGCCGTAGGCTTCGTATGTGGCGGCATACAGGGAATCCTCTATGTGCTTGCCCCGCCTGGCGTAAAGCTCGTATTTGGGGTTGGCTAGCATGATGGCATACCGGCTGTCCGGGAACTCCTCGATGAGCCGCTGTTTATACTGTTCGGCTTCGGCCATGTCATTCAGTCGTCCGTTGATAAGGAATAGATGGTAGTACACGTTGTCTTTGTCGGCTACGTCCGGGAACGTTTCGATAAGGCGCAACAGGGTACGCCGTGCCAAACCGAAATTTTCCAGTCTCTCCATTTCCAGGATGCCGGCCTGATAAAGCGCGTCGCGCAGGATGTCGTTGGAGGCTTGCAACTGCTCTTCCGTGAACGGGATCTGTTGCAGGTAATATTCCCGGTTGTGCGGGTCGCTGGCCAATGAGTCGGCCATACGCTCCTGGGCTTCGGCAATGCTGTCGGCCAAGGCGATGCTGTCGGCTTGTGCCGCCATCAGGCTGTCGCTCTCTTCGCTGTAGTCATATTCTCCGAAATCTTCCGTGCGGTCCTCGTTCTTATGGCTTCTCCGCCAGTTGTCTTCCAACGGGCGTTTGCCCCATGTGCGTTGGAACTGACGTTTGCCTTGGGCTACGACCGACGGGTTATAGAAATACCACGTGCCGGTTTGTCCGGAAGCTCCCGCCTGCGCCCTGTGGTTTCCCGTAGGCGGGGTGGGGGTGGCTGTCGGAGTTTTGGGCATATTGGCAGCCATTTCGGCCTGCATGGCCTTGCGTGCCTCTTCTTTTTCTTGCTTTTTCAAGGCTTCGATGACTTTGTCGATGGCCTCGTTACGTTCGTTTTCGGGCAACTTGGCCAACCATTGCAGGCTGTCTTGCAGTTTGATGGCCGACAAATGGGGTTCCAGTTCGGTCAGGATACCTGAGCGGCGTTCCGCCTCTTTGTAAGCTTCGTTTTCTTTGTCCAATATGCCGACCAGTTCGGCGTAACAGCGTTGTGCGTTGATATAGTCCTCTTTGTCCCAGTAAATCTCACCCAGACGCAACAATACCATGGCTTTGGCAATGCCGTTCTGTGTGCTTTCTTTGGCACCGGTTTCGTATGCCCCGATACACCGTGCGGTATCCCGGTTGGCCAGATAGATATTGCCGATGGCATAATAAATCTGATCCTGATAGTCCTTGTTTTTCTTGTTCTTGGCCATGCGTCGCAATTTCTTCACCATTTTATTGTGGTTTCCGCTAGCCATGGCTTCGGTTTGCAGGATACGGGCGTTGAAAGACAATTCGTATGGAGGATTGGCACGTATGACACGCCGCAAGGCCTTGTAGGCTTCTGCTTTGTTTCCCGTTTCGTGGTACAACTGTCCCAACAGGAAGTTCAGGCGTGCGCGTTGCTGTTTGCTTTTTTCTTTCTTGACGGTTTTTTGCAAATAAGGAATAGCCTCTTTGTATTGTTTCACGAAGATGAGGTAATCGGCGTATGAGGCGTTGAATTCCCGTTTCCCTTCACTGCCGGTACTGTCGCGCTGAATCTTATGAAAGACATCCTCTGCATCGTAAGGCCATTCCAGTTCTACGTAGCAACGGGCCAGATAGGCCCGGGCCACGGACACGATTTCAGGCTGTCCGGCATACAGTCCGCTGATATAATTGAACGTGGAGGCCGCTTCGATGAAATTGCCCTGTTGGAATTGCGCTTTCCCCATGAGCAGCCAGGCATGCCGCAAGAATGGGTTGAACTCCTTGCGGGCCATGTAGGCTTTTTCCTTGGCTGTTTTCCGCTTGTTGACGTTCGATTTCGGCCGGGCCTTTATAGAGTGCAGCTTGATGGCTTTCTCGCATTTTTCGATGGTGGTCTCGAAGTTGGACTTTCCCATGGCTGCCGTCGATTTATTTCGCACGGCATACATGGGCAATAAATCGGTGTAATTGTCCTTATGTCCTTTCTGTTGTTCCAGGACTCCTTCTTTGAAAGCCTCTGCCCCGTTAAAGTACGTATTGAACCGTGCCGTCATGGCATGGTAAAAACGGGTACCCGACGTATTCTTTTTCGTGGAACACGCCGTCAGAAGGGATAGGAAGACGAATCCGGAAGCAATGATATGTAGAAACCTTTTTTCCAATGCGCTCTTTACATAGTTAGATAACTGAAAAACATGTTTTTTATTGCCTTTTCCACCGAGGAATCGACCATGAAATTCCTTTGCACACCAAATAGATGAGTATAGAGACGAAAATGATGGAGGCACCCGATGGTATATTGTAATGGTACGACAAGTAAAGGCCGCCCAGACAGCCGCTGTAGCCTGTCACGATGGAGAGCAGTGCCATGCGTTTGAAGCTGTGCGTGAAAATATTGGCCGTCACTTGAGGGATGGTCAGCAAGGAGATGACCAACACGATGCCCACCATGCGCAGGCAGGCCACAATGGTCAGTGCGATGAAGGCCATCATCAGATATTCCACCATGGTGACAGGAAGACGTTGCGAACGGGCGAATTCAGTGTCGAAAGCAATGGAAACGAGCGGACGGAGAAAGAATGTGAAAGCAGCCGTGGCGATGAGTGCCAATGTGCCTAACAAATAAAGGTCCGAGGGGGTGACAGTCAATATATTGCCGAACAGATAGGAGGACAGCTCCGGAGTGAAGCCCGGTGCCAAAAAACTGCAAATGATGCCGATGCTCATGCCTAAAGTCCAGAAAATGGCGATGGCCGAATCTTCGCGCATGTCGCGGCGGTGGCTGAACCATTGTATGCCGCAGGCTGACAAGACAGAAAACGCGGCTGCAGAGAGTATGGGGGAAAATCCGAGGTAAACTCCGATGCCGATACCGCCGAACGAGGCATGGGTGATGCCGCCGCTGATGAAAACCAACCGCCGTGCAACGATATAAGTGCCTATCAGTCCGCAAAGGATGCTAGCCAATAGGCTGCCCAACAGGGCATTCTGGAAGAAAGTGTAAGACAGGATGCTCATGCGTGGTCGAATCTCCTTTCCCCGATAATAAGGAATACTTCGTCTTTCAATGCGTCGGGCAGGGGGACGCCGCGCAGTTGCAGGCTGCGCACCCATCCTGCCACTTCATCGTCACGCATCGTATAGAGGATATCTCTGAACTCGTCTATTTCCGTTTCGCTATACGCGGAAGCGTCCTTTCCCCGGAAACGGTCGAGTTCTTCATCGTTGTAATACTCTATTTGTTTGCTTACGGCAGCCAACAGGCTTTCTTTTTCGCATACTTCGTGCTGTCCGCAACATTCCTGTGGCGGTTGTACCACGGTTGGCATTTCGCTGATTTCGCCTTGTGCCAGTTTCTTTTTCAGCGAGCGGTTGCGCAAACTGCCGGCCACGAAAGCAATGACGGCCGCAGCGGCAAGGGCTATAAGAATGTAAATGATAATCATAAGGCCGTAATTTCAAATCCCGCTTCTTTCAAGTGGTCCCAATAATGGGGATAAGATTTGCTGACCACTTGCGGATGATTAATATATATTTCGGGAACGGCGAAACAGCAAGGTGCGAACGCCATGGCCATGCGATGGTCTTCGTAGGTGTCGATGGCCGGATGTGGCCGGACTTCAGTGCGTTGCCCGTCCCAGAATAATTCTGATCCGCAGGCTTCATGCAAGGGATACCCCAGTTTTTCCAGTTCGCGGATAAGCGCGGAGATGCGGTCGGTTTCCTTGATTTTCAGGCTTTGAAGACCCGTGAAACGGAACGGGATCCCCAACATGGCACACGTGACTACGAATGTCTGTGCCAAGTCCGGTTGGTTGACGAAATCATATTCCAGGCGTTCCGTGGCGATGGGTTGTTTGGTCAGTTTGACACATGGCATCCCGTCGTCGTCACAGAAGAATTCCGTGTGCACGCCTATAGGTTCGAACAGGCCGTGTACGGCAGAATCTCCTTGGGCACTGTCTGCGAACAGGCCGGTCAGTATGATTTCTGCGTCTTTGTCGGGTGTCAGTGCCATCATTTCATACCAGTAAGATGCCGCGCTCCAGTCGTTTTCTATATAATAGGGTGTCGGGCGGTAAGGTTGCGGTTCCACCTTAATGTGTCGTTCGTCTGTCCATTCCGCTTGTGCACCGAAGTCTTTCATCAATTTCAGGGTCAGGTCGATGTAGGGGCGTGAAATGACCTGTCCGGCCAGTTCCAGTTCCATGCCCTTTCTTAGGACCGGACCGATCATCAGCAAAGCAGAAATGTATTGGGAACTCACGTCTCCCGGCAGGCTGAGCCGACCTCCCTCATGCAGTCCGCCGGAAATACGCAGGGGGGGATAACCTTCCGTTTCCACATATTCTATTTGTGCGCCCAGTGTCCGTAGGGCATTTACCAAGATGCCGATGGGGCGTTGTTTCATCCGGGCTGTACCGGTCAGGGTATGTGTCCCCTCGTTCACAGACCAGTAAGCCGAAAGGAAACGCATGGCCGTACCGGCCGCCATGATGTTGATGGGGTCGTCGGTTTGCGTCAATGCCCTTACCATGACGAATGTGTCGTCGCAGTCCGACACATTTTCCGGCAAGTCTTTTCCTCCGGCCAGTGCATGGATGATGAGTGCCCGGTTGCTGATGCTTTTGCTAGCCGGCAGTATGGTTTTATGCCGCAGGTGTGGCGGCGCGGTAAGTCTGATTTGCATGTTTTGCCTAAAATGTGGGTTATACCAGCACAAAAGTAGAAATTTATTTGGAGAATTCAAAAACAATTTCTACTTTTGCACCCGCAAACGGGATGTAGCTCAGTCCGGTTAGAGTACTCGTCTGGGGGGCGAGTGGTCGCTGGTTCGAATCCAGTCATCCCGACAAAATATAAAGGCATCGGTAATCCAAGGATTATGGATGCTTTTTTTATGTGTTTATAGCTTCCACGTCCCGCACGCTTTCCCTCCCAAGGTTTTTCAGAAAAGGGCCTTCATCTTTCAGGCGATATGTCAACGCTTTGTCGTATAGTTTGTTATGGGATGAAGAATAGGGAGGCCATCTTTCAGTTTCCTTTCATTGCAGAAAGCGGATTTTCATCATGAGGCAAATGAAAAATCATTCGGCTGAGATTCGTTTTTCGTTCTCAGCCGAATGATTTTTCAATCTCAGGCGAACGATTTTCCGTTCCGCGCCGAACGAAATGAGGCTTGGCTGAAGGATGCCTGAAACATCCTTCAGCCTGTAACATCAATATTATGAACGGATTACCATGAGACCTGAAAGATGAAGGATCTTTTTGTAAAATCCCTGTGTAGATACCCAAAGGGTTACCACCAGATTTGCTTTCCGTCTTCGTAAGTGAAGATTCTTTCTTCCGAGCCTTTGGTACGGTTGTGCAGGCGGAACAAGGCCTGGGCCGGGACGTTGTCGTATTTCAATACCGCCTCGAAATTCCCCGTCTTGCGCCCTAATGACATCCATGTCCCGTGGTTCCAATAGAACAATTCGTATTCTTCGCCTTCGCGGATGAAGTTGTCATCGTTACGCGGCAGGAATACGATACGTGCCACGTTTTCCGGCTGTTCCAGTTCCCATCCGTACCATACGCCGTACACGTCGTGGGAGTCGTAGAAGGAAAGGACATTGCCATCGAACAGGTTTTCCGGGCCGCACCAGGGGCGTACGTGGAAGTTGCCCATTAGTCGTTTATGCTTTAGCGTGTCGTCGGCGGCATTGAACGTATAAAGTTCGGCCATGTTGCCCCTCGACCAGTCCGGTGACAGGTAACGGAAATATCTGTATTTGCCGGTGTAACGGGGATGGACGACATGGAATTTGTTGTCCTTCAGGTGCGGGATGACATGTATGGTCAGCGAATCGCTGAAGTCTTCCTGGTTGGCCACTTGGAACTTCCCGCCGATTACGCCCTGAAGGAATTGGTTGGAACGTACGTCGCGGAATTTGCGTTTCACTTCCACCGTCGTGCGTTGCGTGGTGTCGGCTGTCATTTTATGGATATTTCCTTGTGGGTCTAAAAGGAAAGCGTCTCCGGCTGGAACCATGCCGTTTTCTTCGGAATAATGTACGGGCATGTACACTACGTTTCGTGCCATGTCCCGGAAGGTGGCTTTCCGTCCGTGGCGCGTGCCCCAATGCACGATGCTCCAGTCTTGGTTGTCGAAGACGGACAGGTAGACGAACCTGCCGCTTTCTGCGTCGTCGTACAACTCCGCCTCCACATCGGAAGTGGCCGTGTATTCCCTTGTCACATCCATAATGTAAGGTGTGTCGAAGATGTCGGGAATCTCCTCTTTTCCCTTGTTCTGCATATAGAGCGATTCCTGCTGTTTCTCGTAGGTTTGGCGGAACACTTTGGTCAGCCGGTCTTCCTTCCGTTTCATGAAGTGGTCGCCGAGCCGTTCCCCCGGATTGAAAGGGATGAAAGAATGGTTGTCGGGAAAGAACACGCACCATTCATGTCCCAAGCTCCGGTTGCCCCACTGTGGTGTGAAGTCGATGGTGGCAGGCAGTCCGTGCGCCCTTAGTACGGCCACGCACAGGTGTGCATATTCCTTGCAGGAAGCCGACTTGACATGTTCGAGTGCCGTGAGGGGGAGGTCGGGAAGGAATTGCGGAGGATAATAAATGACGGAACGCATGCCTCCCAGAATGTCGTTGGCCATGCCATAGGCATAGGTGGAGTTGTCTTGGTTGGGGTCGTATGCTTCGCGCACCCATGAAGGCACGGTGAATGTCTTCCTCCAAAGACTTGTCTTTTCATTCCCGATACGGTAAGGCAGCACATAGCGGCAGAACATTTCGAAACTGTATTGTTTGTTCCAGTTCTGTTGCCATACGGTGAATGCACTGTCGATATGTTCGGTCAGGAAGTCAGCCGTGACGGATTGGGCATCGTACAGGCGTTCGTCCTGGCTTAATTCCAAATCCAGACCTGTTCGTTGCAAGATAGTATCGTATTTCATAATCCAGAACACACGGTCTCCGTTGCAATGGCGGAACACACTGTCCATGTAATTGTCGTACACGTCGACGGCTTCACCGGTGTGGGCGAAATGCCCGTCCATGTTTTCCAGAAGGAAGCGTGCGGCTTTCTCTTTGAGCGGCTCATTTTTGTAATGTTCCAATACGGTTTCCAGTTCCCGGCGGTTTTCACCGGCTTTTTCCAGCGTCTGCCTGATGCTCGTTTTCTGGCAGGAGGAGACGGCTAAGGTTGCAGCAAGGCAGCAAAGAAGAAGGTTTTTCATTGCAGTTGATTTTAATGTTATGGAATAGTGGACATGTTGAACATGTAGACGAAAGAGAAAACGGCCAGAATTAAAAGCCCGGCTTTTATCCATTTGTTTTGCAAAAGCCATATAAGCCCGAACCATCCGTATGACAGGATGAGCGGGCTGTACAGTCTGAATGGCATGCTTCCTATGACTCCATAATGAAACAGGCAAGACGGAATGAGAATTCCTACGATGAGGCATAAGCTGATGCAGAACCATGCCACGCCGGATTTGCTATTCCATTCCGGGACGTTAACCTGTCTCGTGGTGTTCATCCCATAAAGGTACAGCCAAAGTATTACCGCGCCAAAAAGGTTTTCCGATGCTTCCCATATTTTAGCAGATAATGGGTTGTCCGAAAGGAAAAAGGTTGGAATGGACATTAGAATGAACAGGATGGCCAAAGCGTAAGCCAGACGGTTCAGGTTAAACTTATGACGTTGGTTTATATAACAAATACATCCGTGTATGAGCAGGATGATAGGGAAGAAGAAGAGCAAAAATGCGGGGAACAATACTTCTACCCTTACTGCGGCACCGTCCGGGATGAAATGAGGACGGGCTATGTGCTGGCCTATTCTGTTCGCTCCAATGAACAGTAATGGCAATAGGGCGCGTAGGATAAGTTTGATTTGAGTATTCATGTGTTTAAAAGATTAAAGGAGTATTCCATTTGTTATTTAGATATTCTATTCGTATCATTGAGTGAAAAACACATTATATATGAATAATATCAAAAATAGTACACCTGTAACGCGTTCGGAACGTTCTATATACTTTATGCTATTAGGAGTTTCTTCCTTTTTGTACTTCTTCTTGCCGTACCCCCATTCATAAAATTGGGATAACGCAGAGATAAGTATGATATAGGATACTAATGTGGTAGTGAAATCCGAGTGTAGGTTGGTTCCCTCTAAAGAATATACGGTAAGGATGATTATCCCCATAAAGTAGTATATAATACGGTTGAAATCTTTTTTCATATGGTCTTTATTTAATCGTTATAGTTTTATAAAGGTAATCTTTGTTCCTTTTGCTCATTGTACAAACGTCAGACTTCCATACGACAGGTATTCCTTTTCCAGTAATCCCTTCCGCTTCCACAGAAATGACGGTCTGTTTGCTGTTGTTGAAGAGCCGTACGGTAGCTTCCCCTTTTTCGTCGAACTTGACTTCCGGAATCCAGAGTAGTGTACGCCGGTAGTCTTTGGTGTCAGGCAGAGGTTTCCGGCTGTAATCGGGGCTGTAGAAATCCTCGCAGACGGCATAGCCTCGCAGGACGTAATGCCGGTCCCGGTAAGTCCTTTGGTATCCGTCGTTGGGGAAGAGGCGGTAGTCTATGATGACTTCGGGCTGGTTGTCTTGTGCATACTTCCAACTGCCTTGTTCGCGAGGGGCATAATCGGTGTAGATATAGATTTTGTCAAGGTAACGGAGCAGGCGGTATTTCTTGAGCTTTTGTTTGGAAATACTGAAATTGGATCCTATTGGGGTTGGACTTTTTTCGTCATGCTCCGGTTCTTCATATTTATCAGAAAGGAGAATTCCCGATTTATTGGAACTGGCAATGGCGTAGTCTTCTTGGCTGTTGAAGTCTTGGTCATTCCTGGTATTTTCATTTGGATTCATTTTTAATGGGATTCCGTCAAACCATTCTTTGATAGAGTACCGTCTGTCTTGTCCCATGTCATTCGCAAAACTAAAAGCGATTTGTTGTGAGAAAGTTCTCCAATCATGTTTTCCTCCGTTCAATCCATGGTCGGTTATGAGGTTGAAAGCTTTATAAGCATCTATGATGATGGTGGGTTTGCTGTTGTTGAATCGTCGTAATCCATTTCGTTTGTTGCGAATGGTTACAGTGGGAAGTTTACGCCCGTTGAATACGCCAGAAACGGTGTATAGACTGTCAGGATAGTTCGTTTCATATTCTTTGTCTTGGTAAAATGTGTACGGTTTAGGGAAATTGGGATAGAAATGGTTGAGCTTTACGTAAAAATCGGGATATTCTGTTTCATCCATGAATCCCTTTCTCTGTTTTTTTATGGCATCCCTTACTGGGTCTTTGGCATCAGAAGCCATGAGGTTTAATACGCAATCTTCATAAAATTTTGGGGTAACCATGTAGAATGTACTTTGTTGGGTTTTCTGCATTAGTTCAAGCGTGCTTTCTCCTTGGAGGAAAGAAGCTATGACATGTACTTCCTTCTTCATTTTTGAGATGGATGGAGCGTACAAGTCCTGTAGTGTTTTACCTTTGAATTTAGAGGCGCATATTTCTGTGGTATAGAAATCAATGGGTTTAACTTCTTCTTTTTGGTTGTCATGTGCATCTTTTCTCATTAATGAGGTTATCCATGCTTTTTCTCCGAAATCATTGTCTTTATATAATGAATAGGTATGATTCACCTGTCCTTCTATAGTCTGTGACTTTTCGGGCAGGAACCGTAATGAAAAGGCTTCAATTCCCGCCATTTCTTTCCATTCGTATCTTCTCCATCCCTGCACCATCAACAGCAGGTCCAAGTCCCTGCGGTGCATGCTGTCGTCAGCTTCGAAATAATATCCGGGATTTTCGACGAACCCTTTGATTTCGCTGGCGAGCATCATTTCCGTGAGCATGGTTCCGTTGTCATAGGTTTGTTCTTCCGTGGCCCTGTCCCTGACTGCAAGGGATACGGATGTGGCCGTGTCTTGTATGTCTTGTAGTTTCAGGTTTAGTGTGACGGGTGCGAACGGCTCGTATTGTGGTTCTATTCCATGGATGTCGATCCTTGCAGAATCGTAGTCGTGGCGGTTGACGAAACACAGCCTGTCGGCATAGATTTGCCCTTTCCCGTCGAATACTGTGATTTGGTTCACCCCCGTGCACAGTTCGTTCAACGGGATGGTTACGTTTGTCTTTCGTTTGTCTCCGAAGTCGATGTGCTGTAAGGTTTGGGGTACTCCTTGTGCCATAACCTGCAGGGCCAGTCCTTCCGGGAAGTCCGTCAATCCTTCGCTTCTTTGCAGTTCTATTCTTAGCAGGGTGTCCTGTCTAACCTGCAAGGCGATGCCTTCTTCCTCCACTTCAGGGAGTTTCACTTCATAGTCGTATCCTTTGTATTGGAAAACGGCTTTGTACCCTTCTTCGGACGCAACATCGTGCAGGATGAATGTACACCTTCCCCTGTTTCCGGTTCGGGTTTTGGTTATCTTCTTTCCTTGTGGGTCGAGTATGTCAAATTCCACGTTTTCCAGATGTTCCCCCTCTTCCGTATTGAGTTCCAGAGCAACGTTGCAGTCCGTTCCGGTTATGAGGTTTCCTCCTTCTGGATAGAATTTCAGTTCGAGTTCCGGTTTCCCTTTCCGTGCCTTGAAATACCTCCTTAAAGGACGTAGTGTCATGTCTTTGGTGTAATGTCCCGTTTCTTTTGGCTTGTCGTAGACGGGGAACACCCTTGAATAGAGTTTTTCATAATCCCGAAAGAAGTCTTTGGCCATTTCCTTGTTATAGAAAGCGTCCTCGCTCCATTGGGCATGCGGATGTTCGTATTGCCCGAAGTTGAGCATCCACCGTGTGTATGCCCGTAGTTCGTAATATCCGGCATAGAGTGAATCCGTCAGTACGAAAGCACCGTTAGCTGTTCCATTCGGCATTTCGAGTTGCTGCCTTTCGACGAGGAATCCATCCGGTGTGAGCAGTTCCACGTAGAGGATTTTGCTCAAGTCGGTCAGTGTTCCTTTGTCGCTGCGTGTGACATATCCTTTGTACCAAATCGTATCGCTCACGAAGTAGCAGGTATTGTCGAGGTGGAGATATACCTTTTCCTGTGGCAACCCGATGCCGAAACCCTGTACCTTACGGTAAAGGGAATCGGTTTCTGGGCTTGCCGATGCGTAGAAGCTTACGGTCAAGCTTATGGCGAGTAAGATAAAAATGCCCTTTTTCATACCTTTGTTTTTTAGTATTACGTTTAAGTTACCTTTAAGCCACAATTATTCTGTTATTTTTTATAAACGATAGGTATTCCTTTCCCGGTGATGCCTTCCGCCTCCACGGAAATGACGGTCTGTTTGCTGTTGTTGAAGAGCCGTACGGTGGCTTCCCCTTTCTCGTCGAACTTGACTTCCGGTATCCAGAGTAGTGTACGTCGGTAGTCCTTGGTGTCAGGCAGAGGTTTCCGGCTGTAATCGGGGCTGTAGAAATCCTCACAGACAGCATAGCCTTGCAAGCGGTATCGGCGGTCGCGACATGCCGGGAAGTATTGGCCGTCGGGGTAGAGGCGGTAGTCGATGATGACTTCCGGTTGGTTGTCCTGTTTGTATTTCCAACTGCCTTGTTCTCGGGGTACGTAATCGGTATAGATATAGAATTTGTCCAACCAACTCAGATAACTGTATTTCCTGAGCGTCTGATAGCCTCCGATGTTGGGCTTTGGAAGTTCCACTTTGACGGGAGAGATGGCATGTTCGAGAGGCGCTTTTACTAAACGGTACCAGTTTTTTGTTTTTTGAGTATTCCCGTCATACCTTTTCTCACGGTAGTATTGCCTGTGCATATTCATGTCTCCCACGTATAATGCTGCTAATAGATGGTACACAGAATCCCCCATGTAGTAAAATGGCCGGTCGCTCATTCCATAGTCAGCCATCAGGTTATAAGCCTCGTATGCATCGATTACGACAGCCGGTTTGGTGGGGTCGTAATGGCGTAGCCCGCCCCTTTTGGCCTGTACGGTGACGGCAGGCATATATCTGTTGGTGAAGGATGCGCGTACGATGCTGTCTTCTCCTTCAAAATGTGGCATGTCTTTTCTGGTGGCATCCTGATAATAATTGTATGGTTTGGCAAAGTGCGGGTAGAAAAGGTCCATTTTCACGTAATAGTCCGGCCAAGCTTCCTCGTCGGTAAAGTCCTTTTGCCGACTTCTGGTGATGTAGTCAGTTCCTTTGTCCTGTCTTGCGGCACTGAGGAAGAGCATGTATTCCCCGTAGATTTTTGGCGTTTGCATGTAAAAAGTTCCGTTTCTTGTAGGCTGTTTGAGTTCAATCGTTTTTCCGTTTTGTACAAACATGGCCCATACATTCACTTCCCTTTTGAGGTTGCTGGCTTTTTTGAAATCCACATTCCATTTTTCGGCATGGTTGACACATCCGGCGACGGTCTGGAACTTTTCCGGTAACCAGTTAGGGGTGAATGGTTCGATGTCGGCCATCTTTCTCCATTCGTATCTTCTCCAGCCCTGTACCATCATGAGTAGGTCGAGTGCCTGGAGATGAATGCTGTCGTCGCTTTCGAAATAAAATCCAGGGTTTTCCACGAATCCCCTGATTTCACTGGCGAGCAGCATTTCCGTGAGCATGGTGCCATTGTCGTATGTGGGTTCTTCCGTAGCCCGGTCACGTATGGAGAGCGACACGCTTCGTCCTTGTTTGTTCGTGTCCGTAAGTTTCAGGCGTAAGGTGATGGAGTCGAATGGCTCATACTGTTTTCCCGTTCCGGAAATGGTTATTTGTGGCTTGTCATAGTCGTGGAGGTTTACGAAGAATAGCCGGTCCGCATAGATTCTTCCCTCGCTGTTGAATATTATAAGTTGGTTTACTCCGGTGGAAAGTGTCCGGAGCGGGATTTTTACGGTATCGTATTTTCCTTTTATGTTTTTCTTTAATGGGAGGTAGAACTTGGAGACTCCTTGATGCATGACATGCAGTGCAATATTCCGTTCTATTCCTACGGCTTGTATGGAGGCTTCGACTGTGGAGTCGGTTTGTGTGACAGACAGGGCGCAGCCGTTTTTTTCTACTTCCGGTAACTTTTCGGAGAATTTCACCCCCTTTAATGTGAATGTGGCCTTGTATTTTCCTTCGGGAGATATGTCTTTCAGGATGAATGAGGCCCTTCCTCTCTTGTCGGTTTGGCATTCGCTGACTTTCTCCCCGTCTTGGTCTGTGATGGTGATGTCAATGTGTTCCAAATGTTTGCCTTCTTCGTCATTCAGTTCCAAGGCAACCCGCCCGGTTGTATTTTGCACAAGGTGTCCTCCCTCCGGATAAAAGCGTAGGACAGCGGTCGGTTTCAGTTTCCGTGCCTTGTAATATCTTCTCATGGGTCTTAGGGTCATTTCTTTGGTGTAACGTCCTTCTTCTTTAGGTTTGTTATAAACGGGGAACACCCGGGAATACAGCTTTTCATAATCCCTTATATAGTCATCTTTCATTTTACGGCTATAAAAGCCATGGCTTTTACGTGAAATGTGAGGGTATTCACATTGCCCGAAGTTGAGCATCCATCGGGTATAGGCACGTAGTTCATAGTAGCCTGCATAAAGTGAATCTTTGAGAATGAACATTCCGGATGCTGTGCCGCTTGTCATTTCGAGTTGTTGTCGTTCTACGGAGTACCCATCAGGAGTAAGCAATTCCACATATAGTATTTTGCTTAAATCCGTGAGTGTTCCTTTATCGCTTCGTGTGACATATCCTTTATACCAAATTGTGTCTCCTAAGAAATAGCAGGTATTATCGAGGTGGAGGTACACCTTTTCCTGTGGCAACCCGATGCCGAACCCTTGTACTTTACGGTAAAGGGAATCGGTGTTGGCCTTTGTTATTTTGCTTGATATAAATATGCAAAGAAAGACAAATAAAATTTTGTATAGAATATTGTTCATTATATTTTCTCTAAAGTTAAGAATAAGACTCTTTGTTCCCTTCTCTCGATTAAGAAAAGAACAAATAGTCTCATTCTGACTATGATACTTATATTGCTGTACTTGTATCCACTGTGACATTATCTGACGCTAATTCTATTTTGATTTCTTCTCCAAATTGAGTCCTTTTTATTTCATATTTAGTAACATTACATGAATATGAAACTCCGATTCTATCTTTGCTAATCCACCTTGTACTTGTGGTTTCACCACTTTTTCCATAACTGGTATCGTAGGTATCGTATGGTAATTTTAAGCTACCATAAACACTTACGGTTGGATCTTTATTTGGGTCATTTTTGTCTTTTGTAACCGTTACTTTTAGTGTGAGCCAAAAACTGGTACCTACAGCAGCCACAAATTGACTAAGGTCAATGCCGTCAGTGGACATTTCTGGAACACGTTTGAGAACTCTTGTTCTTGGCATTTGCTTTGTCTTATAAATCTTGGAAGTAGCAGTAGAATCTACCACCTCCAATGGTTGAGCAACAACTTGTTTGATTACGGCAAATTCAATAAAATTTTGTTCCATTTCTTTCATGGAAGGTAAAGGGAACTGGGAACTCGTGATGAATTTTATATTCGGCACTCCGTACTTTTCTGCCATGGCACGCAGCGTGGCGATTTCTTCTGCCGAATAGCGGAAGGTGGCTTTCCCGTTTTCCATTTCGTCTTGGGTGCAACTCCAAATGATAAGTCCACCCAATGCCACGGCAATCATGGCCATGAAAACTTTTACTTTATTCATGATGATTTGATTTAATAGATTAACACGAAAGTTTTGTTACTACTCTTTATTTGAAGCCGACAACCTCCCATTGTCGTAGCCTCCTTGTTGCTGTTTAAACCATTGGCGTTTGTTTTTAAATATTCGACATGATTTTAATTCTCACATCGCAAAGTTAAGTATGTTTTTGAGTAAAATCCAAATATTTTAGTTCGCAAATGGTTCGATTTTTATCACTCTTTTTAAGTGTTATGGTTTTGATATTCTACGACTTGTAAAATCATTACATGAGAATTTGTTCGATTCCTGTTCGATGCTTCTGTTTGAAGGCTAATTTTTAGCATTGATTTTGGCTTCAAGGCGTTTCCGCCTGCTTGAAATGGTACTTTTGCTCCGGCTGAACATTTCGGCAATGTCCGACGTGCGGATGTTCAGGTGGAAGAGGCAGCAATAGGCCGTTTCTTCAATGGTAAGGTCCGGAATGAGTTGTTGCAACCCGGTGGCAAAATTATTGAAACAGTAATCCATCTCTTTCAGGAATTTCACTTGCTGTCCCGCATCGGACATCAGGTTCGTGTAGTCTTTGGGTTGCGGGGCATGCGGGTTGTCTGCCGAAGGGATTTTCCGACCGACTTCCATGTCGTACAGATGAAGGCTTCTGATCTGTAGTTCCTGTTGGTGCCATTCCTTTTCCTTTTCTTCTATTTGCAGGCGTAATGATTCATCGTTTCCTTTTTGTGCCTCCAAGTACCGGATGGTTTCTTCTTTTTGTTTTAAAATGAGCCGGATACGGTCGATTGCATGTTTGTTACGGTAAGTGGACGCAACGAAGACTGCACCGCAGACCAGTAAGGAAAATAGGGTCAGGGATATGAACAAGACATTCCTTTCCCTTTCAGCGAATGCGTCCCGTTCGGCAATCAGTTGTTTTTTTTCGCGTTCGGCTTCGTCCGTGAAATGCCTGAAGCGTGTTTTCCAATAACGGTTGCAGTTTTCTATGTAGGTTGTGAGGTAGGGATTCGTGGCCGTGTCCCTTTCTTTATATAAGGCCAGGAGGCCGAGCGCGAGAATGCGGCGCTCCATGTCAGGAGATGCTGCTGTTCCGGCCAATCGCCTGTAAATCGTGTCGGGAATCTCTTGTCGGGTATGCCATGCATAAGCGGAAAAAGCTATTGCAGCTTCTTCGCTTTGTCCTCGCGTCAAAGTATCCGGGAAATTTTTTCCGGATGCGATGTCCTGTGCCCGAAGGGCGTGGGTATATGCTTTCCCGTACATCCCGTTTTCAAGGTATATGAGGGTAAGCGGACGATAGGCCATGTAGGCGGCCGTGTCGAGCCGGTGCTTTCGGGCAAAGCGCAGGACGGCTTCAAGGTCACGGCGTGCATCTTCCAAAAAGTTCTTGCGTTTCCATATTTTCCCTTGCCCATACATGGCTTTCCACCAATAAGACAGGCTATCTTCTATGGTATGGCATGACGTGGCGGCCAGTTGGTAATGGAAAATGGCATCGTTCAGGTTGCCCGCTTGTTGGAGGCGGACAGCCTCTTCGTACACTTTTTGCACGTAAGGGGTGGATGGATTCCGCTTGCAGGCCGGTAAGAGGAAGACCGCAAGGGCGAGGAGTGTCTTGATGGAAATATTCATGGCTGTAATGTCTTTAAAAGGAAGCGGGCAGCATGCCGTGTCGGTACGGCAGTCCCTTTGTAGATAAGTTTGCCTCTCCAAAGGATGCAGATGTAATTGTCGTATGTACGGGCATTCAGGGAGGACGCTTGTAGTTGGTTCTCGTCAATGAAATGCAGTGGCATTTTCAGGTGGAGGGTTTCGTAGTTTCGAATGAAGACGGCCTTGCCGGACTGTGTACCAGTGATGCCGAGGATGGAAAAGTCCACAGGATAGCTACGGAATTGTGCGGCTAAGCCTTCAAATTTCTTGCTTGTCCAAACGTCGGGGTGGCGTGAGACTAAATATACTTGGATGCGGGATGGCATATTGCCTTGTTTTGCCTTTGTATCAGGTATGACGGGCGGAAGTGTTTTTTCCAATGTCCCAGTGAAGGTTCCATATTGGAATTTATGGTAAAGGAGCGGGTCCAAGTAGAATCCCCCGAAAAACAGGGTGGAGCATAAAACGAAGAATGCAACTCCCCATTTTAGGATATTGTCTTGAACTTGGCAAAATACGGCTGCGGGCAACAGGCATAGGGCGTAAACGGCATAGGTGGAAAGGGTGCCGCCACTGTTGAGAAGGAAATCATCCCAACCGGTACCGGAACACACGTCCGGGACAAAGAGCAAGATGAGCATGCCCGGATAAGTTACCCCGAGAATATGCCACACGGTGATGTCTGGAGGAGAAAAGGTATGCCAAAGGATGAAGAACACACAATAGAGCGCGGCACTAATGGTGACAAAGTGGGCATATTCCAAATGCGGGCAGAAGAAAAAGGCGGCCATGAAGATGGCATGCAGGAGTGTGGGCATCTGGAACAAGAGAGTCAGGTTTCTTGTCCGGGTTCCCCCTTTTGATGCGGCAATCCCGATAATGAACATGGACAGGAAAAGCCATACGTTGCCGCCCTGTTCCGGTTCGTGTAGGAACGGAAGGTTCAGGAGTAGGTATGCGGCGACCGTACAAGCGGTGTAGGCCGAAAGGTATCGGACGGTTTGTCGGGTTGGCTTTTTCATTCCGGTGATGGGTTTAGGTTAATAGTCCGAGGCGGTTTCGGATATGTTTTTCCTCACACGTGGGAATTTGTTGGGGGACGAACGACGGTTGTGGGTCTTGATTTTACGGGCAAAATAGAGGTATAGGTCTTCCGATATGTTGATTTCTTTGCCGGATTCTATAGACAGCGTCAAATGTTGTCCCGCGGCTTTGATGTACGGCTCGATTCGTTTCTCGGCTTCTTTCAAGATTTCGAGATTCTTCGTCTTATCTTTGGCGCACTTCGGGACGATGAGCGAAAGGTAAGGCGCGGTAGACGGGAGTGCCTGATGTTGCATGCCGGTGGCTGTTTCCGGCATGCATCCCATGAGGGCGGTGCAACAGGTGGCAAGGATAAGTGCAGTAGTCATTCGTTTCATAAGGCTTTTCGTTTTTAATGTCGTATGTCTGTCTTGAACTTCTTGATTTCGGATAATATGCGGCGCACTTCGGGAGAGTCTATTTTTATGGGCTTCCGGAGTATGCATTCGGCGGTTTGCGCCATGCTTGCCGTGTCGCTTTCCTCCTGATGGATTTTGAAAAGTTCATAAGGTGGGGTGAAACGGTTGGGGCACATGAGAGCGGCTTGCCTTAGATAGCGCTTGGCCTCCTCATAGCGTTTCAGCCGCTTGCTGTTGTCTGCCTGTAAGAGTTGGGTATAGTAGTCGGCCATCAAGGATTCGCATTCCTGTCCGATGCGGTAGCTTTCAGCATGGTGTCCGGCTACGTTCAGTTCAGCGGCATAATTGTAAAGGAATAGCGGGTTTTTGTTTAATTCTTCGTAAAGTTCTCGGTAGGTGGGAAGCATTTTGTCCGTCAGGCCGCAAAGCGAGCGGTTGGCTGTGTCGCACCAACGTATTTCTGAACGTATTCGGGAAATATCCCGTAAAGAAATGAGGGTGGCAGTTAGGACACATGCGGACAGTATGGCTCGTCGTGACTTGTGCCACACTACGGGGTAGGCATTGTGCAACAAGAGGGAAATAGAAACGGCACAGAAGAACCATGTATGGGGATAACGGAATGGATAGGAAAACAGGGAGAATACCGCGATGGACAAAAGGCAAAGTATGGCAGTTGACGAGCTTCCGTGCGGGTGTCTCCTCCATGCAAGGTATATTGTCCATATCATGGCACAGAGAAAGAACGCTCCGATGAGGCCATAAGATACACACAATCCGAGGTATTCATTGAACGGGGATTTCACGTCATCGGCCAACCGGCTGTACGGACTTTCCGGGTGTAGGCGGAAGAAATCGGCTTGTTGGTGCATGTAGTTGGCCTCGAAACCTCCATTGCCGTGTCCGGTCAGGGGGCTCTCCTTGATGAGTTCCCAAGTGCACTGCCATATCAGGAGCCGTCCGTCGGCAGAATCTTTTTTGTAATGGTAAAGGAAAACGATGGCTGCGACGAAGCCCGCCATCATGCCCCAAAAGAGGGCTTTACGCATACCTGTCCGTTTTATCGGGAAAAAGACAAGGAAGACGGTGCAGGCACTAAGCATTCCTGCCCGGGATTCGGAAACCATGATGGTACCCGTGATAAGAACGACGCTTGTCCAAGCGGCAATACGATGCCATAGGTTGCCAGAAAGGGTAAGGATGAGGCTGAAAGGCAAGGAAAAGGCAAGTGCGGAAGACAGTCCCGCCGGGTTGTCAAAGCTGCCGCATATTGGTAAGGTTGTGGCGGGAAAGTAAATTCCGGACTTTTGCAAAAGTCCATATAGGGCTTGAGATGAAGCGCACAGCATGACTGCCCACGACACGGTGATGAAAGGTAGCGTGGGATGGGATTGGTGGAATGCCCTACCTGCACTTATGAAAAAGAAAAGGGTGGTCCCAAAAATGGCACAATGCCATTTTGGCGTGATTTCCGCATCTATAAAATGACAGGATGTACACCATAGCATGCTTCCAAACCAAACCGTGAAATACAAAAATGTCACCCAGTGCTTCATGATATAAGGTATTTGTTACAAAATTAGCGAATTGATTTGAAAATATCTAATGAACGGGAAGATTTTTCTCCAAGACTTGTTTCTGCGCTTCACGATTTATACCCTTGTGGGTGCTGTGGGTGCGTTTTTTTGTATTGGAGTTACGAATGTTTACATAGATATGTAATTAAGTAAAGTCTTGCGGGATGGTATTTTGTTCTTAAACACAATAAAAAGTTTGCACTGGCATTTTATGAAAACCATAAAGTTGTTAAGTTAGACGAATTATTTCCGTAAACATTTGGATTTACCTGCTTCTTTTCTGACCTTTGGAAAAGAATAAACGATAAAAAGATAGAACTTATGGAGCAGTTGTCGGATGTAGGCTTGATTGGGCTGGGCGTTATGGGAGAAAACCTTGCGCTGAATATGGAAAGAAACGGGCGTAGGGTCTCGGTGTGGAATCGGACTGTGCCCGGCGTGGAAGAAGGTGTTGCGGAACGTTTTGTGGAAGGACGTGCTGCCGGAAAGCAAATTCTGGGCTTTTCGGACTTGTCAGAGTTTGTGGCATCTTTGAACCGACCGAGAATTATTATGATGATGGTGCGGGCAGGTAATGCAGTGGATGAACTTATCGACCAAGTGAGTCCTTTTCTGGCAGAGGGGGACGTTTTGATAGACGGAGGTAATTCGGATTATGTGGATACTGGACGGCGGGTAGCTGCTTGCCGCGCTCATGGATTGCTGTTTGTCGGGGCAGGAGTTTCCGGCGGGGCAGAGGGAGCCCTTCGGGGGGCTTCCATCATGCCGGGCGGAGCGAAAGAGGCTTGGCCGTTGATTCGCCCTCTTTTACAAGATATGGCTGCAAAGGCAGCCGACGGAACCCCTTGTTGTGACTGGGTGGGGCCGGACGGAGCCGGACATTTTGTTAAAATGGTGCATAATGGCATAGAGTACGGTGACATGCAACTGATTGCCGAAACCTATTTCCTGTTGAAACGGGCCGGTGGAATGGACAATGAACGGATGAGTCGCTTGTTCGGTCGTTGGAACGAAGGCTGCTTAAAAAGTTATTTAGTGGAAATAACATCCGAAATCTTGGCTTATAAAGAAGCTGACGGAGGGTATTTGGTGGATCGTATTCTGGACGTGGCGGGGCAGAAAGGTACGGGACAATGGTCGGTGAAGAACGCGCTCGAATTGGGAGAATCGTTCGGATTGATAGCGGAAGCTGTTTTCCAACGTAATATCTCTACGCAGAAGGAACTGCGTGTGGAGGCGGCACGTGTATATGCTTCCCGGTTGGAGGAAGAACCGTATGCTTCATTCTCGGCTGATGAAGTAGAACAGACTTTGTTTGCCTCCAAGTTAGTGGCTTATGCTCAAGGGTTTGATTTGCTGTCGAGAGCTTCTGAACAGTTTGGGTGGAATCTGGATTTGGCCATGATAGCCCGAATGTGGCGGGGAGGCTGTATCATTCGGTCGGCTTTTCTGGACGAACTTGCCCGGGCTTACGAGGCAGGGGGAGGACGAGGGAATCTGATGTTGTTCCCAACCTTCTCCACGCAAGTCAGGGAGGCTTTGCCTGCATGGCGTAGAGTGGTGGCTACGGCTGTATGTGAAGGGGTGGCTGTACCGGCATTTGCCTCTGCGCTCAATTATTTCCATTCTTTGACTACGGACTTTTTACCTGCCAATTTGATTCAGGCGCAACGTGATTATTTCGGTGCGCATACTTTTGAGCGGACGGATGGTGAAAGGGGAAAGTTTTATCATGAAGAATGGGTCTCACTACAATAAAATAAGGAGGAAATATGAACAAACCGGATGCTTTGACTCTTGTGATATTTGGCGCGTCGGGAGACCTGACAAGGCGTAAACTGATGCCGGCACTTTACCTTTTATATAAAGCGGGACGGTTGCCCCGCCGTTTTGCTGTGTTGGGGATGGCGCGTACGTCTTATGATGATGACCGTTTCCGTACATCTATACGTGAGGGGTTGCTTTCTTTCGTACGACCGGACGAGGTGGACGAAAAAGCAATCCATGCATTTTTGTCCTGCTTGCATTATCTTTCAGCCGATCCTTCGAAGCCGGAAGCTTATGCGGAGTTGAGGATACGCTTGGAGGAGATAGATCGGACAATAGATAATCCTCATAATTATTTGTATTACTTGGCTACTCCGCCGTTGCTTTACGGCGTGATTCCCCGCCATTTGAAGGCGGAGGGATTGAATCGGGATGGCGATGGTTTCAGGCGTATCGTCGTGGAGAAACCTTTCGGTTATGACTTGTCGTCGGCGTTGGAACTGAACCGTATTTATTTGGATGCCTTTCGGGAAGAGCAGATCTATCGCATCGATCATTTTTTGGGGAAAGAGACGGTGCAGAATATACTGGCTCTCCGTTTTGCCAACAGTGTCTTCGAGCCTTTATGGAACCGGAATTATATAGATTACGTAGAGATTACGGCCGTGGAGAATATGGGAATCGGGACGCGGGGAGGTTTCTATGACGGAGTAGGGACCTTACGCGACATGGTGCAGAACCATTTGGCACAGTTGTTGGCTGTGACAGCCATGGAGCCTCCTGCTGCCTTTGATGCTTCGGGATTCCGGAATGAGGTGGTGAAAGTCTACCAGTCCTTGACGCCATTGACTGGAGAAGACATCCGTCATTCGGTGGTGCGTGGGCAATATATGGCTTCTGAAGGCCGTAAGGGATATAGAGAGGAAGAGCAAGTGCCAACTTTGTCTCGGACGGAAACTTATTTGGCTATGCGGTTGGAGTTGAACAACTGGCGGTGGGGCGGCGTACCTTTTTATATCCGCACGGGTAAACAGATGCCTACAAAAGTGAGTGAGATTGTGATACACTTCAAGCCGGCACCTTATTCCTTGTTCCGTTGCGAAGGAGGTACTTGTCCGGTACCCAATCGTTTGGTGATACGTATACAACCCAATGAAGGGATTGTATTGCGTCTCGGCATGAAAAAGCCGGGTGAAGGCTTCGAAGTACTCCCGATGGATATGGACTTCAGTTATGCCGAATTAGGTCGCCTGCCTACGGAGGATGCTTATGCACGCTTAATAGAGGATTGTATTGCGGGCGACCCTACGTTGTTTATCCGTAGCGATGCCGTAGAAAGCGGATGGCGTTTTTTCGATCCGATACTGAAATATTGGCAGGATGTGCCGGAATGCCCGCTTTACGGTTATCCGGCAGGCTCGTGGGGGCCGTTGGAGGCAGATAGCCTGATGGCTCGTCATGGAGCGTCGTGGACCAATCCGTGTAAGAATTTGACGAATACTCATTTATATTGTGAGCTATGAACATACATGTAGCGGATAATGCCCGTGAAGCGGCAAGAATGTTGCTTCGGAATATGCTAGCTGCCATTAGGCAACCTTCCGGGACAGGGGGTGAAGGCGACATGGTCAATGTTGCCTTCTCAGGAGGCAGTACACCGGCTGTCTTGTTTGATGTGTGGGTAGAGGAGTTCGCTGAATTGACGCCTTGGAATCGTTTCCGAGTGTATTGGGTGGATGAACGTTGTGTTTCTTCTGGGAACAAAGACAGCAATTACCGGTTGGCTAAGATACATTTGTTGGATAAGGTTCCATTAACTTCGGAACAGGTTTTCCGGATACGCGGAGAGCAAGAGGATGCGGAAAGAGAAGCTTTGCGCTATTCTTCGATGGTGTTGTCGCAATTACCATTGGACGGGCGCATACCTGTGTTTGATTTTGTGTTATTAGGTATTGGAGCAGATGGGCATACCTCCTCTGTCTTTCCCGGACAGGAAAAGTTGCTTCATACTTTGGCGCCTTATGTACTTAGCACTCATCCCGTCACCGGCCAACGTCGCATTGCTATGACCGGTGAAGTCATGGTTCGTGCCCGTCATACATGGTTTTATGTCACAGGGCAGGATAAAGCCGACGTTATACAGTCTTTATCCTGCCCTGAAGTGCGCAACCGTTATCCGGCTGCTTATGTGTGGCAATCCGCGCTTCATGCGGAATTGTTTACCGATATTCAGGTCATTTCACCCGTTTGATTCCTTCGTGTGTAGGAATGACCGGTTTGATGGTGCCGTCTTCGTTGAATTCCATTTTGTCGATACATACTTCGCGGTGTACGCCCGGCTGATGTTTGATATAATTCTTATTGATGCGGTGATATACGATGTACCATTCGTCTTTACCGGGAATCTGTAGGACGGCGTTATGTGCCGGGCCATAGATTTCCTGTTCGGGACGTTGGATGAGGATAACTGGATTTTTGGCTACTTCAATCGGTCCGAGCGGAGATTTGGCTGTACCATAGGCTACGTGATAGTTGGGAGAACCTGTGTCGTCCACGCTCCACAAGAAATAGTAAGTGCCTTTGCGGTAGAACACGTAAGGAGCTTCTCGGAAGGCATAATCTTGCAGCGTACCGCCTTGTGGGGTCATGAGTGTTTCCGTTTCCGGTTTGATGCTCATCATGTCTTCGTTCAGTTCTGCACCGGCCATGTAGCCGTTGCCCCAATAAAGATAGCTTTTTCCGCTTACGGGGTCTTCAAACACATCCACGTCTATCTGCTGCCCGTGTTTCTGACCTTCAGGCCGACGGTCTATGATAGGATGTCCGGCATCGGTGAACGGTCCGCAAGGATGGTCTGCGGTAGCTACTCCGATGGCTTTCCCGTTGGGCGTGTTGCCGCTGAAATAGAAGAAATATTTGTATTTCCCGTCTATTTTCTTTTCGATGATGCACGGTGCCCACGCATTACCGTCGGACCACTTCACTTGGTCGGTACCCAAGTCGAGCATGATACCCTCGTGGCGCCAGTCGGTCAAATCTTTGGAACTGAAGACCGTGAAATAGTATCCGCCCCATCCCGGAGTTCCGTCGGTAGTGGAATAGATGTAGTACTTGTTGGTTTGTTTCGCATACAGGATTTCAGGATCGGCATGAAATTCCGGGAGTACGGGGTTTCCTGTCTTGGCCCTTTGAGCCGAAAGATGTGCCGGGATGCCTAGCAAACCGGCCATGGCGAGAATGGTTAATGTTTTTTTCATCATGTTTATATTAAAATTAAAAATGTGTCAGCAACCCATGGTTTCACGGTAGAAGTCCAACATGTTGAAGATTTCGTCCTTTCCGGCTGTACGGTTGATACGGATATCTCCTATGCCGCCCAATAGTGTGAAGTTGACCTCTCCCGACGTGTTTTTTTTGTCGTGGGTCATGAATTGGTATAGCGTTTCGTACGCCTTGCAGTCGAAAGGGAACACACCGTAGTTCCTTTTGATGAACTCTGTAGTCTGGCGTAGCTTGTCTTTTGGAAAATCCTCTCGCAGGCAACTCAGGTAAAGTTCGCATACCAATCCCCAGGCCACTGCGTAACCGTGCAGTACGGTACGCTCTTCTGCCAAGGCCAGGCTTTCGAGTGCATGCCCGGCTGTATGCCCTAAGTTCAGGGCCTTGCGGATACCCTGTTCATACGGATCCTGTGCCACGACATTTTCCTTGATGGCTACGCTTTGGGCAACCATCTCTTGCAGTTGGAGATAGTCGATGTCGTCCAAGTCGAATGAGACCAATTCTGCCCAATGCTTTTCTGTGCTGATAAGGCCGTGTTTCAGCATTTCCGCATATCCGGAACAGATGTTCTTGTAGTCCAGTGTTTTCAGGAACTCTGTATCCAACAATACGCTTGCGGCGGGTGCGAAAGCTCCTATTTCGTTTTTCAAACCGTTGAAGTTAATGCCTGTTTTTCCGCCTACAGCTGCATCCACCATGGCTAGCAAAGTCGTAGGGATGTTGATGTACGGGATACCTCTTTTAAAGGTGGAGGCTGCAAACCCTCCAAGGTCGGTCACCATTCCCCCGCCTAAATTGACCAACAGGGAATGGCGTGTGCCGCCTTTTTGACTTAATTCGGTCCATACTGAAATGAGGGTCTCTATGCTTTTGTGTTCGTCTGTGGCACCGATGACGATATGTTCAGACTGTTGCATGGACGGGAAACCGGAGATAACCGGCCAACACTTTTTATATGTGGTTTCATCCGTCAGGACAAATAACTTGTCATGAGGTTGGTGGGTTATGGCCTGTTCCAAACTCTCCCTCAGATTTTGTGAAATAATGATTTTCTGCTTTTGCATAGCGCATGTTCATGATAATTCGATTGCAAAGATAGGTTTTTTGGAAGATAATGTTCCATTTTGCCTTTTATTTCTTGTGGATTATTTAATTTTGCAGGTGGTTAGGTGATAAATACATTTTTTTTTGTTAAAAAGCACCTGTTGGATTAAACCGATAGGTGGGTTGTTCGTCATACTACCGAATGGCGTTTAAAAATTAATTTTAAGATCTGGATAAACATGAAAAAAAGAAACGTGCTAGCTTTTGTGCTATGTATGTGGAGCTTGTGCTTATGGGCGCAGGATGCGGCGGTTGGAGAACAGAAGAAAACTGCCGGTAAGAGTGTGACGGTGAGTGGAACTGTGATAGAGGAAGACACTAATGAGCCGGCTTTTTCAGCATCAGTGGTGTTGCTCAAACCTGTAGATAGTACATTGGTTGCGGGGGCCAGTTCCGGCTTGGACGGTAAGTTTTCCATCAAAAGCGTGAAACCAGGGAAATACATATTCAGAATTACTTCGGTGGGGTTTAAGCCTTATTATAAAGATGTACAGGTGGCGGCTTCAAAACCTTCGATGGCAATGGGCACCATCCTTTTGGAGACTAATGCGGCTGTACTGGATGCGATCGAAGTGACAGCTCGTCAGGCACAGGTGGAAATGAAGGCGGATACTTTCGTTTACAATGCCGGTGCTTATCGAGTGCCCGAAGGCTCGGCTTTGGAAGAGTTGGTGAAGAAATTGCCCGGTGCTGAGGTCGCGGAAGACGGGACGATTACCATCAACGGTAAGGAGGTGAAGAAAATCATGATTGACGGCAAGGAATTTTTTGACAACGACACCCGGGTGGCGATGAAAAACTTGCCGACCAATATGATTGAAAAGATAAAGTCTTACGACCGCAAGAGCGACTATACGCGGATGACTGGTATCGAGGACGGGGAGGAAGAGACGGTTATTGACCTTTCCGTGAAACCGGAAATGAAAAAAGGATGGATTTCTAATGTGGACGGGGGATATGGTACGGAAAAGCGATATACAGGACGTTTCATGGTGAACCATTTCACAGACAAGCTCCGCGTGACTGGGCTCGGGGGAGCCAACAACTTGAACCAAAACGGACGGGAGGCCATGAAAGAGGCGGGAATCGACTTCGTATGGGAGAACGGAAAGAAAGAAAATGAGGCAGGCCGCCTGAGGGTGGGGGGGAATGCACGTTATTACCATCGTAACACGGACCAACTTTCCATTACCAATTCCGAAACATTCCTTTCCGCAGGGGCGAACAGTTCTTTTTCCAATAATTCTGGCCGGACACGGTCGGGTAACACGAATGTGAATTCTAACTTCCGGCTTGAATGGTCGCCGGATACGATGACGCGCATCATGTTCCGTCCCAATTTCTCTTATTCGGAAAATTACAGCAACGGGCAGAGCAGTAGCGTGACGTTCAATGATGACCCGTACGCATGGGGCATGTCCGATCCGCTTTCGCAATACCGTGATTATGTGGCAGACAGTATCGTGGTGAATGATAACAGGCGTTGGAACCACAGTGACGGGAAAAGCTATTCCGTGGACGGAATGCTAATGGTGAACCGTCGCCTGAACAGCAAAGGACGCAACCTTACTTTGCGTATGAGGGGAGGGCTTTCCGATTCGGAAAACAAGTCGTTCAGCATATCGGAAGTGAATTATTTCCTCCGGCGCAAGCCTGATGGGAACAACGAAAAATCTTACATGCACCAATATAATGCGAACCCTTCGAAAAGTTATAACGGGAGTGCGGATTTGAGCTATAGCGAACCGTTGTTTGAGGGCGCGCATTTGCAGTTCAGCTACCGCTACCAGTACCGTTATTCGGATTCCGACCGTTCGATGTATTCTTTGGATAGCTTGGTGTCCAAAGGTGTCATTACACAGGAACAGCTCGAGGCATTCCCTTTGGAGTATATTCCGGGTGTGGATTGGTTGGAATTGGCTCGCAATTACCAAAACAGCCAGTATGCCACTTACAAGGAGCATAACCAGGAGGCTACGGTGATGTTCCGTTATGGGAAAGACAAGATACGTTTCAGTGCGGGTGTGTCTGTGCAGCCGCAGAAAACTTATATGGATTATACCAAGGGGAGTCTTGATACTTCTGTGGTGCGCAATGTGCACAATTGGGCGCCGCGTATAGATTTCCGTTATAAGTTCTCTGAAACCGGACAGTTGCGTTTCCGTTATAACGGGCGTTCTTCGCAACCTTCAATGACGAACTTGTTGGATGTGACTGACGATTCAGACCCGTTGAACGTGTCGAAAGGTAATCCTGGGTTGAAACCTTCGTGGAATAACCGCATGGAACTGTTTTACAACAATTACATCCCCGATTTGCAACGCGGGTGGATGGTGCATATGAACATGAACATGACGAAAAACAGCATCAGCACGGCCGTGCTTTATGATGAGGCTTCGGGACGGCGTACCACCATGCCTATGAATATCGACGGTAATTGGAATACTTGGACGGGGCTGATGTTCAATACGGCAATCGGGGAAAAGAAGTATTTCAACTTTTTCACTTTTACCTCTTTCTATTATGCGAATGATGTAGGTTATATAAGTTCAGACTCGGATGTAAGTCAAGATGTTACATCCGACCAAATCGTAAACCTCAGTCAAAAGAGTACCACGAAGAATTCCAATATTGGGGAACGGGTCAGGTTTAATTTCCGTAATGACCTACTTGAGATAGGAGTGAATGGCAACATCAACTACCAGCATGCCCGGAACGATTTGCAGGAGAATGCGAATCTGGATACGTATAACTTTTCTTATGGGGGAAACGTGCAGGTGAATATGCCGTGGAACATGAGTTTCTCGTCCAACATAGACCAAAGCAGTCGTCGAGGATATGATGATGCGACGATGAATACTAATGAATTGATTTGGAATGCGGAACTTTCGCAGAGTTTCTTGAAAGGGAATGCTGCCACGGTCGCAGTGAAGTGGTATGATATTTTGCGCGAACGGAGTAACATTTGGCGTTCGGTCTCCGCTACGCAGCGTACGGACTCTTGGAACAATTCCATTAACAGTTACGTCATGGTCCATTTCATTTATAAGCTCAATTTGTTGGGAGGGCGTAATGTTATAGGTGAAGAGCCTGAAGGAAAAGGCCATGGAGGAGGTCCCCGGAGGGGGCGTGGCGGCTTCGGAGGTCCACGTTTTTAAGCGGGTGTCCAAATTCATTGATTACGGTGGTCCAAAGTTCCGTTTTCCGGGACTTTGGACCACTATTTTTATGTTTTGGTGGAGTTGTGTTGCTTTTTCTTCCGCTTCTTGGCCGGATTTCAATACTTTTTTGTATGTTTGTTATAAAGAAACCGGATTGAGACGTGTTCGATGTGGTAATTTATAGTGTACTTGGTGCTTTTTACTTGTTTATAGTTTTGAGCCAGATGCTGGTGGTGATTTTGGAAAACCGTCAGCCGGTGAAGACTGTGGCATGGCTGATGGTGTTGTTTTCCTTACCTGTCATCGGATTAGTTATTTATTTTTTTTTCGGTAGGAATCGTAAGCGGGAACATTTTGTAAGCCGGGCGTGTGCTAGCCAGCTTGCACGTCGTTCGGCCGTGCGTTTCTATCAGGGAGGTTTTCCGGAACTTCCGGCAGAGCATAAGCCTTTGATTAAGCTGTTCCGTCGGCAAAGCGGTTCGTTTCCCTATCCTGACAATAAAATGCGTTTCTTTATCTCGGGAGAGGAAATGCTTGATAACTTGTTACGTGACATAGCTGCGGCGCGGCATCACATTCATGTGGAGTTTTATATCATAGAAGATGACAAGGTGGGACAACTGGTGCGCGAGGCTTTGGCAGCCAAGGCCCGCGAAGGAGTGAGCGTGCGTTTGGTGTACGACGACGTGGGATGTTGGAATGTGAAGAACCGCTTTTTCAAGCAGATGGAAACGGATGGCATACAGGTGGCGCCTTTCCTTCCGGTACGTTTCCCGAAATTCACCAGTAAGGTGGACTTCCGGAATCATCGGAAGATTGTGGTCATCGACGGCATTATCGGTTATGTGGGCGGCATGAATCTGGCTGAGCGTTATTTTTATCAGGTGGATAGAAGCCAACCTGTATGGCGCGATACGCATGTGCGCATCATGGGGAATGCCGTAGGCGGTTTGCAACGTGCCTTCCTTTCAGACTGGTATGTGGCGGCCGGGCAGACGATTACAGACCAAGTCTATTATCCTCGGGAAGAGGAGTGCCGTAAGATCATGGCCTGCGACCGTGAACCCTACGTGAGCCGGAATGCCTTGATACAGATTGTGACCTCCATACCTACGGCACCGTGGCCGGATATCATGCAGGGAATGATTCTGGCGCTCCTGCGTGCACGTCAGTATTGTTACTTGCAAAGTCCTTATTTCATGCCTACGGAACGTATGTTGTTTGCGTTGCAAACGGCTGCCTTGGCGGGAGTGGACGTGCGTTTGATGATACCGGAGCGCACGGACAAGCGGTTCCTGACGTGGGCTTCGCGTTCGTTTCTTCACGACGTGATGCGTGCCGGAGTGAGGGTGTACCTTTATCAGAAAGGTTTCCTGCACTCCAAGACGTTGGTGTGTGACGATACGTTGATGTCCTGTGGCTCTACCAACATAGATTTCAGAAGTTTTGAGCGCAATTTCGAGGTAAACGCTTTCGTGTACGACAAAGAGGCGGCATTGCACATGAAAAAAGTGTTTCAGGAAGACCAGAGCCATTGCAGGATGTTGAACTTGGAGACGTGGGAGACACGTTCCATTTGGTGCCGTGTAGCCGAATCCTCTATTCGCTTGCTGTCTCCTTTGCTTTGAAGAAGGAAAAGTTCACGCTCCCGTATGCACGGTGTTCTTTGAAAGAAGGATGTGTGCTGAAGTCATTGGTCTTGCCATGTTCCAACACGAACAGGCCGTCGGGTTTCAGCAGGTTGTGCCGGAACACGAGGTCGGGAAGTTCTTCCAATTCCTTCAGGGCATAGGGAGGGTCGGCAAAGATAAAGTCGAACTGTTCATTGCACCGGTCTAAATAACGGAATACGTCGGCACGCAAAAGGTGGCAGTTGGGGGCTTTCAGCGTGTCGATAATCTGGCTGATGAAGCGGAAATGTTGGGCATCACGCTCCACGGAAACCACCTTTCCGCACCCTCTTGAAAGCAGTTCTATGGTAATGCTGCCGGTGCCGGCAAAAAGGTCCAACGCCTCCGGCTCTTCTTCGAAATCCAGATAGCCGTTGAGTACGTTGAACAAGTTTTCCTTGGCAAAATCCGTCGTGGGACGTGCCTTGAAACTGCGGGGGACATCGAAATGCCTGCCCTTGTATATACCGGTGATGACTCTCATAACGATGATTTATATTATATCACATGAACCCATAAGGCCAACAGGTCGAACGGGAGCTGCTGATTCCGTGCCAATGTGGAACGGCGGTAAATATCGGCCGTATCCGTGTTTCTGACGTTCTGCAAGTATCGGGTAAGGATCCGTGCCGTGTCATTCTTTATATTGCCGTTGCCCAATAGTATGCATTCCTCCTGACGTACATCCATTTTCAGGTCTTTCCATACGGAAAGGATAAAATAGACCGCATTGTCTGCCATGTCGGCCGGAAAGGCATTGGCATAGCATAACCGTTGTTCCCGATAGCCGAATACGAAAACTTCTTTTTCGTCGAAATAAGCGTATAATTGCCGTTTGTCCTGTTGGGACAAAAGCCACAGCTTTTCCAATATCATGGTATGGCTGTGATAAAAACGTATGCTCGGAAAATATTGGCTGAGTATGCGTTCCACTTCAAGGTCTACTGTAAATATCTGGGCTATTTCCAGATGGGGCAGGATATTATAATAGGTTTTGCCCGTTTTTTCCTGAGCATATGTCAGGCGATAGAGCGCATGGGCTTCCTCTTTCCGGAAACATTCTAAAGGCACTTGCATGGAGAGTCCTGTCACTAAGCCATAAACCACGGAGTTATTCCTTTTTTGGACTATGGCAGATTGCCCGATGGCCTTTTTCAGGGTTTCCGCGACGCTTTCTTCTTCATGATAAATATAGTCTTCTATAGCTACCGGTTCCGTCGTTGCCGGGTTGTAGCTATAAAAAGAAAATCCATCCGCGTGCAGGCGGATGGACAGATTATAAGTTTGACTTTGATTATTCCCAGTTTCCTGCATTGTTGTTCGGGGTCATGAGGTCACCAATTTTCAGTCCGGCATAACGGCCTTGTTTCTCAGCCGCATCTGTCAGGTTGTAAATCTCGCGTTCGCTCAGGCCTTTCAGGTAAGCAGAATAAGGAGCACGGCATTCCATCACATTTTGAGTCACACCGGAGCGGCCTACGTGGATGGTTTTCTCCAATTCAAAAGTCTGTCCGTCACTATACGGGATGAATTTGAGTGAATCTGCGTTACCGTTTGTACCCACAATGGCTTCGGCCATGGGAGTCCATGTCGTGTCGCGACGGAAATTCTGCAAACCGTTGGCTGCGATGGCGGCAGCGTCTCCGCTGTTTACAATGGCTGCAGCCTTGGATTCGGTCAGCCCGCTTTCCATTTGTTTGTCACTCAGTTCTCCCACCTTGGTCACGTGGGGGATTTGTGCCGTTTTAATGAAGTTGATCAGCACGTCGAGCGTGTCGCAGAACTCACCTTGATGTTGTTGGCGGTACTGTTCTTCCGCATCTTTGATTTGAATCAAACGTGCCTTAACTGCTGCTTCCCGTATGTCCTTCTCCTTGTTGAACTGGATGGGTTGCATGATGCTCTCGTAGCAGAGATAAAGCAAAACCACTGCGCATAAGCCCAGGATGACATTAATTGCTTTTTTCATGATACATTTATAATTTTTATTTGTTACATTCGCATCGCAAAAGTAAGATAAATAAATTTAATATTCGACTTTTCGGCGAACTTTTTATCTCGGTTTTATGATAAATAAGGATTTAGAGCGGTTTATAGAGGGAAAATGTCCCTTTGAAGTTACAAACGGGCAACGGGAGATGATAGCCATGACGGCAGATTTCCTTTTGTCGGGGGACAAGGACGGGCTTTGTTTGTGGCGCGGATATGCCGGTACGGGCAAGACTTCCGTATTGAGCGCGTTGGTCAGGGCCTTGGACGATTTGAAGCAGAAAACCGTCCTGATGGCACCTACGGGGCGGGCGGCCAAAGTCTTCGCCCTGCATGCGGGGCATCCGGCCTTTACCATTCATAAGCGCATATACCGTCAGAAGACTTTTTCCAATGAGACGGACAATTTCTTACAGAATGTCAACCTGCAGAAACATACCTTATTTATTGTGGACGAGGCTTCCATGATTTCGGGGAGTACCGGCGGAGTGGGGCATTTCGGTTTCGGTTGCTTGTTGGACGACTTGATACAGTTCGTTTATTCGGGCGAGGGATGCCGTTTGATGTTGGTGGGCGACACGGCACAGTTGCCTCCCGTGGGGGAGGAACTCAGTCCGGCCCTCTCGCGACGCGCATTGGAAGGATATGGCTTGCATGTATGGGAAGGAGAACTGACGCAAGTGGTCCGGCAGCATGACGAGAGCGGCATATTGTGGAATGCCACACGCCTGAGACATTGGATTACAGCGGATGAGTACACCGGATTGCCCCAAGTGCGCATCCTGGGTTTTCCCGATATCCGTCGCGTACCCGGAGATGAATTGATAGAAGCTTTGGAAGAAGCTTACAGCCGGTGCGGACTGGACCAGGCCATCGTGGTGACGCGGTCGAACAAACGAGCCAACATTTATAACAACGGCATAAGGGGGCGCATCTTAGGGCGGGAAGAAGAACTTACGGGAGGCGACCAGTTATTAGTGGCCAAGAACAATTATTTCTGGACTGCGGGACAGAAGGACTGTCCCTTCGATTTCTTGGCCAATGGTGACGTGGCGGTCGTGCGGAAAGTGCGGCGTACACGTGAAATGTACGGGTTTCGCTTTGCCGACGTGTGGTTGCGCTTTCCCGATTATGATGATGTGGAACTGGAGGCAACGGTATTGTTGGACACGTTACAGAGCGAAGCGCCGGCCTTGACGAAAAAACAGTCCGATGCCCTATTCTTTGCCGTAGAAGCGGATTATATGGACATTACGGTGAGGCGTGAACGGTTGAAAAAGTTGAAAACCGATCCCTATTTCAATGCCTTGCAGGTGAAATATGCCTATGCCGTGACTTGCCATAAGGCACAGGGCGGACAGTGGCAACGGGTCTTCGTGGATCAGGGCTATATGACGGAAGACATGCTTACGCCCGATTATGTCCGTTGGCTATACACGGCCTTTACCCGGGCCACGGAAACTTTGTATTTGGTGAACTGGCCGCCGGATCAAATGGAAAGCGAGAAAGGATAAAATACTTTTGTACGGATTCCTGATGGGGATATCCGTGGCGTTTTTCAACATGAGGAGAACGGAAAATCAGTTGGCTGAGATTGATTTTTCGTTCTCCTCATGTTGGTTTTTTATTCTCCGCAGATTGATACAAGGATATGAAGAGATTTGTATTGCGTTGTATGATAGGATTTTATGAAAATCCTTTCGGGAAGGCGAGAAAGAATGGAATGTCTTGAATATTCATAGCTTCTTCATAAGTCGGGATACAAGAGTAAAAAAGTGGGGAAGAGCCATGCTCCTCCCCACTTGCTATTCGATGCCGGGGTGTGGTGCGGTTTATAATGCCGCCAGTTCGACGAACTTGTCTACGGCCGCGCTCAGCCCGTCGGCATTCTTGCCGCCGGCTGTGGCGAAGTGGGGCTGTCCGCCGCCACCGCCCTGAATGAGCTTGGCTGCTTCGCGGACGATTTTGCCCACGTTCATGCCGTGTGCCTTTACCATATTGTCTGAAGCCGCAGCCGTCAGCATGGGCTTGCCTTCGTGCAGGCTGCCGATGATGACCAATGCGTCTTCCGCACCGTTCCGAAGTTGGAAGGCCATGTCTTTCACGAGATCGGCAGGCATGGGGAGAATGCTGCGGTATAGCGTAACACCGTTTACGATAGCGGCCTGCGAGACGATACGTGCCTTGGCCTGTGCGGCCTTTTCTTTCATGCTTTCTTCAATCTGCTTCTTCAGGGTTGCGTTTTCCTCAATGGATTTGAGGATGGCTGCTTTCACGTCCGGGGCATTGTTGAACAAGGTTCTCAATTCGTTAGTCAGGTCTTGCAGGGTATAAAGCATGTTTTCCACTTTTTCGCCTGTGATGGCCTCGATGCGGCGGATGCCGGCAGCTACCGAACTCTCGCTCAGGATTTTCACCATGCCGATGCGGCCGGTGGATTTGGCATGGCAACCGCCACAGAATTCCACGCTGTCGCCGAATTGCACGACGCGCACCCGGTCGCCGTATTTCTCACCGAAGAGCGCGATGGCGCCCAGTTCCTTGGCCTTTTCTATCGGCATGTCGCGGTGGTCTTGCAGGGGCAGGTCTTCGCGGATTTTGGCATTGACGATGCGTTCCACTTCGCGCAGTTGTTCGTCGGTCACTTTCTGGAAGTGGGAGAAGTCGAAGCGCAAGTATTCCGGGGTGACCAATGAACCTTTCTGTTCCACATGTTCGCCCAACACTGTGCGCAGGGCTTGGTCGAGCAAGTGCGTACAAGTGTGGTTGGCTTCGCTCGCAGCACGCAAATCAGTATCTACGCAGGCCATGAAGTCGGCTTCGGGGTGTTCGGGCAAAGTCTTGGCAATATGTACCGGGAGGTTGTTTTCCCGTTTGGTGTCAACGATTTCTATGGTTTCGTGTTCCGAACAAAGTACACCACGGTCGCCCACCTGTCCGCCCATTTCGGCATAGAACGGTGTATAGTCGAGTACGATTTGATAGAACGTCTGTTTCTTTTGTGTCACCTTGCGGTAGCGGAGGATGTGGCATTCGTGTTCCGTGTAGTCCCAACCTTTGAACTCGGTTTCTCCTTCCCTCACTACGACCCAGTCTCCCGTTTCCACGGCGGCGGCGTTGCGTGCGCGTTCTTTCTGCTTCTGCATTTCCGCATGGAACGTTTCTTCGTCCACGGTCATGCCGTTCTCACGGCAGATGAGTTCCGTCAGGTCGAGTGGGAAACCGTAGGTGTCGAACAGCGTGAATGCTTCCACGCCGTCTATGACGGTCTTCCCTGATGCGCGCGTTTCGGCCATCACACGGTCGAGCAGGCGGATACCGGTTTCCAAAGTGCGCAAGAAGGAGTCTTCTTCCTCTTTCATCACTTTGGAGATGAGCACCTTTTGGGCTTCCAATTCCGGGTAGGATTTTCCCATTTCCTGCACGAGCACGGGCAGGAGCTTGTACATGAAAGCTTCTTTTTGCCCTAAGAACGTGTAGGCATAGCGTACGGCGCGGCGCAGGATACGGCGGATGACGTAGCCGGCTTTGGCATTGCCCGGCAACTGGCCGTCGGCAATGGAGAAAGCTATGGTGCGCAAGTGGTCGGCCACTACGCGCATGGCCACGTCCTTCTTCGGGTCTTCACCGTACCGGCAATCCGATAAATCACCGATTACCCGGATAATGGGTTGGAACACGTCTGTGTCGTAATTGGAACGTTTGCCTTGCATCACGGCGCACAAACGTTCGAACCCCATACCCGTGTCGATGACTTTGGCCGGAAGGGGCTCTAGGCTTTGGTCGGCCTTACGGTTGTATTGCATGAACACGAGGTTCCATATTTCGATGACCAACGGGTTGTCCTTGTTCACCAGTTCGCGACCGGGAACTTTCGCTTTTTCTTCCTCCGGACGCAGGTCGATATGGATTTCGGAACAGGGACCGCAGGGCCCCGTGGCACCCATTTCCCAAAAGTTGTCGTGCTTGTTGCCGTTGATGATGTGGTCGGCCGGAAGGAACTTCTCCCAATAAGAGGCCGCTTCGTTGTCGCGTTCCAGTCCTTCTTCAGGTGAACCTTCAAAGACGGTGGCATACAAGTTGGACTTGTCAATTTTCAACACGTCTACCAGATATTCCCATGCCCATTCGATGGCTTCTTTCTTGAAGTAGTCGCCGAAGCTCCAGTTGCCGAGCATTTCGAACATGGTATGGTGGTAAGTGTCATGGCCTACTTCTTCCAAATCATTGTGTTTGCCGCTGACACGGAGGCATTTCTGCGAATCGGTGCAACGTTTGCTTGTGGCGGGACGGTTGCCCAGGATGATGTCTTTGAACTGGTTCATGCCCGCATTGGTAAACATCAGCGTCGGGTCGTCTTTGATGACCATCGGCGCAGACGGGACAATAAGATGCCCCTTAGACTCGAAGAACTTGACGAACGAGTCGCGGATTTCGTTTGCAGTCATTTGATTTTTATTTTATGCGTTACTATTTTCCAAAAAGTTTTGCAAAGATAGGCCGTTTTGCCTACTTTTGCAAGGAAATGACTGGAAACGAACGGAAAAAGAATTGAATTATGGCACTGAATCCGAATAAGGAGTTGAAACTTTATTATTCCATAGGGGAAGTGGCGGAAATGTTGGGCTTGTCCGAGACTTTGCTACGCTATTGGGAGAAAGAATTTCCCTCGATAACTCCCAAAAAGGCAGGGCGTAACGTACGTCAATATTCCCAGGAAGACATTGATCAGCTGAGGCTTGTCCGCCATTTGGTCAAGGACAAGGGCATGAAGTTGGCTGCGGCTCGCAAGGCGTTGAAGAATAATAAGGATGGTGCGGAACGCGATGCGGAGATTGTCGCCCGCTTGCGGAGCATCCGGGAAGAGTTGATGCAAATAAAAAAGGAATTAGACGGTTTGGTCTGATTCCTTTCTATGGTATATGGAGGGGATGCCTCAGTCTATTCTTGTCGCTTCTTCAACACCGGTCATGTTTTTCAGTTTGTTGCAGATGGTTTTGACATCTTCCACGTCGTGTACCCCTAATTGTATTTCGCAATCGAATATGCCATCCTTTGTCGTGACGGTCAATTTGTAGATATTGATGTTAAGTTGGTTGGACAGAACACCGGTCATTTCATGCAGGATACCGATATTGTCGATGCCGCTGACTTTGATGGTGGCGGGGAAGAACAGCGTTTTATGTACGTCCCATGTGGCCGCAAGAATATGGTTGCCGTCGCTAGTTTTGAGTTTGGCGGCCACGGGGCATTGGCGTTTGTGGATGTAAATGTGCTTGTCGCTGTCGATATATCCCAACACGTCATCTCCCGGGATGGGGTGGCAGCATTCCGCAATGATGAAATTCTGGATGTTTTCTTCGTTCAGGATCACTGTTTTCTTCCGGTCTATTGAGACCGGTTGTTCCGGGGTTGGTTTCTCTTTTGTTTTTGAAGAAGGAGACTTCTTCTTCAGGAAAGGGATGAAATGTGTCCAACTGTTGCCCTTGTTCCCTGATTTCTCATGAAGTACGTTCAGGTCGGCCGTGCCCAACACGATATTTCTGGTGCCTATGGCCTGAAAGAGTTCTTCGCGGAACTTGATGTGGTGCAAGTCACATAGTTTGTCCACGTTCATGCTGTTGGGTTCAATCTCTGCTTTTTCGAAAAATTCGTTGAGCATTTCTTCTCCTTGCTTCTGCTGTTCGCGTTCTTCGCGGCGCAAGATGGCCTGGATTTTGCCTTTGGCCTTGGCCGTGGTGGCAAAATTAATCCATTCCTTCTGTACCCGTTGGGTTTTCGAGGTCAGGATTTCCACTTGGTCGCCACTTTGTAATTTATGGCTGAGCGGTACTAATTTATGGTTCACCTTCGCACCGATACAATGGCTGCCGAGAAACGTGTGGATACTGAATGCGAAATCGAGTGCCGTGCAGTCGGCCGGCATCGTCTTGAACTCCCCTTTGGGCGTAACTACGAAGATTTCCGAGGCGTAGAGGTTCAACTTGATGGCATCGAGGAAGTCCAAGGCGTTCGGCTGTGGGTCGTCCAGGATTTCTTTGATGGTGTGGAGCCATTTTTCCAGTTCGTCTTCGCTGTCTGCTGTCGTTTTGCTGCCTTCTTTATATTTCCAATGGGCGGCAAATCCTTGCTCTGCCATCTCGTCCATTCTTGTGGAGCGGATTTGCACTTCTATCCATTGGCCCGTCTTGCTCATGAGCGTGACATGCAGAGCTTGGTAGCCATTGGCTTTCGGATGAGTCAACCAATCGCGCAACCGTTCGGGGTGCGGCTTGTATATACGGCTGGCACACACGTAGATGCGGAAGCATTCGCTGATTTCGTCCTCAGCCCTTTGGGGTTCGAAGATGATTCTTACGGCCAGAATGTCGTAGACTTCTTCAAACTCGATATGCTTGTTTTGCATTTTGCACCAGATGGAATAAGGTGTCTTGATGCGTGCCTTGATGGTATAGGTAAGTCCCATCTTGTCCAATGCCTCGCGGATGGGGCGCGTGAAATCTTCAAAGAGGGTTTCACGATGGGCGCGGGTCTGTGCGAGTTTGTCGATAATCTGTTGGTATTCCTCAGGGTGTTCGTACCGGAAACTCAGGTCTTCCAGTTCTTCCTTGATTTTGTTCAGTCCGAGGCGGTTGGCTAGCGGCGCATAGATATAAAGGGTTTCCCCGGCTATCTTATATTGTTTGTTGGGAGGCTGTGAGCCTAACGTACGCATGTTATGCAACCGGTCGGAAATCTTGATGAGGATTACCCGGATGTCGTCGCTCATGGTCAGCAACAGTTTCTTGAAAGACTCGGCTTGGGCAGATGCCTTGTCGCCGAAGATGCCTCCCGATATTTTTGTAAGCCCGTCTACGATTTGGGCGATTTTAGGACCGAAGATGTTGGAGAGATCTTCCACGGTGTAGTCTGTGTCTTCTACTACGTCGTGGAGCAAGGCGGCGCAGATGGAGGTAGAACCCAAGCCGATTTCGCCGCATACGATTTGGGCTACGGCCAACGGATGCATGATGTAAGGTTCGCCGGAAAGGCGGCGCACTCCTTTATGGGCTTGTTTGGCAAAATTAAAAGCCTTGGTAATGATTTCCACCTTTTTGCGGTGGCGCGATGCCAAATAAGTGTCTATCAGATGCTGAAAGGCATCGTTTACCATTTTATCCTCCTCAAATTGCTTTTTGGCTAAGTCATCCATAATTACCTCCTTTTCTCTTTTGCAGCTGTTTTATCTGACCCTCAGTGTTTTCCCGGCCCGTATGCTTGTACCTTTTATGCCGTTGAGGCGTTTGAGTTTGGATACGGTCGTTCCGTAACGTTTCGCAATCGTCGAGAGAGTCTCTCCCGAGCGTATGGTGTGGGTTCTCGATTTGCTGCGGCTGTTCTTGCCGCTGCGTGAACGTGTAGCGGATGATTTTTTTGCAGATTGGCTTACTTCCACCTCGCTACGGTTGGTAAACAGTTCATCCGACTTATAAGTGTAAACGGAATCTCCGGCCGCAATGAACGCGCTGATACCGTGAGTGGGCAGGCGGAGAATGCAACTTTTCTTGGCACCCGGAATAAGGCCCGTACGATATTGCGGATTAAGGGCTTTGACTTCTTCCGCCTTGACGTTGCATACGGCTACGATTTGGTCGAAATGCACGTCACGGTCAACGATGATGGTGTCCGTGCTAGGCGGTAACGTGGTGGTCATCGGGCATATATTATGTTCGCAATAATAGTTCATGACGTAATTGGCGGCAATGAAAGCCGGAACGTAACCTCTTGTTTCCTGCGGAAGATAAGGATAGATTTGCCAATAATCCCTGCTTCCTCCTGCGCGTCGGATGGCTTTGTTCACATTGGCCGGCCCGCAGTTGTAAGCCGCAATGACCAAAGTCCAGTCGCCGAAAATCTGATAGAGGTCTTGCAGGTAATGTGCGGCGGCATACGAGGACTTGATGGGGTCACGACGTTCGTCTATCAGACTATTGACATCGAGGCCATATACTTTACCGGTAGAAATCATGAATTGCCACAATCCGGCTGCACCGACCCGTGAGGTGGCTCCGGGGTTGAGGGCGGATTCGATGACCGGCAGGTATTTCAGTTCGAGGGGTAACTGGTAACTTTCCAATGCCTCCTCGAATATAGGTACGTAAAAGTTATTGGCTGCCAACATGTAGGATACGGAGCGTCTCAGCCGTGTACAATATTGGTCGATGAATTTCCGTACCACTTCGTTGTAGGGCATTTCTATGACATTGGGCAGGCGGTTGAGGCGCGAGATGTATTCCTCCTTGCTGTATTGCGGATTCTCGTCCGAACTTTCGCATTTCTCATCCAATCCCAGGTAGTTCTTGGTGTTCCATTCTTGCAACAAGCTGTCTATTTCGTAGGTCATACCTTCCGGGAGGCCGATTACTTCGTCTTTTCCCGTTTGGTCGTCGTGTACGGTGATGTCGTTTTGTGCTTTCATCCCCGTAGCCAATAAAGCTGCTATACAGAATAATCCGATTTTTTTCATCATGGTTTAAAAGTTTAAATTACATTGGACGCCGACTGAAGCCTCTCGTCCTCGTCCGCCAAAATTAAAGACGGCCGGTTCGATGCGTAAACCCAAATCTTTGGAAATGTCGAAAGACGAGAGTTCCGCGTCCACGTATGCGTCTACTACCGACAACAGGTACACGGCTATCATGGCGAAGATGCTCATGTCCCGGTACTTGCGGTAATAGTTCTTTTTGTTCTTGAATATTTCTTTGTATTGCTCTTCCCGGCCTGCAATGCTGTAATTCAACGGGAGCATGTTCTCGTAGCTCTTCGTGTTGGGGTCATCATCCATGATATCCAGATAGGCTTGTGAATAGTCGCCATACATCTGGTTGTTCCATGTCAGGGCATAAAGACATCCTAAAAAGCCTCCATAGACAATAGGAATCTTCCACAGTTTGCGGTTGTAAATCTGGCCGGCTCCCGGAATAATCAGGGATAACCACAGTGCACGCTGTGGATTGGGAATGAAACGCTTTTCCATAAAAGGGGGCGTGTGGCGGAGCAATGAATCGCTTTTCAGGCCGACGGCAGTGGAATCCAATGCGGTTGCGGTGGTGTCCGTCAACGTTCCTGCGGACGGCAAACTGTCACCGGGCGTGGGGGACGTTTCGGTGATAACGGGTGGGATGCTGTCTTTGGCCGTAACGGCCAACGTGTCGGTGAGCAGGGAAACTGCGGTGGACGCAGAGTCGTGTACGGCAGGCCTGCTGTCTGCTGTCAGAGGTGCTTGCCCCCAAACTGAAGACACCCCACCGTGCATGAACAAGATGCCGAGCAGGATGAGTGAATGATGATATAAGAGTCTAATACACTTCAACTTTTTAAACGGTCAAACAGTTCGATAATACGTTCCAATTCCTCTTCGTTCGCAAACGGAATGCTAATCTTCCCCTTACCTTTATCCGAACAAGTAAGTTGTACTTTGGCTTGAAAGAATTTAGATAGACTTTGTTTCAATACGTTGTATTCCTCTGGCAAGCGTGCTCCTTTCGGTATGATCTTTTTGCCTCCGCTTTTTACGCTTTCGCCTTCCGTGAGTGCCTTGACCATTTCTTCCACCTTCCGGACGGAAAGGTTCTCCTGGATGATTTGTTGGAATAATTTAATTTGCAGCGTAGGGTTGTCCAAGGCGAGTAAAGCGCGTGCGTGTCCCATGTCGATGTCTTTGTTTTGCAAAGCCATCTGAATAGGGGCGGGCAAACGGAGCAGACGCAAATAATTCGTGATGGTAGAGCGGTTTTTGCCGATGCGTTCACTCAATTTTTCTTGTGTCAAGCTGTACTGTTCGATAAGATGTTGGTAGGCCAGTGCTATCTCCACCGAATTCAGGTCTTCGCGTTGGATGTTCTCTATCAAGGCCATTTCCATGACATTTTCGTCATCTGCCGTACGTATGTATGCCGGGATGGTGTGCAAGCCGGCTTGTTTGGAAGCTCTCCAACGCCGTTCTCCGGCGATGATCTGAAACGTGTCATCCTCCATTTTGCGGAGTGTGATAGGTTGTACGATACCTATTTCCGCAATGGAGGCGGCCAGTTCGCGCAGATTTTCAGGGTCAAAATCCCTTCTCGGTTGGTTGGGATTCGGAGATATCTTGTCCAGTTCGATTTCATTAATGGTAGAGGAACCGTCCGTGTGGACTTCCTTGGTGGAAATCAGAGCGTCCAATCCTCGTCCTAAAGCAGGGTATTTCTTGTGTACAGCCATTCTTTTTTCTGTTATTTGTCTTTTTCAATAATTTCTTTCGCCAAGGCCAAATGGTTCTTGGAACCTGTGGAATCCGTATCGTAAAGGATGACCGGGAGACCGTGGCTCGGGGCTTCGCTGAGTTTGACGTTCCGTTGGATGACGGTTTTGAAGACCAGTTCCTGGAAATGTTTTTTCACTTCATCATAAATCTGGTTGGCCAAACGCAGACGGCTGTCATACATGGTCAGCAAGAAACCTTCGATTTCCAAAGACGGGTTGAGCTTGGATTTGATAATCTTGATCGTATTGAGAAGTTTGCTGATACCTTCCAATGCGAAATATTCACACTGGACCGGGATGATTACGGCATCGGCTGCCGTCAATGCGTTTACGGTGATGAGACCTAATGAAGGGGAACAATCTATCAAAATGTAATCGTATTCGCCCTTCATGGGGGAAAGGATGCCCGTCAGCACTTTTTCCCGGTTGGGAAGGTTCAGCATTTCTATTTCCGCACCGACCAAATCAATGTGGGAAGGAATGATGTCCAATCCCTCGATATCCGTAGTATAGATGGCATCGCGCGGATCTGCATGGTCGATGATACATTCATAGATAGAGCAGTCTATTTCTGATACGTCTACTCCCAAACCGGAAGATGCATTGGCCTGAGGATCCGCATCGACAAGCAAGACCTTTTTTTCCAATGTCGCTAAAGAGGCGGCCAGATTCATCGAAGTCGTGGTCTTTCCGACCCCTCCTTTCTGATTTGCTAAAGCAATAATCTTTCCCATATCCTAATATTTGGTTTGCACAAAAGTAACGTATTCCTGACTACTGCGCTTTAGAGAATGCAGATAGAAACGTTAAATTGTTGAAAACTCGACTGTATTGTTAATAACTATATGGAACATCATGCCGCAAAGATAATGTTTTTCAGTGAAAGCACTGAGCTTTTAAACCTTTTTTCGTACTTTTGTAGAAACAAATATAGGTGAAAATGAACGACATGAGGCCGCTTATCCTACTCTCGAATGATGATGGAGTACAGGCAAAAGGATTGAACGAATTGATAGATATGTTGTCGCCTTTGGGAGACATTCTTGTTATGGCACCGGACGGGGCGCGTTCCGGTTCTGCCTGTGCCATTACGGCGCACGACCCTTTACGTTATCGCGTCATGGCTGTACGTCCGGGCATAAAAATCTGTGCGTGTAGCGGGACTCCGGTAGACTGTGTGAAACTGGCACTTGAAATGGAAACCGGTCGTAAACCGGACGTGGTGGTCAGTGGTATCAACCATGGGGACAATTCTTCTGTCAACGTGCATTATTCGGGGACGATGGGTGTGGTGTTAGAGGGGTGTATGAAAGGCATCCCGTCTGTCGGTTTTTCCTTGTGTGATTTCGATGCGGACGCTGATTTTTCTCCTACCGTCCCATACGTGCGAGGCATTGTGGCGCGTGTGTTGAAAACGGGATTGCCCGCAGGGGTATGCCTGAATGTAAACTTTCCCCAACCGTCGGGACAGGGTTACCGTGGAACGAAGGTATGCAGGATGGCCCGTGGGATGTGGTCCAACGAGTTGTATGCGGCCGATCATCCTCGGGGCGGAAAGTATTTTTGGCTTACCGGTGAGTATACCAACAAGGAGCCGGAGCGTACGGATACGGATGCTTGGGCTTTGGCACACGGCTATGTGGCGGTGACTCCAGTCACGGTGGACGTAACGGCTTATCAGGCCATGGACGGACTCAAAGACTTGGAGGTTTTATGAAATATTATCTGATTGTCGGTGAGGCCAGTGGGGACTTGCATGCGTCTCATCTGATGAAAGAACTGAAAGCCCGGGATGCCGAAGCGGATTTCCGCTTTTTGGGAGGAGACCTGATGAAGGCGCAGGGCGGGACTTTGGTACGTCATTATAAAGAATTGGCCTACATGGGGTTTATTCCCGTGTTGCTCCATCTACGTACGATACTGCACAACATGAAGGCATGCAAACGGGACGTTTTGGCGTGGAACCCCGATGTGTTGATTCTGGTGGATTATCCCGGTTTCAATTTGTCTGTGGCGGAATTCGTGCATGCGCATAGTCCCATACCGGTATATTACTATATCTCTCCCAAGATATGGGCATGGAAGGAATATCGTATCAAGAATATCAAACGAGATGTGGATGAGCTTTTTTCCATCCTTCCGTTCGAGGTGGACTTCTTTGAGGGTAAGCATCATTATCCTATTCACTATGTGGGTAACCCTACATTGGACGAAGTGGAGGCTTACAAAAAGGAAAACGAAAGGGATTTTGAACGTTTTGCGGAAGACAACGGATTGGAGGGCAAGCCTGTCTTAGCTTTGTTGGCCGGAAGCCGTAAACAGGAAATCAAAGACAACTTGCCCATGATGGTAGAGGCTGCTTCCGTTTATGCCGGACAGTATGAGTTGGTGTTGGCGGCGGCTCCTAATATAGACCCTGAATTTTATGGAAAAGTGTTACGGGGCAGCCGTGTGAAAATCCTGTACGGACAGACCTATCGTATATTGCACCATGCCTGCGCTGCTTTGGTCACGTCTGGGACGGCTACGTTGGAGACTGCACTTTTCCGGGTGCCCCAAGTGGTATGTTATTATACAGCTTGCGGAAAACTGGTCTCTTTCTTGCGTCGGCATATTTTGAAAGTCCGTTATATTTCGTTGGTCAATCTGGTAGCCGGGCGAGAGGTGGTCAAGGAGTTGGTGGCCGACGGGATGAGCATGGGGAATATACGGGAGGAACTTTCTCGGATTCTGCCCGGCGGAAACGGACGCACAGCCATGTTGCAGGGCTATGAAGAGATGGCTGTCAAGTTAGGGGATACCGGTGCGCCCGCGAAGGCGGCAAGTCTCATGCTCCGTCTGTTGGGGCGTGGCGTGGAACGGATAGCCTCTTCTGATAGCTGCCGTTAAGGCAGGCCTGTACGGATAATGAAAGGGCGGGAACCGTTGCTTCGAGCAAATGGTTCCCGCTTCTTGTATCAGGTATGGCCATCATGGCCGGGTTGCCTTTTTCTCCTTAATTATAATAAAGTAAGGGTGTAGAGGTAGATGACAGAAGCCGGAATGGCCAGTAATGAGCTGTCGAAACGATCAAGCATCCCTCCGTGTCCTGGCAGGATATTGCCGCTGTCCTTGATTCGTAACTGCCGTTTCAAAAGGCTTTCCACAAGGTCGCCCCATGTGCCGAATATTACCACTGTAAGTGACACTCCCAACCATTCCCATCTGCCGAGCGACGGTTCGAAGCAGGCAAAAATCTGTGATGCGGCTACGGCTACCAATCCCCCGCCTACGGAACCTTCCCACGATTTGTTCGGAGAGATACGCGGAAACAGTTTGTGACGACCGAAAAGCGAACCGAAACAGTAAGCTCCGGAGTCACTGGCCCAAAGGAATACGAATACGGACAACGGCAGCATGCCCGCATAGGCCACACCGATGCTGTAAGACGCTTCGGGTTGGTAAGCCAATATATTGAGCGATGCAAACGGCAAGGCCACGTACATCTGGCTCATCATGGTATAGGCCCAATTGTTCAGTGCATGTTCGCTTTTCAGGTAAAGTTCACTGACCAACAGGTACACCACTGATAGCAGATACGGGATGAATACCCCGGAAGGGGTAAGGTTGCTGCAAAAGCCCGAAACGGCCAAAAAGAGGTAGATTCCGGCCACCGTACAAATCACTGCATTGGTTTGTACGTCGGCCCGCCGGTTCACCACTTGGCAAAACTCCCGTACGCTCAGGCCCGTTACCACGGCAAAGAGCAGGGTGAACGTGACGTTGCTCCATAAAATACCGCCCACCAGTACCGCTACGAAAGCGATGCCGGTGGCTGTGCGGAGGCATAAATTCTTTATTTTATCGGTCATTTTTCTTTAGGGGCTTGTGCGTCTTGCGGTTTTTCAGCCTCGTGAGCGTCTGCTTGTGCCGTGGTTTCCGTAGGATGTTCGGATAGCATATCCGTCGGTTGCTCCTCCGAGGCAGTCGCAGGCTGTTCCTCTTTTTGCTCGTCAGCATCCTGAGCCATCTCGTCTCCCGGGAGTTCTTCGTTCATGCTAAGCAATTCTTCCGTGCGGCTAGTCCACGGACGTTTGCCGAAAATCTTCTCCACGTCTTCGGCGAAAATCACTTCGCGCTCCACCAGTATTTTTGCCAGTTCCGCATGTCCCTCTTGATGTTCGCGCAACAAGGACTTGGCACGTTCGTATTGTTCGGCAATCATCTGCTTCACTTCCTCGTCAATCAGTTGTGCGGTCTGGTCGGAATAAGGCTTCGTAAAGTTGTATTCGTCGTTGTTGTAATAACAGAGGTTCGGCAGTCGCTCACTCATACCCAGATAAGCAATCATGCTGTAAGCCTGTTTGGTCACGCGCTCTAGGTCGTTCAACGCACCGGAAGAGATGTGACCCGTGAATAATTCTTCGGCAGCCCGGCCGCCCAATGTGGCGCACATTTCGTCGAGCATCTGCTCTTTGGTCGTAATCTGTCGTTCCTCTGGCAAATACCAGGCTGCGCCAAGTGCACGTCCGCGCGGCACGATGGTCACTTTAATCAGCGGATTGGCGTATTGCAGGAACCAGGAAATGGTGGCATGTCCCGCTTCGTGCAAGGCAATGGTCTGTTTTTCTTCCACCGTCATGACTTTGGTCTGTTTTTCCAATCCTCCGATAATACGGTCCACGGCACTCAAGAAGTCATCTTTGCTCACGGCCTTTTTCCCATGCCGGGCTGCAATCAGGGCGGCTTCGTTACATACGTTGGCGATGTCGGCACCGGAGAAACCCGGTGTTTGGCGGGCCAACAAGTCAATGTCCACCGTGCTGTCCGTTTTCACCGGACGGAGATGGACTTTGAATACGGCTTTCCGTTCATTCAGGTCCGGCAGGTCCACGTGTATCTGACGGTCAAAACGTCCGGCACGCAGCAAGGCTTTGTCCAGAATGTCCACCCGGTTGGTGGCAGCCAGGATGATGACGCCGCTATTGGTGCCGAAACCATCCATTTCGGTCAACAACTGGTTCAATGTGTTTTCCCGTTCGTCGTTTCCTCCCATGGCAGGATTCTTTCCACGTGCCCGTCCCACGGCGTCGATTTCGTCGATGAAGATGATGCACGGGGATTTTTCTTTGGCCTGACGGAACAAGTCACGTACGCGGCTGGCTCCTACGCCAACGAACATTTCCACGAAGTCGGAACCCGAGAGGGAAAAGAACGGTACGTTGGCCTCTCCGGCCACGGCCTTGGCTAATAATGTCTTACCCGTTCCCGGAGGGCCTACCAACAGAGCTCCTTTGGGTATCTTGCCTCCCAAATCGGTGAATTTCTTTGGGTTCTTGAGGAACTCCACGATTTCCGCCACTTCCATTTTGGCACCGGCCTGTCCGGCCACGTCCTTGAAAGTCACTCTCGTGGCTTCGCCTTTCTCTATGAGCTTGGCTTTACTTTTCCCTACGCTGAATACGCTGCTCCCCGTCGGGCTTCCGCCGCTCATCCGTCTCATGATGAATACCCAAATGGCGATGATGACGAGCAAGGGGAAAAAGTTCCAGAAGATATTGCTCATGAAGTCGCTGCTCTGCTCGTATTTCAACGTGCCCTTGAACGCACCGGTGTTTTGTGCTTCATGTACCAAATCGAGTAATGCTTTGTTATCGGCATATTCCACGCTGATGACGGGCAGGCCTCCGATGCCTTTGACATCGTTTGTGCCGAACACGTCAGCGCGGTGCTCTTTTTTGACTCCCATTTGCAACACGCCCTTGTCTTTTTGGGCGATGATTCCGGTGGCGTAACCCTTTTTGACGTAAGTCTCGAAAGTCGTGTAGTCCACCGTTTTGGTGGAACTTCCTCCCGTCCCCGTGAAGAAGAGGTATACCAATATCACGATGATTATGCCGTATATCCAATTCATGTTGAACCGGGGCATCTTATTCTTGTTCTCTTTTTCGTTCATGATGTTTTAGGATGAGTTTAGTCAATGTCGGGAAGCGCGGTCAGTTGCGCGTCTTCCCATAGGTGTTCGATGTCGTAAAACTCTCGTGTTTGCGGCAGGAAGACATGTACGATGATGTCCGTATAATCCATTGCCACCCATTCGGCGTTCCTCAATCCGTCCACGGCTACAGGTTTGGCGTGCGCTTTGAGCCGCGCGGATTCCTCTATGGATTCCGCTATCGCCCGCACTTGTGAGGGAGAGTTCCCTTGGCAGATGATGAAATATTGGCAGATGGTGTCGCCTATGTTCGTCAAGTCGGCTACGACGATGTTCTTTCCTTTCTTTTCCTGTATGCCTTCCGTGATGGCATTTACTAATTGTTGCGTTTCGTTCATGCGTTAATCCATACATAAATTGTCGGGCAAAGATAGTATATAATATGTTATCATTCCAATTTTTAGGCTCAAAACCCTTTGCTTTTTATCTTTTTTAGATAATATAATCCGGTTTGTGCGTGGCGGTACGCCCGGAAACATAGGGCGGCTGCTGTGGATTGGGATTTATGTGGATACGGCAGTTCCCGCATGAAAAAAGGGTATAAAAATTTGTGGGTTCAAAAATAAGTCGCTAAATTTGCACTCGCAAAAAGGACAGTGGGCTATGGTGTAATGGTAACACAACAGATTCTGGTCCTGTTTTTCCAGGTTCGAATCCTGGTAGTCCAACACGAGGCTTTCCTCATTTCGGGGAAAGCCTTTTTTGTGCGCGGTGGTTGGTTCCGGGGCGATGTGAAAATGGTATTCTTTTCCCTCACAGGGATTTTTCAAAAAAGCTCCTTCATCTTTCAGGTCTTATCGTAAGTCTCTTAAAAACAAGTTTGTTGTGCCCTGAAGGATGTACCGGCCATCTTTCAGCCGAAGGTGTCTGCATACCTTACGGAAGACGGGAAAGGCTCTTCCTTAAAAGGGCTTTTTTTCTGCGCCAAACGATTTTTCAATCTCAGCCAAGCGATTTTTCGTTCTACGCCAAATGATTTTCCGCTTTCAGCCGACCGGTTTCCTGTTTTCATCCTGAAGGAAGGCTGAAAGATGGATGTTCTATCCTTCAGTTATTGTACGTATTGGAACACAGTGTGTTATCGTTCGGGCTGAAAGATGAAGCCATTTTTCTGAAAACTCTTGGGAGAGGGGGATACAGGGGGCACGTCAAGGTGTGGGGGGGATAGGATTTTATGGTGTGGCTATGTTCTTTTAACACTTGTTAGGTAGAAACGCCGTTTCATGTTTCGGGCTGACGGAATATGCCTGAAGGAAGCTGTTTGGGAAAAAGAAGCCTGACGCGTGGAGGCGGCAGGCTTTGAAATCAGAAGGCTTCGGTGATGGCTTTGAGGATTGTAATCAATGGGCACCAGGCTTTCTGCCCGATTTCAATCTTTATCCTTTTGGCCTTTATTCTCATGTGGCATACGGAGTAAATATTAGTTTAAGACGGGGCTTCCCCTGCCGGCCAATCTGTAAGAAGACGCTTAGTCGGCCTCGGCGTCTAATATGTGGAGTAGGGTGAATCCTTTTCTTTGTTATGGAATTCACACTTTCCGTGTTTTCCCGTTGGTGCCTTGTATGACATTAAATCCTTATGTACGGGTGGGGAAGAATACAGTCATCAATGGAGAAAGTTACCTTTCTGCTGCTGAAAAAGAAAATGAACTTTATTCGTTTTTCAATCTATCGCAAACCGTATTTTTCCATCTTTTTATAAGGGTGATATTTCAGCAATGCTAAAATTCTGGTATCCATCGCTGATCTTATACCATACAAAGAACAACATATTAACGAATAATTAAATGAGGATGAACTGTAAAACATAAACCGTGACTTCTTTACCGATTATAATGAATACTTTTAAGGTTGGTAATATCCCTGCATGCTCATTTCCTTTGCCGTAAAATATTGATACTTATCCTCTTCTAGAGGATAGTCCCAACATCCCAATTGATGATAGATTTCTCCACCAAAACCATGTTTGAACTTATAAAGCCCGTACATGGGATGTGAGGCATCGGCATACGGAGCGATACCGAACATATCATACTCCAAGCAGTTGTGCTCACGCGCCAACTGTATAGCTCTCCATTGCAAGGCATAAGTGGGCATTAGGTTGCGGTGAGATGACGAAGAGGCTCCATAGAGGTAAGTAGCCCGATGGGATGAGAACACCAAGAACATCGCAGCCAACGGAGTGTTGTCATGATAGGCTATGAGTAACTTTACATTCACTTTGGGGTCGTCACATTCCATCTTTGAAGCAAATATGGAATGGAAATACTGAATATCGTTCAGGTGAAGCCCGTTACGGAAAGCAGTTTCTTGATAGAGGCTATGCCAAATCTGTAATCCTTCGATTCCTGCCGAACGCACCTCTACTCCGTGTTTCAGTGCCAAGCGGATGTTATAACGTGTCTTGGGTTTCATCCGTGCAAGTATTTTCTCTTCATCGGTGGATAAATCAAGTACAATGGTATTGGCCGGCAGAATGTTGGTGTTGGCTTTACGCAGGTTATGGCAGCAAGTGCCATAGTTGAGTTTTATTTCTTGAAACTCTTTTTGGGGAAGTCCTACCCATCGGCCTGCTTCGTCAAAATCATCAGCTTTGCACCAATGGCTTTTCCAATTGAGGTCATAACGCAGGGCTATGCAATGCTTGGGCAGGAAAGAGCGAAGTGATTCGGAAAGTTCTTCCAGAAAAGTACCTTGATTTTCTTCTGATGGTTCTATCTCGGGGCCATAGGGCAGATAAGCGATATAATCCTCACGGTTGAGATGTTGAAAGAACATAATGAAATCGGCTTGAGTGTACGCATAACCTCCCACGTGGGTGTAAAGGTCACTGTTGCGCACGCTGTAATCGAAAGCGCAGGAACTCATGCCAAGCTGTTCTTTTACTTTCGACCAAAAGGAAGTTTGCTGAACAATGGGCGTACTATAAGCATCTGTAATCTCTTTGGGTTCCAGTCGGATATTCATTTGTGAAATAGTTTTTTGTGCTCTTTCAGATGATGAAACAAACAGAGCGAATTAACAAAAATGCAAAATTAGCCTTTAAAAGTTTGACAAGCAAGGAAAAAACGACAAATACGGGTTATTTGCCATCTTTTGCCATTTGTTGAAAAATATTAAGAATTTATCCATACTACGTATGGGGCTGTAAAAGTCCCGGATGCTAGCCAATAACGTTTGTTTAACCGTATGTTTTTAGTATCTTTGCAAATACATCGTGCAACAAAAGCCTTTAGAGGGCAGAATCATCGGGACAATTCTTAGTTGAAAACAGGTCCGTTTATCTCACATGATTCAGACTTATTAGTATCGCCCCTATTGTAGTTGTTTTCTGAAACAATAAAAAAGAAATGATTGTTATTCCGTATGGAATGACAATCGAATTTCAGTGTGTCTATTTGCTTGTCAAATAGACATTCAACTTGTTTTGTGTTTAAGCCGAAGAAAAGATTAACGAATGAAAGAAAGGTTTGTTTATGAATGAAAAAAAGAAAATAGAAGTGATGAAACTCTACCTTATTTTCGGTCGTGAACGGAACAAAGCGTTCAAAATGCTGATGAAAGGAAAGAGTAAACAGGAAATCAAAAAAGAAACAGGATGCACTGTCGCTGTAAATGGAGCCAACTTTACCATCAACGAAGGTGAGATATTCGTCATTATGGGGTTAAGTGGAAGCGGAAAATCCAGTTTGTTACGTTGTATCAACCGGCTTAATAAACCCACCTTTGGGGCAATTGCGGTCGATGGCAAGAACATCGTCACCATGTCCGATGAGGAACTGCGTGCCGTCCGACGCAAGGAACTGGCTATGGTATTTCAGCATTTCGGCCTGTTGCCTCACCGTACCGTGTTGCAGAATATTGCTTTTGGACTTGAGCTGCAAGGCATAGGTAAGGAAGGGCGCGAACAAAAAGCACTGGAATGCATGAAACTTGTAGGGCTTGACGGCTATGAAAATCAGATGATAAACGAGCTTTCAGGCGGTATGCAACAACGTGTCGGATTGGCACGTGCTTTGGCGAATGACCCTGAGGTGTTGTTGATGGACGAGGCTTTCTCGGCCCTGGACCCGTTGATCCGGGTGCAGATGCAGGACGAGCTGCTGGCCTTACAATCAAAAATGAAAAAGACCATCGTGTTCATTACCCACGACTTGGAAGAAGCCATCAAGTTGGGTGACCGTATCGCTATCATGCGCGACGGTGAGATTCAACAGATTGGCACCTCGGAGGAAATCCTCACGGAACCCGCCAATGGCTATGTACAGAGTTTTGTGGAGAATGTGGATCGCAGCCGTATCGTCACAGCCGCTTCGATTATGGTGGACAAGCCTCTGGTGGCACGTTTGGGTAAGGAAGGACCGGAAGTGCTCATACGCAAAATGAAGGAGCGTAAACTTACCGTACTTCCCGTAGTGGATGCGGGCGGTATTTTGCAAGGCGAGGTTCGGTTGGGAGATCTTGTGAAATTGCGTGAAGCGAAGGTGAAAGACATCGCTTCGGTCATAAAAAGCGAGGTTCATTCCATTACCGCAGACACGGTGGTGGAAGACATCCTTCCGCTGATGACCAAGACCAATTCGCCGATCTGGGTGGTAAATGAAGAACGCGAATTTGAAGGAGTGGTTCCACTTTCATCGCTCATTGTGGAAGTGACCGGCAAGGATAAGGAAGAGATAAACGACATTATCCAACAAGCAATTGATTTATAATACAAAAAACGATATATACAATGATAGATATAGGATGTTATATAGAAGCAGCCATCGAATGGCTGGCCGAGGAAGGCGCGTTTTTTTTTGATGCGTTGAATGTAGGCGTAGAAAGTTTTATTGATAGTTTCCAACTGGCATTGTACGCTATCCCGTTTTATGTTTTTATTCCACTGACCGTTTCACTGGCTTGGTGGAAAGTAGGTAAAGGCATGGGGGTTTTTACTCTTCTGGGACTGTTGTTGATATGGGGTATGGGATTTTGGGAGGAAACCATGCAAACGCTCGCCTTAGTGCTTTCCTCCACTTGCATGGCTTTGCTGATAGGAATCCCACTCGGCATTTGGGCGGGAAAAAGTGAACGCTGTAACCGGATGCTCCGTCCCGTTCTGGACTGTATGCAGACCATGCCCGCTTTCGTCTATCTGATTCCTGCGGTATTGTTTTTCGGATTGGGTACGGTTCCCGGTGCTTTCGCCACCATCATCTTTGCCATGCCTCCGGTGGTGCGGCTTACGGGATTGGGCATACGGCAAGTACCTAAAAACGTAATAGAAGCTGCCCGATCGTTCGGAGCCACTCCCCGCCAATTACTTTTCAAGGTACAGTTGCCCTTGGCTTTACCCACCATACAAACCGGCATCAACCAGACCATCATGATGGCACTTTCCATGGTAGTGGTGTCTGCCATGATTTCAGCCGGTGGCTTGGGAGAAGTGGTACTGAAAGGCATCACACAAATGAAAATCGGACTCGGCTTTGAAGGCGGCATTGCCGTTGTGATACTGGCTATTATTTTAGACCGTATTACCCAAGGTATCGCCCAAAAGAAATAATCATCATATTTAGCACAATGAATTTATGAGAATATTCAGATTTATCACAACCATTATCAGCAGTACCTTGATGACATCGTGTGTCATCAACCCCAATAAAATAAGCATCGCTTATCCTAACTGGGCGGAAGGTATCGCAGTGACCCATTTAGCCCGTGAAATTCTTGTGGAACAAGGTTTTCAAGTAGAACTGCTCAATGCGGATATCGCCCCGATATTCACCTCGCTTGCACGTGGAAAGACGGATGTGTTTCTTGACAGTTGGCTTCCCGTTACGCATAAACCCTATTTTGAAAAATATCAGGGAAAATTTGAAATATTGGGGCAGGTGTTCGACAGTGCCCGTATCGGTCTTGTGGTACCGGCTTATGTCCCCATTAACAGCATAGAGGAGCTGCCGGAGTTCACAGAACGTTTCAATGGGGAAATAGTAGGCATTGATGCAGGCACGGGTATCATGAAATGTACGGAAACGGCCATACCAACTTACGGACTGGATTACAAACTGATGATTTCAAGCGGTCCGGCCATGACTGCGCTTCTTGACAAGGCGATTAAAAAGAAAGAATGGATTGTAGTAACCGGATGGACCCCCCATTGGATGTTCGACCGTTACGAACTTAAAGTATTGGACGACCCGAAAAATATCTATGGAGCCTCGGAATATATCCGGGCGATTGCCCGTACCGGATTCAGCAAGGAACATCCATTCGCCGCAGAACTGTTGGGGAATATTCATCTTACGGACCGGCAAATCAGTTCACTGATGAGTGCCATTGAGCAGACAAGGGGAACGGAACGCGAGGCTGTAAGGGAATGGATAAAACAAAACAGAGCTTTGGTGGACAGTTGGATACCCAAAGACAAGGAAACGAAAATATATAAACGATGGATATGATTTTAGAAATAACACTTAGATTATTTGTAGCTCTTCTTTTAGGCGGAGTCATAGGAATAGAGCGTGAATATCGTTCAAAAGAAGCCGGATTCCGTACGCATTTCTTGGTGGCATTGGGTAGTGCTCTTTTTTGTATTGTATCACAATATGGCTTTGGCTTTGATTTAAAAGACTCATCGAGAGTAGCGGCACAAGTGGTTTCCGGTATTGGTTTCCTTGGAGCGGGAACAATTATTTTTCAAAAGAATGCAGTGCGCGGTCTGACTACAGCCGCCGGATTATGGGTAACGGCAGCTATCGGGTTGGCCTGTGGAACTGGCATGTATATAGCAGCCGGCATAGCTACAGCCATGGTGCTTTTCGGGCTGGAAGTTATGAATTCCTTTATTCCGACTGTCGGAACTACTACGGTGCAACTTACCTTTACAGCTACTAAGAAAGAGAGCGTGAAACGTGTGGTCAACCAGATAAAGGATGACTGCATTGAACTCTATTCTTATGAACTGCGTGACCGTCGTACCTCACAAGGTGAAATCTTCGAGGCCAACATTGAGATGAAGGTTAAACGCGGTAATCACAATGAACGACTTATCGATTATATGGATGAATTTGATGATGTTACTATTTCAAGTATAGAATAAAAGCTGATTATCACTTCCAATTGGATCATGCTTGTATTTATGTAACAAACAAGTGCCGGATATATCTATACAATATGTAAAACAGGAATAATAAACGATTTAACTATTTGTTTTTTCAATAAGAAATGAGAATTTGAATGTCTTGCGCAATGCGTGGTCAGCGGTATGGACAGGCCGAGCTGTTGCCCGATTTTCTTCAAATCCGCTACGTCCGACTTTTTCAGGTAGGCCATGTCCACGAACGACATTCCACGGGTGAAGAAACTGAACATGAAGATGTCGCGGGCGAAAGCTGCCTGCGGCAAGCCGGACAAATCCATGCGGTAGATTCGTGATATGTCCTCTTGCCGGAGTGCCCGTTTCGCGGTCTTGTCCACTCCGGTGTAGACGTGCCGGAACGGATGCCGGTCGGTGGTCAGCCCCAGTTCCACGGCCAGATTGTAACAGGTGCGGAACTGCCGGATGTAGAATGATGACGTGTTGCGGCAGAGACCTTGTTCCTTCAGATGGCTTTCATAACGTTGCACGAGGTCGGAGGTAACCTCGTCGTAACCCAAATCGGCATGATTCCGGAAACGCTTGAAGCTGTTCAGGGCGGTGAGGCAAGTCTCTGCGCCGCGCGTCCGTCCTGCGCTCCGCAACATTAGGCTGTGGCGGAGCATGAATTCAAAAACTTGCATAAAAAAAGCCGCATCCGGAGTAAAAATCCGGATGCGGCAATTTGTTTATAAATGGTTTGTTCTTTTATTCAGCCTGGGCTGCTTTGATTTCCTTGTCGATGGCGGCAATCTTTTCGCCAATCAGGTTCAATTCGTCTTTCAACTTCTCCATCTTCTTGTTCATTTCGTTGAGGAGGCTGCTGCCTTTCTTCGAACTGCAAGTCAGGAAGCCCAGGTTGTTCTCGTACGTCTTGATTTCGCTGCGTTTGTTCTCGTAAGCCCGTACCAGGCGTTCCCGTTCGCGGGACAAGCCTTGTCCGCCTTCTTTGGCATCGTTCTTCAAGTTGTTCTTGAAGTTGTCCAGACGGCGGCGTGCGGCCGACATGTTCAGGGCCTTGAACAGTTGGTCTACCGTTTCGTGGTAAGCCTTATAGATTTTGTCTTTCTCCTTGAAAGGCACGAAACCGATTTCGTTCCATTCCTTCATCAGCTCTCTTACGGCATCCTGTTTGTTTTCTTCCTCGTTGGACTCCAACAAGGCTTTCAGCTTATCGATGACCTGTTCCTTCTTTTGCAAGTTCTCTTTTTCCTCCCCGCGTTGGGATGCCGTGTTCTTGCCCTTCTGTTCGAAGAAATAGTCGCAGGCACCGATGAAACGTTGCCAAAGAGATTCGGAATGCTTTTTAGGAACGGCACCGATGGCCTTCCATTCCTTCTGTATCTGCATGAGCTTGTCGGCCGTGGCTTTCCAGTCCGTGCTGTCTTTCAGTGCCTCGGCCTTTTCGCAGAGTTCCGTTTTCTTGGCCAAGTTTTGAGCCTGTTCCTCTTTCAGGCGTTTGAAGAATGAAGCCTTTTCCGTGAAGAAACGGTCGCATGCGCCACGGAAACGCTCGAAAATCTTCACGTTCATCTTTTGAGGGGCGAAACCAATGGTACGCCATTCCTTTTGCATCTCGATGATTTGCTGCGTCTGTGACTCCCATGCAGCCGCCGTCTTGATGGCGGTCAGGTCGATGGCTTCTATTTTCTCGCAGAGTGCGGTCTTGTGTGCCAGGTTTTCTTCTTCTTTCTGCTTCAGCTCCTCGAAATATTGTTGGTGGCGTTTGTTCACGGCGGTGGAAGCGGCTTTGAAGCGTGCCCAGATTTCTTCGCGCAATTCTTTCGCCACGGGTCCCGTTTCCTTGAATTCCTGATGCAAGGCTTGCAACTGTTGGAAAGCTGATATGACATCGGCTTCTTCGTTCAGCTTTTCCGCAGCTTCGCAAAGGCGTGTTTTGATTTCCAAGTTCTTCTTGAAATCGTATTCACGGAATTCGTTGTTGAGTTTCAGCTGGTCGTAATATTGCTCTACGTACAACTGGTAGGTTTTCCACAGCTCGTTGGCTTTTTCTGCCGGGACGAGTGTCAGTTCCTTCCATTGGTTCTGGAGTTCCTTAAACTCCTTGTAGGCTTGGTTGGCTTCCTCCGGTGTGGCGCTCAGGGTCTTGATGCGTTCCAAGATTTCCTGCTTTTTCTGCAGGTTCTCTTCTTTCTGCCGGTCCAGTTCGGCCTGCAATTCAGCTCTTTTTTGCTTGATGACGTTCATGGCCGCCTTGAATTCGTCCTCGAGCACATTCGGTGCCGGAAGGAAAGCTTCTGGCTCGCCTCCGTTTTCGATGAATTGCGCACGGGCTGCTGCCACGTTTGCCTTATGTATTTTGTAGAAGGCCTGCTTCAGGGCATCCAATTCCTGTTTCTCGGCCGGAGCGTCGGCTTCGGCCAGTTCCTTCACTCGTGCAACGACTTCTTCCTGTGTTTGCGGCACTTCTATCGTTTGATTTTCCGTTTCGTTCACTTCTGGTGTTACGTTTTCTGTTACGTTCTCTTCCGTCTGGAGAGTTTCTTGAGAGTCCATCATGTTACTTGTTTTAGTATCTGATTCGGTTTTACTATTCATTTAATCGGCACAAATTAAGTATAAAAAACGGTGGAAACCTAAAAAATCTCCTGTTTTTTTACTTTGCCTGGCTTTAAATCCATGTTTTTCGCTTGAAATACCATACGAATGCCACTGTAATGCCCACGGTAAGCATCAAAGCCACCGGGAATCCCCATGCCCAATTCTCCATGCCGTTGACCAGGTTCATGCCGAGTAAACTGGCGATGAGCGTGGGAAACATGAGGATGATGGAAATGGACGTCAGCATTTTCATCACGCCGCTCGTGTTATTGTTGATGATGTTGGCGTAAGTGTCCATCGTCGAGTCGAGGATGTTGGCATAGATGGATGTCGTCTCGCGTGCCTGGCTCATCTCGATATTGACATCCTCGATAAGGTCGGCATCCAGTTCGTCCACCGGAAGTTTGAACTTCAACTTGGAGAGCAACGTCTCATTGCCTCGGATGGAAGTGATGAAATAAGTCAGGCTGTCTTGCAGGCGCGACAAGTTGATGAGGTCCACGTTGTCCACGTTACGATCCAAGTGTTGCTTGGCTTTCTCGATGAGCAGGTTGATTTGCTTCAGCCGTTTCAGGTACCACACGGCAGACGAAAGGAACAGGCGGAACACCATGTCTACGGAGTCGGTGAATCCCAATCCGCGTTTTTGCTGGTAGCTCACGAAGTCAATCATCATGTTCGTCTCGAAATTGCACACGGTGATGCACACCTCTTTGTTCAGGATGATACCGAGGGGTATGGTCGTATAAGGCGTGCGCGAGCGTACTTCTTTCACGTAAGGGATACGCAGGATGATGAGTATCCAACCGTCGTCGAACTCATAGCGGGCACGCTCGTCGGTATCGGCGATGTCCATTAAAAAGTAATCGGGGATGTGGAGCGTATTCTCCAGATAATCTATATCGTCCTGAGTCGGACAAGTAACTTGCACCCAACAGTTGGGTTCCCACTTTTCGAGCGTGCGCAGGCTGCGGTTTGTATTCCAGTATGTTCGCATGAATAAAAATCCTCCATAATTATAACGGAACGGAGGCAGCTCCTTGCAAACCTCTGTCCTACTTAGTTCATATTTTCCGCGTGATAATCGTCCATTTTAAATAAATACTCTGATAAATTGCGGTGCAAAGATACGATAAACCGCTTGAAGTTACAAATAAAAAAACGGCTTTGAGGCCGTTTTTTTATATCTTTTCTCCGGAGTATGCCGTTTCGGAAGTTTCCCGCGTTATGGCATTGGTCAGATTGATGAAATCGGCCACGGATAATTGTTCCGGGCGGCGGCCGAATATCTCGGCGGAGAGGAATTCGGCGTGGTCTTTAGGCAGCCGCCCTTCCTGCCGTGCCTTGTGGTCGGCATCGGCCAGCACGGGGCGGATGGAGTTGCGAAGCACTTTGCGCCGTTGGTTGAATGTGGTTTTCACTACCTGTTTGAAGAGCCGCTCGTTGCAACCTAAGTCCGTCGTGGAGTTGCGTGTCATACGGATGACCGCGCTCTTCACCTTGGGGGGAGGATTGAATACGTGTTCATGCACCGTGAACAAGTATTCCACGCTGTACCATGCCTGGATGAGTACGCTCAGGATACCGTAGGTCTTGCTGCCCGGACCGGCGGCAATGCGTTCCGCCACCTCTTTCTGTATCATGCCCGTACAGCAAGGGATGAGGTCTTTGTAGTCGAGCATCTTGAAGAATATCTGGCTAGAAATGTTATAAGGGTAGTTGCCCGTAAGCACGAACGGTTGCCCGCCGAACGTCCGTTCCAGGTGCATTTTCAGGAAATCGTCTTCTATGATGTTTTCTTCCAACTGGGGGTAATTGGCACGTAGGTAGGCCACGGATTCGAAATCAATCTCGACCACTTTGACGGGGCGGCCCTTGCCGACGAGGAACTGGGTCATGACACCCATGCCCGGCCCTACCTCGAGCACCGGGATTCCGGGGCAGGCATCTACTGTATCGGCGATGTCCTGTGCGATTTTCAGGTCTTTTAAAAAATGCTGTCCGAGAAACTTTTTGGGCTTGACTGTCTTCATTGTTGTTTTTTTGTTTTATTTTTGTGGATACAAAGGTAATCAAAAATAGACATAGACGGCATTGGAAACTTCTAAGATCATTCGTCATGCGTTAAAAATAGCCTTCCCCTTGGCGTTGGGAGGCTTGATTTTGTGGTGGATGTACCGTGATTTCGACTGGAACGGGCTGTGGGAGGCTTTGAACGACGGGATGGATTGGACGTGGATGTGGCTTTCCATGCCTTTCGGTGTGTTGGCGCAGGTGTTGCGTGCCGTGCGTTGGAGGCAGGCATTGGCTCCGTTGGGAGAACGTCCGCGTTTGTCTTCGTGCGTGCATGCCGTGTTTCTTTCATACGCTTCCAGTCTTGTGGTGCCCCGGGTGGGGGAGGTCTTGCGTTGCGGTGTATTGAAGAAGTACGACGGCACTTCTTTTACGAAATCCTTGGGGACGGTGGTGACGGAGCGCATGGTGGATTCCCTGTTGATTTTGTTATTGGCTGCTTTGGCAGTCTTGCTGCAAGTCAAGGTGTTCATGGTGTTCTTTGCCGAGACGGGAGTAAGTTTTGAAGAACTGGCCGGACGCTTTTCTGCAGCCGGTTATTGGGTCACGGCAGCTTGTTTGTTGGTCGTGTTGGTGTTTCTTGCCGTTTTGGCCAGGCGGTTGGCGTGGTTCAACCATACCCGCAATTTGCTTCGCAATATTGTGGACGGAGTGTTTTCTTTGCGCAATGTCCGCCATATACCTATATATATAATGTATTCCTTGGGGATATGGCTTGCCTATTTCCTGCATTTCTATTTGACTTTTTATTGTTTTTCCTATACTTCGGGGTTGGGGGCTATGGCCGCCTTGATTGCTTTCGTGGTCGGCACGTTTGCCGTCTTGGTACCCACGCCGAATGGTGCCGGGCCGTGGCATTTTGCGGTGAAGACCATTTTGGTGCTCTACGGCGTATGTGAGCCGGATGCTGTCGTGTTCGTGCTCATCGTGCATACGTTGCAGACCTTGCTTGTCATGTTGTTGGGCTTCTATGCTGCCGGGGCATTGGCTTTTACCCGTCGGATAGGCCAGGAGGAAGCAGGGGGTGGAAGAAATTAAATCAGATTGTCAAACCATAATAATAGGTTGTTATGAACGAGATTAAGAACTTGGAACCGCAGGTGGTATGGAAGAATTTCCATGCATTGACACAGGTTCCGCGTCCGTCAGGACATTTGGAAAAAGTACAGCAATTCCTGTTGGATTGGGCGGCAGCCCATGGTATCGAGGCTTTCAAAGACGGTGGCGAAAACATCGTCATGCGCAAACCTGCCACACCGGGCATGGAGAACCGTAAGAAAGCCGTCATGCAGGCCCACATGGACATGGTGCCGCAGAAAACGGCAGAGAGCCGGCATAATTTTGAGACCGACCCCATTGAAACCTATATCGACGGCGAGTGGGTGAAAGCCAAGGGGACGACCTTGGGCTCGGACGACGGAATGGGCGTGGCGGCCATCATGGCCGTGATGGAAGACGAGAGCCTGGAGCACGGCCCGTTGGAGGCATTGATTACAGCCGACGAGGAAACTTGCATGTACGGGGTCAACCATCTTGCGTCCGACACGTTGACGGGCGACATCCTGCTGAACTTCGACAATGAGACGATGGGCGAATTTGTGGTAGGAAGTGCCGGAGGAGTGAACGTGACGGCATCGATTGCTTATAAAGCCGTGGAGGCAGACCCGGCAGACGTGGCGGTCAAGGTGACGGTCAAAGGGTTGCGCGGCGGACATTCCGGCTTGGAGATTTGCGAGAACCGTGCCAATGCCAACAAACTGATGGCGAGGTTCCTGAACATGGCCATCAGCGAGAACGAAGCACGGTTGGCTTCGTGGAAAGGCGGCAACATGCGTAACGCCATACCTCGTGAGAGCGAAGCTGTAGTGACGGTACCGGCGGATGATGTGGATGAGTTGCAAGGACTGGTGGATTATTGTGCGGACATGTTTGCCGAAGAATACCGTGGCGTGGAAGAGCACATCGTGATGACGATGGAGCGCGTGGATATGCCTGCGGTTCAGGTGCCGGAAGAGATTCAGGACAATGTGCTGGATGCCATTGTGGCCTGTCACGACGGTGTGCTCCGTTACATCCCGTCCATCCCGCACATCGTGGAGACTTCGTCCAACCTGGCGATTGTCAACGTGACACCGGAACGTGCGGAAGTGCTGATTTTGGCACGCAGTTCGAGCGAGAGCATGATGGACTATGTCGGGACCATGTTGGAAAGCTGCTTCAACATGGCGGGCATGAAGGTGGAATTCAGCGGTCGTTACGGGGCATGGCAGCCTAACTTCGATTCGCAGATTACGGCGCAGATGGTGGAAATCTATAAGGAGATGTTTGGCGAAGAGGCGTTGGTACAGGTCGTGCATGCCGGTTTGGAGTGCAGTCTTATCGGGGAAGTATATCCCGATATGGACTTGGTAAGTTTCGGTCCTACGCTCCGTTCGCCGCATACGCCGGATGAGCGTTGCCACATCCCGTCGGTGGCCAAGTTCTGGGATTTCCTGAAGGAGTTGCTCCGCCGGATACCGGAGAAGGCGTAAATAAGCGGAATTTTGCATAGGGAAAGGGGATGTGTCGTGCGGGCATGTTCCCTTTTTCCATGCGGCCATGATGGGCTTTGGAGATTACGGGGGCATGTTGCGGAGCGGATGTCTGCATCGCTTTGTCCGGATTTCTTGTTATTCTTACCTGTATCTGTAAACAGCTGTTTTTTTAGTTAGTTGAATGCATTAAAAAGTTCTCCTTAGATTCGAGAATCAATCTGCGCCAAACGAAAAATCAATCAAAGGAGACTGATTTTTCGTTTGGCGCAGATTGATTTTATCACTTCCTCATTTTTCGTTTTGTCGTGGATTTTCTGGTTTTTGGGCTTTGGGTATGGGTGAATTGGAGAACCGGTCGGTCTGTGATGTATGGTTTTTAGAATATTATAACGTTGAATAGTTTCATTTTTCAAGAAGAATGCCGTTATTTGCATGAATCAGAACTAAAAACCAAAAGAAATAACTATGAAGCAAAAAATCTTATGGAGTATATGCGTGATGTTCCTTTGTTTCGGAACAGGGTGCCCGGCTGCGGGTTTCGATGATTTATGGAAACAAGTGGAAAAATATGAAAGACAAGATTTGCCGAAATCTGCTTATAAAGTTGTGGAACAGATAGCCGCCAAGGCAGACAAAGAGAGGCAAAAAGGTCAGCAGATGGCAGCTTTGCTCTACGGTTGCAAGCTCCGTCAGGACATCGTGCCCGATAGCTTTTATTCCGACATCATGAAACTGGAGCGGCTCAAACGGCAGACCACCGACGAGGTTCAACGGGCGGTGTTGGCCTCCGTGTTGGGAGAATTGTATGAAGACAATGCAGGCCGTAACCGGAATTACAGCGACCGTACGGATGCCCATCCCGACAGCATCCGCGAGTGGTCGCGGGAGCAGTTTATGAAGGTTGCATCGGAGAATTACCAACAGTCCATGGCTCGTCCGGACTTGTTGGCAGCGGCCAAAGCCGCCGACTACATGCCTTTTGTGGAGAAAGGGAAGGATGCCGGTTACTTCGGCGGGGATTTGCTGAATGTCATCGGGAGGCGGGCAGTGGCTATGAAACGGTACAGGACCGTTGCGATAGAAGATGTGGACAAGGACGTGTATGGACAAATGCTCGCTGTCTATCGTAAGAATGGAAACCGTGAGGCGGAATTGTTGGTGATGTTAGACTCTATCGGACATGTGGCACGTGTGTCGAATGGAGGTGTGGCGGAGCATGACCCTGACGGTGTGGCAAGGCGCGAACGGGAAGTGCTGCAAACCGGAACGTATAAGGCGTACGAGCGGATGCTCGCCCATTTCGGTGATTTGCCGTTGGCGGCAGAAATTTATCTGTGCATGCTCGATTTGGAGGTCAGTCCGCGCCTGAAAGTGCAATGGATAGAAGAAGGCTATGAAAGATATAAGGCTTATCCACGTTCGAAGGAACTACTGAATCACCGGAAAAGACTGGAAGCACCGGAAATGCGTTTCCGGATGTCTGAAAGCGTGAACCCCGACATGAGTTACGAAGCACGAGTGGAACACCGCAATGTGTCCGGAGTGGAATTAAGTTGGTACCTGTTGCCAGAGGGAGAACCTGATTGGGATAAGGTGGAAAAGAAGTATAGGAGCGACCGCTTGGCTTACTTGAAACGGTATGGACGATTGCGGAAGACAGAACGCCTGGCATGGAAGGCGTATGCTCCATACGAGGCCGTGACAGATACTTTCGATTTGCGTGTTCCCGGTGTGGGCTACTATATGATAGTCGCAAAAGCGGATGGACAAGAAACATTGCAACCCTCCCAAATCCACGGGGTGAAGTCATCACGTTTGTTATTGGTGGGCGGTTTCTTGCCGGACAGCACTAGCCTTTGCACGGTAGTGGAGGGATGTACGGGGCGGCCCGTGCCATCAGCAACGGTGGAATGGTACTATCGTGACACGCTGTTGCATACCGCTTTGACGGATGCCGAGGGAAAAGCCCGTTGGCGCGATGCCGCTTATATCCGGAACCATATAGGGCATTACGGCCTGACGATAAAGGCTCGTAAAGGGGATGACCGTTATGCCCAACCTTGGCAGGAGCGTTTCCGGATGCCTTTCCACAAAGAAGAACGGGAACAGGTGCGGGAGCGTTTGTACACAGACAGGGCGGTGTACCGCCCCGGACAGACGGTGTATGTGGGTGGACTGTGTTACAATGAGCGACAGGCTGAAAGCCATACCGTGCAAGGGCGTAAGGTGGTGTTGGAATTGCACGACCCGAATGGGAAGGCCGTGGCGGAACAGAAAGTGGAGAGCGATGCTTTCGGTACGTTTTCGGGCACTTTCACTCTGCCAACGACCGGACTTTCCGGGCGTTATTTCATACGTACAGAATGGGGACATACGGATTTCAGGGTAGAGGAATACAAGCGTCCCACCTTTGAGGTGCATTTGGACGAGGTGGGCGAACACTTCGTCCCGGGCGACACGGTAAGCCTGACGGGTATGGCCATGAACTACAATGGGGTTCCCTTGCGGCATGCACGGGTGTCGGCCACATCTTTCGTCGTTCGTGCCCTCTATCGGATGGTCGACGGGGAAAAGGAGCTTCCGCTCGATACGGTTTATACCGGTGAAGACGGGCAGTTCATGTTGCGTGTTCCGGTGCGTGAGACTGAAGAGTCATGGGGTAGTTGGGGGCTGCGCCAGATGGTGGAAGTGTCGGTCACGTCTGCATCTGGCGAGACGCAGTCGGCCAAAATTGGATTCCCTTTGACCAAGGAGGGATTGGAACTTGCGTTGGAGGGGGCATTACCGTGCGTGAAAGACAGCCTGCCTGCTTTTACGGCAAGGGTGCGTACGGCTGCGGGTGCCCTTTATACGGGACCAGTGGAAGTGACCGCCGACCTCTTCTTGTCGGAGAAACACCGACTGACGAAGAAAGTGTTGTCGGGTATCTGTCTGCCTGCCAACCGCGAGGTGCGGATTGCGGAGTTGTCAGCTCTTCCTTCTGCGGATTACGGATGGGTGGTACGGGCCGTGGCAGAAGGTGACACGGTGGAAACCTCCTACACGTTCAAACTTTTCAGCCTGTCGGACCGTCGTCCGGGCAACGATGATAACCTTTGGTTCTATTGCGTGAACGACACCGTCCGTCCGGATAAACCTGCCCGTCTGATGGTGGGTACGGCGGCCGACAGTGTCACGCTATATTACATGTTGTTCTGTGAAGACCGTATTTTGGAGGAAAAGGTTTATTCTGTGTCCGATACCATCATGGACTTCACTTATCCGTCCGTGCCAGATGGGGCAGACGGGATGCAGGCTGTGTTTTATTTGGTGCGGGACGGACGTTGTTCGACAAGGGAAGTGCGGCTTGTCCGTCCGTGTCCTGAACTGAAGTTGCGTCTTGCGTGGACATCGTTCCGCGACCGTCTGCAGCCGGGTACGGAAGAAACATGGCGGCTCCGGGTCACATTGCCCGATGGGCGGCCTGCTCCGGCACAGCTGATGGCTACACTGTATGATACCTCCTTGGATGCCATCAAGCCGCATGGTTGGAATTTTTACCAACATTTCTTTCCCTCGTTGCCTTCTGTCAGGATGGGTATGACGAATTGGTTCGGCAGCAATTATATTGCGTATGCTGCACGTGTCCCTTACACGGTTTCTAAACCTTTGCGGTTCGACTATTTTAATCCGGCGATGTTGGCGTGGGGCGGTCTCCGTACGGTTGAAGAAGTGCTCAATATTACGGATAATACTGTAGTGGTGGGCATGTCTCCGGGTAGCGGTAGGATTGCCGGGTTGGATATGGCGTACGGGGCGCAGACAGCCGAGGCAGAAGTTGCACTTGCGGAACCTCCTGTGCTGCACGCACCCGTGGCGATGTCAGCCATGAAAAAAACAGCGGACGGTGTTGCGGCAGACGGAGTGTCGCAAGACGTGGTAATTCGTGAGAACCTGAATGAAACAGCCTTTTTCTATCCCCGTTTGATGACAGACACGAGCGGCGTGGTGACCTTGCGCTTCACTTTGCCCGAAAGCCTGACGACGTGGAAATTCATGGCTTTGGCCCATACGAAAGACATGATGGCGGGCTTGTTGACGGACGAGGTGGTAGCCGCCAAGGAGGTGATGGCCCAACTCAGCCTGCCGCGCTTCGTGCGGATGGGCGATCGTGCCACGCTTTCGGCCACGTTGTTCAACTTGACCGGGAAAACGTTGGAAGGCAAGGCCACGATGGAAGTGTTCGACCCGGCTACGGGAGAGGGCCTTTGGAAAGAGACGGTGAAGGTGGAGATGGAGGCGGAATCGGATACGGTGGTGTCTTTTGCCTACACGCCTTCAGGCAGTGTGTCCTTGCCGGCTTGTCGCATAATCTTCGAAGCCGGGGAGCATGCAGACGGGGAACAGCGTTATCTTCCTATTTTGGAGGACAAGGAATGGCTGACGCAGACCCAGCCTTTCGTGGTGTCGCACGAGGGGGATACGGTGATACGGCTCGGCGGTTTGTTCCAAGGCAACCATCCTGAGGCGGAGCACCGCCGTCTGACGGTGGAATATACGGCCAATCCCTTGTGGTATGCCGTGCAGGCCCTGCCTTCCGTGTTGGAGCCACGGACGGATGATGTGCTCTCATTGGGTGCGGCCTATTATGCTTCCACGCTTTCCTCTACATTGGCCGCACGGTATCCGCAAGTGAAAACGGCGGTGGAACTTTGGCAACGCGAGGCGGGTGAAGAACTCAAAAGTCCCTTGTCTGGTGGGGAAGACCTGACCGGCATCGTGTTGGAAGAAACACCTTGGGTGGCTGATGCCGAGATGGAGACGCAGCGGTTGGCGGCTTTGCAACAGTTGTTTGATGCCAACCGTCAGGCTGACCTGCGTCGCCGGTTTGCCGAGGCTTTGGGCAAGTTGCAGCGCGGTGATGGTTCGTTCGGTTGGTTCAAGGGGATGTCCGGCAACGCATGGCTGACAGAGCGTGTGGCTTGTCTGTTGCTCCGGAGCGGGGCGGGCGTAAAGACAGACAGCCTCTTGGCGCAGTATGTGGACGTGAAGAAGATGATGGTTTATTTGATGGGCAAGGCACACGAAGAAATTATCAGGGACAAGGAAAGCCTGCGCGAGCATAAAATCCATGCGTACGGAGGTTCCTATTGGTTGGATTACCTCTATTTGGCAAGCCTGAGCGACGTGACTTGGTTTGATGCATCTGTCCGTAAAGATTTGGGATATATGCAAAGCCGTATTCTGGATTGTGTGGAACAAAGAGAGGCTGACGGAAAACGACGGATGGCGGGGGATAGTGACAGGCTTTCTCTTACCGAAACCGTCCAAGCCGTCATCGTATTGCGCTATATGGGCAAGGCTGATGCCGCCGCCGGACTGGTACGTTCTTTGCGTGAACATTTGGTGGACGGGGCAGAAGGGTTGCACCTTGAATACCCTTCCAACGGCTTTGTGGGTTCCGACCGGAAGATTGCGGTGCATACATTGTTGATGGAAGCATTATCAGCGCCGGGAGACGCGGATGAAAAGGAACAAGAGGGAATGTGCCGCTGGCTGTTATCGCAGAAGCGTTTGCAGGCCTGGGGGACTACTACGAGCAGCATGGACGCCGTGTATGCCTTGATGCAAGGGCAAAAACGGGATTTGGTCTTGCGCTCGAATGATGTGGTCCGGTTGGAAAGCCCGAAGGGTGAAGAGCTGGCCGTATTGAAATCTTCGGAAAGCAAGTTGGCCGGTTTGGGTACGGTGACGGCTACGGTGGAAGGCCGTGAACTGTCGAAAGGTGCCGGTTTGTTGAAAGTGGAAAAGGCGGAAGACCGTCCGTCCGCTTGGGGTGCGGTGTATGCGCAATACCGTTTGCCGTTGTCCGAGGTCGGCAGTTCCGCTTCGGGTCTTCGCATCCGCCAGGAAGTGGACAATGACCGTCCCCGGGTGGGCGACCGCGTGACGCTCCGTTACGTGCTCACGTCCGACCGCGACTATGAGTACGTCCGCCTGAAAGCGGGCCGCGCGGCTTGTCTGGAATCTGTGGACTCCCGTTCGGGCTATGAATACCGCAATGGTTTGGGATATTATAAGGAGGTGAAGGACGCTTCGACGAACTATTTCTTCGAGCGTTTGCCCAAGGGGACTTACGTGATAGAGGCGGAATGCTACGTGGAGCGTGCCGGACGTTATGCCCTCGGTGCGGTGAAGCTGAACGGGGTGTATGCACCCGAGTTCAGTGCATACGGGGCAGGAACGGTATTGGAGGTAAGCGAATGAAATATGTATTGAATGTCATATTCGGTATGGTGATGCTGTGGCTCTCCGCAGGATATGCGGTGGCTCAGCAAGTGGAACTCTTGAAACCGAAAGATTTGGGACAGTGGAACATTCTGCCGGGGAATTACAGCGGGATTACGCCGATAGGAGACGGGCACTATGCCGTGGTGAGCGACAAGGAGACACGGGACGGGTTCTTTGTGTTCCGTATCGTACAGGATGAACGGACGGGACAAGTGACCGAGGTGGTGAATGAAGGATTCCGTGGAACGGATTCCGCTTTGAAAGGTGGAAGGGATGCGGAGGGTGTGGCTTTCGTGCCGGAAGATTCTTTGGTGTGGGTAAGCGGAGAAGCCGACCAACGTATTGTGGCCTATCGGACGGACGGCGCACCGGCACATCGGGAATTGGCTGTCCCTCCGGCATTGGGGCGGTCGGCCATTACGCCGAATTATGGTTTCGAAGCTTTGGGTTACGACCGTGAGTCCGAAACTTTCTGGACCGTGACCGAGAATGCCTTGAAGGCCGATGGCAGGGTGGCTGAACCCGGTGCGGGGCATGGCGTTTACCTTCGTTTGCAGAGTTTCGGGCGTGACGGGCTGCCGCGTGCATCGTATGCTTATCCGTTGGACATGCCCGTATCGGAGGCCAAAGGAAAACAATATGCTTTCGGGGTGGTCGCAATCTGGCCGCAGGAAGGCGGACGCTTATGGGTGATGGAACGGGAATTCAATGTACCGGAGAGGCGGTTGAAAGCCCGTACCCTGATGAAGATTTATGAGGTCGTACCCGGTTCAGGAACGGCACTTCCGGAAAAGCCCCCGTCGGAACGGTTATCCGGTTACGCTTTGAAAAAGGAACCGGTTGCGGCTTTTTCCACCCGCATGCGCTTGGTCAGGCCGAAATTGGCCAATTACGAAGGTCTGTGCGAAGGAAGCCGTCTGGCCGACGGACGGCGTACGTGGCTGCTCGTGAGCGATTCGCAGGGTGGTTATGGAAACAGATTGTGTCATTTGCGGGATTGGATTCGCGTCTGTGTCTCGCCTAAAGTAAAATGAATATGAAGAAGAAAAGTTTTTGGAGGCAAGGGATTTTAGCCCTTTGCGTGGCGTGTATGTGTTTCGCCTGTGGCGGTGGGGAAAAGAAAGCCCCGTTGGGGCCATCCAAGGGACTGCCGGGGGAGCTGTTGCTGATTGTAGATGCTTCGCTTTGGAAAACGAGTGCCCGTGATTCGTTGGAAGATGTGCTGAAAGGCAGTGTGCCCGGCTTGTCGCAGTACGAACCCATGTTCCGGATGATGCGGATATTCCCGGAAAATTATTCGGGGCAATACTCCACGATGCGTAATATCATCGAGGTGCGTGAGGACCCTCAAGCCGATGGGGTGGAAATGGGAGTGGCGTATAATGTGAAAGCCGTACCGCAGACTTATGTGAACATCAAGGCGCGGGATGCGGCTTCGCTCAACCGTTTTCTGATGACCCATCGGGAGCAGATAACCGATTTGTTCCTTGCTTCGGAAATGCAGTGGGAAGTAGCGCGTTTGAAGAAAAAGTACAGCAAGGTTGTGGATGACGCGTCGCGGGAACTTTTCGGCTATACGGTGAAGGTGCCGGCAGATATCGCCAAGGTCAAAAAAGGGGAACAGTTTATCTGGGCTTCGTCAGACCGTCAGACACAAGACATGAACTATGTGTGCTACAGTCTTCCGTTGGCAGACAGCAGCATGTTGTTGACCAAACGGTGGGTAGATCTGCGTGATTCGGTCATGAAACGGAATATTCCCGGTTCGACACCCGAGAACTGGATGACCACCACACGTGAAAACGGCGAACCGTTGGTGGTACAACGGTCTGTTCAGTTGGCCGACGGGCGTCAGGTATATGAGATGCGAGGTCTGTGGGAGATGCGCAAAGGGGCGCTCGGCGGTCCTTTCGTGTCGTTGGCATATCCCGACTCTGCGCAGGGGCGTTTGTTGGTGACGGAAGGGTTTATTTATTCGCCCGATACGAACAAACGCGACCTGGTGCGCCGCATGGAAGCCGCCTTGCGTACGTTAGCTCCGGTGAAACCTTGAAAAAAACGGTTCCTTCCTTGTGGGATGGGGCCGTTTTTCTTATCTTTGTCTCAAAATGAAAGTACGAATATGTCTGTGAAAAGAACCTTCCTGAGCGTTTGGGGAATGATACTGGCGGGAGCCGTGTGGGCACAACCCCGGCTTGCCATAGACCGCGATGTGGCCAACATGGGTGAGATTATGTTTCAACTGCCTTCTAAAGTAAACTTTACGTTGCGCAACACGGGGACTGACCCGTTGAGTATCACGGAAGTCATCCCTTCATGCGGCTGTACGGCCGTGGACTGGACGCGCGAGCTGATAGCTCCCGGAGCGGAAGGTACGATTACGGCGGTATATGACGCCAAGATGCTAGGCGTTTTCCAGAAAGACCTTGAGGTGTACACCAATGCTTCGGACGAGCCGGTTTATCTGCATATACAAGGGCGCGTGGTGTCTAAACTGTCCGACTATTCAGGCTCTTTTCCCATCGATTTGGGTAATGTGCGATTGAATATCAATAATATAGAATTTGACAACGTGAACCGAGGAGACCATCCGATGGTGGAACTGCAAATCGTCAATTTAGGCCGCAAGAGCTACAAGCCTTATCTGATGCACTTGCCGTCTTATCTCTCGGCGCAGTATTTCCCGGAGACGTTGAGCGGCGGGCGTATCGGCAAGATTATGCTTACGTTGGACAGTGAGAAGTTGCATCAGATGGGGTTGACGCAGACTTCCATCTACTTGGCCCGTAAGGTGGGTGACAAGGTGTCGGAAGACAATGAGATTACGGTTTCTTCCGTGTTGTTGCCCGACTTTTCGTCCTTGTCGGCGAAAGACAGGGAACAGGCACCTCACATGGAGCTTTCCGCCGACACATTGGACATGGGCGAACTGGGACGGAAGCGCAAGAAGTCTATGACAGTCCTTGTGAGCAATAAGGGCAAGCGTACGCTCGAAATCCGGACTTTGCAAGTCTTCAATAAGGCTTTGGCTGTGGGGTTGAGCGACCGGAATATCGAGCCGGGCGAGACGGCGAAGCTGAAAGTCACGGTGTTGGCTAAATATCTGAATAAAGTGAAGAGCAGCCCGCGCGTGTTGTTGATTACGAACGACCCGGCCCGCTCGAAAGAGATTATTACCGTAAACGTGAAGCAATAAAGATGACGGCTATGGAACATCCTGAGAACAGTGCGGAATATAAGGGGCTGACCGTGAACAGCGGCGTAGCCCAACCTTCGATTGTGAACCCCTACCTGAAGCGTGGCCGGTACCGGCATCAGCAGATGTCGGCAGGGGATTATGTGGAAGGCATCCTGAAAGGGGACGTGACGGTGCTCGGCCGGGCCGTGACGTTGGTAGAAAGTACGAACCCCGCCCATCAGGCCGTGGCGCAGGAAGTGATAGAAAAGTGCCTGCCCCATGCCGGGCATTCCATTCGCGTGGGCATCAGCGGGGTGCCCGGTGCCGGGAAAAGTACGAGTATCGACGCTTTCGGTATCCATGTGTTGCAGGAGTACGGAGGCAAATTGGCCGTGTTGGCCATCGATCCGAGCAGCGAGCGAAGCAAAGGGAGCATTTTGGGCGACAAGACCCGTATGGAGAAACTGGCCGTGCATCCTGACTCTTTTATCCGTCCCAGTCCCTCGGCCGGTTCGTTAGGTGGCGTGGCCCGCAAGACGCGTGAGACGATCATCCTGTGCGAGGCCGCCGGTTTCGACAAGATTTTCGTGGAGACGGTGGGCGTGGGACAGAGCGAAACGGCCTGTCATTCCATGGTAGACTTCTTCCTGCTCATCCAGTTGGCCGGTACGGGAGATGAGTTGCAAGGCATCAAACGCGGGATCATGGAGATGGCCGACGGCATCGTCATCAACAAATGCGACGGGAACAACGTGGACAAGTGCCAGTTGGCCGCTACGCAGTTCCGCAATGCGTTGCACCTGTTCCCGGCTCCTGAAAGCGGGTGGACACCACAAGTGCTGACCTATTCCGGCTTTTACAATTTGGGCGTGAAGGAGATTTGGGACATGGTGTACCGCTATATGGATTTTGTGAAAGGGAACGGATATTTTGAACACCGGCGCAACGAGCAGTCCAAATACTGGATGTATGAGACCATCAACGAGCAGTTGCGCAACAGTTTTTTCCAGAACGGACAAATTGTATCCCGTCTGGCCGAAGCCGAAGCCATGGTGTTGTCGGGACGGCAAACCTCTTTCGTGGCAGCCAAACAGTTGCTCGATGAATATTTCGCCTCGCTCCGGTGAGCGGAGATGGCGCGTAGAAAACAGCCGGGACAGATGTGTGGCATCCGTCCCGGCTGTTTTTATTATGGACAGGAAGCCCCGTCCTGTGTGTTTACGGTTGCATCCGCTTCCGGATGGCTTCGGCGCATTCCTCCATCAGCCACTTCGGAGTGGACGTGGCCCCGCAAATGCCTACCGAACGGCAGTCCTCCAACCAGACGAAATCAATCTCCGACGCGGCATCTACCAAATACGAGCGCGGGTTCACGCTCCGGCATTCGTCATACAAGACCTTCCCGTTGGAACTCTTTTTGCCGCACACGAAGAGAATCACATCGTGGCGTGTGGCGAAATCGCGGATGTGCGGCATGCGGTTGGCCACTTGGCGGCAAATGGTGTCGTAGTAACGGAAGGTGGCTGTGGGAGAGATGTGCGCGCCGATGTATTCCACGATTTTCCGGAAACCCTCTAACGGTTTGGTGGTTTGCGAATACAGGCAAATGTCCCGGTTGAAATCCAGTTTGTCCACTTCTTCCGGCGATTCGATGACGATGGCCTTGCCATCGGTCTGTCCCACGAGACCGAGCACTTCGGCATGGCCGTTCTTTCCGTAGATGACGATTTGTTTGCTTTCCGTGCCCCCCGCCTGGTATTCCTTTTTGATGCGTTCCTGTAAGTGAAGTACCACAGGGCAGGTCGCATCTATGATTTCAATCCCGTTGGTTTCGGCTTGCCCGTACGTGGCCGGAGGCTCGCCGTGGGCACGCAAGAGCACTTTGGCGTGGTGCAAGGTCGAGAACGTGGCGTGGTCGATGGTGATGAGGCCGAGTTTTTTCAGGCGGTCGCATTCCTTGCCGTTGTGCACGATGTCGCCCAGACAGTAGAGCGTGGCTCCCCGTGCCAACTCTTCTTCCGCCTTGTTGATGGCGCGGGTCACGCCGAAGCAGAAACCCGACCCTTGGTCTATCTCTATCTTCATTTGTAAAAATCCTTTAAGCTTTAAGCACTGTGCCGTACAGTCCCTTTTTCCGTTTTGCTGAAGTTATCGTTTCGTTCTGCTCCGAATGGAAAATCAATCGAAGCAGAATGATTTTTCAATCTCAGGAGATTGATTTTTCATTCTCAGTAGATTTTTTAGCCAGATTTATCTTGTTGGTATGCAACGGTTTGCATATTTTTATAGAATACTCTTTATTCCGCTTCGGTAGCTTTTCGGAACTGGGCTGCAAGCCATTCCTTTTGTTCGGAAATCGTCATGTGGCTGTTGTCCAGTTCTATGGCGTCGTCGGCCTTACGGAGCGGACTTACGGTGCGGCTTGTGTCTATCCGGTCGCGTTCTTTCACGTTTTCCAGGATTTCCTCGTAACTGCTTTTTTCACCTTTGGCCTGTAATTCGTCATAGCGGCGTCGGGCACGGATTTCGGGAGAGGCGGTCACGAATATTTTGAGTTCGGCATCGGGGAACACCGTCGTGCCGATGTCCCGTCCGTCCATGACGATACCTTTTTCCCGTCCCATCTGTTGTTGGAGGCTGACCATGGCCTCGCGCACGAAATCGAGTGCAGCCACGATGCTGACTTTGGACGATACGGCCAGCGTACGGATGTCGTCTTCCACCAACGCCCCGTCTAGATAGGTTTGCGGCCTTCCTGTCTCGGGATTGAGCTTGAAAGAGATGTTCAGGTGCGGAAGGGCGGTTTTCAGGTGGTCGGTGTCTACCTCGTCTCCGTGGAATAGCCCATGCCGGAGGCAGTAGAGCGTGACGGCACGGTACATGGCACCGCTGTCAATGTAAATATAGCCTATTTCGCGAGCTAAATCTTTGGCCATCGTGCTTTTCCCGCAAGAGGAAAAACCGTCTATGGCAATCGTGATTTTTTTCATGTCGTTCTGTATATTATAATAATGTATAAGCTGAAATGGGGACTTGGCTGTCCTTACAGGCGGTAGGACGCGTTGAAGACGAAAGACGGGGCGGACAGGTGGTACTGGGCGTATGCAAGTCCGAAACCGAAACGGGAAAGCAGGATGCCCGCACCGGCACAGAGGCCGGCGGCGTGTGAAGAGCCTGCCGCTTTCATTTCGTTGGCTTTCCGGAAATTGTAACCTAAGGACAGGTACATGTAGTCGGTAGGCAGGAAGTCCACGCCCGCTGCCAGATGGTTCATGAGCATCTTGCCTGTAGACAACTCTTCGCCAGATGCGAAATAGTAATCCTTGTCCCATCGTGTCAGGTCTACGAGGGTGACGGACACGCGGAATGGGGCGTGGTCGAATCCTTTCGTAAAACCGATTTGCATGGAAAAGGGCAGTTTTTCGTGGATTTCACCGAATGCTTTTACCTGTCCGCCCAGGTTGCGCGCTACGGCCGACAACGAGAAATCCGTATTCTCGTTGTAGTAATTTACGCCCAAGTCTACGGCCAGTGCTACAGACGAATAGTCGCCGTATTTCGAATAGATGAACTTGCCCGTGGCACCACCGGCCCACCGGTCGTTCAGGTTGTAGGCATACATTCCGCTCAAAGCCATGTCCATGGCCGAGAAAGAGCCCACGGTGACGTTGTCGGCCGTGATTTCGTCCATGGTGCCGTAGTGGGCATATTGTGCCGTGACGCCCATTGTGGAACGCTCTCCCAATATCTTGACAAACGCCGCGCTCCCCACGTTACACCCTTGCAGGTAAGTCATGAAGTTGAGATTCAGCGTCTTGTCGCTCACGGAACTGAGCAGTGCGGGGTTGCTGAAGACGAGCGACGCGTCATCCTCTATCAGGGAGATGTTGCGCCCGCCCAAAGCCGTGGAATGTGCGGACACGGGCATTTCCAAAAAGTTGAACACGGAGTTGCTTTCTTGGGCATGTGACGCGGCGGCAAGCAGGATATATAATGCTAAAATAAGCTTTTTCGTCATCTGGAATGAATTTTGTGGCCAAAGATACGGATTTTCTGAAATATCTGATTATATTTGCGCAATAATTCCGTATGGGGATACCGTTATGCAGATATAACGTGGAAAAGTCCGATTTAGGGTGTAGAACGAAAAAAAATGTGAGATTGGAAAAAAAATGGGGTGAAGCGCATGAGTATATAAAAAAAATGTGCTACTTTTGCCCTTGCATGAAGAATACGTAAAAAGCTAAATATAATATGGAAATTAAAAAATCATTGAGCGCGGATCTCGAAGGCAAGAAAGGCACCGGATTACTGATGGGCTTTGTCTTGGCTCTTTCGGCCATGTTTGTCGCATTCGAGTGGACACAGCATGACAAGAAGGTTATTGAAACGGAACCTGTATTCACGGCGGCGATTGAGGAGGACATGATTCCCATCACGCAGCAGCCCGAAGTGGTGGCGCCCCCCCCGGCTGCGGCCCCGAAAATTGCTGAAATCATCAATATCGTGGACAACGAAACGGAATTGGTGGAGGAGGAAGTGGAAACTTCCGAGGAAGTGAACCAAGCCATTGTGACGACTCCGGGTACGGGTACAACGGCCGTGGCTACGGGACCGGTAGGCCCTGTGGTGGAAGAAGTGGACGAAAACCAGATTTATGACATCGTGGAGGAGAATCCTCGTTTCCCCGGTGGTGAAGAAGCTTGTATGAAGTGGTTGTCCGACAACATCAAGTATCCCCCTATTTGTGTGGAGCAAGGTATTCAGGGACGTGTATACGCTCAGTTCGTGGTGAACAAGGACGGTTCCATTGTGGATATCAAGATTGTGCGCAGTCCGGATCCTTATCTGTCAAAGGAAGCAGAACGCGTGTTGAAGATGATGCCGAAGTGGAGTCCTGGTAAGCAGAGAGGTAAACCGGTGCGTGTGAAATTCTCATTGCCGGTGATGTTCAGATTGCAATAATATAAGATGTATAATATTAAGGAGGCTGCTCACGGCAGCCTCCTTTTGTGAGAAACATAGCCTATGTATAATTGGAAAGAAGTTTTAGACTACATTAACGGCGAGATAGCCGGAATGTCTTTCGAGCGTCAGCCTGCAGAACTCTACGAACCGATTCGTTACGTCCTTTCGATGGGAGGAAAACGCATCCGGCCGGTATTGATGCTGATGGCTTATAACCTGTATAAGGAAAAGGTTGAGGAAATCGGTTCCCAAGCCGTGGCCATCGAAATTTATCATAATTATACGTTGCTGCACGATGATTTGATGGATAGGGCCGATATGCGGCGGGGCATGGTTACCGTGCATAAGAAATGGGATGACAATGCCGCGATATTGAGCGGGGACTCCATGTTGGTCATGGCTTACCGCTACATGCAGCAGGGGTGTCCGGCGGAACATCTGGGAGACGTTATGAGTTTGTTTACGGAAACTGCCCTCGAAATCGGAGAAGGGCAGCAATACGATATGGAATTTGAGGCTCGTGCGGATGTCAGCGAAGAGGAATATATAGAAATGATTCGCTTGAAAACGTCCGTGTTGTTGGCTTGTGCGCTGAAAATCGGTGCATGGTTGGGGGGCGCTCCCCGGCAGGATGCGGAACTCCTTTATCGTTTCGGCGAGAACCTCGGCCTGGCTTTCCAGTTGCAGGACGATTATTTGGACGTATATGGTGACCCGGCGGTTTTCGGTAAGAAAATAGGAGGGGATATCCTGTGTAACAAGAAGACCTATATGCTGATTAACGCGTTGGGACGTGCTTTGCCTGCCGACCGGGAACGGTTGGAACAGTGGCTGAAGAAAGAGGAAGGAACTTATGTCCCGGAAGAAAAGATAGCCGCAGTGACAGCATTGTATGACAAGATGGGTATCCGTGCCTTGTGTGACGAGAAAATCCGTTTTTATTATGAACGGGCCCGTGAAATTCTGGACAAGGTAAATTTACCCGAGGAGCGGAAAGAACCTTTGTGGGAGATGGCGCAAAGTTTGTTGAATCGGAAGTCTTGAAGGAGCGGGGAAGTCGGTGATGAGAATAATTGATACGCATGCCCATTTGTTTGACGAGGTTTTTGCCGGAGATTTGGAGGAGGTGGTTTCCCGTGCCTTGCAGAACGATGTGGAAAAGGTGTTTCTCCCCAACATAGACGAGTCGACGATTCCTGCCATGTTGGACTTGTGCACGGGGCATCCGGGCTTTTTTTATCCGATGTTGGGGCTTCACCCCACGGAAGTGAGGGCAGATTATCGCGAGGTGCTCGGGCGTATGGAGGCACTGCTGCAAGCCGGCCATCCTTTTATAGGTATCGGCGAAGTGGGATTGGACTATTATTGGGATAGTACTTATTATAAGGAACAACAAGAAGCATTCCGTTGTCAAGTGGAGTGGTCGTTAGCCTACGGGCTACCTTTGATGATTCATTCCCGTTCGGCACAAAAAGAACTGGTGGACGTGCTCGCTCCTTTTCGTACGAGAGGGGTTGGGGGAGTTTTCCATAGCTTTGGCGGCACGGCGGAAGAGGCGCGGGAGTTGCTTTCATTCGAAGGATTCATGATAGGTATCAATGGTGTGCTGACTTTTAAAAAATCCGCCTTGCCGGAAGTGTTGCGGCAGATACCAATAGAACGGGTGGTGTTGGAAACCGATGCTCCTTATCTGTCGCCGGTTCCTCGCCGGGGCAAAAGGAACGAAAGCGCATATATCCGGCACACGTTGGTGAAAGTGGCGGAAGTTTACGGTTTGCCGGTGGAAACGGTTGCCGGACAAACGTACGAAAATGCGTTGAAAATTTATTCAGGCGCCCGTAAATGAAGCCGTCGAAAGGTTAAAATTAAACTTTTTGTAGGATGAGACGAACTTTTTGGGCTGAGTATGGTGGTAGTCCGGAAAAAAAAGAATATTTTTGTACTCGAAAACGGAGGCATATCGTTTTTTTTTGTAACTTGCGCCCGTTTTGAGAAGGAGAGATGCTCGAGTGGCTGAAGAGGCACGCCTGGAAAGCGTGTATACGCCTAAAGCGTATCGGGGGTTCGAATCCCCCTCTCTCCGCTAAACATAAACGAGGAAATAATAATAATTAATATTAATCTTAAAAAATTAGACACACAATGAAAAAGTTATTTGCAATTATTGCGATGTTTGGAGTTTTTGCATTCGGTGCGACTCAGGCCATGATGGCACAGACTGACGAGGCCGCTGCTGCGGAATCGGATTCGGCTGCCACTATGGTAGACAGTGCGGCTGTAGACTCGGCTGCTGTAGATACGGCGGCTGTTGAGGCAATGGATGCTACGGAAGAAACCGTTGCACCGGTAGAAGAAGAAAGCTTCCACAAGGAATTGAAGACGAAGTTTATCGAAGGTGATGCTGGCTTCATGTCATTGGTTGCTATAGCCTTGGTGTTCGGTTTGGCTTTCTGCATCGAACGTATCATTTACTTGAGCTTGGCTGAAATCGATTCTAAGAAATTGATGGCTCAGATTGAGGAAAGACTGAATGCAGGTGATGTTGAAGGTGCAAAGACGATTTGCCGTAACACTCGCGGTCCTATTGCTTCTATCTGCTATCAGGGCTTAATGCGTTTCGATGACGGTGTGGAGGATGTAGAGCGTTCTATTACGGCATACGGTGCCGTGCAGGCCGGTTATTTGGAAAAAGGATGTTCTTGGATTACCTTGTTTATTGCAATGGCACCGTCACTCGGGTTCTTGGGTACTGTGATTGGTATGGTGATGGCCTTCGACCAGATTCAGGCTGCAGGTGATATCTCCCCGACAGTCGTTGCAGGTGGTATGAAAGTGGCCTTGATCACAACTATCTTCGGTATTATTGTTGCATTGGTATTGCAGGTATTCTATAACTATATCCTTTCCAAAATTGAGGAAATCACTTCTAACATGGAAGAAGCTACTATTTCTTTGCTTGACATGTGCATGAAGTATAACTTGAAAAAATAATTAGCAATATGGCAGCAAAGAAATATATGACGTCATATTATGTCCTGTATGCTTGCTTTGCAATCATCGTATTGTTTTTTGCGGCATTCTTCGGATATGGATATGATAATCCCGTAGGAGATTATAACGCTCCTGTTTGTACGGAAGGATTGATGTGGTTGATGTACGGCATGTTCGCTGTGACGTGTTTGTTAGCTCTTTGGAGTGTCATCCGCGGTGTTAAAATTTCCATGGGCTCTAAGGGTGGAGATATTAGCGGTGTGCCGGGTGCTAAAATCAGTGCTGTGTCTTTTGCGATTTTGGTACTTTCTTTGGTTATCGGTTGGGTGCTCGGAATGGGCGAAACTGAATTTACAGCGGCTGATGGAACCGTGACTTCAGCGACAATGGTGACAGTAACCGATATGTTTATGGTTTCCATTTATATCATGTTGTTATTGACTACCGTAGCTGTGGTTTTCAACATGTCCGGTATAATGAAGAGAAAGAAATAAGAAAAACGTCTAAAACGATAAGGAATGGCAAGAAAAAAAAGAAAAGTACCCGGACTGAACGCCAGTTCAACAGCGGATATTTCTTTCATATTGCTGATCTTCTTCCTCGTAACGACTTCAATGGATACGGATTCGGGATTGGCAAGACGTTTGCCGCCCCCTCCTGAAGATGAACAAGACGAGGCGCAGATAGACGTGAAAGAGAGAAATGTGTTGATGGTCAAGGTCAATGCTGCCGGGCAGTTAATGTGCGGGGGTGATTTCATTGAGATTACACAGCTGTGTGATAAAGTGAAAGAATTCGTCAAGAATGAAAACAACAGTGCGACGATGCCAGAGAAGCACGCCAAGAATATTCCTTTGTTGGGGGTATGCGCTGTGACAGACAAGCATGTGATTTCAGTGCAGACAGACCGTGGTACGAGCTATAATGTGTATTTCCAAGTGCAGAATGAATTGGTACGAGCTTATAATGAGTTGCGTGATGAGTTGAGCAAAGCTAAGTTCGGAAGAGTTTACAGTGCTTTGGATGATGAGCATCAAGCTGCAATTCGTGAGTATTATCCGCAGAAGATTTCTGAGGCAGAACCTAAAAATTATGGAGGAAATGACTGATGGGAAGATTTAGCAGAGGTGGAAGCCGTGAGATGCCAGAATTGAATACTTCATCGCTTCCAGACTTGATTTTTACAATCTTGTTCTTCTTCATGATTGTTACCACCATGCGCGAAGTGACTTTGAAAGTGAAGTTTACGGTGCCTACTGGTACGGAACTGGAGAAATTGGAAAAGAAGTCAGCTGTGTCCTTCATTTATGTAGGACCACCAACCGACCAGTTGCGCGCAGCTATGGGTTCAGGTACGCGTATCCAATTGAATGATCGTTTTGCAGAACCTGCAGAAGTCATGGATTTTATTGCGGAGGAACGTACAAGAATGACAGACCAAGCAGCCCAAGTGGTCTCCATGAAAGTAGATCAGCGTACACAGATGGGTATTATAACAGACATCAAGCAGGTGCTGAGAAAATCGTGGGCCTTAAAAATCAATTATTCTGCAGCAAAGCGAAATTGATAGAAGGATATTATTAAAAAACGGTATTTTCATAATGAAAATACCGTTTTTTTTATGGATTTATACCAAGGTCTTTGTTTTTTCTTTATTTTTGCAATAAATAAACGAATAGATTATGGGGATTGCTAATTTGGATGCTCTTGACGAGCAGATTCTAAAGTTAATTGCTGACAACGCACGTATTCCTTTTTTGGAAGTGGCCCGTGCTTGTCACGTGTCTGGTGCAGCGATTCATCAGCGCATACAGAAGTTGACTCGCTTAGGAGTCTTGAAAGGTTCACAATACGTGTTGGATCCGGAAAGAATCGGTTACGAGACTTGTGCCTATGTGGGGCTTTTTCTGAAAGATCCTTCGGATTTCGACCGGGTGGTTGCGGAATTGTGGAATATTCCGGAAGTGGTTGAATGCCATTATACGACAGGCGATTATGACATGTTTATCAAAATCTATGCCCGGAACAACCATCACATGTTGAGTATCATCCATGATAAGTTACAGCCTTTAGGCTTGCAACGTTCTGAAACCATTATTTCTTTTCATGAGGCAATTAACCGGCAGATGCCGATTCCTGAAATAAAGCACAAGAAGGGCGGCACGGAGAATATGGATGTGGAAGTAGAGGAAGAAGAATAATTGGGAGAAAAGAAAAAGAGGTGGTCTCGTCAGGAAGGCGGACAACCTCTTTTTTTCTTTTTAAGTCTTGTATTCTATACGGTTCTTCGTTTGAGACGGAATTTCTTCTGGGTATCAATGGCGGCTCTTTCTCTGATAATCTTTGAAGGAGAAAGGATATTGATGTTTCTCGTCCCTATTATGTCGAGAACTTTGTATGAGTTCCCATAGCCGGATGTCGAAAGGGGGGAAGAAAGCATCCGCTTCTTGGGGCGTGTCTTCTATTTCCGTGAGATATATTTTCTGGGCGAGTGGCAGGGCCTCTTGATACACGCTTTCACCGCCGATGATGAATATCTCTTCTTCTTCCTTACAATGTGACAGGGCCTCTTGTAAGCTACTGAATGTTTCCGCACCGGGGAAGACGGCAGCTTTGTTTCTGCTCAGCACGATATTACGCCGGTTGGGCAACGCTCCTTTGGGAAAGGATTCAAACGTCTTGCGCCCCATGATGATGGTATGTCCGGTGGTGAGTGCCTTGAATCGCTTCAGGTCGTCGGGAAGCCGGTACAGCAAGTGGTTTTCAAAACCGATGGCACGGTTGCGTGCAATAGCTACGATAATGGATATCATGTCGGGATGGTTAGAGGGTTATACGGAAACCGCACCGGCAATGTGCGGCCAAGGGTTATAGTTTTCCAATGTGAAGTCTTCAAACTTGAAGTCGAAGATGCTTTTCACGTCCGGATTGAGTCTCATGCGAGGCAGGGGACGAGGTTCCCGGGTGAGTTGCAGTTTCACTTGTTCCAGATGGTTCTTATAGATATGTGTGTCTCCTAACGTGTGTACGAAGTCGCCTGCTTTCAGTCCCGTCACCTGTGCCATCATCATCAACAACAGGGCGTATGATGCGATATTGAAGGGAACACCGAGAAACGTATCCGCACTACGTTGGTAAAGCTGAAGGCTCAATTTCCCTTTAGCTACGTAAAACTGAAAAAAAGCATGGCAGGGAGGCAGGTTCATGTTCCCGAGGTCGCCGACGTTCCATGCACTGACGATGATACGGCGTGAATCAGGATTGTGTCTGATGGTATCCACAGCCTCTTGTATCTGGTCTATGAATCCACCTTTATAGTCCGGCCACGAACGCCACTGATACCCGTAAATATGTCCCAGATCGCCGTTTTCATCTGCCCATTCATTCCATATCCTTACGCCGTGTTCCTGCAAATATTTCACGTTGGTATCGCCTTGCAGGAACCAGAGCAGTTCATGGATGATGGACTTCAGGTGTAACTTCTTTGTGGTAAGCAGCGGAAATCCTTCTTCGAGGTTGAACCGCATCTGATGGCCGAATACGCTGAGGGTGCCCGTACCTGTACGGTCGCTCTTCTCCACGCCTTCTTCCATTATCCTATGTAACAGGTCGAGATATTGTTTCATTCTTAATATTGTTTTATTTTTTTTTCTTATTGATAAGGGTGGTCAGCCAATCGTTGGCGGCTATGCAGAGCATGACTACGCCCACGACGAACAACAAGTCTGTGAAGTCGATGATCCATTCAACGACGATAAGCCCTACCCCCCAACAGGCGTTCTTTATGGCAGATTGTTTGAGCATTTGGTTTCTCGTATCTTCGTCTATCGTCCGTCTTTCAGGGTCATACGCGGATCTTTCTATCCTCCTGTTCTTCTCGCGGTGGGAACGGTATATCAGGTAGACGGCCAAAAGCACGAGGAGGGCAGGAATGAGGAACAGGATTACGGTAAGTATTGTAAAGAGCACACCGCCAATTCCGAGAAGTCCGGATAAAAAGTCCAAAACTCCTTCGTTTCCCAAATCGTCCATGAGAGAAAATGTGTGGGAGTAAACCGATGGGGGAGAACTCCACGTACTATCGTCGGCCACGTCTTCCAAATCCGACACCGTATCGGAGTAGACAGTGATGCCATTTTGTGCCAAGACAATATTTTGTGCGAGACAAGCCCATAAAAGGCAAAGCCATATGACGGGAAATATAGGGCGTTTCATGTGGTAAGCGGTTTGATTTAATGTACAAAGATAGCGAAAGGCGAGTGCAGAGACAAATGAAAACAAAGTTTTCTGGTTTGGCTATGCCGAGCCGCATCCTATCTTCGTGGGAACAAAGATAGCGAAAGGCGAGCGCAGAAGCAAATTAAAATCCGTCCGATTTTGTTGTTCGCCACGTTTTTTTTGCGTACTTTTATCCTCATAAAATGATACGACATGACACGACCGGATATATCTCAGGAGTTTAAAGACTACGCCCTACGTTTGCTTGGTACGGAGCGTTATGCACGTTTTGCCCAAGCTTTGGATGAAGAACCTTCCGTGAGTGTGAGGCTGAATCCGTTCAAGTCCTTATGGGCCGGTCTTTCGACGGAATATTTGAATGGGGGAGATGGCCCGGTGCCTTGGGCTTCCGGTGAAGGAGGTTACCTGAGCGAACGTCCTCCGTTCACATTCGACCCATTATTCCATGCCGGTGCCTATTATGTACAAGAGGCTGCTTCCATGTTTCTCGGGCAGGTCTTATGCCGTTATGTAACCCGTCCGGTGATAGCGCTCGACCTTTGTGCTGCACCCGGCGGCAAGTCTACCCATATTCGTTCGTGTCTGCCGGAGGGTAGTCTGTTGGTGGCCAACGAACCCGTAAAGGCACGTGCTCAGGTTTTACTGGAGAATCTGACGAAGTGGGGACATCCTGACGTGGTAGTGACCAACAGTTATCCAAGGGATTTTGCCCGTTTGCCAGCCTTTTTCGACTTGTTGGTGACCGATGTGCCGTGCTCCGGCGAGGGGATGTTCCGAAAAGAAGAAGATGCCGTGACAGGTTGGAGTATGGAGGCTGTCCGGATGTGCCGTGACCGTCAGCGTGAGATTTTGCGTGACGTATGGCCTTCGTTGAAGCCTGGTGGGTTGTTGGTGTACAGTACTTGTACGCTGAATACTTTAGAGGATGAGGAAAATGTGGCTTGGATAGCCGAAGAACTCGGTGCGGAAATACTTCCTCTTGATGTGGAACCGGGTTGGGGAGTCGTGGGGAACCTGCTTCCGCTCTCCTCTGTAAAAGATACGGTGAAGGCGGAAAGGCTTTTTCCCGTCGCCCATTTCATTCCCGGTTTTACTCGTGGAGAAGGCTTCTTTTTGGCCGTTTTACGAAAAAATGGTGAGGAAGGGGTTTCGGATTGGGGGATGTCCTCTGACAGGTATAAAAGTGAGCGTGTGAAGTCTAAAAAGAAACGTACTGTACAAGCTTCCGTTCCGGCTTTGCCTGCTTCCTGCCGGTCATGGTTGCTTCATGCCGATACCTTTGATTTCGTTTCCGACGGACCGGTGTGGACGGCTATACGTGCTTCATTCTCCCGTCAGATAGGCTTGTTGAGAGAATCGGTTAAAGTATGGCAGGTTGGTGTTCCGTTGGCTACGGTAAAGGGGAAGGACTATATTCCGCTTCACGCTTTAGCGATGTCCGTCGACTTGAATCGTGCGGCTTTCCCGGTTGTCCCCGTTTCCTACGACATGGCGGTGCCCTATTTACGTAAAGAAGTGCTTGTCTTGCCTCCCGACACTCCTAAAGGTTACGTGTTGCTGACGTTTCAGGACACTCCGATCGGTTTCGTGAAAAATATAGGCGGACGGGCCAATAACCTTTATCCACAGGAGTGGAAAATACGGACAAGCTATCTTTCGACTTATAGTTTAAAAGGAGATTTATGGCGTAAATCAATAGAATAAAGTGAAAAATGCTAAAAAATAATATATTTCTCTCTTGTTACTTGCTTTTTTATTCTGTAAATGCTATATTTAAAGCCTGAGAGTGTGAATGGATTGAAGCGATGAGAGTTCTACTCACACCGTAGATGTCTAATTGTCTAACTTAATCTATACAGCGCTATGAAAATTTTATTTATCGGTTCAGGGTGCGCCTGTAGGTTACCTTTTGTAGAATATCTTTTTAAGAAGAAAATACAAGAGGCAGAGGTGCCGGATATTGAAGTAGAGTCCGCCGATATGGCCATGTGGGGAGTCACTTCTCATGAAAGTGTGGTTCCGGAAAGCAGTGGTCCTGATAAAGTAGGCAACTTACTGAATCAGGCCGATTTTATCGTGGTTATGGAAGGACGGCAGCGCAACTTTCTGACACGTTTTATGGATTACAGTAGTTGGAATAAAATTCACTTATTCTTGGATTATTGTACATCTGAGAAGGAACATCTGGTAGGTTCCGTGTGTGGCGATCTCGATTATCAGACGCAGGATGAAGAGATGAGTAATGGTTGTATGAATCTGATAGCTCGCATAAAGGCTTTTTTGAAGGAGCATTTAAGCGAGAAAACGGAAATCTCCACATTGATGCCGGCTTAAACGATAAAGCATATCGGGCAGGGACATTCCATGTCGGGTATGCTTTATGATTGGAAATGAAGGAATATGTGTTTGGTGAAAACTATTGTGAGTCTCCTTGTGATGCTTATGGCGGGGTTGCAAAGTGTGCAATCGCAAAATTGGGTTATTGTGAAAGAACGGTCTGTAGGAGTGGATTCTGAAAGTTTGGGGGTTGGAGGCGTTTTGGGGAAAGCGAAAAAAGGTGTGGTATTATGCCAACGGGACGGTGTGGAAACAAGGCATGTATGGCCTTCTTATCGAAAAATATAAAGTATCCGCCAGTTTGTGTATCTGAAGAAGCGAGTGGAAGAGTATATATGCAATTTGTAGTGGAAAAAGATGGGGAAATCTGCCAAATCAGGGTGTTGTTTTCTTTACCGGTAAAGTTCGGGTTGAAATAGGCATGAGGAAAAAGATTACTGCTCTTTTGCCTCCGTGTTGTTTTTCGGGGTTTCCGGAGTATCGAACAAACCGTAAGTGGTACGGAGGACGCGGAATTCCGTCCGGCGGTTCAGGGCGTTGCAGATTTCCTGCTGTTCTTCTGGCAGTTTTTTGATGAAAGCCTCCGTCAATGTGTCGTTCTCATGCAGGAACGGGTACCGTTCCGTCAATCGTTTGCGGATGACTTTCGGGCGTGTCTCGCCATATCCGATAGGAGTCAGGCGGTCGGTAGCGACGCCGTGTGCTATCAGGTACTTCACCACTGATTCTGCCCGGCGTTGGGAGAGGCGGATATTGTATTCATCCCTTCCCCGGTAGTCGCAATGCGAGCTGAGTTCAATCGTGATGTTCGGGTTGTCTTCCATGAGCGTGACGAGGGAGTCCAGTGCAAGAGTAGAAGAGTCCGTGAGTTCCGCACTGTCGAAGGCGTAAAATACATTGTCTACCAGTACGGGAGCTGTGATGGAAGCCAGTTCGAACTGAAGTACGTATTCTTTGCTTATGCTGCTAGTGTCCACTCGCAGTTGTTCTTTATGGTTCAGGAATCCCTTGCACGTACCTAAGAATACATAGTCTACATTGGGTTGGATTTCTTGGGTAAAAGAACCGTCTCCTTTCACGCTCAGTTTCAAGTTTGTCCCGTCGTTGCCCACCATGTAAACCAGGCCTTCCGGCAGTTCATAGCCGTCTTTTTCGTAGACCCATCCTTTGACCGTAAGCAATACTTCCGGGCATTCGAAACTCATGATGTGGTCCCACCCTCGGGCATCTCCCCGGTTGGTGCTGAAAAATCCCCGGTTGTGCAGTCCGTCAAAAGTCATGGCAAAATCATCTCCTTGCGAATTCATCGGATATTTCAGGTTTTCTACGGTCCATGTACCCGCACTGTCCTGTTCGGCCTTGAATAAGTCTAATCCGCCCATGCCAACGTGTCCGTCGGAGGAAAAATACAAATCTCCGTTCGGACGGAATGAAGGGAACATTTCATTCCCCGGAGTATTGATGGGTTCGCCGAGATTATCCACTCCGCCTAATCCATGTTCTCCTATTTCTATTCGCCAGATGTCCAAGCCTCCTAATCCTCCCGGCATGTCGGATACGAAATACAGCCATCTGCCATCCGGCGATACGGTAGGATGGGCAAAGGAGGATAAAGTGTCTTTTGTGATTTCCAATAATTTGGGTGCACTCCAACTGGCATCCGTGCGTTCCGAGGTATAAATTTGTGCATATCGTGGATATTCGGGGTCATGCGTGCAACGGGTGAAATACATTGTTTTGCCGTCCGGCGAAAAGGCGCAGGCTCCTTCATCGTATTCGCTGTTTACTTCGGATTCTACCAGTTCCGGTGCCTGCCATTTCCCTTTATCGTCTTTTCTGGAGATAAAGATATCACCGGACTTGATACCCGTAATGCCGCTCAGTTCGTTGCCTGTTACCTGTGGGCGTGTGGAAGTCAGATACAGCATGTCCATGTCATCACCTGCCAACATCGGGCAATAGTCCGAGCGTCGGGCATTGAGTAGCGGTTCTTTCCTTATCGAATACAGTGTCGGTTTCTGTTTCCAGATGGGTGCCATGGTACAGCTCTGTAGTCCGTGACGTGCCAATACGTCGTTTGGTTTGTACTGAAGGTAAATCTCATAATTCTGCAACGCCTTTTTATAATCGCCGTTTTTGCGTTGCATTTCAGCCAAATAAAAATAAACGATGCTGTCCGGGTAGTTGTATCGTGCTGCATTTTGGTATGATCCGATGGCCCGTGAAGTATAATTGATGCGCCGGTAGCAGTCCGCAGCTTTGTAGGCCCGTTCGCCCCTCTTGGCGCGTTCCTTGGGTTTGGTGCGCATATAGGCTTTACGGTATTCGGCTGCCGCTTCGAAGTATTCTCCTATGGCATAGAATTTATCTCCCTTTTTCACATTGCTTTCCGCGCTACAGCTTGCGAGCCATAACGTTACAAAAATACCCCCAAAAAGAGAAATCCATTTTTTCATATTCCGTTCGGTATGCAAATATAATTTTTTTATTTCATTTACCGTTGGAACTAACGGATTTTTTTGAACCGAAATGGATTCAGGAGTATCTTTTTGAGGGTGTCTTGTTAGATAGACGGAACGCTAACGAATGACAACCTTTTCTTGTTTCATGGTGCCGTCGTTGAACTGTGTCTGTCGGATATAAATGCCTTTCTGCAAATTGGTAGTTCGTATGCCGTCTAATGTATAGTAGAGTTTACGTATGACGGTATGGTTTCCCGTTTGGGTCTCAGGTATGCTGCTGCCTTCTATGGGAATAAATTCAAAAGGATAATCGTTAGGTTCTTCTGTTGCAGCGAAATTTATGTTCCCGTTTTCGTCCACATTCCAGAATATTTTACCCGATCGTGCGGATTTCTGTATGGCCAGAGGTGTTATGCCTTTGGCTCCGCTGAGGCGGAACATCCTTGTGGATGTTGTTTTCCATGTCCCGTCATCTTTCAGATAGGCTTGGTCCAATAAAGACATGAAACCGCATGCTGTGGAAGGCGGTCTGTTGTCCACATACCATTGTTGGGCTTTGTTCTCTTCTCTTCCTTTCGGTTCAAAGGATGGAACCGTGCCGTTCCCATGGTTGGTCAGGTAAGTGTCATATCCTCTGTGTCGGATATAATAATAGCCGACCGGGATAGTTCGGTAATTGTCGTCTTTTACATAAATTTGATAGTTGAGGGTGGTGGAGTGGTTTCCTGCCGTATAAGAAAGGCTATACGTCCCGGAAGTCTGTATGTCGTTGATTACAAGTTCGTCTCCTGTCGAATCGTCGTTCCATAGGTAACTTCCGTTCACCATGAAGTCGGATGGGGTGACAGAAAGGGTCACGTTGTCCCCTTGTTCTACTATGGCCATGGAGGAGTCCGTGTAGCGTCCTCCGTTGACAGTGATGTCCGGACGGGCAATTTGCACGTTGATATGGAATGTCACCTTTTGTTTCCGTCCACCTTGTCCGATGAATAATACGGATACGTTCCGGCTAGTTGTCACGTTCGGCAAAGTGATGGACGGACCGGTGGCTCCGTTTTCCCATGTGTAATATCCCCAACCCATCTTTGCTTGGACTTCGAGGGTTACGGGGTTGCCGTATAGGATGTTGACCGTGCGGGTTTGCAATTTGTTTCCATTGGCAGTAATAAAAGGTATAATGTCGCTTTCTTCGCAATCTCCTGCTACGGCAATGGTGAACGCCTGTTCGCTTTCCACGCCTTTTTCATTGGTGTAAGTCACGCGCCATACACCGCTCTTGTTCGCCACAATCGTAATGTCCTTGGATGTCTCTCCGTTGTTCCATTTCCATTTCCCGGTGTCTGCCGTGCCAACCGGAAGTTGGGGCTTCAGCGTGACGATAGTGCCAACCGGGAGGGCGTTGGTCGGTGCTATGGCATAGGTGTTGGTAAGCCCGCCAAGTTCGTTGCGGGGTACTGTTGTTCCATTATATTCCATGACAGGGGTGAGTGGTGTGGGCACTTGGTCAGGTTGTGCGAAGTCTCGGGTGTTCATCAGCACGGAATAGCCCATGTGGTCGTATCCTCCGCTGACACTGCCCTGTCCGCCTCCGTCAATACCCATTTTTTCGTAAGCCATTTCAGAGAAAGGCATTTTCACGCCTTTGATGCCCTCGTAATGTCCGATGACGGTGCCCCAGTACGGACGAATTTGTTCTCCCAGTGCCGGTGATTTTTGTAGCCACGACCGGTTGTCCCACCAAGCTAATCCCCGGTCGGCATAATGATAGTCGGTCCAAGGCAGGTTAGGCACGCTTTGCGTCTGTGCCGCCAAATATTCGATGCCGGCGGCCAGACGGTTGTCCATGTAGGAAAACAGGTCGTCTCCTTGGTTCCATCCGATGTGTGCCACATCCACAGCCAATCCTGCAGCCATGGCAGCGTGACCGATGTCGCGACCGCTTTCCTGCATCTGTCCCAATTTTCCGTACGCACCTGTTTCCAACTCCGAATTTTGTGTCGTGACCACCAGATTGCCTATGAATTCCGTCAGTCCGTCATTCAAAATCGGGTTGGCTGTACGTGGGTCTACGAAAGTACCTACTTGGTCGTATTTGTAGAAAGAAAGGCCTTGGTTATAAAGGAACACGTCATCACAAAGGATGCCGATGCTCATTACGGCCAATACGTTGCACAATCCCCAGTTCGACCAATAATGCCCAGGGCACTTCCCCCATCCTCCGGAGTTTTCCCACGTGCCGTTTCGGCCACGTAGGAATCCTATACAAGAAGGATACCACACATTGAGCATCCATCGTTTGAACTCTGCAAAGTCTTCTGCATTCCAACCCTCGTAGTCGCGTACCAGTTCGGCTGCGTTGGCAAAAGCATAACCGTATAGTCCGGCTGCCAACGCATAATTGGAGTCTCCACCGATGGCTTTCGTCGTGCGTGCCCAAGCCATAAGGACGTCTACGGCGTGGCGGGCGTGTTCTTCCGACCTGTCTATTTTCCAACGAAGCGCATTCTGGTAAGCGATGGTGGCACCGCGTGCGGCGTTGATATAGTTTTCCCCTACTCCTCCGCCACGGACAATGGTTTCAACGGGATAGGTGGCGGCATTGGATTGTGAATAAGCTGCGTTTTTCAGTACATTGTATGCGGCTATGATTTTTGCGTTGCCGTCCTTCAACTGTTGCCGTATGCGTTCAAAGTCCTCATCGGTGTGGAGCGCACCGGGATGTCGGAATCCTTTGTCCGTATCATAGCCTTCCACGACATCCTCGTCATCGAATTCAAATCCGTCAGTGGCTTTCAACGTGTTCTGTGCTGCGGCCAAGGCTTTGATTTGTTTGTCAATGACGTTTTGGTTCACTTTTCCTTCTTCAGCGAGGGCTTTGGCCATGTTGATTTCATCCAGGTAAATCGCCACGGCAGCTTCCGGATAAATTGCAGCATGTCCGGCCAAGAAATCTTCTGCTTCCCGGATGGCGGTCCGCAGGGCTGTGAAATCGCCGGGGGTACCATAGCGGAATTCATGCTCCAAATCTTCGGTGATTTGTGAGAGGGCGTTGATTTCCGCCGTGCCCAATACTTTGCCGTAAAGTCTGATGTCGCTCACGAGGGTTTGTTTCAAGTAATTGTCTGCGGAAAAAGGAGCACGTCCAATCCATACGTAAGGAATGGAGGCATTGAAGTTTTCCGAGTTGGCAGGCATCGAACTGTTTGACCCTTTGCGTACACCGTTAAGATAAAGCGTGCCGTTCTTTCCGTTTTGTGTATAAAGGACGTGTATCCACTGGCCTTTTTCCGATTCTCCTCCGATTTCAATACCCGTTTCGTGTTGATAACCACCTGTGGAGTTGGCAAACCGTTGTGCGTTCAAGCGGTAGGCCGAATATTTCCCCTCAGAAGCGGTGCAAGCCATGGATGTGGAGAAGGCCCAAAGGAAGAATCCCGCGCCGGAAAGCGAGGCGTTTTCGTCTACCCGGTAGTACATGGAGACTGTATAGGAGTCCATTTCTTTGAATAGGGCGCCCGTTTTTTCGGTCAAATCAAGATAACCAGACTGGTTGCCCAAATTGAGCACATGGTATTTTCCCATTTCTTCCACCTTGGCACCGTTTTTCAACGAAGCTATGATGCCGGACGTAGAAGCGTCCGTGACGGAAGTACCGTTTACTTGTTCGAAGTCGAAGTGCAGCCGTAACCCGTCTTCCTGTGCATAAAGTCCGGTGCCGGTACATGCCACGAAGCAAGAAGCTAACAGCATGCAGAGTTTTTTCCTTTTGCTTTTCATGTCATTGTTCATAAGTGTAAATTAAGTAATGATAATAAATCTCTTTATGTATATACGAATAAGGACGGCGAATTACTTATTTTTTTAATATTAAAGATGGTTAAGACAATAAAAAGCCACGAATACGGACGAATGAGAAAAACCGTATTCCATGGCTTAGGTCGTGCAGACGGTTCCGTTGTAGTTTACCTATGGAGGTGGAAGTCCGCGCAGGAAGGAGGATTTTTTCAGTGTTTCTGATTATTCCAGTAATCTTCGAGCCGGTCCGCCTCTTCTTTTGTCAGGTGGATGACGGCACCGTGCTTGGGCGACCGGAAGTTGGTGGTTTTCATTATGCCTTCGTTGAAGCGTCCCAAGTTCTTGAAGTGTACGAAGTCACAGGTTTCCACAAAGCCGAAGTTGTGCGGGTTGATGCCGAAGATGTCGTACATGAGTACCCATTTGTTTTCACCGATGCGTTTCCAAACGTTAGGCGCCTCGCAGGCCACCGGCTCAAAGTCTATCCAACGCGGGTCGAACCGGTAGCCTCCGTCGATACGCTCGGAAACCGCCTGTTTGATGCCCGAACCGGATTCATGCGCCACGTAGAACAGGTGATATTCCATTTTTTGCCGCTCCTCGTTCCATATCGGGGTGATGTCGCCGTCGATGGCAGACGCTCCAGAGGGGTATTCAAACAAGATTTGCGGAATACTCTCGATACGGTTGAAATCTTGGTTTACGTAGACATAATAAAGCCTGTTTTGCTCGTTGCCGAACCGCATGGTGAAATAAATCATCATCCGTCCTGTGGCGGGGTCATAGACTGTTTCCGGTGCCCAAGCACAACCTATCTGTGCAAATTCCTTGGACATCTGGTCGAAACGTATGTTGGTGCGTGTCCAATGGATGAGGTCGAACGATTTCATCAGCACCAAGCCACGGTTGTTTCCCCAACCATAAGCTTTCCCGTCGCGCTCCCATTCCGTATCGCGGTAACCCTCGCGTTGTGCATAAATATGCAAGTCGGTCATGGCCAAGTAGAAGCCGCCGTCCGGGCCACGGTAGATATGCGGGTCGCGGATACCTTTCTGGTCGGCGATTGTATCGCCTGCAATAATGGGCTTGCCATCGTTCAGGGCGGTAAACGTATAACCGTCGCGGCTGATGGCTGCATGCAGGCAGTGGTCTTCGTCCTGATGAAATACCATAAGGTAGGCCGCCATGTCTTTTTCTTGCGGTGTGGCGTCACGGTAGGTGAAGTTGCGGAAAGTCGTACGTCCTTTTCCTGCGGACAGGAGTGCAGGACGGAGGGCATAGAACCCACCGTAGTTGTTGTGATGAAGTCCTGACACGTCGATATCCGTGGCCAGTTCCTTCCATGACTTTCCGTCCTTGCTGGCAGAGAGGGTCACGCGGTTGGCACGGTTGAGCAGGCGGAGGTAGAAATGCTTGTGGTAATCGGAAGGCATGGTTTCGGCTTTTTCCCCGTTGCGGTATATCGTGAGCGTCTTTTCGTCCGAAGCGACACCGGCGTATGCCTTCTCGTCATAGAAAAGGAGCAAACCGCCCGTGTTCCCTTTTCCGAGGGTGATTTCCGTTGTGAGCTCATAGTTCTTGTCTGTGGCTGTGGTCAAAAGCAAACGTCCATCCGTAGGAGTCTTGCCTTTGGCTTTGACGCTCATGCCGTCCTTGCCGAATGAGAGGCTTTCGGGGGCGTATTCCTTCCAAAAGGTCCATTGCAGGCCGAGTTGCTTGCCCGTGAAATCGTCCGAGAGTTCCAACCCGTGTTTTTCAGGGGCTTGTGCGGGGAGCGGACGGGCGTCATGCCGCAGCTTGACCCATCCGTCGGCCGTCCATTCCACCGGGTCTATCAGCGTCTGGCGACCCAACGTGTGGTAACCTTGTGCGTAAGCATGGTACACCACCCACCAGTTCCCTTCGGCATCGTCGATGAGCGTACCGTGTCCTTTCGACCACCAAGGGTCGCTTGCATTGTAGGTATGCACCAAAGGGTTGTAGGGGGAGTTCTCCCACGGGCCGAACACGCTTTTGGAACGTGCCACGACTACCATGTGACTCGTGGCCGGTCCGGCGGTGCCGCCTTCTGCCGATACCATATAATAATAACCGTCCTTGTGCAGCAGTTTCGGGCCTTCGAGGAACATGTCGCCATTGCCTTCGGTTTTCCAATCCTTGGGGAACCGCCAACCTTCGTAGACGGTCTTTTTCGGTCCCGTCACTTTCAGCCCGTCGTCGCTTAGCGGGGCTATGGCACCTTTGTCCACATATAAATACCGTTTGCCGTCTTCGCCCACTACATGTCCAGGGTCGATGCCCGCCAGGTCGAGTTTCACCGGTTGGCTCCACGGGCCTCGGATATCATCGGCATAGACCACATAGTTGGCTCCGGCAGCAGGATAGTAGATATAGTAACGTCCTTTGTACTTCACCAAGTCTGGAGCGTAGACCGAACCGTCGAGTGCATGGAGTGCACGGGCTATGGGGGTCCAGTTCACCAAATCGGTAGAGTGCCAAATGAGCAGTCCCGGTGCGTAATTGAAAGATGAGTTTGTCATGTAGAAGTCTTTTCCTTCCCTGATGATGGACGGGTCGGGATAATCCCCACTCAAAAGCAGGCGAGGGAAGGTTTGTGCACGGCCTGTGGTTGCCAGGCATAAAAATAGTAAACTAAGAATCAGTTTGCTGATACGAGTACTGTTCATGGTTTAAGTGATTAAAAGTTATTGGGTTGAATTTCTCTCCAAAGTTATATAAATAGGGAGTGAAGAGTGTGCTGTTTACACGCAAATGCCTGTGTTTTTAATACAGTTTAACTATTATTTATTGTTCTTCTGCGATAACCAGGATGGGGTTGGACATGTCGTCCAATGGATAATCATTTACCGCTGTTTTCTTTAAAACTTCCAAGTCGTCGTTGTCAAACCTGTCTATGGGCAGTAAGTCTACTGCTTTATTATCGAATGCCACCCAAGGCCAAAAACTTACATGCTTGAATCCTTTTAAAGAAAGGTGTTCCAATTCGCTACCGTATGCATACTTTTTATCGTGGATAAAGGCATGCGAGTGGCGGTCTATCAATAGGTCGCATTGTTCCTTGTCCATCGTTACGGTTAAATAAAAGTATTTATCTGTAACCACAATGTTGTCGATTTGGTATTTTGTCTTGTAAAGTTCGTCCGAGTAATCCCTGTTTTCACATAGCTTCCTGCTTGGACGAAAATTGCCTCTGTCCATCGTCAATGTATCTATGATACCTTGTTGGGTGAGTAAAGTCACTTTATCGTCGAAAGGCAACATGAACATGATACCCTCCGAAGTATTGCGAAGCATGCCGGTTCTTGTCATACTACGGGAAACCTGTTCATGGTCTTTATATACAAGATATGTTCCTTTTTCAGCCCCGTCTGGCGATACGATACGGAGGTTTACTTGCAATCCTTCGCCTGAATACTTCCTCGTCTCGCAAACCAAGGCATTCAGTTGCTTGTTGAATCTGACCGTCTGGAGGATTTCGTTGTTCTCGGATATTTTGAATTGTCCAATATAGTTGCCTTCAAGGTCGTATTTGTAGATAAAGCCTCCCATGTTTCCGACATAGATTCTTTTCTCTTTTTCATCATAATTAGCGGAGTTGATACGCCCGTGTTCTCCGTGTCCTCTTCCCAACCGTCCCACGCGGTTCAAGAATTTCCCTTGGATGTCGAATCTCAGAATCTCGTCTTGGTCCCAAACCAGTACGTTGTTGCTGTCCATTCCAAACACGTTCGGGCTGCTCAATATGCTTTGCTCGTGGGTTTCAAGCGGAATGAATTTTATGGAAGAGTAAATGCTTTCTGCCGGAACAACTAATTCCTTTTGTCCTATGCCGGTCAAATCTATTATAGCTCCGCCTTTTTGTCGGCAACATGCGCATAAGCAAAAAATACACAGCAATAGAAAATGACGTTTATTCATTGTGCTGTTGATTTAAATGTTCCACTAATTTTAATACAAGCAAAATAGATATGGTTCTCGTCGGGATTTTCCATGGCAATGGCAATCCCCTCTTTGCAAACGTGCATGTTTTGGTAATGGAACTTTTTGTAATCCGTCGAGATGCTGCTTTCCGATAAGATTTTTCCCTCCGTATCCGATGCGACGATGGAGAACGGTTTGCAAAACGCTCCTTTCTCGCTCCAGTCCAGTAAAGGGTGTTCTGCAAATCTCAAATAGATGTTCCGGTATGGGTCATACATAATGTTGGAATAAGAGGTCTGGCTGATATAATAACGGATTTCATTGATTTCATCTTCTTCTGAACTGTCAAATGCAAATTCTTCAATGCCCTTACCGTACCGGCTTTTCATCGGTATGGTATCGCAAGATGAAAAATCATTATTATAACGCAATACTTTATCCAATATAGGGAAACTATACAGGTAGCGGCCTTTTGAATCCTTAGTTACGTATGTGCAATTCATATAATATCTTCCCCAATTATATTGCATATATAAATCAGGATAATAAGCAACAGATTTCCATTCGCCTGATTCCTTATATAAGCATTCAGATATGGGGATAGTCAAACCTTTCGCTTGACTTAGTGCACCTAATATGCTTCCGGAAAACAGAAACTTTTCATGGTCGGATTCAATACGTGTTCCGTTCAGCGCATTTACTGAAGAGACCCATTGTATATAATTATCACTTCGGGGGATATTCCAACGTTTTTGAATATTTCCGTTCGACTCAATTAAAAAAACGGTTTTCTTGCCATCATTGTAAATGATAATAGAATCCGGATTTATATAATTAAATCCGGAACAGTTCCTAAGAATGCCGCATTGGTGAAGTGGAACAGAATCTTCGAGTATTCCTTGTTGCCAATCAAAAATATAGAGGTGAAATTCGTCTAACATTACATATTTCTCTTTCCCATTCATTGAAATGATTTGGGAGGCCATTGGCTTATTGGTAATGTTATCGCCTACATTGATTTTTTTGACATCGTAATGGTTTATATCTACCATGGAACTGTCGCTGATATTGGTAACTTCACGTTGTATACCTTGCGGTTGGTTTTTGCAAGCACTTAACAAGCCTACCAATACAAGCATTGATATATAATCTTTTTTCATGATATTTGTTATTTCTATGCGTAAATGTACGCAAAAGTAACGGATTATAGAAACTTTTTATTGAGAATAGAATTTTTTCCGGGTTCGTCATTCCTTGCATGCTTCCTCCAAAGGTTTTTTGCAAAAACATCCTTCATCTTTCAGATTGTTCGATAATCGGTTGTTATAGAATGAATTGTAGGATGAAGGATGTTTCAGTCATCTTTCAGTTCCCCTTCATGGCAGAAAGCAATGAAAAGTTCTGCGCCAAATGATTTTTCAATCTCAGCAGAACGATTTTTCGTTCTGCGCCAAGCGATTTTCCAGTCTCTGCCGAACGAAATGAAGCATGGCTGAAAGATGGTTGGAACATCCTTCAGCTTATAACATCAATGTTATGAGGATGTTAAAGTGCATCCTGAAGGATGAAGGATTTTTTTGCAAAATTCCTGTGTAGGGGCGGTACGGTATGCAAGGACGTGGCTTATGAAGAGATTTCCAACGGTGCACGGAAAGTACATCCGTTTTTCCATTCCGAACAGCCGAAAGCGGTCTTGCCTTTGATGATATGCCCCTTTCCGCAGAGCGGGCAGAGGTCACCTTCTTTTGGGGGAGGAGGCGTGGTCGGGGCGGTGGCAGCTTGGGGGACGGCCGACTTTTTAGATAAATCGCTTCCGCTCAGCATAGTCAAGCGAGCTTGGTTCTGCTCTCGCTTACTCGCGATTTTGCGTGTCGTCTTTTGGGCTTTGGTCGGCTTTTCTTTCGCGGCTCCCTTTTTTCCCTTGGGTGCAGGCTTATCTTCTTTCGTTTCCGCAACGCGGCGGTTGGTGTTGTCCGCCAGGACGGTATGCACGATTTCGGCTACCATTTGCTTGAGTTCTTCCAAAAAGGTTTTGGCATCGTAGGTTTTCTTTTCAATCAACCGCAGGCGGCGTTCCCAGATGCCGGTCAACTCGGCACTTTTGAGCAGTTCTTCGTGAATCAGGCTGATGAGTTCCACCCCCGTGGGAGTGGCTATCAGGTTTTTCCGTTCCAACCGGATATAATGCCGCTTGAAGAGGATCTGGATGATGGCGGCCCGGGTGGATGGACGGCCGATACCATTCTCTTTCAAGGCATCACGTAATTCGTCGTCCTCCACCAGACGACCCGCAGTCTCCATGGCGCGCAAGAGCGTGGCTTCTGTGTAAGGTTTGGGCGGTTGTGTCCATTTTTCGGCCAAGTCCGGTACGTGAGGGCCGCTTTCGCCTTTTGTGAAGGCGGGAAGCGTGCGTTCCTCCTCGGCGGTTTTTGCCAAGGTTTCCGCCGTTTTGGCTTCCTGTGCATACACGTCCCGCCAACCCGGCAAGAGAATCTGTTTGCCGGTGGCTTTGAACGGGATGTCGGCCGTTTCGCCGAGGATGGTGGTGGTGGCAAATTTACAGTCGGGGTAGAACGCTGCGATGAAACGCCGCGCCACGAGGTCGAACACCCGTTGTTCGTCCGGTGTCAAGCCGTGCGGTGCTACTCCGGTGGGGATAATGGCATGGTGGTCGGTGACTTTGGAAGAGTCGAACACCTTTTTACTCTTTTTCAACGCCGCGCCACGCAAGGGTTGGAGCAAGGCGGCATATTCGCCGGCTATGCCGTTGAGGATGGCGTTGCATTTCGGATAAATGTCGTCGCTCAGGAAAGTGGTGTCCACACGCGGATAAGTCGTGACTTTCTTCTCGTAGAGCGACTGGATGAGTTGCAGGGTCAGGTCGGACGAGAAAGAAAACTTGCGGTTGCATTCCACCTGTAGCGAGGTCAGGTCGTACAAACGGGGAGGGGCTTCCGTTCCGTTTTTCTTGGTGACGGACGTAATCGTGAACGGTGCGTCTTTGATTTGTTCAAGGGCTTTCCGTCCTTCTTCTTCCGAGGTGAATCCCCGGCGTGCCACATCGTTTGCCTTGCCGCTTCCGTTGCCGTTCGCACCTTTTTCCTGAGAAGCCGTTGCGGTTTCCTCTTCGTCTTGTTCCAACACAGCGGTAAAGACTGTATCACGGTAGTTGGTGGTCAATACCCAATAAGGTTCCGGCTTGAAGTTCTCGATTTCCAGTTGACGGTTGACGATGAGAGCCAGTGTGGGAGTCTGCACCCGTCCGATGCTCAGCACCTGGCGTCCCTGTGCGTATTTCAACGTGTAGAGCCGCGTGGCGTTCATGCCCAAAGTCCAGTCACCGATGGCGCGGCTCAGTCCGGCTTCGTAGAGCGACTGGTATTCGCTCTGGTCTTTCAGGTTGCTGAATCCTTCACGGATGGCTTCTTCCGTGAGTGACGAAATCCAGAGGCGTTTCACCGGGCATCGGGCACCAGCCTTCTGCATGACCCAACGTTGTATCAGCTCTCCCTCCTGCCCGGCATCTCCGCAGTTGATGATCATGTCGGCAGCCTGCATCAGTCGTTCAATCACGCGGAATTGTTCTTCGATGCCCTTGTCGCTTTTCAGCTTGATGCCGAAGCGGGGCGGAATCATGGGTAATGAAGAAAGGCTCCACGCTTTCCAGAGCGGAGTATATTCGTGCGGTTCCTTCAGTTCGCAAAGATGGCCGAAAGTCCAAGTGACCTGGTAGCCGTTGCCTTCCCAATAATTACGGTGGTCTTGCGTGGCGCCCAGTACTTTGGCAATGTCTTTACCCACACTGGGTTTCTCGGCGATACATACAATCATGCGTTTCTCTTCTTCATTATAGCGGGACAAAGATAGTGCTTTTTGCCGGAAAAATGCAGGGAAAGCCTTTCGATTTGCAAGTGGATGCAAGGATGTCAGGGGAGGATTGTATTTTTTCGGTTGTTTTATAGTTAAAAAACGCCCAAAGTCTCTTCTTTTCTTTCTTTTTTATTATTTTTGCATTGTTTTAATGCAAAAAAAGTGTGTCTATGAGAAAATCTACTTCTATTAATTTTAAGGCTGTTTTGATTGCCTTGTTTGTTGTTTCATTGGGTATAGAAATGGTTTCGGCAGCCGGTTTCCCTTCGGTTAAGGAATTGTATGGCCGCTATAAATTTAGTGGAGAATGCTCTTATGTTGACATGGTTTCTGGAGCGGCGGGCGAGGCTCCGGTTCCTGCGACAACGGGTTATAATATGGCCGTGTTGCCGGGCGAGTCAGAGAATGAATTGAAGGTGCTCGGTTTCTTCGGTTATGGCGGTGGTGTGACGCTGACCTACAATCAGGAAGATGGTACATTGAAGGGAGAAACGCCAACGGCCGTGTTTATGATGGGAATGAATTTGATGGTTGTAGCAGATGCAGCATCCACAGGAGGAACTGTCGTTTTTAACTATCAGGTGACGGAGAAGGATGGCAAAATAGAGATTACGGCGCAGAATGCATTGGAAAATGTCACCATTATGGATATGGAGGACGGTATTATGGGGATGCTTTCTTACGCTTCTGCATATACCATGACCAAGGAAGACATATCCTATAATCTTAGTGATGTGATTGGGGAGTATGATTTCGTGTCGACGAGGGTAGATAATAATTTGTTGGCTGATGCGTCTGAAAATTTTAAGCTGAAAATTACGGGAAATACCTCAGAAACGGTTCCTTCCGGTGTGAGCGTAGGGAATTGGTTCGGGGTGGAAAACACGGAAGTGGCCGCAGAGTTCTATGCCGATGGTGGCATATTGGTATTGCCGCATGATGTGAAATTGGCCAATGGCATGTGCTTCGGGGCGCAACCGGAAGAGGAAGGCGGTTATAATCCCAACGAAGCTTCGTTCTTTTTTGTGGAAAAAGACAAGTTGGTGACACCGGGTTATTTGGTCTTAGACAACGGATTCGACGAGGTGATGGAAATGCCATTGCAAATGGCAGTCATAGGCGGTGAGGCCGTGAAGACAGGAAGTGGCATTAGCAGCCGTTGTATCAAGGATGTCAAAATTTATAGTTCAGACGGCTCGATTCGCGTAGAAGGGTTGGAAAGTGCCGAAATCAGTGTGTTTGACGCACAGGGTATGTTGGTGTCGTCTGTGCACGGAGCTACGGCTGCATTCGGCGGTCTGAAGTCTGGGCTGTATTTGGTAAAAGTTGGCAGTCAGACAGCGAAAGTTGTAGTGAAATAACCTGAAGATATATATGTAAAACGAAGGGAACCGGGTCTTGTGGGACTTCTTTCTCTTCGTTTTATTTTTCTTTTTCCAAAGTGTTGGAGAAAGGGAATATAAAATGGTTGGCAGGAGTAATAATGTCCTGCTTTTTATATATAACGAAAGAAGTATGAAAATAAACTTGAGAATCGTATTTTTCCGTTTAAAGGCTTGCGGTGCCGGGTTTGCCCTTTTCGTTTTTGTTATGGTGCTTTCATCGGTCTCTGCGCTTTATGCACAGAACGGTACAGGTGTCGGAGGGGCGGTTCGTGCTGAAACAGTCGGAAGTCCGGAGAAAATGACGGTAAAAGGAGTTGTGGTGGACAAGGAGACTGGAGAGACCATGATTGGAGTTTCCATTCGCGTGTTGGGTACGGACGTGATTACGGTGACGGATATAGACGGTGCTTATTCATTAACTTTGCCCAAAGGACGTTATAAAGTGGTTTTCACTTATATCGGCTACGAAAAGTTAGAGCGGGAATTGGACGCGTCCCATACGGAAAGTTTTAAGAAGGTTGTGATGGCCCCGGCATCGAAAACCATGAATGAAGTGGTGGTGACGGGAATATACCAACGTAAGAAGGAAAGCTTTACGGGGTCGGCTGCTACTTTCGAGGGACCGGAATTGAAAAAAATCGGGGTACAGAATGTCTTGCAGAGTTTGAAAACCCTCGATCCATCTTTCAAAATCGCGGACAACATCCAGTTTGGTTCAGATCCCAACCGCATGCCGGACATCGAAATCCGCGGCAAGAGCAGCATCATGGGGTTGAAAGAGGAATATGGTACGGATCCGAATCAGCCCTTGTTTATACTGGACGGATTTGAAACCGATTTGCAGACGGTCTCGGATTTGAACATGAACCGCGTGGCTTCCGTTACGATATTGAAGGATGCGGCCTCTACGGCTATTTATGGTTCGAAAGCGGCCAATGGTGTTGTGGTCATCGAGACGGTGAAGCCGGAGAAGGGACGGTTGCGCTTGAGTTATAAAGGCGACTTCTCCCTGACAATGGCCGACTTGACGGATTATAACCTGATGAATGCCAACGAAAAGATAAAGTTCGAAGAATTGGCCGGGTTATATACTGATTTGACGAACGACCCGTTAAACCAACTGAGGTTGGACAACCTGAGGAACGAACGTTTGAAAGAAGTGGCACGTGGAGTGGATACTTATTGGTTGAGTGAGCCGTTGCGTACCGGTTTCGTGCAAAAACATAATGTTTATGCCGAGGGCGGAGAAGAGAAAATCAGGTATGGCTTAGGGCTGACTTACGGGAATACGGAAGGCGTGATGAAGGAGTCGAGCCGCCAGACCCTATCCGGAAATCTGGATTTGATTTATCGTACCGGGAAGTTTCAGTTCAGTAATAAACTGACGATTGATTATCTGGAAACGTCCGACCCTGTGGTCTCGTTCTCCGAATATGCTTTGGCTAATCCCTATTACCGCAAGTACAATGCCGATGGCGGAGTAGACAAGTATTTGTATGTTCCGGAGAATGACGACGAGGCTCCTGTTCCGAATCCGCTTTGGAATGCCCGTCTGAACAATTATGACCGTGGGGATGAATTTGGCTTTACGAATAACTTCATTGCGGAATGGTTTGCCACGACGGATTTGCGTGCCCGTGCCAAATTCGGAGTGACGAAAACTACGGCCACAGCCGAAACGCGTTTGTCTCCGTTGCATACGGATTTCGACAGTATGAGCGATACGGAGAAGGGCTCATACGAACATTCCACTACCGCTGTCACGAAGTATGAAGGGGACCTGTCCGTGACTTACGGCAAGCTGTTCCGGGAAGTCCACATGCTCAATCTTGTCGGCGGGTTTAATTTTTCCAACACGGAGTCTACCCGTAACGGTTATAAGGCAATAGGCTTCACCGAAGACCAGTTCGGTGCACCTTCTTTTGCCAATGGCTATCCGGATGGTGGAAAACCTTCATATTCAGAAAGCACCACGCGTGCGGCCAGTTTCTATTTGAATGGTGGATACGCGTATGACAACCGTTATTTGCTCGACGTTAACTATCGGCGCGACGGGGCTTCCATGTTCGGGTCGAGCCACCGTTTCCGCGATACGTGGTCGGTGGGTATAGGTTGGAACATTCACAAGGAAAAGTTTATGAGCGGCACGGACCTGTTCCAACTGCTCAAGTTGCGTGCGTCTGTCGGCAATCCCGGTAATCAGAACTTTTCCGCTTATCAGGCTTTCACGACTTATCAATTCAATGGATGGATGACCAATGTGTTCGGTGCGGGTGTTTTGATATCGGCTTTGGGAAATCCCGACCTTCAGTGGCAGAACACTTTGAATTATACGGTAGGGACGGATATAGCCATGTTCGACAATCGTTTGAATGTAACTGTGGATGTCTTCCGCAAAATTACAGACCCGCTGTTGGCTGTCATTACGACACCGGGTTCGGTAGGCGTAAAGAGCGTAGCGATGAATGCCGGCCAGCAAAATACGAATGGGCTGGAGGCTACGTTGCGTGTGTCTCCTATTCATAACGTGGAGAAGGGGATACAATGGACCGTCAGCTTGAATGCGCGGACGTATAAATCGGAGTACGCTAATATAGGCAATTCTTTGAGTGCCTTGAACAAAGCCGGACAGGCTTCGGTGACGGGGACGACGCGTTATTACGATGGGGGAAGCCCGACGGCTATTTGGGCTGTCCGTTCGGCAGGTATTGACCCAGCTACGGGTAAAGAGCTTTTTATTAAGAAAGACGGTAGTTATTCGTTCGATTATGATGTGAATGACGAAGTGGTCGTCGGTGACACGCAGCCCAAATTGGAAGGGGTCTTGGGAACGACCTTTTATTACAAGGGCTTTTCGTTCGGAGCTTATTTCCGTTACCAACTCGGGGGGCAGATATTCAATTCAGACTTATATAATAAGGTGGAGAATATCGATTTGAGTGACATAAACTACAATCAGGACCGGCGTGCGCTGTATGACCGTTGGTCCGTTCCAGGTCAGGAAGCGCAGTTTAAGGGTATCTCCTTAGTGCAGAAAACGGACAAGTCTTCCCGTTTCGTAATGGATGAGAATACGTTTGCCGGAGAGTCCTTCAATGTAGGATATGAATTCACGCAACCTTTCATTAAAAAGGTCGGTCTGTCGTCGTTGACCCTTCAGGCTAACATGAACGACATCTTCCGGGTGTCTACCGTAAAAGCGGAACGGGGTATTGATTATCCTTTTGCGCGAACTGTGTCATTTTCTGTTTCAGCCGTATTCTAAAGCTATAGAAATTATGAAAATATTAAAATATATCATATTGTCTTTTTCCGGCTTGTTTTTCACGGCCGGATGTAGTGACTGGCTTGAAGTGAAGCCCTACGACACCATGGCCGAAGGTGATTTGTTAAGTACCGAAGAAGGTTTCAAGAAATTGCTTAACGGAGTGTATATTGATTTGAACAAGGACGAGCTGTACGGCCAGACGCTTACCGTGGAAATGGTGGAGATTATGGGAGGGTCTTATCTGATTGGTACCGATCCATTGACTTGGGGCGATTATATTGATTTGAACAACCGGAACTTCACTACCGAGTATTGGCGTACGAGACTCGACAATACGTGGGACAAGGCGTATGCATTGATTCGTAATTGCAATACGATATTGGAACAGATGGAGAGTCGTAAGTCGGTCTTTACAGGCAACAATTATAATTTGATTCGGGGAGAAGCGTTGGCGTTAAGGGCTTTGCTGCATTTCGACATGTTCCGTCTGTTCGGTCCCGTGTATAAGCTGAACCCGACGAAGACCAGTATTCCCTATGAGACATCCACTACCTTGCAGGTGCAGGAACTGTTACCGGGGAATGAAGTGATGCGCCATGTCATAGAGGACTTGTCCGAGGCGGAAAAACTGTTGGCCGATGACCCGATTGTCACGACGACGGACCATTTGGTCAACCATGCGACGACGGGGGGAAGCAATTTCTTGGAGTACCGTACGTTGAGGCTTAATTATTATGCCGTACAGGCGTTGTTGGCGCGGGCATATCACTATATATCCAGTTACCAGGATGAGCATCAGGCAGACTATAAAGCCAAGGCTAAAAGCTATGCCGAAGGGATTATTAATATAGCCCCGCAGCATTTTCCCTTTGTGAATAAAGCGGATGTGTTAGGGACACCGGAGAATGTGGACCGCATTTTTGCCACGGAAGTGATTTTCGGCCTGACGAATGTGAACCGTAATCTGATGTTCAAGAACAACAACGATCCGGACCGCAGCCCGCAGCCGGTGCTCAGGATGGATCCTGCTCTTTTAGAGATGCCTTATTTCGGCGGCGGAGCAGACTACGGTGGGTCTACTGACGACTATCGTTACATTGCCAACTGGAAAAAGAACGGAAATGATTACTATTTCTATAAGTATGCAGACATTACCGACGTGGGGAAGATAGAGAACACCATCGTTCCGATGATACGGTTAGGAGAAATGTATCTGATTATTGCAGACCTTTACGACGAGGTGAGCGAACGCCCTCTTATGGGCAGTTGGGTGAATAAGTTAAGGGAACACCGTGGAGTAGAGAAAATGGATGAATCCAAATATGCTCCGCGTTTCTTGGAATACGAGGTCGTGAGAGAGTTGTACGGAGAAGGACAAATCTTTTTCTATCATAAGCGGAATTATTCACCGGTATTGATTACTTTTGATCCTATTACGGAATTCATCCCGGCTTCGGAGAAATTTTTTGTAGTTCCTTTACCGGATACGGAATCAGACAACAGACAATAAACAGGTTATGATGAAGAAATTAAAAATATGGTTGCCGGTGTGCCTTGCGCTTTGCTTGTGGAGTGCATGCGATGAGCGCACGCCGGACTTGTATAGTGCTCCCGACGGAATTTACTTTAACAACCGGACTTCGGGGAGTGTGTGGGTAGATACGACGACTTTGACTTTCGTTTATGAGCCGGACGAAACGATGTATCTCGACGTACCGGTAGCTGTACAGACCATCGGAAGGCAGGCTGACATCGACCGTCCGGTCAATCTCAAGGTCTGGTCGGACAATGCCGAGGAAGGAGTGGATTATGAATTGCTGACACCAGCGGTGGTACCGGCTCATACCTCCATGTTTTCTTATGTGGTCCGTTTGAAACGTACGGAAGCCATTAAAACGGAATTGAAGTCCATTTATCTGGAACTGTCGGCCAACGAGTATTTCACTACGTTTCTGGAGAGGGACTCTACGGGAAGCGAGGAACGTCCTTACACCGAGATGTTGAAGTTCCGGATAGATTTTTCCGACTTCTATTCTACTCCTCCGGCCGGATGGCTTCCTGAGTATGTCGGCGAGTTTTCAGAACGCAAGTTGCGTCTGATGTGGAAGCTGTTCGATGATGTGGTGGACCGTGCCGACTATAACGTGAAAGGTGCTATTCCTTTCAATAAATGGGTGTACATGCAACGGGAAATAGATACCTACATGACGATGCAATTATATATATTGTTGGGATACGAACAAGGAACGGTGGATGTAGACGCATTGGTGGACCCCACAGCCGAAGGGGATGACCGCCAGTTACTGGATTTTACCCCCATAACCTCTGATAACTAATATGGAATGATATGGAAAGAATGAAATATATCCGTTTGCTATGGTTGGTGTTGCCGTTCTTATGGCAAAGTTGCGCGGAAGATAAGGGTAATTACGATTACAGGGATTTGAACGATTTGAACATTTCGTTCGATGACGCTTATTCTGCCATTTCCCGTGAACCTTTCGTTATAAAGCCGGAGGTGACAGCAAAGGAGTTCGCACCGGATACTTATACTTATGAATGGAAGGCGTACGACCAAACAGGGAGCCAGGACCCGGTTCTATTGGGTACGGCTTTGAATTTGGATGTGGAATTGACTCTTGCGCAGGGTAACTATCAGTTGGTACTGACCATTAAGGAGAAGGCATCGGGGCTGTATTATCAAAAGTCGGCCACGTTGAACGTGGATACGCCGCTTTCGTTGGGGTGGTTGGTTTTGTGCTCCGACAACGGGCGTGTGCGTCTGGACATGGTGTCGCACATAAAGGAAGCGGATAATGTGTATTACGACTTGCTGAAAGGGACGGAATTGGAGGATTGGCTGCAACCCTACCAGTTGGTTTGCGACCCCGGGATGCAAGAGCCTTTCTATTTGGTGACCGGTAGCGGGACTACGCGTTTGAGCAATAACGATTTTCAGTGGAACGACTCCTATATGATAGGTTATGAGTTCGGTAACGGAATGTATACCGGTACGGTACGTTGCTTGGCTTCTCACAGGCCGGGCAAGTTGTTTGTCGATATTGCGGGACGTGTGTATTATTGTAATACGTTGTCCGGCGACGGGTTGTTCGGTTCCGTCCGTGCCAACGGCTTTTATGTAGAGCCTTCAGTCGGTTATAATGCCAAGGGGAGTCCTTTCGTTCCGGCTTTTATGATGTGGGACAAGAATAACCGCCGTTTCGTGGTCTGTGCTTCGGAATTCGCGTCTATCGGATTGGATAATGTGAGGGACGTGCCGATGGATGAATTGGCCGCCGACGGTTTCCCTACGGTGAATGAAGAGCTTTTCGCATGGCCGAAACGGGCAGACCGAATGGACTTTGTCTGTATGGAGAATACCCGCTACGACCGTAATCAGGATGGTAACGGGATGACATACGCCGTTTTGGGTAAAGGCGACCAACGTTTCTTGTATGGTATCATTCTCAATGAGCTTTACTCTTTTGCCGAAGCCAAGTACGGTTATGCCTATGAGAAAGCTTATTATGCGGATTTGTCTGCTTGTACAGACATTGCCGGAGCCACACACTTTGCGTTCAGTTCCCTGAAGACATTTATGTATTATGCCGTGGGTAGAAAAGTTTATCGCGTGAATTTTTCCAATGCGGCTCCGGCGGCAGAATTGCAGTTCGAATTACCCGAAGGAGAAGAAATCACCTGTTTGAAATTCTATCTGTGGGAACAAGAAGATGCAGACAACCGTTCTTACGACCTGATTGTAGGCAGCAAGAAAAATGATACGGGCGAGAGTACATTGCGTATTTATGACGGTTTCACGAATGAAGGCAATTTCCAGAATGCCGTTCCGGTGGAACGATACTCCGGTTTTGCAGATATTGTGGACGTGATTTACCGCGAGAAAGTAATTTATCAACAATAATTAATAATGAATGAGATGATGAAAAATAATATGTGGTTTAAGACAGCCTTTTTAACGTTTGTCTTTTGTGCCTTCGGCTTCGTACAGGGCCGGGCCGATATTCAGTTGACGGTCGATGTGGCAAATAAGACGGCTTCGACGGTCGTTGTGGTGTATCAGACTACAATCGTAGAAATACCGTTGGATGACAACGGTCACGGTAGCCATGCCTTTCAGCATATAGGTGCCGTACATGCCAGTCTGTTTTATGGAATGGACAGCAAAAACATTTTTTTGGAAGACGGAGATCGTATCCATATCTCCTTTGACGGGGCTGATTTCAAGGGAACCGTAAAATTTGAAGCGGATGGAGGCAAAGAGAAAATCTTTAAGTATCTGAATCAGGTGACCCTTTTGGATGTCCCGCAAGAGAAGATGGCCTTGCCGTTTGATGAGTACGCCGCGTTGGTGGACAAGAAAGAAGAGTCCATGATGCGTATATTGAAGGCATGGAAGTTGGACGAAGCCAGTCCGCATTTCGTTACTGTTGAAACCGGCCGCATCCGTTATGCTTATGCTTCTTCGCTGATGATGTATTCCGTGGGGCATCCTTTTGTAGCCCAGGATACCACTTACCGCCCGGACGAAGCCTATTACGATACGCTTAAAAAGTATGCTGTGGCAGACGAGAACCTGGTAGAACTGAAAGAGTATCGTGAGTATATGAAGGAGATAGCCCGGATGTTCGGCTGCAAGAAAGAAGAAGCAAAGACACCATACGACCGTACAATCTGCATGATGAACTACATTGCCGACCATATCGAGGACGACAAAGTGAAACAGACACTGTTGAACGTGTTGGCTATCGAGCAAGTGGAACAGTACGGCATCAGCAATATAGATGAATTGCTGAATCTGCACGGTACTTACGTGACCGATCCCGTACTGCAGGCTGCCTTCAAAGAAAAATATGCTGCTTGGGATTTGGCCCGTCCGGGTAACCCTTCTCCCGATTTCCGGGCATGGGACGTGGACGGGAAAGCTTATACCGTAGCCGATTTCAAGGGGAAATATGTGTATATCGACCTTTGGGCGACGTGGTGCGGTCCGTGCCGCCGTGAAATGCCTTTCCTCAAGCAGTTGGAAGAAGAATACAAAGGGCGCAATATCACCTTCCTGAGCCTTTCTACGGATGCACGTAAGGCCGATTGGCTGAAGATGGTGAAAAGTCAGCCGATGACGGGAAAACAGTTGTTTTTGGGTACGGGAAGCCGTTTCCAGACGGCATACAAGGCCGATGGCATTCCCCATTTCATCCTGCTCGATCCCGAGGGGAAGATTGTGAATGCCAATATGCTGCGTCCTTCTTCGCCCGACATCCGCAGTTACCTGGACCGCCAACCCGGTCTGTAAAAGAAGTGATATGAGGATAAAAGGAGCTTTCGGGCTCCTTTTTTTGTGGGAACAAGCCTTGTACGGTTACACTCCGAAATATCTTTTTTGTTTTTTTACGGCACGGACGGTTGACGAAGAATGTTATTTTTTTCATCTTTGTACAATTAAATTCCAAGAGCCGTAACTATGAATGTTTCCATTGAAATAGGATTGCTTGTATCTGCCTTTCTGATTTTCTGTAGTATCCTGATGAGCAAGACCGGTTACCGTTTCGGTATCCCTACTCTGTTGATGTTCCTGTTGGCCGGCATGCTGTTCGGCACAGACGGTCTGGGCATACAGTTCGACGATGTGTCGGTGGCCCAACATATCGGTATGGTTGCGCTGTGTATCATCCTTTTCACCGGCGGAATGGACACGAAGATGGAGGACATCCGTCCGGTATTGTCGCCGGGTGTCATGTTGGCCACCTCCGGCGTGTTTCTGACTACGCTTTTTTGCGGATTGTTCGTCTATTGGGTTTCCGGTTGGCAACTGCATACGGGTGTCGGTTTCACCCTCATCGGTTCCTTGTTGTTGGCCGCCACGATGTCGTCCACCGACTCCGCCTCCGTCTTCAACATCCTTCGCTCGCAGCAAATCAACCTGAAACATAATCTTAAACCGATGTTGGAACTCGAAAGCGGGAGCAATGACCCGATGGCCTATCTGTTGACCATTATCCTGATACAATGCCTGCAGGCCGGAGGAGTTTCAGGTTGGGAAATCCTGTGGTCTTTTCTTCTGCAGTTTGTAGTCGGCATAGCCGGGGGCTATCTGTTGGGACGTTTGTCCGTATGGCTCATCAACCGTGTGAGCCTGAAGAATGCCGAACTTTATTCCATCATGGTGCTCTGTTTCATTTTCATCATTTATTGCTCGGTCTATTTGCTGAAAGGCAATGGGTATCTGGCGGTTTATATTGCCGGTATGGTCATCGGCAACAGCCGCTTGTTTAAGAAGAGGGAGATAGGAACCTTTCTTGATGGTATGACATGGCTGCTCCAGATTGTGATGTTCCTCATGCTGGGACTGTTGGTCAATCCCCACGAGATGCTTCCCGTCATGCTGACGGCGGTCCTGGTCAGCGTCTTTATGACCTTTGTGGCCCGTCCGCTTAGCGTATGGTTAAGCCTTCTGCCTTTTGGGCGGAAAATCACGAATAAATCCAAGCTTTTTATTTCCTGGGTCGGTATCCGTGGGGCTGCTCCCATTATTTTCGCTACCTATCCGGTGATGGCACAGGTGGACGGAGCCAACCAGATTTTCAATATCGTGTTTTTCGTCACGTTGATATCTTTGCTTTTTCAGGGTATGTCCTTGTCATGGGTGGCGCGTAAGTTGGGCCTTACGGAACCCTTGCCGGAAAAAGAGGACAACTTCGGTATCGAACTGACCGAGGATGTCGGGAGCACGTTACGCGAAGTGCTTTGTACGGAAGAGCTTCTGCAACGGGGACGTCATATTCGCGAACTGTCGCTCCCGGAAGGAACGCTGGTTATTATGATTAAGCGGGGCGACCGTTATATCGTGCCGAATGGTTCGCTGGAACTGATGTTGGGCGACCGGTTGTTATTGATGATTCATAATGTATAAATGACTGTTTATAAGTTATCTATATTTTCCTTTGAGGCTTTTTGTTCTTTTTGTGCCGGATGGTTTTCCATTTCTGCCGGACGTTTTTTGGTCTTGTATCGGGTGGTTGGCTGTTTCGTGTTTGGCTATTCATGATTTTCAGCGAGGAGTCCGACTATATGCTTTCTTCTTTTCTACCCCATGCTCCAGATATGGAAAACGGTCACCCCGACCTAAGCCGGAATGACCGCCATGAAGAAAAAATTAAGTGGTATTTATTCTTTGTCCAAAAGGATTTTCATCATTTCACAGGCAGCTTTGGCTACGGATGTTCCGGGGCCGAAGATAGCTGCTACGCCTGCTTTGTACAGGAAGTCGTAGTCCTGCGCCGGGATGACACCGCCTGCGATGACCATGATGTCCTCGCGTCCCAACCGCTTCAGCTCTTCGATGACTTGCGGGATGAGGGTCTTGTGTCCGGCTGCCAGCGAACTTACGCCCATGATGTTCACGTCGTTCTCTACGGCTTGGCGTGCAGCCTCGGCCGGTGTCTGGAACAACGGTCCCATGTCGACGTCGAAACCGCAGTCGGCATAACCCGTGGCACAAACCTTGGCCCCGCGGTCGTGGCCGTCCTGTCCCATCTTGGCAATCATGATACGCGGCCGGCGGCCTTCCTGCCGGGCGAACTCTTCCGTCAACTCGCAAGCTTCAGCGAAGTCGGCGTCTGCTTTACTTTCTGATGAATACACTTGTGAAATAGTTCTGATTACGGCTTTATATCGGCCTACGATAGCCTCGCAAGCATCTGAAATCTCTCCTAACGTGGCACGTACGCTGGCTGCCTTTACGGCTAGGTCGAGCAGGTTGTGTTCGCTCTTCTTGCCTTCGTTGAACTCGCGTACGCATTCGGTGATGGCGGCCAATGCCTTTTTCACCTCTTCCTCGTTCCGTCCGGCTTTCAGTTTCTTCAGGTTTTCTTCCTGTTGCAGGCGGACGGCAGTGTTGTCCACTTCGAGGATGTCGATTGGATCTTCGTGGTCCAAACGGTATTTGTTCACACCCACGATGGTCTGTGCGCCGGAGTCGATACGGGCCTGTGTACGGGCTGCGGCCTCTTCGATACGCATCTTGGGCAGACCGGTTTCAATGGCTTTGGCCATACCGCCCAGTTTCTCGATTTCCTGAATGTGTTCCCAAGCCTTGTGGACGAGTTCGTTCGTCAGGGTTTCCACATAGTAAGAACCGGCCCATGGGTCGATGTGCTTGCACACTTGGGTTTCGTTCTGGATGTATATCTGAGTGTTACGCGCGATACGGGCCGAGAAATCCGTCGGCAGGGCGATGGCTTCGTCCAACGAGTTGGTATGCAACGACTGGGTGTGCCCCAAAACGGCTGCCATGGCCTCGATACACGTACGTCCCACGTTGTTGAACGGGTCCTGTTCCGTAAGCGACCAACCGGAAGTCTGCGAGTGGGTACGCAACGCCATGGATTTCGGGTTTTTCGCACCAAAGCTTTTCACGATTTTTGCCCACAGCAAACGTGCCGCACGCATCTTGGCAATCTCCATGAAATGGTTCATGCCAATGGCCCAAAAGAAAGACAAACGAGGCGCGAATGCGTCGATGTCGATTCCGGCGTTCACTCCGGCGCGCAGGTAGTCCATACCGTCGGCCAATGTGTAGGCCAGCTCGATGTCCGCCGTGGCACCGGCTTCCTGCATGTGGTAACCGGAGATGGAAATGGAGTTGAACTTAGGCATCTTCTGTGAAGTGTACTCAAAGATGTCGGCAATAATCTTCATTGAGAAGGCGGGTGGATAAATATAGGTGTTGCGCACCATGAATTCTTTCAGGATGTCGTTCTGGATGGTTCCGGCCATTTCTTCCAACTGTGCGCCTTGTTCCAGTCCGGCGTTGATGTAAAAGGCCAGGATGGGGAGCACGGCACCGTTCATTGTCATGGAGACGGACATCTTGTTCAAGGGGATTCCCTCGAAAAGCACTTTCATGTTCTCCAATGAACAGATTGACACGCCGGCCTTGCCCACGTCGCCTACCACACGTTCGTTGTCTGGGTCGTAGCCACGATGTGTCGGGAGGTCGAAAGCCACGGACAAACCTTTCTGTCCGCTAGCCAAGTTGCGGCGGTAGAATGCGTTACTTTCCTCGGCGGTGGAGAATCCGGCGTACTGGCGGATGGTCCACGGGCGGAACGGGTACATCATGCTGTACGGGCCGCGCAGGAACGGAGGTATACCGGCTGCAAAGTCCAAATGCTCCATTCCTTCCAAATCCTCTTGGGTGTACACCGGCTGGATGTCGATCTGTTCGGGCGTTTTCCAGTTGGCGGTGATACCGTTTTCTTTTTGCCAGTCCTGGCCGTTCTTTTGGCCGAAACCGGAGAATATGTTTATGTCTTTAAAATTCTGTCTCATTTGATTCCCAATTTTGCGTTATACTCTTTCAGTGTCTGGAGTTGGTCTACACGGACGTGGATGAAATTCTCGATACCTGCGGCTTTCAAGTCTTCCATGCAGGCCGGGGCACCGGCCACGACAAACATGGCACGGCCGTCCACGGCTTTGAAAGCCGGGATGGCATATTCGGCGTATTCGTCATCGCTGGAGCAAAGCACCACGATGTCGGCACCTGCCTTCATGGCGGCTTCCACGCCTTCTTCCACGGTTGGGAAACCTAAATTGTCTATCACCTTGTAGCCGGCGCAAGCCAGGAAGTTGCAACTGAACTGGGCGCGTGCCTGACGCATGGCCAGGTTGCCTATGGTGAGCATGAAAGCCACCGGCTGCTTTTCGGCTTGTTCTGTCTGTAGGCGCAATGTTTCGAAATCGGCAGCCAGACGGCTTGTTTCCAGTTTGGCGAACGGTTTTTCGCAACTGTCACCGTGGCTGTGGCAGCAGCATGTGGCAGCCAATGGGGCTTTTCCTTCGCTCTTTTCGTTGAAGTTGGGGAATTGGTTCGTTCCGAGCAGGAACTCCTTGCGCTTGCCTGCGTTGGCATGACGCTTGGCGTTGGTGTCGTTCACGGCCTTTTGGATGCTGCCTGCCTTGGCGGCTGCAAGGAATCCGCCCTCTTCTTCTACGGTAAGGAACAGTTTCCAAGCTTCTTCTGCCAACGAACGGGTGAGCGTTTCGATGAAATATGACCCACCGGCCACGTCTACGATTTTGTCGAAGTGGCTTTCTTCCTGCAACAACAGCTGTTGGTTGCGGGCGATACGTTCAGCAAAATCAGTCGGAGTCTCGTATGGAGTGTCGAACGGAGTCACTACGATGGCGTCTACGTTGGCCAATGCGGCACTCATCGCCTCAGTCTGCGTGCGCAGCATGTTCACGTAGCTGTCGAACACCGTCATGTTGTAAGTGGAAGTGGTGGCGTTGACATACATTTTGCAGGCACAGTTGCAGAACTTATCCTCACCCGTGTTGGTGCAGTCTTCGCGCGGACAAACCGGGTTATATTGTTTTACGATGTTGGCCCACATCATGCGTGCAGCACGGAACTTGGCGATTTCCATGAAATAGACACCGCTGATGCCGAAGTTGAATTTGATTTTCTTGGCGGCAAGGGCTGCCGGGATACCGGCCTCTACCATCAGGTTGAGGTATTCGTTCCCCCATGCCAGGGCATAGCCCAGTTCCTGATAGATATAAGCACCGGCGTTGCAGAGCGTGTCGGCATTGATACAAACGCAACGCATTTTCGGGAACGGTGCGAGGATATTGACCAGTTCCGCCAGTCTGTTCAACAGGGAGGTCGTATCCTTGCCCTTGGTCAGTATCTTCTGCATCGGGTCGAAGTCGATGCTGCCCACTAATGCGGCGCGGTCATATCCTTTTTCATCGTAGTATGCCGTCAGGAGACGGGCTAATTCTACGGTATGACCTTGACAAGTACTGAAATTCAGTTCCACCGCATCGGCCTTGATTCCTTCCAATAAAGTGGAGATGAACGTGGCGTTCAACTCTTTGGCCGGGACTTTAAACCCTAATGATGTGACTCCTTTATTCAGGAGGTCGAGTGCTTTTTCATTCGCTTCTTTTGGGACGGTCACTCGGATGTTTTGGCGGACATACCAACGGTTGTTGTCCTTCTTGTTCCCTCTAACATAGGGGAATTCGCCGGGAAGTGCATGGGTTTGCGCCATACCTTCCAAATCTTCTTTTCGGTAAAATGGTTCTGCGCTGAACCCTTCATTGGTTCTCCAGACCATTTTTTTCTGATAATCCGCACCTTTGAGGTCGACGTTGATTTTGTCGAGCCATTCTTGTCGCGTAGGTGCAATGAAGTCAGAGAAAAGCTTTTCTTTACTATCTGCCATAGCTATACTGTTAAAAAGAATTTTATCAATCGAACAAAAGTAACAAAACTTTTGTAGAAGTACAAAAAATCAGATGGAAAAACTCAGTTGGTGTCCTTTTTTTGAGTACTTTTGCCGACGAATAGGAAGAATTAAAAAATCATTTATATATAAAATTAAAGTAAAGCGATGAATTGGTTAGAGCAATTGCTGTTTGATTCAAATTCCATTGCCCATATCGTCTTGTTGTACACGGCGGTAATTTCTTTGGGAGTCTATTTGGGAAAAATTAAATTTTTCGGCATCTCATTAGGAGTGACGTTCGTGTTGTTTGCAGGTATTTTGGCCGGACATTTCGGATTTACCGGTCCTGTCTCCACGTTGAATTTCTTGCAGGATTTCGGTTTGATACTGTTTGTGTATTGTATCGGCTTGCAGGTGGGACCGGGGTTCTTCGAGTCTTTCAAGAAAGGTGGTGTGACATTGAATCTGTTGGCTTGTGGCATCGTGGCGTTGAACATCCTGGTGATGTTGGTTTTGTATTTTTGTGTGTTTGATACGAACGACCCGCGTAACTTGCCGATGATGGTGGGGGTACTTTGCGGTGCGGTGACAAACACGCCGGGATTGGGGGCGGCCACGGAGGCGTTGACCCAGGTCTTTGCGAACGGGCAGGCCATTCCGCAGATAGCTTCAGGTTATGCTTGTGCCTATCCCCTCGGGGTGGTGGGTATTATCGCTGCTACTATTTCCATTCGTTATATTTGCGGTATCGTGTTGAAAGACGAGGAAGACCGTATATTGGCGCAACAGGCAGAAAACCCGCACGCCAAGCCTCACAAGATGACTTTGAAGGTCACGAACACGGCCCTGCATGAAAAGACGTTGCTGCAGGTGCGCGATTTCTTGGGACGCAATTATGTTTGTTCGCGTGCCTTGCATGACGGCCATGTAAGTATACCGACCAAGGATACGAAGTTTTATTTGGGCGACCACTTGTTCATTACTTGTGCCGAAGACGATGCGGAAGCTGTCCGTGCCTTTATCGGACCGGAAGAATATATCGACTGGGACATGCAGGACATGCCGATGGTGTCGAAGAGCATTGTGGTAACTCAACCGAAAATGAACGGCAAGACTTTCGGCCAGTTGCATTTCAGTTCTGTCTATGGGGTGAATGTGACGCGTATTTCCCGTTCCGGAATGAACCTTTTCGCCGACCGTAACTTGCGTATGCAGGTGGGCGACAAGATTGTCGTGGTTGGGCCGGAAGATGCAGTCGACCGTGTGGCGAGCCTGATGGGTAACTCCGTGAAGCGTTTGGATCATCCCAACTTAGTGACGATTTTTGTCGGTATTCTGGTCGGCATCATATTCGGAAGCATTCCGTTTGCTTTCCCGGGCGTGCCCACGCCTGTGAAGCTCGGTTTGGCCGGAGGACCGCTGATTGTGGCCATTTTGATAGGCCGTTTCGGTTATAAGTTCCGTTTGGTCACCTATGTGTCTACAAGTGCCAATTTCATGTTGCGCGAGTTCGGATTAGCTTTATTCCTGGCCAGTGTGGGGATAAAAGCCGGGGAGCATTTTGTGGAGACTGTTGTTGCCGGTGACGGTCTGACGTATGTGTGGACCGGTTTCCTGATAACTGTGATACCTATATTAATAATAGGTATAATTGCCCGGATGCGTTTCAAGTTGAACTACTTCACTATCATGGGATTGATAGCCGGTAGCACGACCGACCCCCCGGCCTTGGCTTTTGCCAATCAGGCATCCAGTACGGATGCTCCTGCTGTGGGCTATTCTACTGTTTACCCGTTGACGATGTTCTTGCGCATTCTGACGGCACAGTTGATTGTACTGTTGCTTTGCGGGGCATTCTGATGCCGTGCAGGTGGATTTGTACGTATGGCGCCCGGTTTATCCAATAAACCGGGCGCCATACATATAATGCGGATTTTATAATATGCAGGATGAACTTTCCGTTCGTGGTATTTCTATCACCTCCAAGTCTTTGAAGGTCTGCCCCTCTACGGTGAAACGTACGAGCGTACGTACTTTGTGCCAACCCATGATGCCCGCAGCTCCCGGGTTGATATGCAGCAAACCTAATTTAGGGTCGAACTGAACCTTTAGGATATGGGAATGCCCACAGATGAACAAATGAGGCGGATGACTGTACAGTTGCGTTCGTATGTCGGGAGCATATTTGCCGGGGTATCCTCCGATGTGCGTCATCAGCACCTCGGCATCTTCGCAACGCCACCGGAGCTTCTCGCCGAACATTTTACGGATGTCCTCACCGTCGCAGTTTCCATATACAGCCCTGAAAGGGCGGAATGCAGACAATTTTTGTACCACTTCCATGGAGCCGATGTCTCCAGCATGCCAAATCTCATCGCATTCTTCAAAATACTCCAGATATTTACGGTCCCAATAACGGTGGGTGTCCGAAAGCAATCCGATGCGCTTCATAGTTTCAGCTTCTGGGCTATGAAGTCTTCGACTATGTCGACAGTAGCTTCTATGCCTAAGGCAGACGAATTGATGCAAAGGTCATAGGACGCTGCGCTTCCCCAAGTCTTGGCACTGTAGTAGTTATAGTATTCGGAACGTTTCTCGTCTCCTTCTATACATTTCTTTTCTGCCTCTTTTTCCGTGATGTGGAGCATCTCGCAGACTCGTTTGATTCGGTCGGGCATGTCGGCCGTGATAAAGACATTCACGGTGTTGGGATAGTCGCGCAGGATATAGTCGGCACATCTTCCTACGAACACGCAAGAATCCTGTTCGGCCGCCTTGCGGATGGCGTCGCTTTGAAATTTGAAAAGCGATTCGTCACTGAGTTGGTTGGCGTATGGGTCGCTACTACCGAAGATGGGGGCAAAAGAGCTGAAAAGTATTTTGAGGAAACCTTTATGCTCATCATTGCGCTCGAAGAACTTTTTATTGAAGCCGCTTTCTTTTGCAGCCAGGTCCAAAAGTTCCTTGTCATAAAACTTGATGTTGAAATCTTCCGCAATGCGGTTCCCGATGATGCGTCCGCCGCTGCCTAACTGGCGTCCTACATTGATAATGATATGTTTTCTCATGACGTTATACGGCTAATTTTTTAAATTTTCTATATGCTGTGATTAACATGATTCCGGCTACTATACATGCGATGGCATCGGATATGGGCATGGCCAACCATACTCCTTTTACGCCCCAGAACTGAGGCAATGTCAGAAGCAGCGGGATGAGGAACAAAAGTTGCCGTGTCAGGGACAGGAAAATACTTTTGCTCGCCTGCCCGATGCTTTGGAAGAAGTTGGTCGTGACCATTTGCATGCCGATTAAAGGATAGAATATGACTACGATACGCATACCCTTCACGGCTATGTCGGTCAGTTCTTCGTCTGTTGTAAAGGCACGGACACACAATTCCGGAAGCAACTCCCCGATGAGGAAACCGGTTGTGGTAATCAACGTTCCCCAAAGCAGGGTGTAACGCAATACCTTGAGTACGCGATGGTAGTCCTGAGAACCGTAATTGTATCCGGCGATGGGCTGCATGCCTTGGTTTAATCCTATGACAATCATGATGAAGATGAACAAGACGCGGTTGACGATACCATACGCACCGATAGCCAAGTCACCCCCGTATTGTCCAAGTCCGCGGTTGATGAGGATTACGACGAGGCAAGCGCAACTGTTCATCAGGAAGGGAGACATGCCGATGGCGAAAGTATCCTTGACGATTTTCTTTTTCAGGCGGTAAATGCCACGTTTGAACTGGATAAGCTCCTTGGGGCGGCGGAAGACGCTCACCTGCCACAGCAACGAGACGATTTGTGCCAGAATCGTGGCCGTGGCAGCGCCGCGTATGCCCATGTTCATCCCGTAAATGAAAATAGGATTGAGGATGGTGTTTCCCACCACAGCCATGATGGTAGCGTTCATGGCCAGTTGAGGATGGCCCGTAGAACGTAGGATGGCGTTGAAAGTGAAGAAACTGTGCGTGATGACGTTACCCAACAATATAATTTCCATGTACTCTCTGGCATAAGGTAATGTGGCGGGGCTGGCACCGAAAAAGTTCAGAATCGGGTCGAGGAACACCAATGACACGATGCTGAACAAGACACCCAGAATCAGGGTCAGTGTGACGACGTTGCCGAAAATGTCTTGGGCGGCTTTGTAGTCTTGTTGTCCCAATCTCACGGATATCAAGGTCGACGCTCCGATTCCGACCATGGCTCCGAACGCTGCGGACAGGTTCATGAAAGGGAACGTGAGTGCCAACCCGGAGATAGCCAAAGGCCCCACGCCGTGACCGATGAAGATACTGTCCACCATGTTATAGAGTGAAGAAGCCGTCATGGCGACGATGGCCGGGAAAGCATATTGTTTAAGTAGCTTGCTGACGGGAAGAGTTCCTAAATCTAATGGTGAAGCGTGATTCGACATATTAAGTTAATTTAAGTAAGGCAAAGGTACGAAAAAAGCCCGTAAGGCCGGTTATCTTTTTTCGACTAATTTTTTCCGCATAAAAGGCTTGATGGAAATTCTTTTTTAGTACCTTTGTTGCAGCATGGCAATACTCAACCGCCAGAGTGAGGCGGACAGGTAGCAGATAGTGTTTCTTAAATCATATTAAGTATCATGAGTAATCAGTTAGAGAGAATCAAGGAATTAGTGGAACTCCGTGCCAAAGCGCGCATGGGAGGAGGCGAGAAGGCCATAGAAAAACAACATGCGAGAGGGAAATATACGGCTCGCGAACGCATTGACATGTTGCTGGATGAAGGCAGTTTCGAGGAAATGGACATGTTCAAGCTCCATCGTTGCACCAACTTCGGCATGGAGAAGAAACAATATTTGGGGGACGGGGTCGTGACCGGAAGCGGTACTATCGACGGGCGTTTGGTTTATGTGTTTGCACAGGACTTCACGGTGAACGGAGGCTCTTTGTCTGAGACCATGGCCGAGAAAATCTGTAAGGTGATGGACCAGGCCATGAAAATGGGGGCACCTTGTATCGGTATCAATGATTCGGGCGGAGCACGTATTCAAGAAGGTATCAACGCCTTGGGTGGTTATGCCAATATCTTCCAGCGTAACATTGAGGCATCCGGTGTGATTCCCCAGATTTCCGGTATTTTCGGGCCTTGTGCGGGCGGTGCCGTATATTCTCCGGCCCTGACGGATTTTATTTTGATGATGGAGAACACCTCTTATATGTTCCTGACCGGTCCGAAAGTCGTGAAGACGGTGACTGGCGAGGATGTGTCGCAAGAAGACTTGGGAGGCGCGAGCGTGCATGCCACGAAGTCTGGTGTGACGCACTTCACGGCCGAAACGGAAGAAGAGGCCATGCAGATGATCCGTACCCTTATCAGTTATATTCCTCAAAACAACATGGAGGAAGCACCACGGGTGGAATGTACCGACCCGATTGACCGTTTGGAGGATTTCCTCAATGAAATCATTCCGGACAATCCGAATCAGGCGTATGACATGTACGAAGTTATCGGAGCGATAGTGGACAATGGTGAGTTTTTTGAAGTGCAGCCCGATTATGCCAAGAATATCATTGTGGGCTTCGCCCGCTTCAACGGGCAGAGCGTGGGCGTGGTGGCCAACCAACCGAAGTGCTATGCAGGCGTGCTCGACTGCAATGCCAGCCGCAAGGGGGCGCGTTTCGTGCGTTTTTGCGATGCGTTCAACATTCCGTTGGTGACCTTGGTGGATGTGCCGGGCTTCCTGCCGGGTACGGGGCAAGAGTACAACGCCGTGATATTGCACGGGGCGAAGTTGCTGTATGCCTACGGGGAAGCCACCGTGCCTAAGGTGACGGTGACCTTGCGCAAGAGCTATGGCGGATCCCATATCGTGATGAGCTGTAAGCAGCTGCGTGGAGACATCAATTATGCTTGGCCGTCGGCGGAAATTGCGGTGATGGGCGCTTCCGGGGCCGTGGCCGTATTGTACGCCAAGGATGCCAAGGAAGCCGAAGACCCGAAAGCCTTCCTGGAAGAGAAGGAAGCCGAGTATAACAAACTCTTTACCAATCCTTACCAGGCTGCCAAGTACGGTTACATCGACGATGTGATAGAGCCGCGCAACACGCGCTTCCGTGTCATTCGTGCGTTGGCCCAGTTGCAGACCAAGAAATTATTGAACCCTGTGAAGAAGCATGGGAATATTCCATTGTAATCCAATATAAAGATGATGTTACACAAAAGATTTTTAGGAATCCTTGTTGGTTTGACGGTTGTGGCCGCTGCTTTCGGGCAGGGGGCCTTCAGCTTCAAAATCAATGAAGTGGTTGTAACCAACACGCACGGTCTCATTGACGAATACGGGGAGCGTTCGGGTTGGATTGAGATTGCCAACACTTCGTGGGGAACCAACAACATCCGTAGTTGTTATCTGACTACGAATCGTGAGGCTTTGAACAAAGACCTTTCCGTGCCGGAACGTGTCAAGTTGATGTCGCTCGTACCGAAAGGGGATGAACGCACGAACTTGACCGCCCAACAGCGCATCGTGTTTTTTGCCGACGGGCATACGAATCTCGGTACTTTGCACACCAACTTTACGTTAAAGGAAGGCGAGGAAAACTTCATCGCCTTGTTTGACGGAAACGGCAAGACGTTGCTTGATTCCATCACTGTACCGCCCTTGGCCGAAAACCAGTCATACGCCCGGGTGTATGATTCTGATAGCGAGGCTTACGTCTGGATGGTGCTTGATGCGGAAGAGGTGACTCCCGGGGCACCGAATGCCGGACAGGGCAAAGTGCAGGACAAAGTTGCGGAATTCAAAGAGAAAGACCCGTATGGCATTGCCATGTCCATCATGGCGATGGGGGTCGTGTTCGGGTGCCTGTTGGCCCTTTATGTCTTTTTCCGCCTGTTCGGCTATGCCGTGACACTGGTATCGAAGATGGCCCGTGTGCGGGCTATCCGTGCGGTGCGCGACCAAGCTGACAAAGCTGCCGTCATGGCCAAACAGGGTATGGAGACCAAAGGGGTGGACATGAAAGTCTATATGGCTGTCATTGCCATGGCACTCCGCGATTATGAGGAAGACGTGCATGACGTGGAGAGCAACGTCCTGACTTACCATACCGAAGAGCACTCCGAATGGAATGCGAAGGGCTACACCATGCGTGAGTGGCCGGAATAAAATCAAACGTTAAAGTCTAATCAAAAAAAGAATCATCATGAAAGAATATAAATATAAGGTAAAGGGTGCCGAATATACGGTGAAGATTAACGATGTGGAGGGGAACATGGCTCAAGTGGAAGTCAACGGGATTCCTTTCGAAGTGGAGATGGAACGTCCGATGCATTTGACCCACAAGCCGGTCATCCGTCCGGTAGCCCATGTGCATCATGGCCCTGTCACTCCGGCTGCCGCACCGGCAGCGCAGCCCGAAGTCCCGGTCGGGAACGGTACGGCCGTCCGTGCCCCGCTGCCCGGCACGGTGAATGCCGTGGCTGTCAACGTGGGACAAGCCGTGAAGAAAGGACAGACCGTGGTGGTGCTCGAAGCCATGAAGATGGAAAACAATATCAATGCCGAGTGCGACGGTACGGTAATGGCCGTGCATGTAAACAAGGGCGACTCGGTGCGTGAAGGTGCAATTCTGGTAACAATCGGTTAGGGCTATGGAAGTATTTGATTTCATCGGAACAAAATTATCCGACTTCCTCACCTATACGGGCTTTGCAAATGCCGAGTTGGGGAATTGGATCATGATACTGGTGGGTGCGTTCTTCTTGTGGTTGGCCATCAAGAAGGATTTCGAGCCTTTGCTTTTGATTCCTATCGGTTTGGGTATTATCTTGGGAAATATTCCTTTTAAAGCCGTCGGGCTTGAAGTCGGGCTGTATGAGGATAATTCCGTGTTGAACATTTTTTATCAGGGGGTGAAGACCGGTTGGTATCCGCCTTTGGTATTCCTCGGTATCGGTGCCATGACGGATTTCTCGGCGTTGATAGCCAACCCGAAGCTTTTGTTGGTCGGTGCTGCCGCCCAATTCGGTATCTTCGGGGCCTACATGATAGCCTTGGCCTTGGGTTTCGAGCCTAACCAGGCGGCGGGCATCGCCATCATCGGCGGAGCCGACGGGCCGACGGCCATCTTCCTGTCTTCCAAGCTCTCGCCGAACCTGATGGGGGCCATAGCCGTGTGCGCCTATTCCTACATGGCTTTGGTGCCGGTCATCCAGCCGCCTTTGATGCGCTTGCTCACCACGAAGAAGGAGCGTGTGATACGCATGAAGCCCGCACGTCAGGTTTCGCAGACCGAGAAGATCATATTTCCTATCGTGGGATTGTTGATGACGACTTTCATCGTGCCTTCCGGCCTCCCGCTTTTGGGTATGTTGTTTTTCGGTAACCTGTTGAAAGAAAGTACGAAGACGACTCGCTTGGCCAAGACGGCCGGTAGTGCGTTGAACGATGTCATCGTCATGTTGCTCGGCCTTACGGTGGGATGCTCCACGCAGGCTAGCGAGTTCTTGACGATGGACACGATAAAGATTTTTGCTTTGGGTGCCTTGGCTTTTATCATCGCTACAGCTTCGGGCGTGTTGTTCGTCAAGTTCTTCAACCTGTTCTTGCCGAAACACAAGAAAATCAATCCGCTTATCGGTAATGCGGGCGTGTCCGCCGTGCCGATGGCTGCCCGTATCTCGCAGAATCTGGGGTTGGAATACGATTCCAAGAACTACCTGTTGATGCATGCCATGGGGCCGAATGTGGCCGGTGTGATAGGCTCGGCTGTGGCTGCCGGTGTGTTGTTGGGCTTCTTGAGCTAACTTGGGCACGAGCCGTCAGACGATACTAAAGGCCGTTTTCCTCCAAGGGAAAGCGGCCTTTTCTTTGAAATAGAACAATCTTGACACCATGTCGGTATGGAATCCCGAATAGATGTTTTAGTAAGTAGTTGTTATACAGTATAATAAATTTTGATGCAGAATCGAATTTTAATCTCAGTAGATTTGAAAATCAATCTCAGGAGATTGATTTTTCGTTCTCCGCAGAATGATTCGGCTTCCTCCGGAGGCGTAAGAAATATTTATAGACGTGTCGGAAGACGCAGAAATAATTCTTGGTTTTCCCCTTACTTTATTTTTTTCTTCGTACTTTTGTGTAAAAGGACTTTCACGCTAACGGATATGGAACATGAAAGAAAGAAGGTATTGGTCGGCATGTCGGGAGGCATCGACAGTTCGGCGGTGTGCCTGATGTTGCAGGACGAAGGTTACGAGGTGGTGGGCGTGACGATGCGCGTGTGGGACTTGGCGCGCCAGTTTACCGATGCGGGGCAAGAATATCCCGATTTCATACAAGATGCCCGGGCCTTGGCCGCTCGTTTGGGCATCGTCCATTATGTGGCCGACGAGCGGACGGCCTTTAAAGATATCGTAGTCCGTGATTTCGTGGATGAATATCTTGCCGGGCGTACGCCGAATCCCTGTGTGATGTGCAATCCCGCGTTCAAGTTCCGCGTGTTGGTGGAGTGGGCGGACAAGTTGGGTTGCGATTATATTGCCACGGGGCATTATGTGAGAGTGAAAGAAGAGGACGGGCACTACGCATTATATTGCGGTGTGGACGGGAAAAAAGACCAGTCCTATTTCCTTTGGCGGTTGGGGCAAGACGTGCTGTCGCGCTGTATTTTCCCATTGGGCGCGATGAGAAAGGAAGACGTGCGGGGCTATCTGGCACGGAAGGGATTTGAGATGAAAGCCCGCAGCGGAGAATCGATGGAAATTTGTTTCATAGACAAGGACTATCGGGATTTCCTGCGTGAGCAGGTGCCGGACTTGGACCGGTGCGTGGGCGAAGGCAAGTTTGTCGACGTACAGGGGCGCGTCATCGGTACGCATTGCGGTTTCCCGTATTTCACGGTGGGGCAACGTAAGGGGTTGGGCATTGCCTTGGGCAAGCCGGCCTACGTGTTGAGGTTGAATGCCCGGAAGAACACGGTGATGCTGGGTGATGCGGACGATTTGGACGCGAGCCACATGTTGGTGTCCGGCATGCGCATGCCGGAGGACGGGACTTGGGACGACGGCAGCTTGTCGGTGCGCATCCGTTACCGAAGCCGCCCGATACCGTGCACCGTGCGACGGGTGAAGAACCTCTTTCCGGAAGAAGGAGGCAGCGAGGAATTGGGACTGGTGCGTTTCAAGGAGAAGGCTTCGGCTGTGACACCCGGCCAGTCTGCCGTGTTCTACGTCGGCGACAAGATGGTGGGCGGTGCCTACATCGGTTCGCAACGGGGGCTGCAAGCTTATTTGGAAGACTGAGATGGAGGCATTGACACTATATGAACTGAATGGGTTGGTGCGCGGCACGTTGGAACGTACGTTGCAGGCCGAATATTGGTTGCAGGCCGAACTGAGCGAGGTACGCGAGGCTTACAACGGCCATTGTTATCTGGAGTTCGTGCAGAAGTCCGTGAACGGCCGTGACTTGGTGGCCAAAGCTCGCGGTGTGGTTTGGGCCGGGACGTACCGTCTGCTGAAACCCATGTTCGAGCGGGAGACAGGGCGGGCTTTATCGCCGGGACTGAAGGTTTTGGTCAAGGTCGGGGTCACCTTTCATGAACTTTATGGTTATTCGTTGACCGTGGCAGACATCGATCCGGCCTATACGTTGGGTGACATGGCGCGTCTACGCCGGGAGATTCTGGCACGCTTGGAGGCAGACGGCATCCTGAACGACAATAAGGAACTGCCTTTGCCGATGTCGGCCAACCGTATAGCCGTCATTTCGTCGGCCACAGCCGCCGGTTACGGTGATTTCTGCAACCAGTTGCTCCGCAATGACTATCGCCTGCGTTTCACCGTCCGGCTTTTCCCTGCCGTGATGCAGGGCGAACATGTGGAATCATCGGTGTTGGCGGCATTGGATGCCGTCATGGCTCGGCAAGACGAGTGGGATGCCGTGGTGATTATCCGTGGTGGAGGGGCGACCAGTGACTTGTCCGGCTTCGACACCTATTTGTTGGCAGCGGCTTGTGCACAGTTCCCTTTGCCGGTGATAACCGGCATCGGGCATGAGCGCGACGACACGGTGATAGACTTCGTGGCGCACACGCGGGTAAAGACTCCCACGGCTGCCGCCGCGTTCCTCATCCATCACCAGTTGGAGGCGGCATCGCGTCTGGAGGCTGTGGCACGCGAAATCCAACAGCAGGCCAAGGGGCGCATGGAAGGTGAGCGTTTGCGCGTGGAGCGTTTGTCCGCCCGGTTGTCGGCGGCAGCCCTGCAGGTGCGTACCCGTGGGGAGCGCAGGTTGGAGCAGATGGCCGCATGTCTGTTCCATGCCGGCCGGCAACGCCTTTCCGACGAACACCATCGCCTCGACCTGTATGCCGGGCGGTTGGGGCGCGGCATCCCCGTGCGCATGGAGCGTGAGCGGTTCCGCTTGCAGCTCCTGCAGCAGAAATGCGAGGCGGCCGACCCCGTCCTGTTGCTCAAGAGGGGCTACAGCATGACGTTTTGCGGTGGAAAGTTGGTGCGGAAGGCTTCGGAACTGAAAGGAGGAGAAGAAATCACGACCCGTTTGGCGGAAGGCGAGATACGCTCGGTCGTACAATAATATAAGGTATATGAAGAAAGAAAACTTGTCATACGAGGAGGCTATGGCGCGTCTGGAAGAATTGGTGCGCCGGATTGAGTCAAACGAGACCGGCATCGACCAGTTGGCCGGGGAATTGAAGGAAGCTCAACGCTTGGTAGCGTTCTGCCGCGAGAAGCTTTACGTGACGGACGAAGAAATCAAAAAAATACTGGAAACGGGCGAGAAAGAAGCCTGAGGCGGTTCCGGTTTCGTCCGGTGTATGGCGTTTTTCTTGTTAAATGATAAATTCTTTGCGGAAAATGCCTTTAAAATAATAAAATTCTGTAATTTTGTCTTTCAGAATGAAATTTAAAAAACGGAAAAGATGAAAGAAATCGATTGGGCGAACCTGTCTTTCGGCTATATGAAGACAGACTATAACGTACGTTGCTATTATCGCGACGGGAAGTGGGGAGAGATTGAAGTTTGTTCGGAGGAGACCCTCAATATCCACATGGCGGCTACTTGCCTGCACTACGGGCAGGAAGCTTTCGAGGGGCTGAAAGCTTACCGTTGTCCGGACGGCAAGGTGCGCGTGTTCCGCATGGACGAGAATGCCAAGCGTTTGCAGAGCACGTGCCGTGGCATACTGATGCCCGAACTGACTACGGAACGTTTCGAGGAAATGGTCAAGAAGGTGGTGCGGCTCAACGAGCGTTTCATTCCGCCATACGAGAGCGGTGCCACGTTGTACATCCGTCCGCTGCTTATCGGCACGGGTGCCCAAGTGGGCGTGCATCCGGCTAACGAATACCTCTTCGTGATTTTCGTCACGCCGGTAGGACCATACTTCAAGGGAGGCTTCGCCACCAATCCATACGTGATTATCCGCGAGTTCGACCGTTCCGCACCGTTGGGAACGGGCATTTATAAAGTAGGTGGGAACTATGCGGCGAGCTTGAAAGCGAACAAGATGGCACACGATTTGGGGTACTCCTGCGAGTTTTACCTCGATGCGAAAGAAAAGAAATACATCGACGAATGCGGGGCTGCCAATTTCTTCGGCATCAAGAACAATACGTATGTCACACCGAAGTCCACGTCCATCTTGCCTTCCATCACCAACAAGAGCCTGATGCAGTTGGCTGAAGACATGGGCATGACGGTGGAACGCCGCCAGATTCCGGAAGAAGAACTGGCCACTTTCGAAGAGGCCGGGGCATGCGGTACGGCTGCGGTTATCAGTCCCATCGAGCGTATCGACGATTTGGAGAACAAGAAGAGCTATATTATCAGCAAAGACGGCAAGCCGGGACCGGTTTGTACACAGTTATATCACCACCTGCGTAATATCCAGTACGGCATCGAACCCGATGTGCACGGATGGACTACGGTGGTGATGGACTGATTTATTCATTAAAAAATCTATTATTATGATTAGAAGTGCAAGTGAAATGCGGGCTGCAGCCCGGGCGTCGCTTTCTGGAAAATGGGGTGGCGCGGTTATGGTTACGTTGGTTTATCTGGCGGTTATGGGAGTGTTACCGGCTAGTATCGACTTAAAAGTTTATGATGGAGTAGGTTCCATTATACAGTTGGTGCTGATACCTCTTGGTTGGAGCATATCTGTGCTGTTCCTCGACAATTTGCGTAGTGGAGACGAGTATAAGGTCGGGCAGTTATTCGAGGGTTTTCGCGATTACACCCGTGTGGCCGGGACGATGATACTCACCGGTATCTATACGTTTCTTTGGACCTTGTTGCTTATCGTGCCGGGCATCATCAAGTCTTTTTCTTATGCCATGACGGCTTTTGTCTTGCGGGATAATCCCGAATTGAAATTTAATGGTGCCATTGAAAAAAGCATGAAGATGATGGAGGGGCATAAGTTCGACCTGTTTTATTTGTACTTGACCTTCATTGGTTGGGGGTTACTTTGCATCTTGACGTTGGGCATCGGCCTCTTGTGGTTGGTTCCTTACATGCAATCAGCTTCGGCGCACTTCTATGAGGATGTGAAAGCCGAGTACGAAGCGGCTCAGGCGCAAGGGGAATAAAGAGTTCTCGAATTCATGATTTTGAGCTGCCGACAAGAGGAAAAGTTTGTCGGCGGCTTTTTTATTTTTCTGATATTGCCTACCTTTGTGATAGATAAACAGATTGATATAAAAATAGAATGGGAAAAGGGAAATTAGCAAAGTTTGCCGACATGGCCAGTTATCCTCATGTGTTTGAATACCCTTATTCGGTCGTGGATGAAGTGCCTTTCGATATGAAAGGGCGTTGGCATGAAGATTTTTTCCGGAACGACCATCCTATCGTGTTGGAACTCGGGTGCGGGCGGGGTGAATATACCGTGGGGTTGGCCCGTTTGTATCCCGACAAAAACTTTATCGGGGTGGACATCAAGGGCGCCCGTATGTGGACGGGAGCCACGGAGGCGTTGCGCGAAGGCTTGCCCAACGTGGCGTTCCTGCGTACGAACATAGAGGTTATCGACCGTTTCTTTGCCGAAGGCGAAGTGGCCGAGATTTGGCTGACGTTCAGCGACCCGCAGATGAAGAAAGTGACCAAACGTCTCACGTCTACTTACTTCATGGCGCGTTACCGCCGTTTCCTGCAAGACCGTGGACGGATTCACTTGAAAACCGATTCCAATTTCCTTTTCACTTATACGGAATATATGGTGGAAAAGAACGGTTTGCCCTTGGAATTTTCCACCCGCGACTTGTATCACAGTACGTTGGCCGAGCATCCGGATACCGAAGAAGCCCGTATCCTGAACATCCGGACGTATTACGAGCAGCAATGGCTCGACCGCGGACTGGATATCAAATACATGCGTTTCCTCTTGCCGCAAGCCGGAGAACTGTCGGAGCCGGAAGTGGAGATAGAATTGGATGAATACCGGAGTTACAACCGCAGCAAGCGCAGCGGATTGTCGACGGCTAAATGAAAGAACGAATTAAAATACCGAACTTATGGAAATATATCCCAAATTGATTATGGACGCACTGGCTACCGTGCGTTATCCCGGTACGGGAAAGAACATCGTAGAGGCCGGGATGGTGGAAGACGATTTGCGTATCAGCGGGCTGCATGTCAGTTTTTCGTTGATTTTCGACAAGCCGACGAATCCTTTCCTCAAGTCGCTCGTGAAAGCTTCCGAGGCTGCCATCCATGCCTACGTGGGCAAGGAGGTGGAGGTGGAGATACACACCAAAACCTTGCAGGCTCCCCGCCCGGAGGTGGGGCAACTGTTGCCCGGCGTGAAGAACATTATCGCCGTGTCGTCCGGCAAAGGCGGTGTGGGGAAATCTACGGTAGCGGCCAACTTGGCTGTGGCTTTGGCCAAGATGGGTTATAAGGTTGGACTGCTTGATACAGACATCTTCGGGCCGAGCATGCCCAAGATGTTCCATGTGGAAGATGCGCATCCTTATGCCGAACCGGTGAATGGGCGTGATTTGATTGTGCCGGTGGAGAGTTACGGCATCAAGATGCTTTCCATCGGATTCTTTGTCAATCCCGACCAGGCCACTTTGTGGCGTGGGGCGATGGCCTGCAATGCGTTGAAGCAGTTGATAGGCGATGCAAACTGGGGCGACTTGGATTACTTCATCCTCGACACGCCTCCGGGTACGAGCGATATCCATCTCACGTTGGTGCAGACCTTACCTATTACCGGTGCTGTCATTGTCAGCACGCCGCAGAAAGTGGCGTTGGCCGATGCGCGCAAAGGCATCAACATGTACCAGAACGAGAAAGTGAATGTCCCCATCCTTGGGTTGGTGGAAAACATGGCATGGTTCACTCCGGCCGAGTTGCCGCAAAACAGATACTACCTGTTCGGGAAAGAAGGGGTGAAACGCCTTGCCGAAGAGATGCACGTGCCTTTGTTGGGACAGATTCCCATCGTGCAGAGCATTTGCGAGAATGGTGACAACGGTACGCCCGAAGTATTGAACGACGGGAGCCAGACGGGACAAGCGTTCATGGCCTTTGCCCGCCGTGTGGTGGAAGAGACCGACCGGAGGAATGCGGAACAGGCACCGACGCATATCGTAGAGGTAAAGAAGTAATTGTATATATTATAATGTATAAGCCGTTTTGCCGTGGGCAGGACGGCTTTTTTAACTTGAAAAGAGCGATGGTACAAAACGAGCGGAAAACTTCCACGGTGCACGTGGTGGGGAATATGGATTGGGACGGGCTTCACCGTCCGCAAATCTATTATGCCATGGTGGCTATTTTTTCGGGGTTGTTCCTTTCGGTCATCGATGGCACGATATGCAACGTGGCCTTGCCCACGATTGCGCGTCAGTTGCAAATCTCTTCCTCCGATTCCATCTGGATAGTCAATGCTTTCCAACTGGTGGTCGTCATGACCCTGTTGCCTTGTTCCGCGTTGGGCGAGCTGTTCGGGTTCAAACGTACCTATCTGTGGGGAATGGTCTTCTTTACCGTCGGTTCGTTGTGTTGTGCCTTGTCCGGTTCGTTTGCCCTGTTGGTTCTTTCACGCATGTTGCAAGGCGTGGGGGCGGCCATGGTGATGAGTGTGAACGGCTCTTTGGTGCGTCTGATTTATCCGAAACGCCATCTGGCCAAAGGTTTCGGGCTGAATGCCACGGTCGTGGCTTTGGCTTCCGTGGCCGGACCTACATTGTCCGGTGCTATTTTGTCCGTGTCTTCCTGGCCATGGCTGTTTGCCGTGAATTTGCCGTTCGGCGTACTGACATTCTTTTTGGCCCGTAGATACTTGCCGGGGAATCCGACTTGCGTCGAGGGGCGACGGTTCGATTTCCCTTCGGCAGTGCTGAACGCTCTTACGTTCGGTCTGTTCATCGGTTGTGTGGAAGCCTTTTCCCACGGGCTCTCCTTTCGTTGGATTGTGGTCGGAGTTGTCCTTTTGGTCGGGATAGGAGCCGTTTTCGTGCGTCGTCAGTTGCGCCAACCCTATCCGATGCTGCCTTTCGATTTGCTTCGCATACCCGTGTTTTCTTTGTCCGTGCTGACCAGTATCCTTTCTTTCACTTCGCAAATGTTAGGCATGGTGGCCTTGCCTTTTATGTTCCATCTCACGTTCGGGATGAGCGCGGCAGAGACGGGGCTGCTGATGACCGCATGGCCTTTGGTGATTGTGGTGGCCGGTCCTTTGGCCGGCACGTTGGCCACGAAAATCCATCCGGGGCTGTTGGGAGGTTTCGGGTTACTGGTGATGAGTGTCGGCTGCTTCTTGTTGGCAGATGTGTCGCCGTCGGCGGGTTATGGCGGGTTGGTGGCACGTTTGATGCTCTGCGGTTTCGGTTTTGGACTGTTCCAATCTCCCAACAACCACCTGTTGCTGAGTTCCGCACCGTCATATCGGACCGGTGGGGCAAGCGGGATGCAAGCCACGGCACGTTTGGTGGGGCAGACCATGGGGGCAGCCTTGGTAGCCTTGCTCTTTTATATCAACGGGGACCGTGCGCCCCATGCTGCCATGTTGTTGGCTGGCGGTTTCACGCTTTGCGGAAGCCTTGTGTCCTGTTCGCGTTTACGGGCACGTCGTTTTTGAACGATTTTGTTTTTTAGGTCCTGAAACATCGGTTTGTTTCCGGATGTTTCGGGTTTTATTATATTTATTCCTATCTTTGCATTTACATTCCACGCCGAGAGGGGTTTTTCATGTGGAGACACGGAAAAAAGTTGTAAGGCAATTTAGCCGTAAAACAGCGGTGGGGGTGTGCATATATTGAGAAGGCGTTTGCTTAGACGCTTTGTTCTTGACGCGTTGGAATCTCGCAAATTCGTAATATCAGTCAGGACATGGCAGCGGCAGATGCCCATGGGGTGTGTACAGGAGCGCATACCTTTATTGCCGTTGGTGCGTGTGCCACGTTTTAGTGGCACACCACATACGATGCCATAAAGGTGGGTGTTGTTCATATCGGCGTGGGACTGTGCGTTGTTGTTCTACTGATATGGGCAATGCGAGAGCCTCAATGCGTGGAACAGCAACGGGCGGGTTTTCCACGCTTTTTCGTATGTGCCCGGAATTATGTCGTTTAAAAAATTAACCGGTGCCTGAGAGGAAGACACGGGCACGAAGCCGCAGGATGACAGTGCGGCGAGGTTGCGCAGATGGAAAACAAACTATGCTTCAGTGTGTATGGTGAACTCTATGTCGTGGATCTCGACAGGATGTTGTATTTTGAGGCCGACGACCATTACACTCATGTCTATTACTCTTCGGGGACACATTTCATGATTCCTTTCGGCCTTGCCAAAGTGGAAGCCGCTCTCTCGGACAAGGGGAAGGCCGGTGACGCGTTCCTGCGCTTGGGGCGTAAATATATCGTCAACACCCGGCGGGTCTTTCATGTCAACGCGGTGAAACAGGTGGCGGTATTAGTGGACGATCATGGTACCAACTATACCTTGCACCTTCCCAAACCGGTGCTTCGCATGCTTATGGAGAACATCAGTGGAAAGTTGGATACCATGGTGACGCAACGTTGAATGCGTGCGCTATCCCGGCATGTGGCATGCATTTGTGCGATCACCCCTATTGGGACGATGCCGGGAACTCATAATTCTTGGATTTCTTCTATCGTAAGTCCTGTGGCCAGTGATATGTCTTCAGGCGGCATGCCCATGGATTTGAGCTTGCGTGCGGTGGATAAGAGGCCCTCGGCTTTTCCTTTCGCCCATCCTTCTTCCAATCCCTCAGCCCTTCCCTCAGCCCTTCCCTCAGCCCTTCCCTCAGCCCTTCCCTCAGCCCTTCCTTCAGCCCTTCCTTCGGCTCTTCCTTCGGCCAAGCCTTCCATTTTGGCGGTACTTAGCACGTCGTTTTGTATCATGATGGCATTGAGATGCTCGTCGTAGGCATGGCGTTCACCGGGCGTCATGCTGTAGTATTTCAGTTTTTCCCGTGCTTCGCTCAATCCAGGTGCTTTCGTTTCAGGTTCTATCTCGCCTGTCTTCAGGTAGTTTACCCATTCCTCCAACGGTGTTTTTGCTACTTTGTTGAACTCGTTCACGCGGATGATGTAGTATTCCGGGAAGATTTCTCTCGGGTATTTGGGTAAGAGGGCATCTTCTTGCTTGGTCGTGATTTGCAGCTCGTCATCGGCATGTACGCCGATGAAACGGTTTTGCCCATGGTAGAGGTAATCGTTACCCTTTCCCAAATCGAAATAGACGATGCTGATGGAGTACACCTTCTTGATGTTTCCATAGCTCTCGCCTAATGAAATGTGTTCGGTGATGGTCTTGGCCACGCCGTAGAGAATGCGTTCCAGATAATAAACCTCCCGCGTGTTCTGCACCTCCACGAGTATGATTTCTCCCTTGCTGTTCTTGGCCTTGATGTCCACGCGGTTGAACTTGTCTGTTTCGGCCAACTGGTTGCCCTCACTTTCCAGTATTTCCACGATTTGCGTCTTGTCCTCGAAGAGTACGGTGAGCAACCCTTCCAACACGGCGAAGTTGGCTTTGTCGCGTAGCATCCGCTTGATGGCCCAGTCGAAACGTATGTATCTGTCTTTTAATTCGCCCATAGGATTTGTCTGTTAGATGTTATGTCTATGCAAAGAAAAGGAATTATCGGATAAAAACAAAGTGATAAGGAGGAAAAAATAGGGAGGACTGAAATTTGGTGGCTCTTGTCCGCATGCTTCCTTCCTAAGAAGGTTCAAAAATCATCTTTCATCTTTCAGGATGAGAGGCAATGTATTGTCATATAGTATGTTACAGTGTGAAGGATAGGATGCCTGTCTTTCAGTTGCTTTTCATGGTTGAATGCCGTCAGAAGGTCTGCGCCAATTGATTTTTCGTTTTCAGCCAATTGATTTTTCAATCTCAGCCGATTGGTTTCCCGATTGCAGTCAAACGGAATGAAGTGTGGCTGAAAGATGCCTGAAAAATCTTTCAGCTTATAACGTCAAAATTATGAGTGGATTACCATGTAACCTGAAGGATGGAGGGTCTTTTCACAAAAATCTTTGGTTGGATATATGCCTTCCCTTAAAAAGGTCGGGGTAGGATGCCCGTGCCGTAGTAGGGTGCGCACTTTTGCCTTTTGGGGTGGTGGGTCTCTTTTTTTGAAGTTGGGGTGCATAGGTGTAATGCGTTTTCACGAAAAGAATGGCATGGTTCACGAATAACACCTTTTAGGTTTGCATGTTATTTTTGAATTGTAGGTAATTTTACCGATGCAAAATTAGGTGGGTGCCTGTACTATATATAGATAGGTGGGGCATCTTGAAGAATAAAGAGATTTTAAAAGATAAGTATAGAATTTAAAACATTAAAAGTATGAAAAAGAAGACACTGGTTTCTGTTCTTGCAATGACATCTGCTTCTATGGCAGCCTATGCCAATGCAAATTTGGATCAGATTAAGACAGAAGTGGATCAATGGGTGGGAGCGGAAAAACCATCGTTGGTGAACGGTGTGTTGACATCTCCAAATGGTACCACGATTTCTCAGTCTTTGGGTTCCCTTTTACCTGGTACATACAAGTTGTCGGCTACTACCTCGATGAATGCTAAGTTCTTGGTGAACGGCAAGGCGTTGACAAACGGCGAGTTCAAAGTGGAAGGTACTGCGGCATCCGAGGTTACTCTTGCCATTGAGGCTGTCGAGACGGGAAAGGAATTCCGGGTTGGCGGTTTCAAGTTGGAACTGGTATTCGATTTTGCTGGAGCACAACGGACATTGCTTAATGCTGCTTCGAAGGCTATTGCAAAAGTGAGCCAAGAGGATGATGCGGATAAATATGCCGAATTTAATAAGCGGTATAGTGACCTGACGGTAAAAATCAATCGGGTGAAAGATGATGCTGCCGGTGATTTCGCTGCTTATACGGTGTATGGTGAGTATAAGTTTTACCTCAATGGCGTGGAAGGAAGTACACTCATGTCAGAGGTCAAGGCACTTGATACGGATATCGAGGCGCATTTGGCCAACTGGAGAGCTTATACGGCTTCGAAGGCTGTCGGTGAAGAACAAAAAACAGCTCTGAAAAGCGCTTGGGATACAAATATTGGCAATTTAAGTGATGCAGACGGAGTAAACAGCAAGCAAAGTGCTCAGGACTATGCCAAGGTGTTGTCCCAGAACGAATATAATGCTGCAAAGGAAACAATCGATGCTTTCCTTGTTGAAGTTGAAGGTTATTATGATAATGGTACTGCTGCTACTGCATGTACGCCAGCATTCAACAGTGAATTTACCAAAAAGGCATCGGAAGCAATAAAAAAATTCACCGATAAGTTGGTGAATGTCGACAAGAACCATACGGCTTATGATGAAGTGTTGGGGGAAATCAACTCTACTAAGGCTCATTATAACGAACAGTTGCAGGCCTTCATGAAAGTAGCGGTAGACCCTCAGGATTTCGCGGGCTTGTATGAGACGATGCGTACTGAGGCTCACAATGCATTTAACGAAGTGAACCTGGGTATTGTGGCCGTGGAGAGGAAAAACGGAACGAATGAGAACCATCAGACCGCAGAAGAGGGATATGAGGCTAACACGCACGCTTTGGACAGTTTGTATGAGAAAACAGACGAGGTGCATAAATTCTATACGGACAGCATCCAAAACAATGACAATATATACAAGGCTTTGATTGCCGAAAGGACAGACGGCAAGAGTCCATGGGCATTGCTTGCGGAATTGAAAAAAGATGCGGTGGTATCCGAAAAGTATAAGTCCGAATTGGAAAAAGCCGAAGCCGATCTTAAAGCAATCGAAACCGAGGTTGTAAATCAATACAAGAAGTATGCGTTGGATGCCTATACCCAAAAAGGCGGTGCATACGAGAAGGCTAAGGAACCGGTGACAAAGAACCTGAATACCATCATTGAAAAAGAATACCAATCTTTGCCGAACTATCAGGCTAAAGTGGAATTGACCGCTGCGTTGGATGTTCAAACGGCTGCGTTCGATAAGGCCAAGACAGAAGTGCATGCCCTGAAGTATGGCGACGTGTCGGTGGGCGACATCTATAAAGATACCGATGAGAAGAAGTTGCAAGAGGAGATAGATGCATTCTCTTCGTATATAAAGAAAAGCTTTGATGAAGGGACTTGTGCCGATAACAAAGATACGAAGAAAACTGAAATAGAATCTCTTAAGGGCAAAATCGAGGGTTATGTGAATGCTGCCAAGGCCGTCGTGAAGGTTTATGACAACGCTGCAAAGACTATCGCCGATATTCAAGCAGAAATCAAAAAGCTTTCGGACAAGGTCGGGAATGGCGACGGACGTTATGTACCGGTCTATACCGGAACGGAAACACCGGACGAAAATATCGATGATTTACCAACTTATGGCGGCAAGTTAGATGAAATGAACAAGACATTGTCCGACCTTCAAACAGCTTTGAAAGCCGCAGCGGCTGCCAAGGATGCCGATGGGGATACGCATGCTAATGGCATGAACAATGTTTTGACGGAGGCAACCAATGCCAAGGGAAATGAAACTACAGGTATCACGGGTGAGGTGAAAACCTTGGTAGGAACTTTCGATAAGCACAAAGAATGGTATGACCAGCAAGTAGTCGTAATTACCATCAACCGTTTGAAGAATCAAATCACTGCGGATATCAAATCTGTAAATGATGATCTGGATGGACTTTCGGTGACTGCGGAGATTTATGGGTCTTTTGCCAAGAACTTGCTTGAAAAGCAGACGGTATTGTACAGCTCTGTGGATAAAATAGAAGAAACGGTAACTGATTTGGACTACACAAGCGAGGATAAGCAGGCTGAAACTTTGGCTGCCTTGTCTGATGCCAGTGCTGAGATGGCGAAACTTCTTGAGGATGTCAGTGCCTTCATTGATGAGGTCGGTGAGGCGAAGGAAATTCACGCCAAGAACAACTCCGTACGGGCAAGTCTGACGAAGGTTGCTGATGGTATTGCGGGAAATATCGGTAAGATTGATGCGAATTGGACTCCTATTGATGACAAGGATGTGTCGAAAAAGCATTTTGATGACCTGAAGGGAAGTTATACCACAGAGCTTGGTAAGCAGGAGATGGCGATGGACAACGCGTATAAGGGCGATACATTGCACAATGACAGTGCCGCTATTCACGAGGCAATGAAGGTTATTGACGGCAAGGTGAAAGCGACATTGACCGAATTGGAAGTGGCCAGGAAGAACTTGGCAGCTTACGAAAGATTGGCCGTAGAAACCAAGAAGACGGATATCCACAACTTGATAGTAGCGGAATTGGGCGAACTGTCAAATTTGGCATTGGGCAATAGTGAAAACCATTATGTAAATGGCCTGTTGGGCGAGAATACCAATCCGAAAGGCACGTATGTGGTAGAGTTCGATAATTGGGTGGCTAACGTGAATGCGGCTTGGAAAAGCCATTACAACGACAATAGTGCCGAAAGCTGCCAGACGCGGGAAGACAACTTCAAAGAGGACTACACTGATATTTGTGAAAAGATAAAGCAGGTATCTAAGGATGCTGAGACAAATATCAAAGTGGATAACACATTGGATACAGAATACGCAACTGTGAAAAATTCCGTGGACAGTTTGTATACCATATTGACTGTAGGTGACCCGACTACGGCGGCCAAAGCCTTTATCGAACAATTAGAGGCAGAGAAGAGCAAACTTGAAAATCAAGTTGCGGAGGATATTGCCACAGCTTTTGAGAAGGGTAAATCCGATGAACAATATGGAACCATACATGGTGTATTGCAAACCATCAAAATGCAGGTGGTTACGATCGGAGCAAGTCGTGAGCAGGGCTACGTGGATGCTGTGAAAACTGATAACCAGACCCGTTACAATAGCTTTAACAGTGCCGTCGAGGATATGCGTAATTGCTATATCGAAGCTGTGAATGTGATAGGAAAGGTTAGCAAGGTACAGACTCCGGCACTGCTTAATGTCGTTAAGAGTGCGGTAGAAACAGCGAATACAAGTATCCAAAACTACCTTCAAGAAATCAACAACATCGAGAACGAAGCTTTTGCTGCCTTTAGCGAGGCTCAAAATACAGACAAGATGTTGTTCGACCCCGATAAACAATATGAGGCCGACGTACGGGCATACGAAGGCAAGATTGACCAGATATTGAATACAATGGATGCAACTGTACAAGGTGCTACGCAGACGTTCTTTGCCGGTGAATATCTAACTGCGCAGAAACTGTATGTTGCTGCCCATCAAGAATTGGTCGATGCCGATTATGTTACGGCTGATGAGGCGTTTGCCAACGTTCAGGCTGTTCTCGAAAAAGCAGAAGCTATCAAAGATTTCGTTCCGGGTCAGTTCAATATCACGAAAGTGGACGGCATCGTCTCTGATTTCGCTAATTTTGAGGCTTGGATTGCGGATGGAAAAGAACCTGCTGCAGTGTACGAATGGGAGACATTGCATACCGATACCCTTGGACAATACAACAGCCATTTGGCAGAATTGGAAGAATGGTATGAGAATGGTGCTTATCTTGAAGGAGTCGATGGAAAGAAATTCGTTGATGATATCAAGGCAACCCGGCCTACGTTGACAGAAGCTGAAAAGATGTATGCTGATAACACGGGTCATATTTATGGTGATGTCATGGCTGAGTTGCATGTGAAATTAGGACAGTTCGGTACTCCGATGTATAATGCTTATGTCAGCGGAAAGACGGCACATAACAAATATGTGACCAACAATGACGTATATAACGGTCTTATTGTGAAGGTTGAAGCCTTGCAGGCACCGTTGGATGAGGCTGCGAAGTATGTCGATGCCTATATCCTGACAGACGCTTGCGGTGTGGAGGCTTTGCAAGCTCGTATCGACAGGCTGATGAGCGATTTGGAGACCAAACGCTACAAAGGTGGATTGGATAACGCTTACAAGACAACTGCCGAGAATGAATGCAAGAGTATCACGACTTCTATCGAAAGCGTTTATCAATCGGCCAATATGAAAGAATCGGTTCAAATATTGGCAGAGTTCAATGTCTTGCAGGCCGCTTGTGCCGACGCACAGAATAAGGTGAAAGGCGATGCTGACGCTGAGGCAGAAGTAAACGCTTTGTCTACAGCTATCAAGGAAAAAATGGCTGCCTTTACGAAGGATACCGCTAAAGGCGGTGCAATCGACAACGCAGAAACTAAAGCCAAACAGCCGTTATTCTTGGCTTATGAGACTTGGATTGCAGGCATGCGTACGAAACTGGCAACTTACACGGATGCTGCTGCCACAGAGAATGCTTACACAGTTCTTATGAACCGTGCAGGAGAAGTGGAAGGAGATGTGAAGGCTGGACGAGAGACGCTTGCTGCATGTCATGCCAATGTACAGGGTAAATTCGAGGGCGATATGGCCGGACTTGAAAGTGATGTGGTAGCCGTGAAAGACGGTATAGAGCAGAACAAGGCGAACATGTTGTTCTATCAAGACAAGTTGAATCACAAGATGGATGTTATTTTGTCTGATCTGAAGACGTTGTTGTCCGACATCGCAAAGAATCAGGAACGTTATACGCTCAATGATGAGGCTTACGAGGCTCGCAAGGCTGATATGGCTCATTTGAATGACTCGCTCACCACTGTAGTAGACAAGCTGACCGGCTTTGAGTATTACAAGGTAGACGAGAAGGCTAATGCAGAAAGTATAGCTGACATTACGGCCCATATCAGTAAATACGGTAAGGCTATGGATGAATACTATGCTGACATCGAGTTGGCTGAAGTGGATGCCGAAAATACGCTTAAATCCATTATGGACAAAGTGTTGTGGCGTATCGATTCTTTGGACTGCAAGGCTTCCGGCATAGAATATACGGGTGTGATTGATAAGGCGCAAAGTGACAGGAGTGAACTTGTTAAGTCTGTGAACAATCATACATTCATTGTCGAAGTTGAAGATGCCTTGAGAGATACTTTGAATCTTGTCAATAAGGATTTGAATATAATTGAAGAGTATAACGAACAGGCTAAAGACTGTTACGTCGATATAGACATCAATGGTAATAATATTGTTTCGACATCGATTCACTACGTAAAGGAAGCCCTTCCGCAAATTCAGGCCGCACTTGCAAAGCAGGAAGAACGGATGGCAAACGTACGTGAGACGATAGAAACCGAATCGTTCATACGGGGTGACGTATTGCGTGATGGTGTTGTCGATGTTCTCGACTACACGGAACTGATGATGTATGTGCTCGACCCGTCTAAAGCAGAGTCTATCGCCGGTACAATCAAGTGGTATGCCGCAGACGTGAATGACGACGGTAGCATCAACGTGGCCGACTTGACGAAACTTACGAACAAGATTATGGGTTACAACACGATGGAGGTCAGTCAAGTGGCACCTCGTGTACGTTTGGCAGAGCCTGCGATGACGCAGACCGAAGAAAGTGTAGAGATGAACATGGAAGAAGTCGGAGGCACGAAGCGTGTAGCCATCCTTCTGAAAAACGTGAACCCCTATGTAGCTTGTCAGATGGACGTGACGCTTCCCACAGGCGTAACTTTGTTGGGAGAATCTTTGGGCGGAAGTGCAGACGACCACCAGTTGTATTCCAATACATTGGCCGATGGGACAACGCACCGCATCGTGGTAAGTTCGCTCCAGAACAAAGAGCTTAACGTAAATGGCGAAGCCCTGATTTATTTGGAAGTATCGGGTCGTGCTGCTTCTAAGATGACCGTAGGCAACGTGCTTGCAGCAGATGTCGATGGCGTACTTTACAGCATCGGTGGCAGTGGCGAAGGCGGAGTAACCGGTATCAACGGTGTGCAGGCCAACCCAAGCATGAAAGAGAAGATATACTCTGTGGGCGGTCAGATCATGGACAAGTTCACAAGAGGTATCAACATTATCCGTAATGCTGACGGTTCAGTGAAGAAAGTTTTGAAGAAGTAAGTGAATAAAGTCTCTGTGTGTAGGAAGCGTGGCTGCCACGTAAGGTGGCCGCGCTTTCCTTCTAAAGGAGCTTAATGTAGAACAATAAAAACAGAACGTATGACAAAGAATACAAATACTTCGATGCGACGGTTTGCGGCGAAGTGCCTATGGATATGGGGCATGGCGATGGCTTTTGTGGCAAGTGCTGAAGCTGAGAACAAGGCCACCATTGATAATTTCAATATCAAGGTGGGAGAAGAGAAGACGATTTCTGTCTATTTGGAGAATAGCGATCCTATGGTGGGTTTGCAGATGGACTTCAAGCTTCCCAAAGGCTTGGATTTCGTTACGAATAGCGTACAACGCGATGAGGTGCGTTTGAGCCGTTCTTCTCACAGCATTTATATGAATGAGGTGCAAAGTTCCATGGACGATATGGCCAAAGGTATCAAGACGGTGCGCCTTCTCATTCAGCCCAATGGGATTTATAATATTGCAGGCGACCGCGGTGCCGTGGCTTATTTCAAAGTAAAGGCAAATGAGAATATGGTGGAAACCAGTGAAATCGTGTTGGATAACATTGTAGGCAGCAGTTCGGAGTTTGACGAAGAGACCGGTAACATCAAGGGGTACCACCTTGAGTCCTATACCGCACATGTGAGTCCGAACGTGGGCTTTTTCTATCTTACCGAAGACTCTATTTGCGTAAAGAACGACGGTAGTGTTAAAAAAGTAAGCTTGGGCTTGCGTAACTATACGAGTGTCCGTGGTATGGAGGCAGTGTTGTCGTTGCCCGAAGGACTGTCATTGGATACGGAGGCCAACGGTGCACCTAAGTTTGAATATGGTGAACGTTTACCACAGAATTTGTCTATCTCTTCCAGTATTTTGGAAGACGGTCGTACCAAATTGGTGCTGAGTGGTCTGACGAGTGATACCCTCAAAGGAGATACGGGTGTGGTGTTTTCTTTCTTTGTGAAAGCTTCCGAGACTTTCCAAGAGGTTGCAGAACTTTCGTTGGATGAAATTATTTTGTCGGATAATGCAGGGCATGGCATTAATATGGAGGGTAAGTTAGTCATGGAGGTGATTAATTCTTTCATCGCCTACTATACTCCTGCCAATGACTCCATACAGGGCCTGCGTACGCGTTATGAGGCAGCCGTGGAGAAAATCAATACTGAGGCTGCCGATGTGAAAGACAGTGCGGTCGTCGTGAATGCCGTCCAGGAAGTGGCTACCCGTATTGAGGATTTGCGGAAGTCTGTGGACGAGGCTTACGCCAATGAAACGCTCCCGGTTATTTATGACGAGGTGTTGGCTCCTGTGGTTAGCATTGATACGGCTATCGTGAAGATGGTGGACGACGCTTTGACTTTACAGGCAGCCAAGGTTGCCAATGACGAGGCTTTTGTCCGTCTGACAGAAGAAATCGGGGCTTTGCAGGCTAAATTAGACGCCGCTAAGACAACGATAGAAACGGATTATGCAGAGGTGGCAGGGCAGTTCACTGCCGACATTGCTGCTTTGCAGGAGGACATTGATTCCATCAGCAACGAAGTGAAGGGCTTGTACGAGGAAGTGAAGCTGACGGCCGAAAGCCAGATCGATGCAACGGCCATCGAAGCCGGAATCGAGAAGGTTTTGGCTGATGCTGAAGAAGCCCATAAAGGCAGCAGCATTTATGGCGTGAAGAATGCCAATGGCGCAGAACTTACCGGCATCTATACGGTAGATGGTCGTCGTGTGGCAGAACCTGTCAAAGGGCAGGTCAACATCTTCAAGTACTCTGACGGAACAGTGAAGAAGTTTTATATGAAATAATAGGTTGGTAGTTGCGTGCGCTGTGAAGCGCGTGCACTAAAAAAAGAGAACGCATAGGGGATGATTTCCTCTATGCGTTCTTTTTGCCTTATAGGGGCTGCGGTTTTACTGTTTTCCTTTGAAATCTTTTATGATACCTTGGCAAATCCAGTCGGCTAAGGCTTGGCGGTTGGACGGGATGACGAGGCGTTTCCGGTCGCGTTCGTTTTGCAGGTTGCCCAGTTCCAGGAAAGCTGCCGCCGGATTGGATTTTTTTAATACGTAGAGCGAACGTTCGCTTACCGTACCCCGGAATCCCCGGTTCGGTTGGTGTTTGTCGTATTTCCGTTCAAAGGTTTTGTGAATGTTTTCCGCCAGACGTTTTCCTAACTTGCTGCCAGGAGAGTGGTAGAAGAATACATCCACCTGGTCTTTCCGCCCACGGCTGTCCACGTGGATGAAGATGGCACGTTTGTATTTCTCTTTGTCCTTATACGTCAGTCGGTTGATGGCATCACACCGCTGCTGTAGTCGGGCTATCTGGTCGAGCGGAATCGTTTGTCCGAGGCAGGTCTCACGGTCGCTGTTGGACAAATACCGGTCATCGCGGATGCCGTCTTTCTCATCCTGGATGATGATATGTACCTTGGCGCCTTTTTCCATCAATGCACGTCCCAACCGCAGGATGATGTCGTAGGCATACTCGTCTTCGTGCAATTCCCGGTTACCTGCTTTCCCGATGGCTCCGGGATCGGGACCTCCGTGCCCGCTGACCAGATACAAGCAAGCACCGTCTAACTCATGGGAACGGACGGATACGTTTTGGTATGACGGGCCGAAAAGCGGTTCTACGACGCTGGTCTTACGGCTGCCTGCCCGCGCTTTTTTCCCGGACTTCTTACCGGTGGGAAGCCGATAACTACGTCCCAGTATCAAGCCTCCGTCACGGGTCAGTTTCCCTTTGTTGATTTCCAGAAACTCCTTTTGGGCTGCACGGGAAGTGTAGCCAAAACGTTGAAGAAATGTCGATACGCCTTCTCCGTTTTTAGGTTTGGCGCGTTCTTGGGCGTATAAAGTCGATGTCAGGCAGCAACTCGTCCAAAATGCAAAGAGGAAAAGTTTACGGATGTTCATGTTCACAAAGATAATGCAAATCGAATGCAAAATCTTAAGCTTGCTTGAATATTTTGCCGTGATACAACCTATTTTATGAAAAGATATGTTTTTGTGGATATGCGTACTGAAAAAAGCTGCCGGTAACCGGAGGGGTACGAAAAAGGCACATTCCCCCCTTTTCGGGATGGAATGTGCCGGATCCGGATTTGCAGTTTTTTCTGTTTAGTCATCCATATCCATGTCAATGACATTGAATTGCTTGTCGAATTTGATTTCCCAGAAGTTGGACAGTTTCACTTCGTAGGTGTAATGGTCGCGCTCCAGTTTGAGGATGGTTGCATTGGGATGGCTTTCTTTTACGAACTTTGTGATTTGGGCGGGAACGGCTTTCGTCGGTACGCTACTGCGTTTGCAGTCCAATTCTGTCCATTCGCCGTTCTTGTCGAACTCAACCCCGTTGCCGTTGACAAACACGACATCGTAGCTCGTGTCCAAGAATCCTTTCTCCATTTTGGTGAATGCCACCTTTTCCGTGGGGAAGTTCTGTTTGATGAAAGTCTGTGCTTTAGCCGGCAGTTTGTCGAAAGTGATGGGTTTGTCGTTGTCGGCCTGCGCTACTTGTAAAGTGAATACACTCAGCAGTAAGAATAATAACTTTTTCATAATGTTCATTTTTTGAAAGTTAGACATTTGTTTTTTTTGATGATACAAAGTAAAGGATTGATTCTGGAAAGAAATGGGAAAACAAACGTTTAGAATGTTAAACTGTGTAAAACGAAATATCCCCGTCCTTTGGAGCAGGGGACGGGGATGTATGCCTATAAAATAGGTATATGCTGCCTAACGCATGTCTAAATACTCGATTTTATCCATGTCTCCGTAGTCGAGATTTTCACCGGCCATACCCCAGATGAACATGTAGTTGCTCGTGCCGGCAGCAGCATGGATGGACCATTCCGGCGACATGATGGCCTGTTCGTTGTGGAGCCATACGAGACGCTCTTCCTGCGGTTCGCCCATCAAATGGCAGATGGCGTTGCCTTCGGGTACGTTGAAGTAGAAATAAGCTTCGATGCGGCGTCCGTGGGTATGTGCGGGCATCGTGTTCCATACGCTGCCCGGCTTCAGTTCCGTCAGCCCCATCTGCAACTGGCAGGTACCGCCGTTCTTGGCCTTTTCCAAAACGGGCTTGATCATCAACTGGTTGATGACACGGTCGTTGCTTTCTTCCATTTTTCCGGCTTTCAGTTGGTTAGCCTGAGTGGCTTTTTTGTTGTCCGGGTTGCAGCTCAGCAACTGGGTGGCGTAACTTTTGTGCGCCGTGGCCGAATTGAGGTAGAACTTGGCCGGTTTGCCCGGGTCGGTGCTTTTGAAAGTCACCTCCTTGTTTCCACTACCTACGTAGAGCGCATCCTTGAAGTTCAGTTTGTATTCCTTGCCGTCCACGGTCACCGTACCTTCACCGCCTACATTGATGACCCCAAGTTCACGGGCGAAGAGGAAATAAGGTGCTTTCAGTGGGTCGATGGTTTCCAGTTTCAGGGTTTTGTTTACCGGCATGGCACCACCGAAGATGAAGCGGTCGTACATGGAGTACGTCACGTTGATTTCGTCCGCCACCATCACCTTCTCCATGACAAAAGCGTCACGCAGGCGTTGGGTGTCGTAAGTCTTCACGTCCTGCGGGTTACAGGCCGTCTGGATTTTGTAATTTACTTGGGCGTTCGTCGCCAGTGCGCCGAGGCCGAGGCAAAGAGCCAATGCAAATCTTTTCATTTTCTTTCTGTTTTTGATTATGTGATGTTAGATTCAAATGCGTGGTATGCGCCCGCGTCTTAGTACTTCTTGCGGACGATGGCGCGGCGGTTGAGGGCAGCCAACCCGAGCGTGCAGGCCACGAGGACGGCCGGACCCACATATTTCACCGTGTGTGTCAGGTGGAAGATGACCCATGCCAACGGACTGGAGGCAAAGTCGAGTGCGCCGCCCTCGAAACCTTCGGGAATGGCTACGGCCGTGTCTTTCGTGATGTTGAACACATCGTGTGCCGCACTGGTGAAGTAGGGCGCGAGGTTCGTCACGAAATACAACCCGATGACCATCAGGATAAGTCCGATGATGAACGTCTTCACCACATTGCCGTTCGTGATGGGCAGGATGATGGGGAACACGTAGAACATGCCGGCCAACGAAGCTAAAGGAAGGAACTGGTTGCCCGGCAGGACGACGGCGAGGAACAGCGTGACGGGGATGAGCAGCAACGATACGACGAGTGTCGTCGGGTGGCCGATGACCAAGGCCGGGCTCATACCGATGTGCAGACCGGCATTCTCACCGAATTTGCGGGCAATCATCTGGCGCGTGGCATCGGAGATGGGGCGCAGGCCTTCGATGAACAGTCCCGTGATGCGGGGAATCAGCTCCATGACAGCTCCCATCTTGATACCCAGTCCGAGGATACCCGGAATGCCGTCCACCAGTTCCTGCCCGTTCTTGCAGGCCAGTGCGCCGATGCCGCATCCCACCAATACGCCGAGGAAGAGCGGTTCGCCCAGGATGCCGAATTTCTTCTTCATGCCCTCCGCGTCGATATACAGTTTGTTGAACCCCGGAATCAGGTCGAGCGCCTTGTTGATGAGGATGGCGAAAGGCATGAACCCTTGGCAGAAAGGCTGCGGGATGGAGATGCCGTCCATCTTATCATAGAATTTCTGGAATTTCGGAGCCGTATAGTCGGCAGCTATCAGCGTCAGGATATAACAGATGACGGCGGCGAAGAAACCCCATGCGATATTGTCCATCGTGTAGTAGACCATCGCGCCGATGAAGGCGAAATGCCAATAGTTCCACAGGTCGATGTTGACGGTCTTTGTCGTTTTGGTGAGGAGCATCAGGATGTTCACTCCGAGGCACACGGGAATGATGAATGCGCCTACCGACGTGTTATAAGCCACGGCGGCTGCAGCAGGCCATCCCATGTCGAACACTTCGAGGTTGAGGTCGTAAATCTCCACCACTTTCGAGAGCGAAGGACTGAGGCTGCTGGTGAGCAACGCCGTAATGACCGACAATCCCACGAAGCCGACACCCACGTAAAGGCCGCTTTGTAAGGCTTTTCCGAACTTGATTTTGATACAGACGCCCAGTATGGTAAAGATAATGGGCATCATGACTGCGGCCCCGAGGCCGATGATGTAACCGAATACAGCTTCCATATTCCTAATTTTCTTGGTATTAATTCGTAAATGATTAGGTGCGGCAAAATTAAATAAAACTATTGGTAACGCAAACAGAATTGAGAAAAAAAAGATGGGAAAGGGAAAATAAGGCGGACGAGGCAGGACGTGAAGTGCTGACAATATGTCAGCCTTTTACGCATAATCGACGGGTCGTAAAAGGCTCAAATAGAGAGGAAATGTTAAATTCAAATCGGGGTAAGTCCCGTTTTATGTATTTATGACGCATTTCTTTTGAATTCGGGGTTCCAATCTCCTGAGATTGGAATTTCGTTTGGCTGAAAGCGGAAAAAGTTTTGGCGTAGAAAAAATGGAGTTGTCCGCTTGGCGGCCGGAAACGGTCTTCCGTGCGGCGGAAAAGGGGGCGGTAAACGGTGTAAAAGGGAGGGCAGAAGGGCTTTTTTTGATTTATCTGACGGATTTCCGTGCGCCAAATCCTCATGCTTTTTGTCACGGGAAAAGGCTGACGGGTGTCGTTTGCATGCGGGATATGCCGCATGGCGGGGGGAAGAGGGTGCCTTTTTGTAAGTGAAAACCTTGCTTCTGGTTGCGGAATGTAAAAACGTCGGCTTGAAATGCCGACGTTTTTTGTCACCTCGCCCGAATAAAGAGGCGGATAGACGATTCTCGTGAGGTTGGTCTGACATTTTGTCAGACGAAACATTCCGGTTCGCGGCGTGCACTGAAGTTCTGGTGCAACATGGCAGTATAAGGGGTGTCGAAAGTGCGTCCGCCTACGGGGCAGAACTTGACGCAAGCACAGCATTTGGTGCACAAGTCCGCACGGGTGGCAGAGCGTCCGTCGGCTATGGTGATGGCACCGGTGGGGCACCAGTCCACGCATTCTCCGCAACCATAGCAGTTGTCATTCACTACCGGGGCCTGCGGTGTGGAGGGGCCAAGGGTCTTGTAGGGTACGTTGCCCTTCATCGCGGGCGTGGTCACAAGGTTTTCCAACGGGCTGTCGTAGGTCAGGACGAAGTCGCGTGCATCCGTGGCCGGAGGGTTTTGCAAGTCCAGTTGGCGCAACAGGCTGCCGTATGCCTGCGCCCCGAAAGCGGCGGCCTTCTGCAAGTCGGCGGCATCGGGACGGCCTTCGGCAATGGGCATGCCTGGGCGGCTGTAGGAGTGTTCGCCCACGAATGCCGCGCCGCAGAGGGGCGTGAACCCTTGGGCGTGCAGGAGGTCGCGGAGCTGTACCAAGGCATCCTCGTAGTCGCGGTTGCCATAGACCACCACCGGGATGGCGATGCTGTTTTCCGCCCGCAGGCGGGCGATGCGCCGGACGGCTACCGGGGCCACAAGTCCCCCGTAGACGGGGGCGGCCACGATGCAGATGGCATTGCGTACCGCAATGGGCATGCCGGCGGGGTCGGTGGTCAGGTCGATTTCCTCACGGCGTGCGATGCGCGTGCCGTCGGCGATGGCGCGTGCGATTTTCATCGAAGTGTGCGTGGGCGAGAAGTAGGCCACACAAAGCTTGTCTAACTGCATGGTTTCCTCCTTCCTTTACATTTCCGAGATTTTGTAACCCTCTCCGGCCAACGCGGCCTGTAATTCTTCCAAGGGAATCACGTCTCCTGAGTATTCGATGACGGCCACGGGAGGGTCTAAGGTGACAATGGCGTTCACGCCCTTGATGTTGTTCAATGCCTTTTCCACATGTGCGCGGCAATGGTCGCACATCATGCCTTCCACTTTATATTCTTTCTTCATTTTTGCATAGAATTTTGAAATTTCGGTTTCTTCATGTTGCAGCCTGACCCGTTTCAGCCGCAGGCTGTTCGTCACGACGCATACGCTGCTCATGGCCATGGCCGCCCCAGCTATCATCGGGTTGAGCAGGAAGCCGCAAAGGGGGTAGAGAACCCCGGCGGCTATGGGTATTCCTATTATATTATAGATGAAAGCCCAGAACAGGTTCTGCCGGATGGTGCGCACGGTGCGTGCGGACAGCCGTATGGCATCCGGAATCTTGGACGGGTCGGACGAGATAATCGTCATTTGCGCCACGTCCATGGCGATGTCGCTGCCCCGTCCCATGGCGATGCTCAGGTCGGCTTGGGCCAAGGCGGCACTGTCGTTGATGCCGTCGCCCACCATGGCCACCTTCCGTCCGGCACGCTGTAGCTTTTCGATGAAGGCTACCTTGTCTTTCGGGGTTGCTTCTGCCTGGTAATAGAAGGTGCCGATAGCGGTGGCCACGTTGCCTACCGCGTAGGAACTGTCGCCCGACAATATACATGCTTTTATGCCCATTTCGTCCAGTTCCGCCACGATGCCGATTGCCGTTTCTTTGATACGGTCGCCTATGGGCATGACGGCAAGCACCTCCTTTTCATTGGCAAAATAGACGATGGTGGCTCCCGTTTTGTTCATCCAATCGGCCATCTCGTTCAGTCTTTGGCTGACGCTGATGTGGTGTTCGTCAATCAGGCGGCGGTTGCCTACGAAGTACGTCTTGCCGCCATGGCATCCTTTCACGCCCCAACCCGTGATGCTCTTGAAACCGGTGATGGGGACTTCCCGTCCCTGGATGTGCTTCACGATGGCTTCTGCCAAAGGATGTTCCGAACGTTTTTCGATGCTGTAAAGGATATCGGACAAATTTGCCGCACCGTCTTCTTCCCAGAAGATACCCGAGACGATAGGGTGCCCTTCGGTGAGCGTGCCCGTCTTGTCCAATACGACGGTGTCTATTTTCCGTGCGGTTTCCAAGCTTTCAGCGTCTTTGATGAGGATGCCGTGTTCGGCTGCCTTGCCGATGCCCACCATGATGGCTGTCGGCGTGGCCAGTCCAAGCGCACAGGGACAGGCGATGATGAGTACGGTGACCAAAGCCAGCAGGCCGTGCGTGAAACCGTCCGACGGGGCGAGTACCCACCACAAGGCGAATGAAAGGAGGGCGATGCCGATGATGGCCGGTACGAATATGGCCGCGATGCGGTCTACTAACCGTTGCACGGGGGCTTTGCTGCCTTGCGCGTCCTGTACCATGCGGATGATGTGGGCCAGTACGGTGTCGGCTCCTACTTTTTCGGCACGGAAACGGAACGCCCCCCTTTGGTTGATGGTGCCTGCGAAAACGTGTGCCCCTTCGCGTTTGGCTACGGGCGCAGGCTCGCCGCTCAGCATGCTTTCGTCGACGTACGAACTGCCCGAGACGATGGTGCCGTCCACGGCAATCCGTTCGCCGGGACGGACGGAGACGGTTTGCCCCCGTTGCAGGTTGTCGATGCTGATTTCATGTGTTTCTCCACGGTCGTCCACGATGGTGACCGTACGGGGTTGCAGCCCCATGAGCTTGCGGATGGCCGTCGATGTGTTGCCCTTGGCCCTTTCTTCCAAGAGTCGTCCTAGCAGGATAAAGGCGATGATGACGCTCGCCGCTTCGAAATAGACGTGTGGTTCTACGCCCCGTGCCGTCCAGAATTCCGGGAAGAGCATGTTGAATAGGCTGAAGACGTAGGCAATGAGCGTGCTGTTCGACACCAAGGTGTCCATATTGGCCGTGCCGTGCCGCAGTTGCCGCCAGGCGTTGCGGTGGAAATCCCGTCCCAACCAGAGGACGACGGGGGTGGATAATGCCCATGAGATGAGGTCGGCGTATGGCGTATGCATGAAAAACATGCCGATGACGGCCACGGGCAGGGCGAGGATGATGGCCCAGACGGTGCGTTGCCGCAAGCGTCGGTACTTCTCGTCGTGCGCCTGTTCCGCCCGGTCTTCCAACAGTTTGCGGTCATCGCCCACCAACAGATCGTAACCCGCAGCCTGCAAAGCCGCTTTCAGTTGTTCGGGGCTGCATTGTGCCGTGTCGTATTCCACGGTAGCCGTGGACGCCGCGTAGTTGACGGAGGCCGTGCGCACCCCCGGTTGTCCGTTGAGGGTCTTGTCCACCCGTGCGGCGCAGGCGGCGCAACTCATCCCCAATACGGGGAACGTCCTTTTTTCTATGTGTCCTTGGTTCATCTTGCTTGTCTTTTTCCGCAAAGATAATGCAAATAAGCATAGGGGCGAGGATATTTGTCGTATCTTTGCGCTTCTAAGACATAAAAATATGAAGAACGGATTGTTGGAAGCCGGATGCGACCCGATGGGGCAGGCCATCCGTGACTATTATGAGACAGGCAGGGCCGGTCGCCTGCGGGTGTTCTCCCCGCAGTTTGACGAGGACGAGATGCCGGTCGGCACGTTGTTCCGTGAAGAGGAGGATATGCCGCCATTGGAACGGAAAGCTTTGGACTTGTGTCGCGGGCGGGTATTGGATGTCGGTGCCGGGGCTGGCTGCCACAGCCTGGCCTTGCAAAGGCGAGGGTTAGACGTGACGGCGGTGGACATCTCGCCGTTGTCGGTGGACGTGATGCGTCGGCGTGGGGTGAGGCAGGCTTGGGAGGCGGATGTCTTCGACGAGGCTTTCGCCGGATGTTACGATACGGTGCTGATGCTGATGAACGGTTCCGGCATCATCGGGCGGTTGGAACGCATGCCCTTGTTTTTCCAGCGCATGAAGCAACTGTTGGCACCCGGCGGTTGCGTGTTGGTGGATTCCAGTGACTTGCGCTATATTTATGAAGACGAAGACGGCGCGTTGGACATCGACCTGAATGCCGGTTACTACGGTGAGTTGGATTTCCGGATGCAGTACAAGCGAGTGAAAGGCGCACCTTTCCCGTGGCTTTATGTGGACTTCGACACTTTGGCCTATTATGCGCAGGAAAACGGTTTCCGTGCGGAACGGTTGCAGGACGGGGAACATTATGATTATCTGGCGCGGTTGTCCGTAGTGTTATAAATACAAGAGACGGCCTCCTCGCGGAGACCGTCTCTGACCAACCTTCCTTACTTCGTCCGTAGATGGAGAGAAAACGGACGGGCAAGGCTTTTTATGAGATTACTTTCTCTTTTTGTCATTATTTTGCACCTTGTGCAATGGTGAACGTCATGTCTACATGGTCGTCCGGCATGTTCGTGATTGCGCCCCACGGAGAATCGGCACTGATACGGATGGTTACCGTATAAGCCGTGGCGAAAGACGCTTGTTTGGCATCGTCCGTGAACGAAACTTCACCGGTAGAGCTGTCTACGTTGACATATTGGTCGGCAATGGCCGCTCCGGTCTTCGGGTCGATGACATGGAATGACGGGGCAGTCATGCCATATACAGCTGTCGAGAACGGAGCCTTGCTGAAGTCGGACAACCAGTTGCCTTTATCGTCTTGGCCGGTCTTCACCTTGGCACCGTTTTCCCATATAGTGCGTCCGGCGACATCAACCCATTTGGCGCCTTCGGCCACGTCATAAGTCTTAGACAAGTCGGTGACGCTCATGGCCATCTGAGTCGGGTTCGTCCATGTTCCGCTCAATGCCTGTACGCTGATCTTACAGTTGGTTGCGCCAATCTTTGTACCGTTGTAGTCCAAATAGATTTCAAATTCAACGACTTTGCCGTTATATTGGGTCTTGTCGTAAGTAAGTGCCCTGGTGGCAGAGTTGTAGCTGACACCGTCAGTATTTGTGAGTCCCTTGGCTTTGATGACGAGGGTGAAGCCGAGGTCGGCGGCCTGTTGGCTCAATGCGGCATAGTCGGCGAACAAGTCTTCGGCATTGAACGTGTTGCCCACGCTTTCCACCTTGTCGGTTGTGCCGTCAGCCCATTCAATCTGCGGTCTGTATTCGATGGTCTGACCGTCTTCTGTCCAGCGGGTCGGGTTCTTCTCGATTACAGTGACAGGATACTGCATCTTGCTGACGTTTACATGGATGATGTAAGAGTCGGTCTGCGTGGTACTGCTGTTTTGTTCCTTCAATGTGATATCGAGTTTCTTGGCTTCACCGGTATTCATTCGGGCAGGAACGACGATGTACAGCGTGTTGTCGTTTGCTACCTTGTCGGTTGCTGCAGGCATTTTTTCCAAGATGTCTTTACCGGTCATCAGGCACAACTTGGCCAAGTCTGCCGGTTCGTTTTCATCGATAAGCTCCATGAAGTCACCGCGTGACAGTTCGGTCGCTTTGATGATTTCGTCCATTTCGTCGCTGCTCAGGGCAATGAACTGGATGTCCTTGTTCCATGTCAGTTCCTTGGTCTCTTTTACGCTATGTTCTACAACGCGGCGTGCGACGGTTACTTCTTTGTATGCCGGTGCCTTGAGTTGGAACGAACCGAAGTCTGCCACGGGAGTGACAGTGACTTTACGTCCGATCATGGCATTCGATGCATTCGGCAATGTAAGTTGGCCGTTTTCGATCTTGAACCAGTTGTCGTCGCTCTTGTCATCGTTCGTCAACGTGGACAGTTCGTAGGAAATCGTAGTCGGAACGCCGTATTCTCCTACCATGTCTTCCACGATTACGGAACCATCTTCAGCCTTACCTACGACTTTGCGGTTCTTGCTGTAGTCCAACATGCTGTTGCTGCCATCCGGATTCATGTAAGGCAAGCTCGTTGCGGAACTGTTGTCGTTCGTGATTTCAATGGTTTTCACCTTGTCCGTCACTCTCGTTGCCTTGAAATAGGTCGTGGTCAGGTCCGTGTTGTCCTTTGCGCTTCCCGTGCTTTCTTCTCCTTCGGCAGGTTGTGGGTCTACGGCCTTAATGACGGCGCAAACGGCCCAAATCTCATTCTCGCCAATTTCTGTCTCTACGGAGTATTCGATGATGCCGGATTCTGCGTCGACTAAAACGGGGGCTCCTGCCGTCTTCACTTTAGAGAAGCTTTTCTTGCTGATTAGCGAGCCGTCGAAAGTCAAGGTATATTTGGCGTTTTCTCCTATGAAGTCGTTGGCTTTAGAGGCCGGAGACACGCGGAATTGGATTTTGTTGGATGCTATGCCTTGTGCCACCGTCTCGTATTTGTCCGCTGTCGTGAGCTTTTCGTTGTACACTTTCAGCACGGAAGACTTCAACAAATAACCTCCTTCTTCGGTAGAAGTAAGGTTCGGGATGTACACCACGCTTTGAATCATGTCGAACTTGGCCATTTCGGCTTTCAGTGCGTTGAATTGTTCAACCAAGCCCGGGTCGCTCGGGTCTACGCCCGGAGTTTCGCTGCCGCTGCCCGTCAATGCTTCTTGCAGCTCTTTGATGTCTTGGCAAATGTCGGCAAAGCTGCTGTATCCCGTGCCGGTCAGTAATTCGGTCACGATAGTGTTCTTCCATTCTTCAAGGGCGGCCAGACGGTAGAGGATGCTTCCGGCTTCCGTTTCCTTGCCGATTTGTTGTTGCAGGGTGGTAAGCGAACTTACCGTGGTGGGCAATGCCTTGATGGCTGCCAAGATGGCCGGGTCGGAAATAGTCGTAGCCGCTTCTTCGCTGATTTTAGCTATCAGGTTGTTGATCTGGCTTACGTTTGCAGTCAGTTTAGCCAATTCCTGTCCGTTGTTCTTAATCCATTTCTCCACTTCCACCAAACGGTTTTCTACGTCTGTAAGGTTCGTTACAGCCGTATCCAATTCAGACTTGATGCTGTCCACGGTAGCTTGGTCGGCTTTGTCGGCAATGGCTTTCTCCAAATCGGTACGCAGGCTGTTGACTTTGCTTTCCAACTCAGTCTTTTGTTTCTCAAGGTCGCTTTGGGTCTTATCCAAGTCGCCTTCTATTCCATTTACCTGTGCGACCAGTTCGCTGACCTGGGAACTCAATTCACCGATTTTGGTGATGTCGTTCTCTGTGATGGCTGTTTGGAGTGCAGCCACGGTTTCCTGTAAGTCCTTCACGGCCTGTGCGTCGGCTTTGCCCGCTGTCAGTGCGTTGATGTCCTCCTGCAGGGCGGCTTGAGCTTCTTGCAAGGCTTTCAGGGCTTCTGCGGTTGAAACATCTACCGTTTGTTTCAATGCGTCTACTTGCGATTGTAGATTGGCAATGTCGTCATCGTAATCTGAGCAGCCGACCCAAACCGGGGTACTGGCAATCAATGCGCAAAACATCGCAACACTAATAAACTTCTTCTTCATAATAAAACAAATTAATTAAAAAATATATGTTCTCTACTTTCCTGTTTTTAGAATCATATTCATTTCTCTCTCTATGCAAGAGGTGGAAAAAGGGAATGTAGGCCTGTCTATTATATGTGAGTCATAGTGCTTTAGAACCATCTTCCAAATCTGTTCTTTCGTGTTTTTTTAGTAAATCGTTTGTTTTTCGGTGAAAAAAAGACCGATTATTTTGTGGGTTTAAGTATTTTATCTACATTTGCATCGGATTTATCCACCTCTTGCATAGAGATGGAATAATAATATTGAGGGTATATTGCTGAATAGGAGAGCGTTGAAGTTTTTGTTGAAGGCTGCCTGATTCGTTTCTTTATTTTACTTCTTCTATTTGCCGTTTCAAATATTTTTCTTGTTGCAGCATCAATGTTGCGGTGGTCCAGCGAAGTGAGATAGATGGAAGTGGTCTTTTCATTGGAATGCCCCATAGATTCGCTGATGACGTGCATCGGGATATGAAGCTTTAAGGCTTCCGAGGCCCATGAATGCCTCGGGACGTAAGAGGTGAGCGTGGCTTTCTCTCCTAACAATTCGGATAGCTTTTTTAAATTGAGATTGTATGTCCGTAAGGCTGAGTCGTAAACGGACTGTCGGAATTCTGTGGTTTTCATCACAGGGAAAAGAAAGTCCGATTGGGGAGAGGCGTATTTATTGATGATGGTTCTCATGATTCTGTCTACCTTGACAGAGAGCAGGCGTCCGGTTTTACTCCGATAATAGGAGAGGCGTCCGTTTTGCAGATTTTCCTTTTTGAGTTTGGCGAAGTCTATGAAAGGCATACCTTGTGCGAAAAAGCAAAATACAAATGTATCGCGACTGAATTCCATACTTTTATTGAGCTCCTTATATTGCATGAGTTTGATGATGACATCGATGTTTACAGCCCGTTTTCGGGTTTTGTCTACTCCCGTATAGACGTTGCCGAAGGGGTCTCGAAGTTTCAGATTGAGCATGGCAATTCCTTTTTTATAGGCCGCATGCAATGTGCGGATATAAAAGGAACTGCTGTTTTTGGTGATACCACGTTCGTGTTGCAGGTAGGTTTCGTAAGATGCGATTAATTCTTCGGTGATAGATTCGAAGCTTATAGGGCGACAGTAGCCTTTGTTTTGGAGGAAATGTGTAAAGGAACGCAGGGTTGATTGGTAGTTCGCTGATGTTTTGATTTTGTTACGCATCTTTTTTTCTTGGATTTGATTTTGCATGAAAGACAAGAAGTCGGCTTTCTTGCTTTTACAGATTGTTGATTTCTTCATTTTACGATTTTTTTTGTAAGACAATACTGTGTTTTTTACTTTATCTTGCAGAAAAAAACAGACTGCCTTTAGGTGACAGTCAGATGGAGGGCGGACAATATAAAAAAGAATCCTTCTTGCCGGATGAACTCCATGCAAGAAGGATTCTTTTTTTAGGTAAAGAAATAAAAGAGCCTTGTTTAGAACAGCTTTTCCGGGTATTCTCCTGCTGCTACTAAGGAGGCAATCTTTTCTACTGTGGCTTCACGGTCGGCAGCGTATGTTACACCGAACCATTTGCTGGTAGTGTCGAGCACTTCTACCGTAGCGGTACCTTCGTTGATGAGCTTATTCACCATCAGTGGGATGAAGAACTCGGCTTTCGGGTTTTCCATGTTCTTCGGATTGCTCAGGAACTCTTTGAAATATTCTTCGCTATGTTGGAAGTAGTCGGGAGTGAAGCCCCACATGTTCATGCTGACCGGTACGTTTTCTTCCAACGGAATCCATTTGCCTTCTTCGTCTTTGTAGCAGATAGGACCGTCCACACGCATGATTTCCGTACGTTCCACCACATCTTTCAAGTGATGATGGTCGTCGTACATGCAGACACCACGTGCTACGGAGCCGTTTTCGCTGAGCGTATTGCAGCAACGGAAGCCCACCATGGCGTATGTGTTTTGGCAGCCTTCCGGCAATTCGCTCAGGAACTTGCCGATGGTGGCGAATGCGTCGCGGCCGTAGAAGTCATCACAGTTGATGACACAGAACGGTTCTTTGATGACATCTTTACCCATCAACACGGCATGGTTCGTACCCCATGGCTTTACACGGCCTTCCGGGCACGTAAAACCTTCGGGCAGCGCGTCCAGACTTTGGAATACCAACTCAGCCGGAATCTTTCCTTCGTATTTTGAAAGGATTTGTGTGCGGAATTGTTCTTCAAAGTCTTTGCGGATGACAAAGACGATTTTGCCGAAACCGGCACGGATGGCATCATAGATAGAATAGTCCATGATGGTTTCGCCATTCGGACCCAGTCCGTCCAATTGTTTCAAACCGCCATAACGGCTGCCCATTCCGGCAGCCAACAAGAAAAGTGTAGGTTTCATATTCGTTCGTTTAAAAGTTAAATATTTACGTTCTGTATTGCAAAAGTAGCTTTTTTATTTGAGACAACCGTCCTTTCTTCTTCCTTTTTTTATGCGGTATATGAGTGTGCAGGCAAACGTTGTACCTAATATGGTATCCCGTAAGTTTAGAACGGATAACCTACGGCAAAATGGTATCCCAGACTGTCTTTGAATTTCGGCATGTTGTAATAGCCGCTCTTTCCTGTGTCGTAAGGAGCGTGAAGTCCCACTCCGACATCGAAACGCAATACGAGGAAATCGAGGTCGCAACGAATACCCAATCCGGTGCCTAAAGCCAAGTCCTTGCCGAATCTTGAAATGTCGAACGTTCCTCCCGGGCGGTTTACGTCTGCATCCAGAAGCCAAACGTTTCCAGCATCCAGGAATACGGCTCCGGAAAGCATAGAAACGATGGGGAAGCGATACTCAGCGTTCATTTCGATTTTGAAGTCTCCCATCTGGTCGATATAGGAATAGGCCGACGCGCCCGGAATATAGCTACCCGGCCCCACGCCTCGGACGGTGAACGCACGGATACTGTTGGCACCACCTACGCTGAAGAGGTCGTTGTAAGGAGCTGCGGTAGAGTTTCCGTAACTGAATATCACGCCGGTTCCCACTCGTGTGGCGATACTTGTACGGGGAGTAAGGCGGAATTCTTCTCTGAACTCAGCCAGAAAACGGATATACTGTGCAAAAGGCACGTTGAAAAGTTTCTTGTCTTTTTGGTTGAACGGTTTACCGAAAGCGGCGTAAATACCGGAGGTGATGTTTCCGCTTTCTTTCACTTCAAAAATGAAAGTACGCGGATTACGTGCTCTGCGCGGACTGGAGTAAGTGAAAGTGTAGCGCATGGAAGGCACGAACTGGTCGCGCATGCTTACGTAGAGGGCCTGGTTGACGTTCATGATAGAGTCGAAAGTAGCGGTTGTACTCAACAGTTCGTCGTAATCCAAGCGGAACGGGACGAATTCGTGTTTGATGGTAGGACGTGCTTGGTAAGTATAGGCTGCCCGTGCGCTCAAAGACACCATGCCGAAATAGTTGGCCCGGTTCATCCATGTAGCATCCAATACGAACGAGGTGCTCGTTTTGGCGCGTCGGGAGAACTTACGTGCCCCGGGAAATATCAGTCGGGGATAGTCCAATGACAATGAAGTACCGTATTCGTAGGAGTTGATGACGGAACTGCGTCCTTTTACGGTAGAGTTGGTTTGCCATTCGTATGAACCGTGTACTTCGAATTTCAATTTTTCAGCACCCCGGAAAGCATTACGTTTGGACATGCTGAACGAGAGGCCCGGCCCAATCTGCCCGTTGCTTTTAGAGGTTACCTTTGTGGTGAACTCCCCATCGTAAGGTTTGTCCAGGATTCCAGTAATTTCGATGTCGAGCGTATCGTTGAGCGCAGTGGTGTCACGCGGAACGTATTTCAGGTTTACCGTGCTGAACACATTCATTTCGGAGAGTTGCTGTTGTACGAAGCTCATGATGTCCTGTCGGTAGAGCATGCCTTTCCGATAGAACAGGTTGCGTCGTAGGGCACCGAAGCGCAAGGGAATTTTTCCTTTCTTTCCTCCATTATAATATAAGGTGTAGTCGCGAAACCGTAGCGTGTCGGTCAGTTCGTAAGATTCATTGTTGAACAGGTTGACGGTGGTTCGTCCAAGGTAATACCTTTTGTTGGCCGATGCAGGAATGCCGTCGGCCGGCACGACTTGCAGTTGTACGAATCCCGGTCGCTGTATGGTGTCGGCACGGTAGGTAATGTATTCTGGTTTATAGTAGAAATAACCGGAATTACGGAACATGTTATAAATACGTGTTCTTTCGGCATCGAGATTGATTACGCTGAACGGATCACCGCTGAAAAGGGTACGTTGCCGGAACGTTTCCCGTATCAGGCTGTCGCCCACAGCCGGAAAGCGAAGGTAGGCTATGGAGTCCAGGCGAAACAAGTTGCGCGGTCTGACGGTATAGCTGATTTTGGCCTTTTTGGGGTTCTTTTCCGGTAGGATTTCATAATCCACGGTGCCGTTGAAATAACCGTAGTTCCGGAGTGTGTTTTGTGCCACGAGTGCACGGGTCTTCGGGTTGACGGTGCTGATGAAAACCGGAGTACCTGCAAATGTGTCGAACAGCCATTTTGCGAAGCGTGACTTCTTACCCACCAAGGCGTTGTATATCCACAGTCCGGTGGGGAACGGAATACGGTAGGACGAACTTCCGAAAAGAGCGTTGTTGGGGGCGTAAGCCAGTGCCGCATCCACTTCTTCCTTCGCCGTTTCATACGCCTCTTCTTCGATACGTTGCACGGCGGTGATGGAATCCTTTTGCTCCTGTGTCAATTCCTCTTTCCGTTTCAGCACGGACAAATCTCTTTGTGTGAGTAAGTCGTCTACCGCTTTGTAAGCATCGGCAAGAGAGGTAATGACTCCCTCTTCCTCCTTTTGTTTGGCCTTTTTCTTGGCTTTCTTTTTCGATTTTTGGCCATAGTCTATTTCCTTGATACCGGTGTACAGAACCTCTTCTTCGGGAAGGTTCTTGGTCGTTGAGCAACCTGCGGCCAAACCGCAGCATAGGATAATGCCACAATATATCTTCAGTCTTGCCTTCATCATTTTTTCTCTTTTTCGTGTTGAGGTTCATTCTTTTTTCTGTTCTTGAAGATGAACAGTTCCCCTAAACGTGTCATTTTGCGTCTTAGTACGAGACCGGCTCCCATTTCGGTGATTTCGCCTTCCAACAAAGATTCATAACTCTTGTCATAGAATAGGGTGACATAACGAGTGGCACTCTTGTCCAAGCGGTATTCTAACGATACATTGTCTATTAATGACTGGCCGGTATTTTCCACATTCTCGCCCGTAGACACTTTGCCGCCCACGATGATGCTCACGCGGTTGCCCCAGAAGCGTTTGGCAAAGCGGAATGAATAATCCGTGCGTTCCGTCCCCTCGGCCGTAGTTTCTTGGTCTACGCCGAGGCTCAAGTCTATGGTTTCAAGAGCCTTGCCTGCAATGTTGGTGATTTCGCTTTGCAACAGGGCATTCAGGGCATTGGTCGTGGAGAACCCTCCGCTTTCATTATCCCCCAACAAGTACATGCCGGTGGCCAACATGGTGACGGCCACTTTCCCGCGCTCCTCTATCGACATGGCTGCGAGTTGGTTCTGCACGGTCATGTCTTCGGGGGCGGCGATGGTGAATTCCAAGCCCATGTTTTCCAACGTACGCGTGATGGACAGCCCCACTTCGAAGGAAACGGTGCGTGGGGTATCGTTTTCCGTTACGGTGGCACGCATACGTTCGGATGCCGAGATGTTCAAAGTAGGATTCAGGATAGGTCCGTTGAAATCCACATAACTGCCCGAGGCGATGGTGAATGTCTTCAAAGGGATAACCGGAAGTGAGTATTTCATTTCTCCGTTCAGCACCGTATAACGTCCGGTGAGCGTCAGTTCTCCCTGCGGAGTATAGTTCATGGTCAGCTCGCCGCCACCTTCCAGGTCCACGTATTTGGAGCGGTCGGCACTTAGCAGGCAGTGTACCTGTGTACCCTGGTCTATGCTGATTTGCATCATCACGTTCATGTTCATGGGCTGTACTTCTTCCTGGGTTGCCACGGTCGTAGTATCGCTGAAGTCCACGAACGTGACCAGACCGCTCAATCGGTCTTCCGATGAAAGCGGCGTGTCTTTCAGCACGTATGTCACATCGGTGCTTCCCAATACCCCCAAGCGTCCGTTGATGTTGATATTGTTCAGATTCCCGGCCATCCGTGCATTGACATCCACGTATACTTTTCCGTAGGCTGATGCCTGTTGGGTACGTTTGGCGTTGATAAGTTCGAAGTTGGATGCATTCATTTTCAGGTCGAGCAAGATATTATCGAAGTTGGCGAAATCCACTGTTCCGTCGAACACGAGCGGGTTCTTTCCTGTGGAATATACGTTCAGCTTGTCTAAATTCAGGTGGCTTTGCCTTACTTTGATGGTGTCATCCTCCAGACGCAGGTTCAAACTATATTCGGACGACGTTATTTTCATGGCTTTGGTGGCCAACCATCCTTCTACGACGGGACGGTCGGTCGGGCCGCTCACCTTCATGCAGCCGTCGGCCATTCCGCCTAACGCTGCCATTTGGGCCGGGACAAAACCGTTGGCCAACGACAGCGGGAACTCAGCCAAGTCCAAGTCCGCCTCTATCGTTCCGCTTTTGCCGTTGTCCTTGTAAGCTCCTGAAAGCGTAAGTACTTCTGTTTCATTGTGCGAGATGCGTGCATCTACGAAATGTGTCCCGTCGTTGTTAGGCAGATAAACCAGTCCCAGTCCGATGTTTCCCAAAGGGGCTTCTTCGTATGCCATGTTTTCGACTGAAACGTCTGCTACGACGGACAGGTTTTCCTCCGTTTGTATCAAGTGGGCATCGGTTTGCATTAATCCGGAGATACGGGGTGCGTATGGAATGACGGCAGTCAGTTCCTTTAGGTTCACATGGTTCAGGTTGACAGACAGGTCTTGCAAGGCTTCCGGATTGGGCGTCGAGTAAACCCTGGCTCCCGTGCCGTCGTCGGCAAGCATATTCACATCCGCTTCCACCCGTCTGTCATTTCCCAGGAATATGTAGTTATCCTCGTTGATATCGAATTTTCGATAGGCGATAATCGGATGAATTTGTGAGAACACGACCTTTATGCCATTGTCTTGCACGTCGGCTCTCAGTCCCAGATCCACTCCTTTTTTACGCTTGTCATCCAGATAAATCAGATTGATTCCCGCTCCGGTGGAGTGCAGATAAGCATTCAGCCGGGACTCGAATACGAATTGTTTGTTCTTAGGGCCGTTTCGTACCCGTCCATCCATTTTTACGCCGGTCGTATCCTGAAAGATGTGCATCTGTATCGTATCCAGTAAGATGCCTCCTGCATTCATCGTGTAAATATGGCCGCCTCCGTTCAGGCCGATTTCAGGGTCGGCGTTCAGGTTTAGCTTCAATTCGTTGAGAGAATATCCCATGGCCGTCAGATAGTTGGCTACGGGATTGTTTTTCCCCGATTCCATATTGAGTGTCATGCGTGGCAGGAAAATTTTGAGTGAATCCTGGTTCAGGTGCCGGCGTTGCATTTGTTGGTCGGCCACGGACATGAATTCTTCACCTTTCTGCATCAGGGTTTCGTATCCGTCGCGTCCGTCAAGATGCAGTTTGAAGTCGCCGGCCGAAATGTCGGCATACGTGGTGTCCGGAAGAGCCAGCACATTCATGGCCAAATCTTTGGGGCGGAATACCGAATCTAGCATCATGAGGGATATGTCCGATATGGTTCCGTGTACCGTATGGGCGTTTTTTAGGTTCGTACTGCCGTCCATGTGCAGGCACATGCCGGCCTTGAACGGTTTGTCGGTCAGTCGCAGGGCATACAGGTCGATGCTGCGCATATCCATACTGAAAGTCAGGTCGGTATTATGTCGGCTTAGCAGCGCGTCGATTCTGGAGCGCATATCCAATAGCGGGTTATGGCTGTCGAGCGCGACGTGACCGTTGCCTTTTTGCAATCCGGCATCCAGTTTGATGTCACTGAGATGCAGTTGTCCGTATTGCAGGCTTTCCAATGTCATGTCGGCCTGCATCCGGGTATGTCGGCTGAAGAAATCCGTTCCGACGCCCTTGGCAGATGCCGTGAGGGACAGGCCGTACAGGGAATCTTTGGGTAAGAAATGACGGAGTTGCAGGTCCTTTATGGCCAGTTTCGCCTGGTAGGCCATGCGTGCTGCGTCGAATCCTCCTTTTACTTGCACGCTTCCTTTTCCTTCCCTTAAACGGAGGTCGGCGGTGTATTTTTGTCCGTCCAACCCCACATTTCCGTCCAGTCGCATCGGGGGCAGGGCTATGTCTTCCAGAGCCTCTTCTCCGGCCAATGCCCTCGCAAAATCGAGATTGCGTGTACGCAGGGCCAGATTCACGTGGCCCGACCTTCGTACGGAGTCTGTCAGCCGGAACATCTTTCCGTCGGCTTTCAGCTCGAAAGCGCCGGCCAACCGTGCTTCTGCGGTCGTGAGGTTCAGCGTATCCAGATTCCCGTCGGCCGATAACCGTAAGATGATGGGGGAGTTGGGATAAGCCTTGACAAAGGCAGGGGGCAATCCTCCGGCAAACAATAATACGTCCTGTTTGCCCAGTTCTCCCATAAGCCGGGCGGACATTTTCCCTTGGGGCTGTTCGGCTACGGAGGCAAGGTCCATGTCAGCCTGTGTCCTGATGTAAGAATCCGGGGTGCGGAGTACCACTCCGGATACATGCAGGGAAGTAGAATCCATATTGAAGTGCCCTGTCAGCGAACGGATTTCCAGACCGCTTTTTTCTTTCATGTGCGTTTCGCGTAACGCCAATGAAAGTCCTAAGGTATTTCCGTCGAATGTGATACTGTCGATGCCCAAACCAATGTCCCCGAGTGCAATATGGTTGACATCCAGGCCTTCTGCGGTTTTCTCGTATGGCAGGTCGTAGAATAGCGAATCGGCCTGCAAGTCGAAAGTTTCCACTGTGTACAGGGCTTGTCCTAAGTCTATGAGACCGTTCCGCAGGGTCGCCGCAAGGATTCCGCCCGAAACGGTCATGCTGTCGCCCGGCATGCTGAACCGTACCCGGGTGCGTGCCAGATCCACTTGCCCAAGGGCGATTTTCCAGTTCACTGGCGAACTGGCGGTCGTATCTTCCGTCGTGGAATCGGTCAGAGCGATGGCCACGTCGGCATCCGAAAGCAGGGCCGTATTCACCGTCACCATTTCCTGTGGGATTTCTATACCATGGGAGTTTATAAAGAAGCGTCCTATGCTACCCTTGATTTCCACCCCGGCAATCATGGATTTGGTGTTGATTGCGGCACGGGTCAGTTCGATGCCTTCCACGTCAATTTCCCCGTGGAGCAGGGACGCGAAACTCAAATCCACGTTCAGGCGTTCTACGTCCAACAGGCTGTCGTCCTGCCCGTCTTTTATCTGTACGTCCTGCAAGTCGATATCGAAAAGGAAGGTCAACCGCAACCGGCCCACATGCACTTTCATGCCAGTGGTCTCGGACAGATAGGCCGTAGCCTTGCGTACGGCAAAATCTTGTATGGGAGGAAGATAAAGCAGTGTAGCCGATATGAAGAATAGTATGATGGGGGTGAGTAAAATGCCGATTACCCATTTCAGGATTCTTTTTTTCATAATCTCAGTTATAGTGTACTACAAAGGAACGGCTTTTTTTTGAATTCGGGAATATTTTTTCACTAAAATAAAACAAAAACTCCCCATATTCATTATTTTTGCAGGATAATAATCGTCATCCGTCGGTTGCATGAAATTGAAAAGTATGATTTATATCGCGTGCTGCATGACTGTAATGTCTTGCGGTCCGCAAAAGAAGAAAGCAATGGAAGAGACTGAAGTACTGATAGAAACCTCTATGGGCGACATGAAAGTGAAGTTGTATGACGATACGCCCAAGCATCGTGATAATTTCATCAAGTTAGCCCGGGCAGGGGCGTACGACAATATTTTGTTTCATCGTGTCGTACGAGGCTTTATGGTGCAGACCGGAGACCCGGCTCTCAAACCCGGGGGAATGAAACCGGCCGTGGATACTGCGGCCTACCGTTATACGATTCCGGCGGAGATCCGTTATCCGCACCATTTTCATAAGAAAGGCGCATTGGCGGCAGCCCGTATGGGGGATGACGTGAATCCCGAAAAGGCCTCCAGCGGTACACAGTTCTATATCGTGACGGGGAAGGCCTATACGCCAAGTTCGTTGATGGAGCTTTATTCTGCCATTTACCAAAGCCGGGTGGATACGCTTTACGAGGAACTTTCGCGAGGGCATCTCAAAGAAATGTACCTGATGCGCCGTCGTGGCGAAACCGAAAAACTGGAAAGTCTGAAAGACTCTTTGTTGCATGAGGCGGAAGCAAAGGTAGCTGCCCATCCGCCTGTGCCGTTTAACGAGGCGCAGAAACAGGCCTATACCACAGTAGGCGGTGCGCCCCATTTGGATGGAGAATACACCGTGTTCGGCGAGGTGGTGGAAGGGCTGCAAGTGGCTGAGGCCATAGAAAAAGTGCGTACGGCAAAAGAGCGTCCTTTGCAGGAGGTCGTGGTACGCAAGGTGACGGTATTGGAATAACCGTCAACCGTATTTCACGTACCCTAAACGCGTATATTTTACGCCCCGGCTCTCGTAATGCCCCATGACGCGGGCGGAGAGCGTGATGTCCATGCCGGGTGAAAACTGGCGGCTGAAGCAGCTCAAAGCTTTGGGCGTCTGGCTTTTTCCGGCCGCTTTTTCGGTGAAGATGTAACGGTTTCCTTGGCTGTCTGCGGCCAAAATGCGTTGGTCGATATAAAAGTCTGGCTTGTAAGTGTCCACTTGCTGCTTGACGAATAGGATTTTCAAGCGGAGGGCTTCCAGTTTTTCTCCTATCTCCCCGACGTAACGGCTGGGCGAACGGTAGGCAGGCCGTCGCGGGGGACTGAGTTCCGCGTGTACCACGGCGAAACATTGTGCGGTTTCTTTCAGTTTCAGGAGCTTTTTCTTTTCCGGCTCGAAGCGGTTGGCCATCCACAGGACGTAGTTCGGGTCGATGTAATAGACTTCCGCGATGCGTTTGCCCCGGTATTTTCCGAAGGGCAGCGTGTCGTAAGTCTGTTCGTAATAAGGGATGAAAAAAGTATTGTCCACCCACTTCAGGGTTACCTTGCAATACTTCAGCAAGTCCATGGCTTTACCTGCGGCCATGACGAATGTATCAGCCAACGTACGGATGAAGAGGGGAGGGCATCCGTCCGCGAATATGCGCCACAAGGCATAATACCGCCGGTAAGGCGTGGCGATGCTGATGGCATAAAAACCGCTTTCGGATGTCCGTCCGGAGTTGAACGCTGCGACGGTTGCCATGACGCGTGCCATGTCCGTTTCCGGAACCGGTTCGTAAAATCGTATGCTGTTCTTGGTTGCTCCTTTCTACGGCATGAATCACCGTATGCAAATATACACAGAAAAGAAACCATTTCCAAACGATTTAGCCGGGAATAGCGGAAGAAAGGTTGTCATTTTGTTACTTTTTGCATCCCATTTTGGTGATGGAAAACCGCTTTCAGTCCTTTTTAGGGTTTTTGTTTTGAATAAATATCCGTGTACGGAGCCGGTTATGCAACGATATTCCGTATATATGCAATTCATCATGAGGAAGAAAATTTTTCGTTTGCAGGCGAATGAAAAATCATTTGGCGCAGAACGGTTTCACGGGGTGGATAAAAACGGGGACGAATGCCTGGAAAATGGAGGAAAGACAGGAGGAAAAGTCCGTTTTTTCCTCTATTTGGAGACCGGAAAGTGTCGTCATCCGTGTGTCGTTTTGTCATGATAGGCGTGCGGATGCTGACGGGTTTACATGGGGATGCGGACGGTTGGGCATGCCGGGTGTCCGGATGAAAGCCGGATAAGGTATCGGCTGACTTTTTGTTTATGGGTAAACGTGCGAGAATGGCGTATTTGCACCGTTTGTCCAGTAGGGCAGCAAATACGCCATTCTCGTGCGCTTGGGTTTGACATTCTGACAGAATGTCAAATTCAGGAAGGAGGGAGCCGGATCCGTTTTCTACCGCTTGTCCCCATGGGGATGGTTGAGGGTTTGTTGCCGCTGCACCAGTGTTTCGGCACATTGGAGCATGGCAAAACCGTATTGCTTCATGTCGCGGAAAGCCGGGTCGTCCTCGGCAGCCTGTACCGACGTGCCCTCCGTGCGGTATCGGATTTCCTGTTGCGTGTCCGGAAAATAAAGGAACAGGCGCGACGAGTCCCTCACGCCGATGAGGTTGTCGGCTGTGAAATACATATATGGACGCTTCTCTTTCAGCAAGTCCACACCGAAATCGTTTTGCACGTAGCTGATATCCAACAGCCCCAAAAGGGTCGGGGCCAAATCCACCTGCCCGCCGTAAGCGTCCACGATGCGCGGGGGTATGTCCCGCCCGTAAATCATGAGCGGGATGTGGTTATACGATTGCGGGCTTTCGCATTCGGGCGTGCCCACCAGTTTGCCATGGTCGCCCAAGAGGACGAATAGCGTATGGTCCGCCCAAGGGCGTTTGAGGGCCTCCGTCATGAAGTTCCGGATGGACCAGTCGGCATATTCCACGATTTGTTCTTCGGTCGTCCGGCTGCGCGGATGGAAATAGGGCGGGATGATGTAAGGCGGATGGTTGCTGATGGTGAGCAGGACGCTGAAAAACGGTTGTCCGCTCCGGGCCTGCCGGTCGAGCACGGGCAGGGTGTATTGGAACAGGAAGTCGTCTTGTACGCCGAATCCGTTGACTACCTTGTCCGCCGGATAGTTTTCCTGCGAATAAATGTCGTCGAAACCGTTGGTACGGAAAAAGGCGTTCATGTTGTCGTATTGCGATTCGTGCGTCATGAAGAACATGTTATGGTAGCCGTTTTCTTTCAGCACGGTGGGCAGGCCGGAGTAGACCGGAATGACGGAACCTTTCATGGCGTTGCGCTTCATCATGGCCGGGAACGAATAGAGCGAGGAATACATGCCATGGTTGGTATGGATGCCGGATGAATAGAAATGGCTGAAGCTGAGCGACTGTTGCCACAGGCTGTCGAGGAAGGGCGTAAGGCTGGTTTCGTGACCGAAAGTTTGCATCAGGTGAGCCGACATGGACTCCATGAGGATGACGACCACGTTCCGGCGTGTCGGCTGGCTGTCGGCTTCCACGCGGCGTGCGATGGGCGAGATGCCGTCCATGCCTTGCCGGCCGAGGAGGGTTTGCACGCGGGCTATGGCTTCGTCTTCCGCCATGAGGTGCAGGCGGCGGTTTTCCTTCCGGTTGTCGTCGATGGCACTGGTCATCAGGTTAAATACCGGGTTAATCCCTAATTGGTTCAGGAAGGCATCATTGCAGTAATACGCCTGGCTTACTTTTATGGGGTTATAACCCCGCCGTCCGCGGATGCCGAAAAAGCACAATCCTATAAGGGCGGCTCCGGCCACAAACGTAAAGACGGCGGCTTTCCATTTGTTTACCGGGGGCGCGGCGTTCCGGCTTAAAAGGAAGAACGTGCGCGACAGCCGGAGGGTGATGTAGGCAAAAGCCGCGATGGCTGTCAGGCCCAAGGCGATGGGGAAGTAATAGGACGATTCCCCGAATACCATCCCTGCCGTGGTGTCCATGTATCCGAACCAGTTGAATATGGAGGAATTGATGGGCTTGAAGAAGTAGGAGAAATAAGGGATATTGGCTGCGGAAATGATGAAACACAGCGAATAGAAAAAGATGAAGAAGAACGCAGAGGAGCGGTAAAGCCAACGGGCGGTGTAGCCGAACCATCCGGCTATCCAGAACACCGCCAATGGCAGCAGCAGGATGTAACAGGCGATGACGTTGTCGAACCAGAGGCCGCGCAGGAACGCCATGCTTTGCAAGGCATAGTCTTCCGATATCTCTTTGGGGAAATCATAGTCTGTGGCGATAAAAAGCGCGACACGGAATCCGAAGAAGAACAGCAATGCTACGAGATGTACACTTAAAAGATAACCTATCGAGCGGGTGAAACGCCCGGCAAAAAGTCTTTTCATCATGATGACGAGGATGTTAATTTTCTGTAATTGGTCGCGAATTTAGGAAAAAAGATTGTATCTATATAAAATTAGCCGTTACTTTTTTCTTTTTAAAAGTTGAAAAATGCTTTTTGCCTTGGCAGAAAAGAATTATCTTTGCGTCCGTTATTATAAATAAGTTTGGGAGCGCGTGCGAGGAACGCGAAAAACACTTCAACTATGGACAAGAAAAAGATAATCATCATTGCTTCGGTCGTAGTCTTGCTCCTTTGTGCGGGATTAGGCTACATGGTCTATTCTTACATGCAGGAGAGTGCGGAGAAGGAGGAAATGCTGAAACTGGCGGAAATGGACAAAAGGGAAATGGAAAACGAATATGCCCGTTTTGCCCAACAGTACAGCGAAATGAAAACGCAAATCAACAATGATTCGTTAATCGCCCAGTTGGACAAGGAACAGCAACGGACGGAAGAGCTGTTAGCCGAACTGAAGAAGGTGAAAGCCACCGATGCGGCTGAAATCATGCGCCTGAAAAAAGAATTGGCCACATTGCGCAACATTTTGAAAAGCTATGTGCATGAGATAGATTCGTTGAACCGGGTAAACGAGCAGCTTCGTAGCGAGAACCAACAAGTGAAAGCCCAGTACACCCAGGCAACACAGACCATCACGAACTTGTCCACGGAAAAGGAAACGTTGAGCGAGAAAGTGGCCATCGCTTCCCAACTGGATGCCACGGGAATTTCTATGGTCGGACAGAACAAGCGTGGGAAGAAGGCCCGTAAAGTCAAAGATGTGAAGAAGTTTGTCATCAGCTTCGTCATTGCGAGGAATATTACGGCACAAGCCGGCAACCGGAGTATTTATGTGCGTATTACCAAACCGAACAACGAAGTGCTGACAAGCGGAGGAACGTTTGTCTATGAGAACCGGAATTTGGAGTATTCGGCTAAAAAGGATATCGAATATAATGGAGAAGCTACGCCGGTGACTGTATATTGGGATGTCAATGAGTTCTTGAGCAAGGGTACTTACCGCGTGTCGGTTTTTGCCGATGGACATAATATCGGAAACGCAAGCTTCAACTATGAGAAGTAGAAATGTTGTGGAATATGCAATATGTACGAAAATAGGTTAAATCATGAGGATTTGACCTATTTTTGTGATACTTTTGCATCGTTGCCTATGCAATTTTCAGGCGACGCTCAAGCAGAATATTAAAAACAGACAAGATGAAAAGACTTTTCGGCTTTTTGATTCTCGCGGCTTTTTCCTGCATGTTGCATGCGCAGCGTGTGCTCAGTCTGGATAGTTGCCGGAATATGGCCATTGCAAACAACAAGAGCCTGCTGATAGCCAAGGAAAGGATGCAGAAGGCGCATTATGACCGGAAAGCGGCATTTACCAACTTCCTGCCGGATTTCTCGGCCACGGGAACGTACATGTACTTCAGTGATGAAATTTCATTGCTGAACGACGGGCAGAAATCGGCTCTGAACCACATGGGAACCTCGTTGCAGCAAGGGCTGACGCAGGCGGCTACTCCTATCATCCAGCATATCGCACAGACGAATCCCCAGTTGGCGGCTTCTCTGCAGCAGGCCATACAGAGCGGAAAACTGGACGGTATGTCCACGGCTTTAAACCAGTTGGGCAATGAACTGACGGATGCCTTGAGGACGGATACCCGTAACATGTGGGCCGGGGCTGTGACGCTGATGCAACCATTGTATATGGGAGGTAAAATCAGGGCTTACCACCGTATCACGAAGTTTTCCGAAGCATTGGCGCGTACGCAGCATGATGCCCAGTTGCAGGATTTGATTCTCAACACGGACGATGCCTATTGGACAGTCGTGTCTTTGAGCTATAAGAAAAAGATGGCCGAGAGCTTCCTGGACTTGGTGAACCGTCTGGACGGCGATGTGGAGAAGATGATAAGGGAAGGAGTAGCTACCAAGGCAGACGGATTGACGGTAAAGGTGAAAGTAAACGAAGCTGAAATGTTATTGACTAAGGTTGACAATGGTTTGGCTTTGTCTAAAATGGTGCTTTGCCAGTTGTGCGGCATGGATTTGGACACGAAGTTCACGCTGACGGACGAGGACCGGACGGATTTGCAGGTGTCTGAGACGGTACCCGATGATGCCGTACAACGGGCGTGGACTTATCGTCCGGAATTGAAAAGTTTGGATTGGGCTAACAAGATATACGAAGACAAAGTGCGGGTGGTTCGCTCGGAAATGCTGCCTTCGTTGGCTTTGACCGGTGGGTATTTGGTCTCCAATCCTTCGTTGTTGAACGGTTTCGAGAATAAGTTCCGTGGGATGTGGAACGTGGGCATCATGCTTTCCGTGCCTGTTTTTCATTGGAATGAGGGTATATATAAGGTAAAGGCTGCCAAAAGCGAAGTCAATATCGCCCGTTTGCAACAGACCGAAGCACAGGAAAAGATAGAATTACAGGTCAACCAAAGTCTGTTTAAAAATACGGAAGCACAAAAGAGACTGGCTTTGTCGGAGAAGAACATGGAAAAAGCGGAAGAGAATCTCCGTTATGCCGATAAGGGATTCAAGGAAGGAGTGATTCCTGTGACGAATGTCATGGAGGCCCAAACGGCCTGGCTTTCCGCCCTGTCGGATAGGATTGACGCACAGATAGATTTGAAGTTGGCACAGACTTACCTGCAAAAGGCCATGGGTACGTTAGGCCCGGGATTATAATGAGAATGAAACCTTGACGATAATAAAATGTAAATGGATGTATGGAACTCAAGAAACAAAATAATAATGTGATATGGGCGTTGGTAACGCTCGTGGTGGTCATTGCGGCTGTAGCTGTGGCAGGAATGCTTCTGTTGGGGCACGACGATGAGTCGGTCCAGGGACAAATGGAGGCATCTGAATATAGGGTTTCCAGTAAGGTGCCGGGCAGGATATTGCATTTCTATGTGAAGGAGGGCGATCATGTGAGAGCCGGGGATACGTTGGTCGTATTGGAGGCTCCGGATGTGGCGGCCAAACTGTCACAGGCCGAAGCGGCCGGTCAGGCAGCCCAAGCTATTAAGGAAAAAGCCGACCGCGGGACGCGGGCAGAACAGTTGCAGGGGGCATACGAGATGTGGCAAAAGGCAAAAGCCGGTTTGGATATTGCGGAAAAGTCTTATCATCGCGTCAACCGTTTGTTCGAAGAAGGAGTGATGAGCGCACAGAAGCGTGACGAGGCTTATGCAAACTATCAGGCGATGAAAGCCACGGAACGCGCCGCCCGGGCACAATACGAAATGGCACGTAATGGGGCGCAGCGTGAGGATAAGGAAGCGGCAGCCGCACAAGTCGCACGTGCGAAGGGGGCGATTGCCGAGGTGGAGTCTTACATGAGAGAGACTATATTATTGGCGCAGATGGACGGTGAAGTCTCCGAGATTTTCCCCGAGACGGGAGAATTGGTCGGTACGGGAGCGCCTATCATGAACATTACGATGTTGGACGACCGTTGGGCGACATTCAATGTGCGTGAAGATTTGTTAAGCGGTTTGGCCGTGGGAAAAGAATTCACGGCGTACGTGCCTGCTTTCGGTAAAGACATCAAACTGAAAGTGACTTACATGAAGGACAGGGGAACTTATGCGGCATGGAAAGCAACCAAGACCACCGGACAATTCGACTTGAAAACGTTTGAGGTGCGTGCGGTTCCGGTGGGGGTGAAGGAAGTGCTTCGTCCGGGCATGTCGGTCATCATCAAACGATAAGGAGGTAACGGGCATGCAGGAGTCTCATGGTATAGCAGGCATTATGGTGCGTGAGTTACGGCGGCTGGTTTCCCGGCCGTTGTACCTTTGTTGCATGGTAGCGGCTCCACTCCTTTGTTGCCTTTTCTTTACCACGCTGATGTACGAGGGGCTACCCAAGGATATGCCCGTGGGAGTGGTGGACGAAGACAATACGTCCACGACGCGGGAAATATTGCGTAACATGGATGCTTTCAGCCAAGTGCACCTGACAGAAGATTATGCCTCGGTCAGTGAGGCGCGGCGAGCCATGCAACAAGGTAGAATTTATGCTTTCTACTATATCCCGGAGGGCACTACCGAAAAGATTCTGTCGAGCCGGCAGCCCACGGTGTCTTTTTATACCAATAACAGCCTGCTTATTGCCGGTTCATTGATATATCGTGATTTACGTACGATGTCCGTGTTGGCCAATGCTTCGGTCGGCTTGCAGACGTTGCAGGCCAAAGGAATGGACGAGCGTACGGCTATGGCCTTCTTGCAACCGATTGTCATCGACACGCATGCTTTGTCCAATCCGTGGCTGAACTATTCGGTCTATTTGAACAATACGATTCTGCCCGGCATCCTGATGATGATGATATTCATGGTCACGGTCTTTGCTATCGGGAGCGAAATCAAGGAGGGTACGGGGAAAGAGTGGCTGGCCATGGCGGACAATCGGATGTGGAATGCCCTTGTAGGCAAGTTGCTTCCTCATACGGTCATCTTTTTCAGCGTAGCCGCAGCTTACGACGCTTACCTTTATGGCATACTGGGTTTTCCGTGCCATAGCGGTATCGGTCCGCTGTTATGTGCTGCTTTTTTGATGGTGTTGGCATCGCAGTCCTTCGGAGTATTTCTCATTTCTGTCCTGCCCACGTTGCGGTTGGCTCTGAGTTCCAGTTCGCTGTGGGGGGTCGTGTCGTTTTCCATTTCGGGTTTTTCGTTCCCGGTGATGGCTATGCATCCGGCTTTGCAAGTGCTGAGTAACTTATTCCCGTTGAGGCATTATTTCCTGATTTATGTCAGTCAGACGCTGAACGGTTACCCGATGGTTTATGCTTGGAAGCCTTATTTGGCTTTGTTGTTGTTCGTTCTACTTCCGTTACTATTGCTCAGGCGGTTGCGTACGGTAATGTTGAACTATGATTATATACCTTAATCTGTCATGAGAACGATAAAAGAATTGCATATCCTATTCCGTGAGGCTGTCAGTGATACGTTTTTTATATGGCGTAAGGAAGCCGGTCGTGTGGTGCGTGACCAGGGAGTACTGATCTTTTTTATTCTGGTACCGGTACTTTATCCCTTGCTCTATGCTTTTATTTATACGGGAGAAACGGTCAGGGAAGTCCCGGCGGTGGTGGTCGATGGGGCGAATACGGCTCTCAGCCGCGACTTTGTCCGCAGAGTTGATGCTTCTCCCGATGTAAAAGTCGTGGCGCGGACGGGAAATATGGAAGAGGCGAAAGAATTGATGCGCCGCACGAAAGCGTATGGCATCATCCGTATTCCGGATGATTTCAGTCGTAAGGTCAACCGGACGCAACAGGCGTATGTCGGTTTGTATTGCGACATGAGCGGATTGCTTTACTACAAAGCGCTGTTGACGGCGTGTACGGACGTGTCTTTGGATATGAACACCGAATTGCAAATCAAGCGGATGGGGAATACTACCGCTCGACAGGATGAAGTGTCTACTGCACCTTTACGGTACGAGAGTGTGGCTTTGTTCAATCCGACGAACGGGTTTGCCAGTTTCCTGATTCCGGCTGTGTTGATGTTGGTCATCCAACAGACGCTGCTTCTGGGTATAGGACTGATAAACGGTTCTGCCCGCGAACGGGCCACGTTGCATACCCAACTGGTTCAAGGGACAGGGAGAGGTACGGTGCGTTTGGTGTTGGGCAAAGCTCTGTGTTACCTGATGCTGTATGCTTTGGTGAGCGTGTGGGTGTTGATTGTAGTGCCGCAACTGTTCCATTTAGCTCAAATACCCCAAACGTCTGACTTGTTGGCGTTCATGGTGCCTTATTTGTTGGCATGTATATTCTTTGCCATGACGTGTTCCATTCTGGTGTGCCAACGTGAGACTTGCATGTTGGTATTCGTGTTCACTTCCTTGCCTTTGTTGTTCATTTCGGGTATTTCATGGCCGGGAGTGGCTGTGCCCGATTTCTGGAAATATGTATCCTGGTTGGCTCCTTCTACGTTCGGCATCAACGGTTTCGTACGTATCAACACGATGGGGGCTTTGTTGGAGGATGTGGCATTCGAGTACGTCGGCCTGTGGATTCAGGCCGGGGTATATTTCTTGACGGCTTGCGCGGCTTATTATTACATGATAAATGAAAGCCGTAGAAAGGCAAATACATTAAACTAATCCATATTCATGAAAAATTTATTATTGATTGCGGTGACCCTTTGGGTCGGATTTGTAGGGACGGCGGCTGCACAAAACCATCTTTCTCCCGCCGAGGCTACGGTTTACGAAGGTAAAAAATTGGCCGACGAAGGCGCATGGTGTTGGTTTGCCGACCCGCGTGCGTTGCATTATGAGAATGAAAGCGGCACGATAAACAGCAGTTATGTCGGTTATATCGACGTGCATGGGGCTGTGAAGGCTGTGCAGTATGATTTTCTGAAGGGGCGGAGGTCGGAGGTGTTGGTACGTTCTTACTTCCAACCGGACGACCATAACAACCCGACGTTTCTGGTATTGCCGGACGAACGTATCATGATATTCTATTCGCGCCATACGGATGAGCCGTGCTTCTATTACCGCATATCGCATGCCCCCGGCGACATTACGACGTTGGGCGAAGAGAGGAAAATCCTGACGAAAGACAATACGACCTATCCTTCTCCTTTCATATTGTCCGACGACCCGGAACATATCTACTTATGTTGGCGCGGTATCCGTTGGCATCCCACCATCGCGCGGTTGTCGTTGCCGGATGAGAATGATGAGGTGAAGATGGACTGGGGGCCTTACCAGATGGTGCAGTCCACGGGCGCACGTCCGTATGCCAAATACTATTCCAACGGGAAAGACCGTATCATGTTTACCTATACGACCGGTCATCCGGATAACGAAAATCCGAATTGGTTATACCTGAACAGTGTCAACATCAAAACCTTGCAATTAGAAGACGTACAGGGCAAGGTCTTGTCTACTATTGCCGACGGGCCGTTTAAGGTGAACCGTACGGAGCAATATGCTGTGGATTTTCCGGTGGCTGTCGTGGACCATACGCCCGGCGTGCGCGACTGGGTGTGGCAGGTGGCTACCGACAAGCAGGGCCATCCGGTAATAGCCATGGTCAAAATAAGTGGGGACAAGACGCGGCATGATTATTACTATAAGTATTGGGACGGACAAGCTTGGAAGGAAATCTTCTTGGCGCATGCAGGAGGTCATTTCCACCAGACGCCGGATATCGAACGTTGTTACAGCGGCGGCATGGCCATAGATCCGGCACATCCGGAGGTTGTGTATTGTTCTGTGCCCGTCAGTGGGGCGTTCGGGCGTGTGTATGAGATTGTCAAGTACACGGTAGATGTCCGCAGTGGGGACGTGAAGGCAGAGCCTGTTACCCGCCATTCCCGTAAGAATAACGTGCGGCCTTACATTCTTCCGGATTCCGAAAGTTCGCCTTTACGTCTGGCATGGATGCATGGTGACTATTTCGATTGGATTGTCAGTTCAGCACGTCCGGGGTATCCCACTTCCGTTTACGGCGATTTCCGGTGGACGGAAGAACCTGTGGATTTGGACAAGGGTGTGGTGGCAGGTAAATGCGCCGCAGGCGGGCAGATGCAGGAAAAAGGAAAAGGGATTAAAGTGGATGTCCCACGCGAATGGCAGAAAGGCGATTTCACGGTTTTCATCTCGGTGGCGACAGACGGCATGCCTTTACACGGTACTGTCTGCGAGGCAGACGGTTGGTCGTGGGCAGCCGATTCCGTTTCGTTCAAGCCTTGTTTGACGATAGGGCAGAAAGCCGTCCGGAGTTGCAACGTGTTGGGAACGGCGGACAGTTGGTCACGTTATGGCCGGGGGACGAACGGCAAGTGGTATCCCGTGGTGTCTTATCCTCGCCTCGCGTTGGCCATTGTGTCTGAAAACGGGCGTTTGACCACTTATGTCAATGGCTTGGTTGACCAAACCATCGAAGGCGATTGCGGTTTGCGCCGTTTGGTCTTGGACGCTTGCAATGGCCATATGGAAAGTTACACGGTCTACCGTCGAGCCTTGAATCCGGATGAGATTGCCCGCCTTGGTTCATGCAGGTACTGATTCCACAGTCCATATAAGGACGAAAAAAGAATAGGGATGGACAGGAACAAGTAGAAAACGATGTTTTCTTTTGTTCCTGCGCCTGCCTTTCACTATCTTTGCAACAAAATTATAGAGCATTGGTATCAGTTGAAAAGTTAAAGGTGGAGTTCGGGGCGACCCCGTTGTTTCAGGACGTTTCGTATGTCATCAATGACAAAGACCGTATCGCCCTCGTGGGAAAGAACGGGGCCGGGAAGTCCACCATGTTGAAGATTATAGCCGGATTGCAACAGCCCACCTCGGGGACGGTGGCTGTTTCCGGCGGTTCCACCATCGGCTATCTGCCGCAGGTGATGGTGTTGAGCGACGAGCATACGGTGCGTGAAGAGGCAGAACAAGCCTTTTCCCATATCAGCCAAATGCAGGAACGGCTCGACCGGATGAACCAGGAACTGGCCGACCGTACGGATTACGACAGTGAAAGCTACATGGCTCTCGTGGAAAAGTTTACGCATGAGAGCGAGCGTTTTCAGATGATGGGCGGTATGAATTATCAGGCCGAACTGGAACGCACTTTGATGGGGTTAGGGTTCGTGCGCGAGGATTTCGACCGTCCCACCCGTGAGTTCAGCGGAGGATGGCGTATGCGTATAGAGTTGGCCAAGTTGCTGTTGAGGAGACCCGACGTGCTGTTGCTCGATGAGCCGACCAATCATTTGGACATCGAGAGCATACAGTGGCTTGAAAATTTTCTGGCCACTAAGGCCAATGCCGTCGTCTTGGTGAGTCATGACCGCGCCTTTATCAATAATGTAACCAACCGAACCTTGGAAATTTCCTGCGGCCGCGTGTTCGATTACAAGGTAAAGTATGACGAGTACGTGCGGTTACGCGCAGAACGTCGCGAGCAGCAGCTTCGTGCATACGAGAACCAACAGAAAGAAATAGCCGACATCAAGGAGTTTATCGAAAGGTTCCGCTATAAACCCACTAAGGCCGTGCAGGTACAGAGCCGCATCAAACAGCTTGAAAAGATGGTGCCGATAGAGGTTGATGAGGTGGATAACTCGGCTTTGAGGCTGAAGTTCCCGCCCGCCTTGCGTAGCGGCGACTACCCTCTGATTTGTGAAGGCGTGAGAAAGGCATACGGGGAACATGTCGTGTTCCATGATGTGGACTTGACCATCAAACGCGGCGAGAAGGTGGCGTTTGTCGGAAAGAACGGCGAAGGAAAATCTACCTTAGTTAAATGTATTATGGGTGAGATTCCTTTCGAGGGGAGTTTGAAGTTGGGGCATAACGTGCAGATAGGTTATTTTGCACAAAACCAGGCGCAACTTTTAGACGGCGAACTGACGGTGTTCGACACGATAGACCGTGTGGCCAAGGGAGACATCCGCTTGAAGATACGCGACATATTGGGAGCATTCATGTTCGGCGGCGAAGCTTCCGAGAAGAAAGTCAAGGTGTTGTCGGGGGGGGAACGGAGCCGTTTGGCCATGATTAAGCTCTTGCTCGAACCCGTGAACTTCCTGATTCTCGACGAACCTACGAACCACCTGGACATGCGTTCCAAAGACGTATTAAAGGATGCCATACGGGATTTCGACGGGACGGTGGTTGTCGTAAGCCACGACCGCGAATTTCTTGACGGCCTCGTCTCCAAAGTGTATGAGTTCGGCGGGGGAATGGTCAAGGAACATTTGGGAGGCATCTATGACTTCTTGCAGCGTAAGAATATCGAATCCCTGAACGATTTGCAGAAACCTTCACTTTCCACATCTTCGACGGTGGTTTCTTCTGTGGAGGAAAAAACAGGAGCTTCCAATCGGTTGAGCTACGAACAGCAGAAAGAACAACAGAAAAAAATCCGTAAGTTGGAGAAGGCTGTGGAGCAGTGTGAAGCCCGAATCGAGGAGTTGGAGGCCGCAGTGAAAATGTTGGAAGAGCAGATGGCTACACCGGAAGGGGCTGCCGATGTTTCGATTTACGAACGCCATGGTGCGTTGAAGAAGCAGTTGGACGAGGCCGTCAATACGTGGGAAGAGACTTCGTTGGAACTTGAAGAGGCACAATCTTGAATATTCTACAAATATTATCTTAAATGAATGATATGATGAACTTAAAACAATTTATTCCGATGATGGCCTTTGCTTCTTTGGCATTGGCGGGCTGCGGCGGGCCGACTTCCAAGACGGGAATCGACCTGGCTAACTTGGATCAGACGGCAAAGCCGGGAGACAATTTTTATCAGTATGCCTGTGGCGGTTGGATCAAAGCCCATCCACTCACAGGCGAGTACTCGACTTACGGGAATTTTGAGGTCTTGATTGAGAACAATAACAAACAGTTGCGCGGTTTGATTGAAGCCATGGCCAAAGGACAGCACGAAGTCGGGACATTGGAGCAGAAAATCGGTGATTTGTATAACATCGCCATGGACAGCGTGAAACAGAACAAGGACGGTTATGCCCCGATTAAAGAGGACATGGATGCTATTGCGGCCATCCAGGACCGCAAGGAAATCATAGCCCAGATGGCCAAGCTTGGCCGGAAGGGGCTTCCCGGTTACTTCGGCTTCTACATCGATGCCGACATCAAGAACAGCAGCATGAACCTCCTTCAAATCATGCAAGGCGGTTTAAGCTTAGGCGAGAAAGAGTATTATCTGGACAATGATTCGGCCACGGTGCATATCCGTGAATCATTCAAGGCATATATGGAGAAGATGTTCACCTTGTGCGGCTCTACTCCAGAAGAGGCCAAACGTAAGATGGAGGCCGTGATGGGCATTGAAACCCGTATAGCCGTTCCTTCTTATTCGGCTGTGCAGCAGCGTGATCCCGAAGCGAATTACCATAAGATGACGTACGAGGAACTGAAAAAAGACTATTCCGGAATAGATTGGGACGTGTTTTTCACGACGATGGGTATTCAGGGACTGAAAGAAGTCAGCGTAGGCCAACCCGAACCGATTCATGAGGTGGAAAAGATATTGGCCGAAACGCCGGTAGAGGACCAGAAAGCGTTCATGGAATGGAAGTTGATCAATTCGTCGGCTTCCTATCTTAGCGATGAACTCCGTGCCTGCCGTTTTGATTTTTATGGCAGGGTGATGAGCGGGAAGCAGCAAGACCGTCCGCGTTGGAAGAAAGCCGTGGCTACCGTGGAAGGCGTATTGGGCGAAGGGTTAGGCGAGAAATATGTAGAGAAATACTTCCCCGCAGCAGCCAAAGAACGTATGGTGAAACTGGTGAAAAACCTGCAAGACGCTTTGGCTGAACGTATCAAAGTACAGGATTGGATGAGCGACGAGACGAAGAAAGTGGCTTTGGACAAATTGGCTTCTTTCTATGTCAAGGTGGGCTACCCCGACAAATGGCGCGACTATTCGGGTTTGGAAATCAAGGATGACAGTTACTGGGCCAACATCGTGCGCAGCAATGAGTTCGATTTGGCATATATCATAGACAAGAAGTTGAACAAGCCCGTCGACCGTGACGAATGGTACATGACTCCGCAGACTGTGAACGCTTACTATAACCCGACGACCAATGAAATTTGCTTCCCCGCCGGTATCCTTCAGCCGCCGTTCTTCGATATGGAGGCCGACGATGCTTATAATTATGGTGCCATAGGTGTGGTTATCGGTCATGAGATGACGCACGGATTCGATGACCAGGGCCGTCAGTTCGACAAGAACGGAAACCTGACCGATTGGTGGGCACCGGGTGATGCGGAACGCTTCGAAGCCCGTGCCAAAGTGATGGAGGATTTCTTTAACAATATAGAGGTGTTGCCCGGTTTGAAAGGAAACGGTGCTTTGACCTTGGGTGAGAACCTGGCCGACCATGGTGGTTTGATGGTTTCATATACGGCATTCCAAAATGCGATGAAAGAGAAGCCTTTGCAGACGGAAGACGGTTTCACGCCCGAACAGCGGTTCTTCCTGGCTTATGCGAACCTGTGGGCAGGAAACATCCGTGACGAGGAGATCCGCGTACGGACGAAGAGCGACCCCCATTCATTGGGACGTTGGCGTGTGGACGGCGCATTGCCCCATATCGACGCTTGGTACGAGGCTTTTGGCATCACTGAAAAAGATTCGATGTTCGTGCCGAAAGAAAAGCGCGTGACGATTTGGTAAGCCATTCGGCGCAGGCATATATTTTTTAGGCAAGCGGAACGATAAAGATTCTAAATCGTTCCGCTTGTTGCGTTAAAATGGTAGGCGTTTCGGTAAGATTTTGCTAATTTTGCGTGGTCATAGAAACGATAAAACCGATTATACATGCCATTAAATTTACCAGATAAGCTTCCGGCCATCGAGTTGTTGAAAAAAGAGAACATCTTTGTCATCGACAGCTCGCGGGCCTCTTCGCAGGACATCCGCCCGTTGCGCATTGTCGTATTGAACCTCATGCCGTTGAAAATTACGACAGAGACCGACCTTGTCCGTCTGTTGTCCAACACGCCTTTGCAGGTCGAGGTCTCTTTCATGAAAGTGAAGGGGCACACGTCGAAGAATACGCCGGTGGAGCACATGAAAGCTTTCTACCGTGATTTCGAACTGATGAAGGAAGAGAAGTTCGATGGTATGATTATTACCGGTGCGCCAGTAGAACATCTCGATTACGAGGAGGTGAACTATTGGGACGAAATCAAGGAGATTTTCGACTGGGCACGTACCCATGTCACTTCCACCCTTTATATCTGTTGGGCCGCCCAAGCCGGATTGTACCATTATTATGGCGTACCCAAATACAAGTTGGACCGGAAGATGTTCGGTGTTTTCAAGCAATATCCGTTGGCTCCCATGCTGCCGATATTCCGCGGTTTCGATGATGAGTTTTATATGCCGCACAGCCGCCATACGGAGATACGGCGCGAGGACGTGCTCCGGGTGCCCGGCCTTGAGGTCATTGCCGAATCTCCCCAGTCCGGGGTGTGCATGGTCATGGCGCGTGGCGGACGGGAGATTTACATCACGGGGCATGCCGAGTATTCCCCCTATACCTTGGATACGGAATACCTTCGCGATTTGGAGAAAGGTTTGCCGATAGACATGCCGGTGAACTATTACTGTCACAATGTGCCGGAAGAAGGACCGTTGGTGACGTGGCGTGCTCATGGGAATCTGTTGTTTTCCAACTGGCTGAATTATTACGTGTATCAGGAAACTCCTTACGATATTAACAGTATCCGATGATTAGACAAAGACCAGTGGAGCTTCTGGCTCCGGCCCGTAATGTGGAATGTGCCATGGCGGCAGTGGACCACGGGGCAGATGCCGTGTATATCGGTGCTTCCCGTTTCGGGGCAAGGGCGTCGGCGGGCAATTCCGTGGAGGACATCGCCCGTGTGGTGGAGTATGCCCATACGTTCCGTGTCAAAGTGTATGTCACGGTCAATACGATATTGAAGGACGAGGAATTGCCCGAGACGGAAAAGTTGGTGTGGGCGTTGTATCGTGCCGGAGTGGATGCGCTCATCGTGCAGGACATGGCTTTGCTGGAACTCGACCTGCCGCCCATCCCTTTGCATGCCAGCACGCAGATGGACAACCGTACGCCGGATAAGGTGAAGTTTCTCCACGGTTTGGGTTTCAGCCAGGTGGTGTTGGCACGTGAACTGTCTTTGGCCGAGATTCAGGCCGTTCATGCGGCTTGCGACGTGCCGTTGGAGGTTTTTGTGCACGGGGCACTCTGCGTCAGTTACAGTGGGCAGTGCTACGTGTCGCAGCATTGCTTCGGGCGGAGTGCCAATCGGGGAGAGTGCGCCCAGTTCTGCCGGTTGAAGTTCGATATGGTGGACAGCGACGGACGTATGATAGAACAAGGCCGCCACTTGCTTTCTTTGAAGGACATGAACCGGGGAGCGGATTTGGAACGCTTGTTGGATGCCGGTGTGACTTCGTTGAAAATCGAAGGACGTCTGAAGGACGTGGCATACGTGAAAAACGTGACTGCGTGGTACCGCAGCCGTCTGGACGAAATCTTCAAACGCCGTCCGGAGTACCGCCGGGCTTCATCGGGACACGTGTCTTTGGCGTTTACACCTTGTTTGGAGAAAAGTTTCAACCGAGGATTCACCCGTTATTTTCTGGATGGCCGTACACCTGATATCTTTTCGTTCCATACGCCCAAATCGTTGGGTGAAGAAGTGGGAACGGTGAAAGACGTCCGTGGAAGGTGTATTGTCGTATCCGGAGTCAAGCCGTTTGCCAACGGTGACGGACTGTGCTTTTTGGACGAGCAGGGTAACTTGCAGGGATTTCGCGTGAACCGTGTGGAAGCCAATAAGATTTATCCGGCGGAAATGCCGCGTGTCCGTCCTCACGCCCGTCTGTACCGCAATTTCGACAAGGCGTTCGAGGACGTGCTGTCCCGTCCGTCCGCTGTCCGCAAAATCCGGGTGGAATGGACGTTGGGCGAGTATGCCGAGGGTTTCACGTTGGAGGTGCGCGACGAGGACGAGGTGTCGGTAACCGTAGCTTTCCCCTATCCCAAAGAAAAGGCACGCAGCTCGCAGGCCGAAAACATCAAGGCCCAGTTATCCAAGTTAGGAAATACGCCGTTCGAGGCGGACGGAGTGGACATTCGTTTCCGTTCCGACTGGTTTATCCCTTCTTCCGTATTAGCCGATTGGCGCAGGACGTTGGTAGGACGGTTGCTGTCGGCACGCAAAATGAATGAGTTGCGAGAGGTGCGCCCTCTTCCGACAGCCTTTACGCGCAGCCGGGATGAAAAGCAAGGGAAGGCTCCGGTGCGGTGGGTTCCGGAAGAGGTGACGTATCTGGCCAATGTGATGAACCGCAAGGCTGAGGACTTCTACCACCGGCAAGGGGCAGTGTGCATTGCTCCGGCTTTCGAGAAACGGGAACCTGCCGGTGCCGTGCTGATGTTTTGCCGCCATTGCCTGCGTTACAGCATGGGATGGTGTCCGCGTTACGGGGGAGAGAAGTCTCCTTTCCGTGAACCGTATTATTTGGTTTCGTCCGACGGACGCCGTTTCCGTTTGTCTTTCGACTGTAAAGCCTGCCAAATGAAAGTCTGTGCCGATGCGGAAGAGTAGCTTTTTTCTGATTTACCTGTTATTAGGCAGTTTGTTGTCGGTCGGTTGTTATTACCAGAAGCCCGATTATTCCGACGAGTGGGATTTGACGGAGAAACGGAAGGATTCGCTTGATTTTGAGGCTTCCCATCATTATAACCGGAATTATAATTTCGTGGTGGTGGAAGATTCTTTGTGCCTGCAAACCGTACATCCCGTCCATAATCCGGTACATGCAGGTGTGCCGGAAGACACCGTGGCTGTATTTGCGGACGACCGTCTCGTCGTGGCTGAAGTCATGATTGTGCCGGAGGACACGGTGGATTCGGTTTGGGTGAAAGTAGCCCGCGACCAGTCCACCATGGGTTGGGTGCACGAGCAGGATTTGTTGGCACGGGTTGTTCCGGATGATTCCATTTCGCAGTTTATCCATGCTTTCAGCAATACGCACCTGATATATTTCCTGTCCGTTTTAGGCGTGCTGTTGGTATTGTGGTTGGTACGCCGTATGCGTCGCAAGCGTTTCCATATCGTGCATTTCGATGACATCGGAAGTTGTTACCCTACTTTGCTATGCCTGACGCTGTCTGGTGCCGCAACGCTTTATGCCAGTATGCAGAATTTTGTACCCGATACATGGACGGAGTTTTATTTCCACCCGACACTCAATCCTTTCGGATTGCCGTTTATTTTGGGCTTGTTCGTGGCTTCCGTGTGGCTGATAGTCATTCTGTCCATAGCATCGGTGGAGGACGTTTGCCGGCAACTCCCTTTTCAGGAAGCCATGCTGTACTTGTTTGCCTTGTTGGGCGTATGTGCGGGGTGTTACCTGTTCTTTTCGCTCACCACGTTGTATTATCTCGGCTATCCTTTTTTCTTGTTTTACGTCGGTTGGGCGTTGTGGCGTTATTTCCGTTATGCCCGTTGTCCTTACGTTTGCGGGCGTTGCGGGGCCAAGCTTCACAGCAAAGGGCGTTGTCCGCATTGCGGTGCATGGAATGAATGACCCGTCTGTCTTGCGGGGGAGAGTCAGAAATGCAGGCTGACATCCACTCCGAACTGTAACGGATTGCCCCGTTGTCCGAATTTCATGTTGCGGGTGGTAGCGGCCGAAGTAAAAAAGAAAGCGTCGTAGTCCGTATCCGTCAGGTTTTTGCCCCAGATGTCGATGCGTATGGAGCCGAAGTCCAGACCGGCATGGGCATTCAACAGCGCGTAAAACGGTTGGTGGTAAGCATTGTCCTCGCTCCAGTAGATTTTTCCGGCTCCCGTGGTATTCACGCCGAAGAAATAGCTTTTTATCTTATGGTGTTCCAAAGGTTGTTCGTATTCCACACCTGCCGCGAGCGTGTGCATGGGGACAAAAGGCACATGGTTGCCGTCATAGTTCACCGCCTCTTGCGCTGTTTCCGTCCGGGCTTCCTGCGCTTCATAGCGTTTGAATACGGAGTGCGTGTAGCCGTATGACGCATGCCACGTCAGGCGGTTGTCCAACCATCCGCCGCGCAGTCCTATTTCCGTACCGCAACTCCGTCCCCGTCCGGCGTTGACCATGACACGCCCCAATCCGCTGCTCACGAATTTGGAAATCTGTTGGTCGTACACGTCCATGTAGAACACGGCGGCATCCAGTTGTATCTTGCCGTCCGAGAACGAGAAGTGCCCGCCTGCCTCATAATTATAACTGTATTCCGGTTTGAAGCGGGTCTGTGCCGGAGTTCCGGAAAACTCCTCCTGCGGAATTTGGCTGACAATCATCTGTTTCACGGCTTCCGGCATGTGGGCGTACATCGGTCCGTCCAGCGTCTCCGCCGTCTTGTCCTTGACGGAGCGCATCATCCGGCTTTTCAAATCGCCTTGCACCAGGTCGCTGAACATCTGTACGTTGTATCCTCCGCTGCGGTAGCCCTTGCTCCAACTTACGTACACGTTGTTTTGCGCCGAAAAGTGGTATTGCAAGGCCACCTTGGGTAACCATTGCACGTAATCGTGTTTCAGGCTGCCCCGGAAATGGCTGTCGTCCGACAGGCCTTCGAGGACGAGCGGCATCATAGGGGAAGTAAGCTCCACGCCGTAGTCCATGCGACCACCGTAATCGTAGTCCAACCTCATTTTTTCATATTCCACGCGCAGGCCGGCCACAAGGCTCAGCCCTTCCGCTCCGAACAAGTCGTTGAACGTGCTTTGGTGGAAAGCGGCAAGGTCGGTGGTCGGGGTGTCGAAAGCCCCGTCGGTCACGTAGGGGGAAACAGGCATATCTAATGTAAGTCCCATTCCCATCGGGCTGATGGCGGCATTGGCTTTGTCGAACACGGTGTTCATGAACTCGCGGGTCAGAGATACCGGACTTTTCGTGTGTAGGGTCTGGCGCATGGCATAGATACCTCCTATCCATTCCCAACGGCGGTTACTGCGGCTTTTGAAAGTCAGTTCTTCGCTCCAAGAGTTGATGCGTTGCTTTTGGGTCAGGCTGAAATAGTCCGCGTCCGTGAAATCCTGATCAAGCGTCATGTTGTCGTTCAGGTTTTGGTAGGCTGTGACGGACGACAGGATGAACCGGTCGGCGGTATATTGTGCGTTGAGGCTGCTGTTCAGCAGGCTTCGGCGGTAGAATGAAGGACGGTTGTAGAGGATGCGGCCTATATCCTCGGGATGTGGCTCTTCTCCTTCAGCCGCACCTAAGTAACGGTAGGGATAGCCTTGGTCTTCACGATACGAATAATCTGTAGAGAAGTCCAGTTTCCAAGCCTCTGCCGGAAAGTAAATGACCCGTACGCGTCCGCCTCCGGTTTCGCTTCCTCCCACCGTTTCATGCCGGGTGACGTTTTCGAAGAATCCTTCCGAATGCTTATAAAATCCACTCAAGGCGTATGCCATCCTGTGGCTTGTCTTTTGGTAATGAGATGCCGACAACCCGTAGCCCTTGTCTTTTACCGAAGTGCCCATGCGGATGTCCGTGCCTTGATAATGGAACGGGTTGCGGGTAAACACGCGGAGCAGGCCGCCCATGGCATTCCGTCCGTACAGTGTGGCCTGCGGGCCGCGCAACACGTCCACGCGTTCCACGTCTAGCAATTCAATGTCGTAGGCACTTTTGTCGGCATATCCCACGTTGTCCACGTACAATCCCACGGCCGGGGTGTTGATGCGCGAACCGATACCGCGTATGTAAGCCGCCGAGGTCAAGCTACTGCCGTAGTCCGACATGTAGAAGTTGGGTACGAAAGCCGAAAGTTCTTTCAGCGAAGCAGTATGTTGGTCGTCTAATGCCGTCCGGTCGAAAAGGGAAACGGCGATGGGAGCTTGCCGTAATTTGCCGGTTTCTTTGGGAGAATATACGATGACCACCTCTTCGATGTCTTTTACCCGTGCGCTGTCTTCTGCCGTTTCCTCGATGGGGAGCGCGTATGAAGGTGCGCCCGAGAGGAATAATATTGCTGATATGATGCTCAATCTGTCCATCCGTGGTTTTTGTTTCGGGATGCAAAGTTACGATGAATCGTCGGGTGGGGCAATCCTTATTTATTAGGATTTTCCGCCGGAAGCAAAGGCATACGGAAGTGGTCATGGAATAGATTTTGTATATTGTTTTCTTTATCCTTGGCCTGCGGTTTCCTCTATTTTATTCTGTTTTTCCTTGTTTTTTCACGCCAAAACAGGAGTTAATGGAACTGTAAAACCGTTGCCGAATGTGAAAAATGACGGATTCAGTGCGCGTTTACCTTCAATTTCCCGTTTTTTATGAAGAAGAAAATTTTTCATTCGGCTGAGAAAACATTTTTTTTCTCCGCAGGTTTTCCGGTTTTTCTCCGCAGAAAGTGGAGGAGTTTGAAGCCGGACGAGATGAAAATGTGCTGAAAATTCCGTTTTTTCGTCTAACTGATGGTTTTCGGATGACAAAAACGAAGTGTCGTTTTGTAGGTAAAATATTCCGTAAACTGACGTAAGGCCGTTTGTCGTGCGGATAGAACTTACCAAGGGCGTGCAATCCGTGCGTAGTGTGGAGCAGGGACGTGACAATTTGCTTTATGCCCGTTGCGTGAGAATCGCTCCGAAACCGTCACGTCGGGTTCGGATGGAAATATGTGAATCTCGGGTAAGATTGTGGTGGAACAAAGAGATGGTAACACGAAGGTTTGTTTAATGTTTTGCCTAAGTATAGTACCTGTTTATAAAAAGTGGTCTTAAAGCTAAAATAAATACCAAAAATTTAGCTTTCAAAATACGATGCAAATTCTTTTTTTGATAGGATTTTTGTAACTTGTACATATTCAATTAGATAGAAAAAATCTCGATATCTGAAAATGCAAACTCAAATATTTGGTTTCTACTCAAAAGTATGCTTAACTTTGCGATGTGAGAATTAAATATATGTGGAACATGAATAAGAATATTGCCTATGGAATGAAACATTAATGCAATGGTAGTGTGTAGAGTGAACAGATATTTAAAAACTAAAAAAAAGAGAACGATGAAAAAAGCAAAATATATTGTAGCAGTCATGAGAAAAGTTGTATTTTTATTGTTTGTGCTTTTGGGGCAAGTTTGTTTGGCACGGAGCGAGGCTGCTCCAAAGTCCTGGGAATCATTGGACAAGGAGACCGGTTCTTCTTTCTGTCCCCTTGATTCGATACCGGATTGGGTAAAAGAAAAAACAACCCAAAAGGAATACGAATTGTGGAAAAAGGCATCCCGATATTACCAGGTGGATTATTCCGTTCTACAAAAGGACTTGTCCAAAGAACAGAAACGGAGGCTTTACGAAAGTTTGGCGGAGGCTTGTGAAAAGATGGAGGTTCGTGGGAAGCAAGACGGGGCGGGTGAAATGCTCACTTTTGCGTTACCTGCGCCAATAGATTCCACAATCGTGTGGAATACGTGCAGTTACGTGAAAATAGATGAAAATCTGTCTTTCAGGAAAATTGAAGGAATCGTGTTCCATTCAAAGGACTATCCCGAAGCCCAAGTGAAAGTGACAGTGTGGTGCGTGTACGACAAAGCCCAAAACAGCGTGCAGGTCATAAAAGAAGACATGCAGAAAGCAGGGCAGGCCATCGAAGTGAATGGTTCCCATACTGTCGGTTATGACTCGGCAAACGGTCGGCTGTATGGTTCTTGCGGAGGCTCTTTGGTATATTGGGATGAGCATAAGGCTTATCAGAGCGAGGATTTCCACAAGGGATATAACATCCCATTGGAATAGGGATATTGGATGAGGGCAAAGCATGGCACTATATAGATGGGTTTGATTGTCCTTATTTTGCCCTTGGCCTTGGACTATGCGTTGTTTGTGAGGTTTAGACATGGGCAAAAGGTTACAAATATGCTTTTCTATCTTTCTGCTTTTTATCTTTTGTTTTCCGTAGTCATATTCGTCATGTGTGTAAGTCGGGCAGCTTGGGTGGCGTTTGTAATCAGTTTGATGTCGATGGTTTGGTTACGGATGAAGTGTGCGTGGATAAAAAAGTGTTTTGTATTGTTGGCTGTATTCGTTCTTTGTGTTCCTTTTTTGTATGGCATGTATGTGCTGAAAAAAGATTCGGCGGACGGTCGTTTGTTCATCTGGAAAATCTCTTATCCGGTGGCTAAACAACAGATATTTTCCGGGGTGGGAATAGGCGGTTTCCCGCATGTTTATGGGGAAGCACAAGAAGCGTATTTTCGAGAGGGGAAGGGAACGCAAGATGAGGAAATGTTGGCTGGTGCCCCGGATTATGCTTATAATGAATATTTGCAGATATGGATAGAACTTGGACTGCCGGGAGTTTTGTCTTGTTTGTGCCTTATGGCTTATGTCTATATACGCCTTCTTAGGTGCCGGAATGTTGAGGTTGTCGGGTTATGTGGTGCAATGGTGAGTTTTATGGTGGTTTCCCTTTTTTCTTATCCTCTTCGATGTTTTGCCACATGCTTGTTGTCGTTGTTAATTTTGTTATGGGCAGCGTGGATGCCAATGGTGCTTGATGAAAAGAAACGGAACAGAAAGCTTGGAATGATGTTCGGTTTGTTGTTGGTGGTTGGAGTGGAGGCGATGGTGTGTGTCCGGTTTAATAAATCTTATCGAACGTGGACTGCGGTAAAGCATTGGGATATGGTGCGACTATATTTTGATAGAGAAAAATATAAGGGCATAGAGAAGTGTTATAGGGCTTTGTATCCCGATTTGAAGAAAGATGTTGGTTTCCTTTTTGAGTATGGAATGTGTTTGTCGTATAATGGTCATTACGAAGAAAGCAACATAATATTAAATGAAGGGGCAAAACGAAGTTCTGACCCCATGTTTTTTAATCTCATGGGAAAAAACTTTCAAGCTCTTGGCAGGTTTGAGGAGGCTGAAGAGATGTTTTATAAGGCTTATTATAGAGTCCCCACCGTATTTACCCTTTATATTTGTTGATGGGGTTGTATGAAAAAGAGGGACGGGATTTGGAAAGGTTGGAGAAGGCTCATCAAATAGTAGGGAAGAAAGAAAAAGTACCTTCTTCTTTGACGGAATATCTTAAAAAAGAAGCAGGGCTTAAATTGCAAGAATATGAAAGAAGCAATGGAAAGGGGAAAAATATGGAAATAGATTGGTTTTGATTGGAGAGAACTAAAAGTTTATAAGGAATACTCTTCAGATGCGGTCGGCCTCTATGTACCCGTTCATGACGGCATAGATAGTCAGTCCCGATACGGAGCGGACATTGAGTTTTTCCATGATGTTCTTGCGGTGGGAGATAACGGTGGTAGTGCTGATACACAAGTGGTCGGCAATTTCCTTGTTCGTCAGTCCACGTACAATGAGTATGAGCACTTCGATTTCGCGATGACTGAGTCCGTTGGGGTCGGTAGAGGCAGTGGTTCCCGATATGGGCTTCCTCATACCTTGGGGCAGATGTCGTCCGTGGGCATGCGCATACTGTTGCAGTTGCAGCAATGCACGCACCATATTGTCTTCGTTCTGGTAGATATTCAACGTATGGAAGTGGGAGGTTTGAGGGGTGCCGGTTGTCCCATTGGTAAGCACAATGGTTTTTTCTTTCCGTTCCACAAAGAAGGCGCTGTGCTCCACAAGGGTCTGGGCTGAAATAAAGTAGTGGAAATACATGTCCGGTGTGTCGCGCATCAGTTGTTCAAAACTGTTGAACGTGCGGACGACAGCTTGTGGCATCATCCGTTCAATGAGGCTGCGTAGTCCCATACAGGTCAATGTGTTGGCTTCTATAATGGCAATCTCGGGGGATAGTTTCATGTTCACGCTCATATTTCCATGCAAAGTTACTCAAATCTCGTCGTATCTTAAAAAAAAATAAGGATGCCTTATTCCAGACATCCTTACCTTATCAAAAATTTAATTGGTTTCAAACTAAGGTGCATTGCACTTAACAAGCTGCACCTGCATTCAGGTTTTTATTACCGAACAACATTGAAGTACTTGAACCCAAGAACTTACCGTTGCTCTTCTTTGAACCTGTTGCAACTGCCATAGCTACTACGACCGCTGCGATAATCATTAATCCTGTCATAATCTTCTTACCTTTCTTTTTTAATCTAACAATCTTTTACCTAAACATTGCTCTTTCACGGAGCTAAATACCTAAAAACTAAATATCTTTTGTTCCTTATGACACTACAAAGGTACGGCGATTCTTCCTGCAAAACAAGTAAAAGGGCATTTGTTATCATTTAAATGCCCTTTTCTTGATATAAATCAATGAAAAGGTCTTGGGATACTGATTTTTTTAATAACTTTGCAACGTTTTGTTCTGCCCGGCCTATGGGAAAGCCCTTTCAGGTCGGCAGATGAAAAGGGAATCGGGTGGAAATCCCGGACAGTCCCGCTGCTGTGAACTCATTGTGCGGTTTGTTTCAAACCTCAAGCCACTTCCTTATTTATAATAATAAGGTGGGAAGGCCAACAAGCCGGAGTAAGTCAGAAGACCTGCAAAACGTAGTCATGCCGGAATCTCCGTGGGATGGGAGGAAGGTGTCTTGAGTGAAGAATGAAGATATAAATGGGCGTATACAAGGAATCTCATAAAATGAGAGGATGGTTGCTTGTGTCATTTTGTATGGAGACTGTGTTCGTGTTCGCACAAAATGGTGCAGATAGCGTGGATGTGGGGCTGAAACAGATGAAAGGTCTGACGGTGACCGAGAAGGCTTTGCCTGCCACCGTACGTTCGGGTGCTCCTGTGCAGACGCTTGATAAGGCGGAGTTGGAACGTATGGGCGTGTTGGACGTGTCGGATGCCGTACGGCATTTTTCGGGGGTGACCTTGAAGGATTATGGCGGCGTGGGAGGGTTGAAAACTGTTTCCGTACGCAGTCTGGGCGCACAGCATACAGCCGTGCTCTACGATGGTGTGGCCATAGGGGATTGCCAGTCGGGACAGGTGGACATTTCCCGTTTCTCGTTGGATAATGTTTCTTCATTGACGTTGACTATCGGGCAAAGCGACAATATTTATCAGACGGCACGCATGTCGGCTGCTGCAAGCGCGTTGAGCATCGAAACGAGCCGGCCTGATTTTGAAGGCCGGGATTTTAGTCTTTCGGCGAAGGTGAAGGCGGGGTCTTACGGTTTGGCCAACCCCTCATTCTTCTATGCCCATCGGTTCACGCCGCGTTTGTCTTGTTCTCTTTACGGTGAATATTTACGTGCCGACGGGAATTATCATTTTACGATGATGAACTTGGATAAACAGATAAAAGGACGGCGTAACAATAGCGACATAGGGGCATACCGTGCGGAGGTGAATCTTTTTGCCCATTTGACAGAACGTCAGGATTTGGATGTGAAAGGGTATCTGTTCGATTCCCGTCGCGGATTGCCCGGTAGTGTCGTATATGACAATCCCTATGCGGCGGAACGGCTTTATGACCGTAATTATTTCGGCCAGTTGAGGTATGAGAACCGTTTTTCGGAGAAGTGGAAACTGAAGGCTTCCGGGAAGTTCAATTATAGTTGGAACAAAGACACGGACAAGAAGGCTGCCGGGCCGACGGAAGACCGTTTCCGCCAGACGGAGACCTACCTGACCGCGACGTTATGGGCGAAGCCCGTGAAAAACCTTTCTTTTTCGTTGGCGCAGGATTTTGTGTATAACGATTTGGCCACGACGTTGGACCAATGCCAATACCCGGAACGTTATACCAGTCTGACGGCCTTTTCAGCACAATACCGTCAACCGCAGTTTCAGGTGACGGCTTCCTTGCTGAATACTTTCATTACCGAACGAGTTTCTTTAGGGATGGCTGCCGACGACCGTAAGCGGCTTTCTCCGGCGGTAAGCCTGGCGTGGCGCCCTGTAAAAAAGGCGAGTTGGCGTTTGCGTGCGTCTTATAAAGACATATTCCGTGTCCCGACTTTCAATGACCTCTATTATCTGCTCATTGGGAACAGCCGCTTGCGTCCGGAAACAACGTGCCAATGGAATATAGGGACCACCTGGGCCGGACGTATGGGAAAAGTGGCGGATTACGTGAGCTTTTCGTTGGATGCTTATTATAATAAGGTGAAAGACAAGATTGTGGCAGTTCCGACGATGTTCGTATGGAAAATGTCCAACGTAGGCAAAGTGGAGACTTACGGCGTGGATGCCAATCTGGCTGCCGAATGGGCTTTGGCAAAAGCTTGGAATTTGAGTTTGACAGGAGCGTACAGTTTCATGCAGGCGGAAGACGTGACGAAACGCGGTAGCAAGTTGTGGCGTCATCAGATTGCCTATACGCCGAAACATTCCGGAGGTGGAAGTGTGGTACTTGAAATGCCGTGGATGAACGTGGCATATAATGTGGCGTGGAGCGGTGAACGCTATCGTCTGCCGCAAAACAAAAAGAGCAATCTTGTGGATGCCTATTCCGATCATAGCCTTTCCTTGTACCGTGTTTTCCGGTTCAGGGATCATAAGTTGCGCCTGCAGGTGGACGCGGCCAATCTGGGTGGAAGAAATTATGAGGTGGTGCGTTACTATCCGATGCCCGGGAGGAATTTTAAAGTGGCAATAACATATTCTTTATAAACTTTTAATAACGAAAAAAATGAAAATGAAATGGTGTAAATGGGCCATAATGGCTCTGGCTTTGGGGTGTTTTACCGCTTGTAGCGAGGATGATGACACGGTTGGAGATGGTGGAAAGCCGGGAGAAGAGACTGGTGGAAATGGAGGCGGTGCCAATGGAAGTGACAGCACTGCGGTTCCTTCCCCCGTGGTCGCTTTGGGAGCTTATGTGTTGAATACCGGAAATTGGGGTGGAAATGATGCCAGTATCCAATATTTGGATTTTCAGACCGGAAAGTTGAGCGAAGACCTTTATGCGGCTGCCAATGGCGAAGGGCTTGGCGACTTGGGGCAAGACCTTTGTGTGTATGGTTCGAAAATATACGTGACGGTGAGCGGTTCTTCCAAAGTTGTCATCATGGACCGTAAGTGCAAGGTTCTGAAATCCATTCCGGTGGCTACCGAAGACGGTACTCCGGTTGAGCCTCGCTACATGGCAGCGTGTGAGGGGAAGGTTTATTTTACAGCATACGATGGGACGGTTTCCCGTATCGATACGACTTCCATGGCCATCGATGGCAAACTGAATCTTATAGATGCCGGGGCACAAACAGGTTATGACCATCCCGAGGCCATTACCTCCGCCAACGGCAAACTGTATGTCAATATTTCGGGGTATTCAAAAGGAAAGTGGCTGGCTGTGGTTGATGCAGCTTCTTTCACCAAGCTGAAGGATATTGAAGTGATGCTCAATCCTTATACCCAGTGCATCACGGCAGAAGACGGGTATGTATACTTCGTGTCCAATGGCAACTATGCAGGAAGCCCGTCCTTGACTTCGGACCAGTATATTTACGGTACGATGCAACGTCTCGATCCGGAAACAGACCAAGTGGAACAGGTGTGCCGTGCAACTTATATCGCGAATGCCGGGGAGAAAATGTACATCCTTTATTCAGAGTATTATATGCCGGACGTGGCTCGTGCTTACGTCCGTGACTTAAAGACAGGAGATGAACAAGAGTTTATGGACATGGCTGATTTGCAGAGTGCCAACGGTTTGGCTGTTGATCCAGCATCTGGCGATGTGTATGTGTTTGACGTACCTTACGGTGCTGCATCCGACGTACATGTATACGGGGCGGATGGAACTTATAAACGTACGTTTGAAGCCGGAATGTCCACCTCGAAGATGGTGTTTGTCACAAAATAAGGAGATGAAGGTAAGTAGCCTTTTTTATGGTTTGTTTGCCGTTTTGCTTCTGTCCTCTTGTAAGGACGGGGGCAAGACGGCTTCCTTTTTGGACGAGGGCGGTGACACGTTGGATTTAAAGTATGCAGAGAACCTGAAGGTTGTGTCTTACGACGGTTACCAGGTGGCTACGCTGAGAAATCCGTGGGATACGTTGGAAATACTGCACACGTATGTGTTGGTCGGGCGCGACGAGCCTTTGCCCGACAGTCTGCCGCAAGGGACGGTCGTGCGCGTACCGTTGCAGAAAGCCGTCATTTATTCGTCTGTACATTGCGGGTTGATGGAAGAGTTGGGAGCACTGTCTGCCGTGGGCGGAGTGTGCGACCTCCGGTATATCGACTTGCCTTACGTCAAGGAAGGATGCCGCACGGGACGTATCGCGGATTTGGGCAGCGGGATGAATCCGGACATCGAGAAGCTTATGGCGTTGCATCCCGATGCCGTGATGCTTTCTCCGTTTGAAAACAGCGGGGGATATGGCCGGTTGGGCAAGTTGGACATTCCCATCATCGAATGTGCCGACTATATGGAAACCTCTTCGTTGGGGCGTGCCGAATGGATGCGTTTCTACGGCCTGTTGTTCGGAAAAGCAGCCGAGGCCGATTCTTTGTTTGCCCGGGTAGAGGCTGATTACCTCCGGTGGGCCGGTAAGGTGGCCGACATAGAAAACAAGCCTACCGTGTTTGCCGATTTGAAGTCCGGAGCCACGTGGTATGTGCCGGGTGGACGCAGTACGGTCGGACGGACGTTTGCCGATGCCGGTGCCGACTATGTTTTCAGTGATTTGAAGAACAGCGGATCGTCTCCCCTGAGCTTTGAGACGGTGTATGAGAAAGCGAAAGATGCCGACATTTGGCTGATTAAGTACAACATGCCGGAGGATAAGACCTATCGGGACCTGAAAAACGATTATGCGCCATACGCCGGATTCCGGGCCTTCCGTGAACGGCGGGTGTACGGCTGCAATACCGGGAGGGTGCCATACTATGAAGAAACGCCTTTCCATCCCGAATGGTTGCTGGAAGATTTGATAAAAATATTCCATCCGGACGTGGCAAAGGCGGAAGGTGGCAGATATTTTCGTAAATTAGCGGACTGAAAAAGATGATTCCGGTGGAGCGTAAAGGATATGTGTGCGGAGGGATATTGGTCGTCGTCATTTTTGTGTTGGCGGCGGCTAACCTGCTGCTCGGTTCGGTGGACATTCCGGCCGGAGCGGTCTGGGGCGCGTTGACGGGTGGGACGGTGGAAAACGAAGCTTGGTCGTTCATCGTGTGGGAATCCCGCGTGCCTTTGTGCGTGACGGCCTGGTGCTGTGGGGCCGCCTTGGCCGCCTCGGGCCTGATGTTGCAGACGGTGTTCAACAACCCGTTGGCGGACCCGTCGATTTTGGGTATCAGTTCGGGGGCAAGTCTCGGGGTGGCCTTGGTCATGTTGGCCGGAGGTGGAATGGTGTCGGCCGGCACTTTTTCTTTTTCCGGTTTTCTGGCAGTGGTGGCCGGTGCTTTCGCCGGTGCCGTGTTGGTCATGGGGGTGATTCTTTTTCTTTCCACGCTGATACGCAGCAGCGTCATGCTGTTGATTGCCGGCATCATGATGGGCTACGTGGCCTCGTCGGCCATTTCCTTGCTGAATTTCTTTGCTACGGCCGAAGGCGTGCACTCTTATATGGTTTGGGGGATGGGCAACTTCGGGGGCGTTTCGTTGGAACAACTGCCGTGGTTTGCGGCTTTTACCTCAGTCGGGTTGCTGATGTCCGTCCTGTTGATTAAGCCGTTGAATGCCTTGTTGTTGGGAGAACGTTACGCGGAGAACCTTGGGGTGAATGTACGTCGTACGCGCAGCATGTTGTTGGTGGTTACGGGAATCCTGACGGCTGTGGTTACGGCTTTTTGCGGCCCTGTGTCGTTCATCGGGTTGGCCGTGCCGCATGTGGCCCGGTTGCTGTTGGGGACATCGAACCACAATGCCCTTTTGCCGGTAACGTTGTTGAGCGGCGGGGCGGTGGCCTTGCTTTGCAATTTGATTTGCATCCTGCCCGGCGAGGAGGGACTTCTCCCCTTGAATGCCGTTACACCCGTGTTGGGTGCGCCGGTGATTATTTATGTCATTGTGAACCAACGTAGAATACAGTATTTCAATTAATGGAAAAGCGGATAGTGCTCGAAGGGGAACGGATTGCTACGGGATACTGCCAGGGAAAGCAGGTGGCGGAAGTGCATCATGGATTGGATTTCAGTCTGTCGGGCGGCGAACTGACCTGTTTGTTAGGATGCAATGGAGCCGGAAAGTCCACTTTGTTGCGTACGTTGGCCGGCATGCAGCCCCCTTTGTCCGGCCGTCTGGAACTCATGGGGCGGCCTTTGGAGGCTTACAGTGCGCATGAGCGTTCCAAAACCATCGGTGTGGTATTGACCGACCGCATGCAGGCAGGCGGGCTGACCGTTTACGAACTGGTGGCTTTGGGGCGTCAACCGTACACTGGTTTTTTCGGCCGTCTGGCTTCTGCCGACAAAGCCTTGGTATGGCGGGCGTTGGAAGAGGTCGGTATGGTTGGAAAGGCACGTTGTTATGTGGCCGAACTGTCCGATGGAGAGCGTCAGAAAGCCATGATAGCCAAAGCATTGGTGCAAGAATGTCCGTTGATTCTCTTGGATGAGCCTACGGCTTTTCTGGATGTGGAAAGCCGTATGGAAGTGATGCGTCTGCTCCGGAAGTTGGCGGTGGAAGAACGGAAGGCCGTTTTGCTTTCCACGCACGATGTGGATCAGGCCTTGGCCATGTCCGACCGCTTGTGGCTGATGACGCAAGAACGCGAGATGCTGTGCGGAACGACCGAGGACTTGGTGCTGTCGGGGGTGATGGACCGGCTGTTTGGCAGCACGTCCATCCGTTTCGACGCGGTTCGCGGCATCTACGCCCCGGAGAACCGTAACAGCCGGGTGGTTCGTCTGGAAGCAGCCGATGAGGCTTTGCGTTATTGGGCACAGAACCTTTTGGTGCGGCACGGTTTCCGCCCCATTGCGCCGGACGAGGGCGGAGAGGGGGTAGCGAGTCTTGCAGTCATCAGTCCGCAGGACATGGTATGGACACAAAACGGTATCTCCTCCCACTTTTGTTCGTTTGCCGGACTGGCCGAAATGTTGCGCCCGTTATGACGGGCCTGCATCGGGTGGTAAACAGACAAAGTGTCAGAGTGCCAAAACGTCAGTTTGGAAGTGGCGAGAATGGCGTATTTGTGCCTGGAAGGGAACATGATGGGAGAATGCGCACTATTTGGAAAGCTGAGGTTGTACATGGAGAAAGTTTTCGGGGCGTTTTTACGGTCTTTTTGAAAATGAAAAGTGGGCATTGGGCGTTGGAAGCTTGTAGAGGAGTAAGTTTGAAACGAAGTAAGCTTGCATTTTGTTTTTGTTTTTAGAGCGGTTGAAAAGCGTCGGTTAGAGAAAAAATCTGGCTTGACATCTCTTGTCTCGGGGATATTCCTGAATGTTTTTATCCAAAAAATGGAGTTTGAAGCACCAATCTGCGGAGAATGGAAAATCGCTTTCAGCCAAACGATTTTTTATTCTCAGCAGAAAAATGAGGCGAAACGGGCAGAAATGACGGATAGAATCAGTTCTCTTCTCGCTTTTTTAACTTACGGGCTTCTAAACGGCACTCCATCTTCTTTTTTATTTCAACTGCAAAACGCGGAATTGCTTTCCTTTTGTGATGAAACGAAAGTATTCGGAAGCTTTTTGTCAATCGTGTGGTTTGGAAAAATTTTCTCCCGCATTTTTATGGTCACTCCGGAAAAACTCTGTACTTTTATCCTTTCAAAGAACAAGGAGAGTCTATGGCAAAGGATAAGACCGTCTATGTGTGTGCGAATTGCGGACAGGAATCACCGAAGTGGGTGGGGCGTTGTCCTGCGTGCGGGGAATGGAACACTTTTAAGGAGTTCACTGTACGTAAGGAGAGTGCGTCGGCTGCCGCGCCGGGAGGATTTCACCAGGCGTTGCCGGGGGAACCGTTGCGTAGGCGGCCCATTCCCGTGGGACAGATTGTGACCGACGAGGAGCCGAGGCTGGACATGCACGACGAGGAACTGAACCGCGTATTGGGCGGCGGACTGGTGCCCGGCTCATTGGTGCTTTTGGGTGGGGAACCCGGTATCGGGAAGTCCACTTTGGTCTTGCAGACCGTACTGAAGATGACGGACAAGCGTGTGCTTTATGTCAGCGGCGAGGAGAGTGCGCGGCAGTTGAAGTTGCGTGCCGACCGTTTGGTGCCAACGGCAGGAGGAAAGGCGGACGGACGGGAAGGGTTCTTGTCCCGTTCGTCTTGCATGGTCGTGTGCGAGACTTCGCTCGATCAGATTTTCCTGCACGTCCGTAACGAGCAGCCGCAGTTGGTGGTCATAGATTCCATACAGACTATTATGACAGAGGCCGTGGACAGTTCGCCCGGCAGCATCTCGCAGGTGCGCGAGTGCGCTGCGCTGTTGTTGAAATTCGCCAAAGAGAGCAACATACCCGTGATATTGATCGGCCATATCAATAAGGAGGGGACACTGGCTGGCCCCAAGGTGTTGGAACATATCGTGGATGCCGTGTTGCAGTTCGAGGGCGACCAACATTATATGTACCGCATCCTGCGCAGTATCAAGAACCGTTTCGGCAGTACGGCCGAGTTGGGCATCTACGAGATGCGGCAGTACGGTTTGCGGCAGGTGAGCAATCCTTCGGAACTGTTGCTCACCGAGAATCACGAAGGGCTGAGCGGCGTGGCCATCTCTTCGGCCATCGAAGGCGTGCGCCCCTTCCTCATCGAGACGCAGGCACTGGTCAGCACGGCAGCCTACGGCACGCCGCAACGTTCGGCCACCGGCTTCGACCTGCGCCGGTTGAATATGTTGTTGGCCGTGTTGGAGAAGCGGGTTGGGTTCAAGTTGGCGCAGAAAGACGTGTTCCTGAACATAGCTGGAGGGTTGAAAGTGACCGATCCGGCCATCGACTTGTCCGTCATTTCCGCCGTGTTGAGCAGCAATGTGGACACAGGCATCGAAAGCGGTGTCTGCATGGCCGGGGAAGTCGGCTTGAGCGGCGAGATACGTCCGGTGAACCGTATCGAGCAACGTGTGGCGGAAGCTGCCAAGCTCGGTTTCCGGCGAATGATTGTTCCGCGTCACAACTTGCAGGGATTCGACACGTCGAAACTGAAGATAGAACTTGTCCCAGTGCGGAAAGTGGAAGAGGCGCTCCGTGCGCTTTTCGGTTAAACGAACAGATAACGATAAGGATATGATAGAAGAATACCAACTCAGGGTCTTGCCGGAAACGGCGGCCAACGAGCAGGCCTTGCGCCGTTACATTGCGTGCGAGAAAGGAAAGGACGAACGGACGCTGACGGCCATTCGAGTGTTGAAACGCAGTATTGACGCCCGTCAACGCACGATATTCGTCAACTTGAAGGTACGGGTGTATGTCAATGAGCAGCCGGAGGACGATGAATTTGTCCGTACGGCGTACCGGAATGTGGAGGGACGACCGCAGGTGGTCGTGGTCGGTGCCGGTCCCGGCGGGCTGTTTGCCGCCTTGCGCCTGATTGAAGCGGGGTATCGTCCCGTCATCGTGGAACGAGGCAAGAACGTCCGCGACCGCAAGTTGGATTTGGCTAAAATATCGCGTGAGCATAAAGTGGACAGCGAGAGCAATTACAGTTTCGGGGAGGGCGGTGCAGGAGCTTATTCCGACGGGAAGTTGTATACCCGGAGCAAGAAACGCGGGAATGCGGGGAAAATCCTGAACGTGTTCTGCCAACACGGTGCCAGTGTGTCCATCCTGCAAGATGCCCATCCCCACATCGGGACGGACAAGCTTCCGAGAGTCATCGAGAATATGCGCAAGACGATTCTGGACTGTGGGGGAGAAGTGCATTTCGAGACCCGTATGGATGCTTTGCTCATAGAGAAAGATAGGGTCGTGGGGATAGAGACGAACACGGGGAAAACATTCCGGGGGCCGGTCATCCTGGCCACAGGGCACTCGGCGCGTGATGTCTATCGTTGGTTGCATGCCCATGGTGTGGAAATCGAAAGCAAGGGCTTGGCGGTCGGTGTGCGTTTGGAGCATCCGTCGCTCCTCATCGACCAGATACAATATCACAACCGGAACGGGCGGGGAAAGTATCTTCCGGCTGCGGAGTATAGCTTTGTGCAACAAGTGGAAGGCCGTGGGGTGTATAGTTTCTGTATGTGTCCGGGTGGATTCGTTGTTCCGGCTGCCAGCGGTCCCCGGCAGACGGTGGTCAACGGGATGTCGCCCAGCAACCGTGGGTCGAAATGGAGTAATTCCGGTATGGTGGTGGAGTTGCACCCGGAAGATCTGGAGGAGAAATCACTGGCCGATTTTATGGCTGTTTCCGGTTGGCAGCCGGACGTGCGGCATCCGTTGGCCATGATGTTCTTCCAGGAAGCCTTGGAAGAACAGAACTGGCAGCAGGGGAATTGCCGGCAGACGGCTCCCGCGCAACGGATGGCAGATTTCGTGAACGGGCGTTTGAGTTACGACCTGCCCGCGAGTTCGTATGCTCCCGGACTGGTGTCCTCGCCTTTGCATTTCTGGATGCCGAAGTTCATCACGGCACGGCTAGCAGAGGGCTTCCGCCGTTTCGGCAAAGCCTCCCATGGTTTCCTGACCAACGAGGCCGTGATGATAGGAGTGGAAAGCCGTACATCTGCGCCTATCCGCATTTCGCGTGATGGCGAAACGTTGCAGCACGTGCGGTTGAAAGGATTGTTCCCCTGTGGCGAAGGTGCCGGATATGCCGGAGGCATCGTGTCGGCCGCGATGGACGGGGAACGTTGCGCGGAGGCGGCTGCGGCCTACCTTGGGGGTTAGAAGTCTACCCCCAAGGACATCGTGAGATTGCCCGTACGGATGTGCCCGTCAAAGTCGTCGTAATGGTATTCGCTATAATTTCGTCCGGCGATATTGAACAATCCTATGTCATAGCCCATTTCAAAATAAAAATTCTGGAAAGCCATGCCGCAGCCGACCCGTAGTCCGGCATCGAAGCGTTTATAGCGGTCGGCTCCGAAAGGGTCTATCTTGGTACGGGAATCGTAAAGTTTGGCCGTTCCGCCTACGCCTACGGCCATGAAACCACCGAAAAACGGTTGCACGGTAAAATCGTCGGCGTTAGTATTGAGCTTATATTTCAGGACAATGGGAATTTCCAGATACCTCATGTAGCATTTCTTAAACTCGACTTCCTCCGTGGCTTCTATTTCCGTCCCCTTTTCCGTGTAGATTAATCCGCTTTCCAAATAAAAGGGCAGTCCGTCTCCGAGCTTGTTCCCGTAAACCAACCCGATGTGGTAGCGCGGTAACGGGTTGGTCTGTGCTTCTCCTCCTGTCCCTTTGTATCGTACCGTAGGGACGTTCAGACCGAAACGCAGGCCGAAGTAAGAACTCCGCCGGTAATCCCTCCAACGGCTCGCATATACGGGTTCTCCTTCATAGAAATCCTTTCCGGCGTTCACCGGCATGGCAATCAACAGTAATAAGATATAGGGAAGAAAACTTTTTTTTGTCATGTGAATGTATACTTAATGTCGATGATTTATTAGGCAAAAATACAAATTAATTTTATTTCATAAGCCTTTTTAGATAAATAATTGCTATTTTTGCGGATGTTATGTAACGATAGAACAACTTTGAAATATTAAGGTCTCGGAGCGGTCGAGACAGGTGTTGTGGGCCTGCATGCAAAGAGATCCAATTCAGAAAACGTAGATATGAAAGTATTAAAATTTGGGGGAACATCCGTAGGTTCCGTAGAAAGCATCCTGAGTGTTAAAAAGATTGTTGAGGCTGAAGAGGAGCCTGTGGTGGTCGTAGTATCTGCATTGGGCGGAATTACCGACAAGTTGATAAAGACATCTAAGTTGGCCTTGGCCGGAGACTTGTCTTACCTGTCCGAGTTTGACGAGATTGCCGAGCGTCATCACCAGATGATAGAAACTGTAATTCCTTCCGGAGAAAATAAGGAACGTTTGTCGGAGACTATCGATGCCTTGTTGGATGAGTTGAAAAGCATTTATCAAGGCGTTTATCTTATCCGTGACCTTTCGCCTAAGACATCTGCTGCCATAGTCAGCTACGGGGAGCGGCTGTCGTCCAATATAGTAGCCGTGTTGATAGACGGAGCCAAATGGTTTGACTCTCGTACCTTTATTAAGACAGAGATTAAGTCGGGACGTCAGTTGTTGGCATCTGATTTGACGCACGAATTGGTCAAACAGGCTTTTGTCGACTTGCCGAAGGTCTCTTTGGTGCCGGGATTCATTTCCACGGATGCCGACTCCGGAGAGGTGACGAACTTAGGCCGTGGAGGGTCGGACTATACGGCCTCCATCATTGCAGCGGCATTGGATGCCTCTTTTTTGGAGATATGGACCGATGTGGATGGGTTCATGACGGCCGACCCTAAGGTGATTTCCACCGCTTATACCATCAATGAGTTGAGTTATGTAGAGGCTATGGAGCTTTGCAACTTCGGTGCGAAGGTGGTTTATCCACCTACCATCTATCCGGTTTGCGTAAAGAATATCCCGATTCTCATCAAAAATACGTTTAATCCTTCGGGAAAAGGCACGGTGATTAAGAGCGACATCGCCGAAGACCAGAAGCCTATCAAGGGTATTTCCAGTATAAACGGAACGACATTGATTACGGTTTCAGGTTTGTCCATGGTCGGTGTCATTGGGGTCAACCGACGGATTTTCTCGGCTTTGGCCAATAACGGTATCAGTGTGTTCCTCGTTTCGCAGGCTTCTTCCGAAAACAGCACCTCCATCGGTGTGCGCGATGCGGATGCCGATGCGGCTTGCGAGGTTTTGAATGCGGAGTTCTCCAAGGAAATAGAGACGGGAGCGATGTACAGGATGACGGCGGAAAGCGGTTTGGCTACAGTGGCCATCGTGGGCGAGAACATGAAGCACACGCCCGGTATCGCCGGTAAGTTGTTCGGAACGTTGGGGCGTAGCGGTATCAATGTGATTGCTTGTGCGCAGGGGGCATCGGAGACGAACATTTCTTTTGTGGTGGACGGACAGTTCTTGCGCAAGACACTCAATGTCATCCATGATAGTTTTTTTCTTTCGGAATACCAAGTCCTCAACCTTTTTCTGTGCGGAGTAGGGACGGTGGGTAGCAGCTTGATTGCGCAGTTGGCGCAGCAGAGTGAGAAATTGAAGAAAGAACGGGGATTGAAGCTTAAGGTCGTGGGTATTGCCAGCGGGCATAATGCGATGTTCGACCGAGAAGGTATCGGTCTGGAGAACTGCCGTGAACGGTTGACGCTTAGTGCACCGAGCGATTTAAACCGCTTGCGTGACGAAGTGATTGGCATGAACATCTTCAATTCCGTGTTTGTCGACTGTACGGCCAGTGCCGATGTGGCCGGGCTGTATCAGGAATTCCTGGAGCATAACATCTCCGTGGTGGCGGCCAATAAGGCTGCGGCCTCTTCCGATTACGCCACTTATCAGAAACTGAAATCTACAGCCCGTAAGCGTGGGGTGAAGTTCCTGTTCGAGACGAATGTGGGAGCCGGTCTTCCCATTATCCGTACCATGAACGATTTGCTGAACAGCGGTGATAAGATTTTGAAGATAGAAGCCGTATTGAGCGGAACTTTGAATTTTATATTCAACAAGATTTCGGCCGACGTCCCGTTTAGCGAGACCGTGCGGCTGGCCAAGGAAGAAGGATATAGCGAGCCCGATCCCCGTGTGGATTTGAGTGGAAAGGATGTCATCCGTAAGTTGGTGATTTTGGCGCGTGAAGCCGGTTACCGTATCGAGCAGTCCGATGTGGAGAAGCACCTGTTCGTGCCCGATTCGTTTTTCCAGGGCACATTGGATGAATTTTGGAAGAACCTGCCTTCCCTGGATGCCGATTTCGAACGGAGGCGTAAGGTGTTGGAGGGCGAAGGAAAACGTTGGCGTTTTGTTTCCCGTTACGAAAACGGCAAAGCCAGTGTGGAACTGTGTGAGGTAGGGCGCGAACATCCGTTCTATAATCTTGAAGGTTCCAACAACATAATTTTGTTGACTACCGAACGCTATAAGGAGTATCCTATGCAAATCCAGGGGTACGGGGCCGGGGCCGGAGTGACTGCGGCCGGTGTTTTTGCCGACATCATGAGTATTGCCAACGTATGACATATATATAATTAAGGTAAGGAGATAAAGATGAAGCATATTATTATACTGGGCGACGGCATGGCCGATTGGAAAGTTCCGGCCTTGGGCAATAAGACGCTGCTGCAATATGCCCACACGCCTAATATGGATTGGATAGCCCGTATGGGACGCAACGGACTGTTGCAGACCGTGCCGGAGGGTTTTCATCCCGGTAGCGAAGTGGCCAATTCTTCCATTTTGGGCTACGACCAACACAAGGTGTATGAAGGGCGTGGCCCACTTGAAGCGGCCAGTATCGGAGTCGAATTGGCCGATGACGATTTGGCGTTGCGTTGTAATCTGATTTGCATTGAAGAAGGTAAGATAAAAAACCATTCTTGCGGAAGGTTGGAGACGGAAGAGGCGGATGTGCTGATTCGTTTCCTGCAAGAAAAGTTAGGTAACGGGCGCATACATTTTTATACGGGAGTGCAGTACCGCCATCTGTTGGTCATTAAAGGCGGAAACAAGCACCTGCGTTGTACGCCTCCGCATGATGTGCCGGGCACGCCTTTCCGTGACTGTTTGGTGGAGGCAGAAATGCCCGAAGCACAGGAAACTGCGGACTTGCTGAACCACTTGGTTTTGGAATCGCAGAAATTGTTGGCCGACCATCCGTTGAACCTCCGCCGGATGAAGGAAGGCCGCGATGCGGCCAACAGTATTTGGCCGTGGGGCGGCGGCAACCGTCCGGCCATGGTCCCGTTGACGGAGACTTATCCTCAAATCAAAAAGGGTGCGGTCATTACCGCCGTAGACCTCATACGGGGTATCGGACGTTATGCCGGTTTGCGCGTCATAGATGTGGAAGGGGCTACCGGTTTGTACGATACGAATTATGAAGGCAAGGCCCAAGCGGCGATAGAAGCCTTGAAAGACGGTGATTTCGTGTATCTGCATGTGGAGGCAAGCGACGAAGCCGGCCATGACGGGAACGTGGAATTGAAGTTGCAGACGATAGAGAATCTGGACCGCCGTGCCATCGGTCCGATTTTGGAAGCCGTGAAGGGTTGGGAAGAGCCGGTGGCCATCGCCGTGTTGCCCGACCATCCTACGCCTTGCGCCCACCGTACGCATACGTCCGACCCGATACCGTTTGCCATTTACTATCCCGGCATAGAGCCGGACAGCGTGCAGACGTTCGATGAGGACGCTGCTAAAGCCGGAAGTTACGGGTTGCTTCGGGGTGATGAGTTTATTCGTGAATTTATGAAACATTAATCGAACATACTTTATGAAATATTATAGTACGAACGGTAAGGCCGACCGCGCTACGCTTCACGAAGCCGTAGTGAAAGGCTTAGCGAGCGACAAAGGTTTGTTTATGCCCGAGGTAATCCGGCATCTTCCGGAGTCGTTCTTCGACGAAATACAGGACCTTTCTTTTCAAGAAGTGGCCTACCGCGTGGCGGACGCTTTCTTCGGAGAGGATGTACCGGCCGATACATTGAAACAAATCGTGTACGACACGTTGAGTTTCGACTGTCCGGTGGTGAAAGTGACGGAGAACATCTATTCCTTGGAACTTTTCCACGGCCCCACGTTAGCCTTTAAAGACGTGGGGGCGCGTTTCATGGCCCGCCTTTTAGGATACTTCATCAAGCAGGAAGGGTGCAATCAGGTGAATGTGTTGGTGGCTACTTCCGGCGACACGGGGAGTGCCGTGGCCAACGGTTTTCTGGGTGTGGAAGGCATCCACGTGTATGTACTTTATCCGAAAGGCAAGGTGAGTGCCATCCAGGAATGCCAGTTTACGACGTTGGGGCAGAACATTACCGCCCTCGAAGTGGATGGCGTGTTCGACGATTGCCAGGCTTTGGTGAAAAACGCTTTCATGGACGAGGAACTGAACCGTCACATGAAGCTGACTTCGGCCAATTCCATCAACGTGGCCCGTTTCCTGCCGCAGGCATTTTACTATTTCTACGCTTACGCCCAGATGAAGAAGCTCGGTAAGGCCGACGAGTTGGTGGTATGCGTGCCGAGCGGAAACTTCGGAAATATCACGGCCGGACTGTTCGGCAAGGTGATGGGTTTGCCGGTGAAGCGTTTCATTGCAGCCAACAATGCCAACGACATCTTCTATAATTATTTGCAGACGGGAGAATACCATCCCCGTGCGTCGGTGCAGACCATCGCCAATGCCATGGATGTGGGCGACCCCAGTAATTTTGCCCGTATTTACGATTTATACAAGGGAAGCCACGCGGCCATTACGGCTGAAATCAGCGGGGCGACTTATACCGACGCGCAGATTGCCGAGACGGTAAAGGCTTGTTATGAAACAAACGGTTACTTGCTTGACCCGCACGGGGCTTGCGGCTTCCGTGCCTTGAGCGAGGGGCTGCGTGAGGGCGAATGCGGCGTGTTCCTCGAAACGGCACATCCGGCCAAGTTCCAAGCCACGGTGGAGAATATCATCGGTGGCTCGGTGGACATACCTGAAAAGTTGGCAGCCTTCATGAAAGGGGAGAAGAAGAGTATCCCGATGGGCAAGGATTTTGCCGGATTCAAGGCATACTTGATGAAACAATAGTTTTATCGTTTGTTGAAAGCATCGCGTCCCTGTATGGCCGGACGTTTCCCGAAGAAACGTGCAATGGCATACAGGGATGCGATGCTTTTTGTTTATGTTTTTTTGCCGTGCTAATTGCACAGCATGTGATTCATGTCGAAAGGTTTATCTGATGGTATTCGCAGTGTAGTCACGGACGATGTAGATGCCACTGCCGTCACTGGTGTTGAACGCACTCAGCCACAGTTGGGTATGCTCGTCTTGTAATTGGCAATAAAGGCGGAGAGTACCGGCTTGGAGTTTTTGGCCAATCTCGTTCCTCCAATTTTCATTGTTCCAGTCTTCTTCGGCTATCGGGATATGGAGGCCGGGAACTGAAGCATCGTCGTAATATGTGGCCTTCACTTCCATGTTGAATCTCCTTTGGGCATAGTTCAGCAGGAGATAGAATTTTCTGGCGTATGTCTTTACGTCCTTATTGGAGTAGATTTCATATTCCGTGATTTTCGACAGAACGTCGTTGTTGAATATGAAGGCGCGGTTGATGGTGGCGGCAGAACTGGAGGACAGTTTGTCCGCGAATGTGCCCAAATAAGTGCCGGGTTGCGATTCGTTTTCCGTGAGTTGGGGGTATACCTTCAGGGTGGTGGTTATATCATCATTCCAAAAACTGCTGAAAATGTTGCAGGTAATGACGGTATAGTCTAACGTACTGCTCATGTCCTTGTAAATATTGCCTTCCGCGTCAGGGCCGAGGAACAAGTAACGGGCGTTAAACGATAAATTGTATTGCCCCGGTTCTTCGGGTGCGGTGAAGCTGAAATAGGCCGTGCCGTTTTCTTCCTTGTCCGAAGGATAGTTCAGGACACCCCATGTGTAAGTTGCTTCGCTGATGTTCTGCCCGCCTGTGGGGAGGGCGATGTAGGCTGTCAGGGGTTGGCCGGGGCGCACTTGGTCTTTGCCGGTGTTCAGGCTGATGGTACCGATTTTCGACGGTGCCACGCCGTGCAGGGTGGCATCTTCTTCACTACAGGCGCTTAAGGCCAATGCGGCGCAGCAAGCCGCCATGCAAACTTTGAACGTCATTTTCTTCATTTTCTGTTTTTGTTATATTAATAATGTATATGTCTGCGATACGTTCCATCATTTCCTCGCGACTGGAAGATGCGCCCTACCGGATATTTCTGCTTCGTCGGGTGATTGGGGATTGAAAGAAAAATAATCATGTTACAAATATAAGGATTTATCCTTGCGAAGTAAAATATAATGAAATAAAAAGAATAGAAAGAAAATGATAAACCGTTGATTGCTGACATTTTGTCGCTTCCTACGCCAATAGTGTCAGTTGGAAAAAAGAGTTGGTGCTAAAAAGGATTGCACAATTTTAAAATCAGTCCGTACAGGCTTAAAAAGGTTTTCAAAAGTTTAATCTCAGACGGCCCGATGAAAGTTTGGAGTTGCCGGGTACGGGGTTTGTATTTTAATCAAGCGGACGGGGCAACCGGCAGGAAGGCCGTCCGGAAAGAAAAAAATGAATGTAAAACTTAAAAGATAGGAGATGAAGATTATGTCACCGATTAGAAAGTACAATGGACAGAATTGGTTACCGAGTTTGTTTAACGACTTTTTCGATAATGAATGGATGGGCAAGGTAAACGCCACGGCACCGGCTATCAACGTGATAGAAAGCGACGCAGACTATAAGGTGGAAGTGGCCGCCCCGGGAATGACGAAAGAAGATTTTACCATCCATTTGGGCGAAGACGGAGAACTGGTTATCTCGATGGAGAAAAAGAACGAGGTAAAAGAGGAAGACAAGAAGAACAAACGCTATTTGCGTCGTGAGTTTTCTTACGCCAAGTTCCAACAGGCTTTGGTTTTGCCGGATGATGTAGAGAAAGACAAGATCAGTGCAAACGTGAGCGACGGAGTGTTGAACATCACGCTTCCGAAACGCACGCCGGAAGAAAAAGCGAAAGTGAACCGTGTGATTGAAATACAGTAAGCAGTTCTTCTCCTTCTTGGCATAAGGGGTAAGTAGGGGGATGTTTCGGGGTGTACCGGGACATCCCCTTTTGGGTTGTCCCCGGTAGTGGTAGCACGATACCGCCTTTCCGTTTGTAAGAGGACTTGAAGGCGCATTTTCATCGTGCGCCAAACGGAAAATCGTTTGGCGTAGAATGAAAAATCGTTTGGCGCAGAACGGGAAATCAATCTCCTGAGATTGATTTTAAGATTGTAATTTATTAGAATATAGTGTGTTGCGATTTTACAGTGCGAGGGCGTTTTGTTGGATAAAATGAACGTATGGGCTTTGCCATTGTTTCCGTCCGGTCATGGTGACGGTTCATTTTTCAGACCTTTCATTTTTATTATCACGGGTTTCGCCTTAACTTTGCGGCATAATCATCCATGATTCGTATATGGGAAAATTACATCCTTTCATGTTGGCCGGTACGGGCAGCGACGTGGGCAAGAGCGTACTGGCCGCAGCCTTGTGCCGCATCCTCCGGCAAGACGGGTACCGTCCGGCTCCGTTTAAGGCGCAGAACATGTCGCTCAATTCGTATGCCACTCCCGAAGGGTTTGAGATAGGGCGGGCGCAGGCCGTACAGGCCGAAGCGGCCGGCATACCGTGCCACACGGACATGAACCCCGTGCTGCTCAAACCGAATTCCGACCATACATCGCAAGTGGTGCTCAACGGGCGGCCCGTGGGGAACAGTTCGGCTTACGACTATTTCCGCCGAGGCGGACGCGAGGAACTGCGGGCGGCGGTGTGTGCAGCGTTCGACCGGCTCGCCATCCGCTATAATCCCATTGTGATGGAGGGTGCGGGCAGCATTGCCGAAATCAACCTGCGGGACCGCGACATCGTGAACATGCCCATGGCCCGCCATGCCAGGGCAGACGTGTTCTTGGTGGCAGACATCGACCGGGGCGGGGTTTTCGCTTCGGCTTACGGTTCCATCATGTTACAGACACCTGAAGACCGTTGCAGGATAAAAGGAATCATCGTCAACAAATTCAGGGGCGACCGACGGCTGTTCGACGACGGCGTGCGGATGATGGAGGAAGTGTGCGGTGTGCCGGTACTCGGGGTGATACCTTATTTCCACAGTATACAGATTGAGGAAGAGGATTCCGTGGAACTGGAACAGAAGAACAGCCGTGCCGCTGCAGGACGGGTGAATGTGGCCGTAGTGAAGTTGCTGCACCTGTCGAATTTCACGGATTTCGACCGCTTGGAACGCGACGGCAGGGTACACCTGTATTACACCGACCGTGCGGATGAGTTGCGGAAAGCGGACGTCATCGTATTGCCCGGCAGTAAGAATACGTTGGACGATTTGCGTGAATTGAAACGCAACGGGTTGGCCGAGGTCGTGGTACAAGCTGCCCGGAGCGGCAAGACCGTCATGGGAATTTGCGGCGGCTATCAGATGATGGGTACGGAGGTGGCCGACCCCGACGGGATGGAAGGCACACCGGCACGCTTGTCCGGTCTGGGGCTATTGCCCGTGCATACGGTCATCGGCCGGGAGAAAGTGACCCGTCAGGTGGAGTTCCGTTTTCACGGCTGCGGAACGTTGTGCCGGGGCTATGAAATCCACATGGGCAGGACGGTGGCCGACGAGGCAGGGCAATCCTTCATCCCCTTGAACCGATTGGCGGACGGGACAACCGACGGGTGTTATGTCCATGACCGTTGCATGGGGACTTACATCCATGGTATTCTGGACAACCCTTCTGTCTTGGATTTCCTTTTGGCTCCTTATACGGAGGGGACAGCTTGCGGGACTACGGAGGACTATGCTGACTACAAAGAAAGGCAATACGACCTTTTGGCCGCCCATGTTCGGCGGCATTTGGATATGGAGAAGTTCTATCGCATCTTGTCGTCAGAGGAGGTAGAGTAAGACGCCCGTCAGGATCATCAGGATTTCCGCACGCCGGTTGATGGCCACGGCCTGTCGCATGTCGGCAGTGGTGAGCGGGCGCAGGCGGTTTCCGATGTACGGTTTGAAACAATACTCGCCGAAGTAGTGGTGCGGCCCGCCGAAGCGGCAGTCCAATATGCCGGCCAACGCCGCTTCGGGGTAGCCGGAGTTCGGGCTAGCATGCATCCGGCCGTAGCGTCGGATGAAGCGCAGTTCTTCTTTCAGGTTGCGGGCGCTTTTGCCTTTCCGGAAGGGGATGCACGTGGCCAACGCCATCAGAAGGGCGGTGAGCCGGGCAGGCAAGTAGTTGGCGGCATCGTCTATCCGGGCGGCTGTGCGGCCGAAGTCCTTGAACCGTTCGGTGCGGTAGCCGAGCATGGAATCCATGGTGTTAATCATTTTATAGGTCAGCATCCCCGGGATACCTAGCACGTAGAGCCAGAATAACGGGGCGATGACACCGTCACTCAAGTTTTCCGCCAAGGTTTCCAAAGCGGCGGTGCGTATTTCCTGGTCGCTGAGGCGGCTTGTATCCCGTCCTACGATGCGGCTCACTTGCCGCCTTCCTTCTTCCAAAGAACGGTCGGCGGCTCGGAATACCCTGCGCACTTCCCGGACGAGCGTCGTGCCTGCCAGACAGTAAAAGATAAGTATGCCCGTCACGAGATAGTACAAATAAGTTCCCCAGATCTCCCATTGCAGGCAGGCTGCCCATAAGGTGGCCAAGGCGAGATGGGCGGATAGGAACAGGGTGCAGGGCGTGGCGATGGTCCAGAAAGTCCCTTTGGCACGCCGATGGTTCCCGTGGTTGGCTTTCCGTTCAAAAAAACTGATCCAACGGCCGAAAGCCACTATGGGGTGTGGTAGCCGGGCGGGGTCTCCGGTGCAGAGGTCCAACCCCCATCCGATGAGTAAAGGAATAATGCTGTGCATAGTCGTGGTTATATGGAAAACATCCACTCTCCGATGGCGGAGAGCAGGCGGTCGTCTTCTTCGGGGGATTGTACGGCTATGCGGAAGTACCGTTCGTCCAATCCTTCAAAATTACCGGCATCGCGGATGAGCATGCCATGCGTTTCGGCCAAGTAGTCCTTCAGTGCCGAGGCCTTGCCCATCCGTAGCCGGGCCAACAGGTAGTGGGTCTCTCCTGGCCAAACTTCGGCTATGTGCAGGGCTTCCAATTGCCTGGCTACGCGTGCCCGCTCTTCTAATAAAGCTTGCAGGTCGAACCGAAAGTCTTTTTCATGTTCCGTCAGGAAGAGGGCGGCTTCCAATGCCAACGTGTTGACCGACCACGGAATTTTGTTCTGCCGGACACGCGCCGTCCATTCCCGCCGGGCGGTCAGGTAGCCGACGCGCAATCCCGGGATGCCGAAACGTTTCGTCAGGGAATGGAGCAATATGACGTTAGGCAGTGCGGCGGCTTCATGCGGAGAAAACAGCCTGCGCAGGGTGAAATCCTCATAACTTTGGTCGATGACGAACAGGACATCCGGATGCTGCGCGGCTAACCGTTTCATCTCATCGTGGGGAAGGACGGCTCCGGTCGGGTTGTTCGGATTACAGATCCACACGATGTCCACATCCTCCGGCAGATGGTCGGTGGTATAGATGGATTGTACCTGATGGCCGTGCAGGCGGCAGGCATCCGCATATTCCGAAAACGTGGGGGACAGGATGCAGGAACGTCTTCCGGAAAAAGCCTGAGCAACCAGATAGATGGCTTCTGTGGCTCCGCTCGTCAGGCAGACCGATTCTGCGCTTATCCCCATCGCTTGGGCCAGTTTGTTTTCTACGGCATACGGTGACGGTTCGGGATAGGAACGTACTTGCTCCCAACAGTTCTCCAAATGCCGGAACAGGGGGGCAAGCGATGTATGGTGATATACATTGCTGCTGAAGTTCAGGGTTATCTTACGGTTGTACCGGTATGAGTCGTCTCCGTGTCCGTTGAGCATGGTGATTCCATTTTGGGGCAAAGGTACGTAAAAATGATAAGATATGAGAGGGAGAGGGTGGATAAAAAACGGGGACGTGCATTCACTGCATGTCCCCGTTGGTTTAAGCCATGAAGAAACTTCTATGGATTAGAAGTTATATCCTAATTTGACCATAAACTTGCTGGTTTTGGTCTTTTCCGTGATTTCATTGAAATCGAGAGCATAACCGATGCCCACGTTGAACTTGCTGATGTCGAGTGTGGCTCCGATTTGCCATCCGAACTGCACACGGTTCCATTTCCAGTCGTCGGAACCATACAATTCGTTTACGTCGTCTTTGTCGAACAAGTTATAGCTTTCGTCGTATTCGTAATCGCTTCTGTCAATGTAGTCTTCAAACTCTGATGGAATATTAAGAGTGAATTCTTCCTTTTCTTTTGCCATTAGATTTACACGCAGATAGAAACCCGTGTAAGGCTTGATGGCCAACTGTTCGTTGATTTTTACGCCATAGACTAAATTTATGGGTATGTTCAAGCCTAATTGTGTGATAGAATTCTTGGATTCATATCCGACTGTATAGCCATAATATTCATCTGATTCGCTTTCACTGTCGCTATGGCGTGAGAAGTTGATTCCTATACCGGTTTGGATGAACAAGGGCAATTTCTTAGCGACTTTAAAAGCATGTTCGTAATCTACGGAGAATCCATTCATATCCAAGTCATCGGGGTCGTCGAAGTCTTGGTTGATGAATACGCGGTCATACGAGAACCGCAAACCTTTCCAAGCCTCTACGTCAGAAGATGATGAAGCTGATGAACCGCTGCCGTTCATGAACTGTGCGAAAGACATTGTAGAGCAACCCAACAACATCGCGGTCAATAAACACTTAAACTTTTTCATAATCCCAAATTTTGATGTTAGTAAATTATTTGATTAAACACTAATAGTTGAATGTCATACGCCAGATGTTGGCTTTGGCTTCTTTGTTTCCACGTTGCGACACAAAGTAGATGTAGTGTCCGTCCTTGCTCCACACCGGGCTGAGGTCGTCTGCGGCATGGTAGGTGAGTTGGGCAAATCCCGTTCCGTCCAGACGCGACACGAACAAGTCGGTATTGTAGTAAGAAAAAGAGCCGGTTTCTATTTTACTGCTTCCCACGAACAACAACCATTGTCCGTCCGGTGAGATGGAAGGAGAGGTGAAGTCGCGATCGGGTTGCGAGACGATGCATTCCTCCACTCCAGTCTCGTAGTTGACCTTCCATATCTCGCTGTGTCCCGCAGCATTGGGGCGCACGCAGATGAATGCCGGTTCGCCTTTGACGGGGTAGGGGTTCAGGCCTTGGGAGTAGTTGGCTAAGAAGTTGTTTTTCATGTCATGGCTCCAGATGCTGATGCTTTTGTTTTCCTGTCGGGCAAAGAATATCAAATTCATGTTCGCCGAATAAATCGGGGAATAGTCCATGTTGCCGGTTGTGATTTGGCGGCATACGAAACCCTTGTTGGCAGACGTTTGGAATATCTGGTTGGTCTTCCCGCGAGCCTCGGAGAACACGATTTGCTTACCGTCGGGTGAATAAGAAAAGTCCAATACGGCAGTACGGTTGGTTTTCTGGATGGAAGAACCTTGTTTACTCAAATCTTTAATGAAGATATTGGTCGTGTTGTTACGGAAAGACAGGTAGGCAATCTGGCTTCCGTCTGTGGAAATATCCAGAATGCGGTTGGAGAACCAACCGATGCCTCGGTTGCTTCGTTTGACTTCCGGCATGCACACATAATCTGTGGTCTGGGAAATTTGGGTGAAATCGGTTCCCGATTCTTCCGGAACAGACACCACTGAGTAGTCTACGCTTTGAGCCATAATTGATTCACAAGCTAAAGCGAGTAGAAAAAACATGCTATAAGGTTGTATTCCGAATCTCATATCTGTGTTTCCTTTTTTGGTTTAAATGTATATCTCTTCATAAGAGAGCAATTGTGTGGCGTTTCATCTTGTTATATAGTATGATAGCCTTCTTGAAAAGACGGTTTCTCTTAACTTTCTCAACATTTTGTGCACATAATTTGTATTTTATCGGAAGATAATTTTGCGTTATACAATCTTTTGAATATTTTTGCATTAAATAGTTGCTCTCTTATGAAGAGATAAATCAAATTCTTCCATCGTTTTTCTTATTAATTTTTACTTTCTTTTGTCCGTTTTGGATTTATTTGTTTCCAAAAAGTAGGATGAAGAATCTTTTTTCTCTGAAATCTACTTCAGATAGATTTTATTTGCGTATATTTGTGTGAGGTGTGATAAATGCGCCGATATTGTTTAATTTAAAAACTTAATTTATGAAAAAAATCTTTTTAATGTTGGTAGCAGCTTTCATGGTGGGGGCAGCTACGATGAATGCACAAGTGAAAGGTGGAGAATTCATCTTGCGTGGTGGTTTTGCGGCTAATAATTTCAAAGGGGACAATACCGCAGGGTTGGACATGTTGCCGAGCTACAATATTAGCTTGGATTATAACAAGAACTTTTATAAAGGTGCTTATTGGAATGTGGGCTTGATGTTTGGTACGCGTGGTTTTGAGGCCGACCACTCTGATATGAAATTTCGGGCACATAATTTCAATATCCCGGTAACCATTGGTTATAAGTACAATTTGACAAACAACTTTGCCATTGACGGACGTTTCGGTGCTTTCTTCGGTGTTGATATGGGAGGCAAGATTAAATGGGACGTTGATGATGATTGGGAACATTGGGAAGAATTCGTGGATGATGAAATTAAGATTGGTGACATTGATGATTACAACCGTTGTGACGGAGGTATCTTGTTGGGCTTAGGCGTATGGTATAAACGTGTTAACTTTGAATACACTTTCAAGCGTGGTTTCGGAGAAGCGTGGGATGACGGCCCGGCCGGTGCGGTAAACCATATGATTCGTTTGGGTTACGCATTCTGATTTAGCAAATAAGGTAAGACTTTATGCGGCTTGCACTTGTGTGTGGGCCGCTTTTTTGTACCTTTGCGGAAATTTTGTTCGATTATAGATAATAAGGATGGCGAAAATTACTACGGTCGTTTTTGACTTGGACGGTACGTTGCTTAATACGTTGGACGATTTGGCGGATAGTACGAATTATGCTCTGGTACAGTTCGGATTTCCTCCGCGCAGTGTGGAGGAGGTGCGCAGTTTTGTGGGTAACGGAGTGCGCAAATTGATGGAACGTGCCGTGCCAACCGGTACGGATAGTGGGCGGTTTGAGGCTGTTTTCGACTGTTTCAAACGCTATTATGTGGAACATTGCATGGTGAAGACCGGTTTATATCCGGGTATTGCGGATTTGTTGCATGAACTGAAAATGGCCGGCTATAAGATTGCCATTGTGTCGAATAAACTGCAAGGCGGGGTGGATGAACTCTATCGTCATTATTTTCAGGATACGGTACAAGTGGCCGTAGGAGAGCGTGCCGGCATACGTCGCAAACCGGCTCCCGACATGGTGGAAATTGCATTGCAGGAACTGGGGGTGGAAAAGGACGAAGCCGTTTACGTGGGAGACTCGGATGTAGACGTGGCTACGGCTGCCCATGCGGGGCTTCCGTGTATTTCTGTATTATGGGGCTTCCGCGACCGGGATTTCTTGGAACGAAACGGGGCCGTCCGTTTTGCGGACAGCCCTGCTGATATACCCGGTCTGTTGGAATCCATTTCCAGGTTGTGAACTCCGGTCAGTCCTCAAGCGAGTAGTCTATCGTCGTTACGACACGTACCTGTTTTATATAAGGTGTGTTCGGATCCCGGTTCTCGATGGAGAACTGTCCTTGGTAGGCGCGTTGTATGCTTCCCAAGCGGCTTTCCGAGTCTTTGGCAAACTTTTCGGCAGCCGTACGTGCATTTTTGGTGGCTTCCTCTATCATTTTTGGCTTGATGTCGTTGAGGCTCGTGTAGTCGTATGCCACGTTATAGCGGTAATCTCCGGAAATGATGGCAACTCCTTGTTTGAGCAGTTCGCTTTGTTCGTTGATGAGACCTCTCACCAAGTCTACTTGTTTAGAGGTGACCGTGATGACCGTGGTTACATTGTAGCGGTAGGGTTGCACGGTCGTATTATAGCGTTCGGCTTTGGTGTCGATGATTTCCGGGGCGTTTATGCTAATTTCATTCTCCTTGACCCCTTTGCTTTTCAGGAATGCGATGATTTTTGCATTGGATTCCTCTATCTCATTATAAAGGGATACCATATCGTTTCCCAAGACTTTATAAGTCAGCGGCCACGTAACCTTATCGGCTTTTACTTCCATTTCGGCTAACCCCTTGACGGTTACTACACGGCTGTGGGATGAAAACTCGCTGAGGCCATTGCGTACGAATACGCCGGCTAATGACAATCCTACGGCCAAGATAATGGCCTCTATTCTCCAATTCTTCATGCGTTAAAGTTTTAATGAATACAATCGTAAGAAGCAAATATAGCTGATATGTGGTGAATATGGCAAGGAGAAGTATGAAAAATCCTAAATATGCCCGAAAAAAATGTCCCATCTGTATTCCGGCCTTGTTAGAAAGCCGTATACAGATGGGACTATGGTTTGTTGCGGAACGTGTTTAATAGAGGTCTTCCCCGAGACCTCCGGCTCCGCAGATGTCTATCGGAACCAGTTCCATGTAATCGAGGACGAAGTTTCCGCTTTCACTGCTTGAAAGCACGGAACGCAAACGTATGGTATGGTGGGTGTTTGCTTTTACTTCCACGTTACAGATTTTACGACGCATCAAATCGTTCTGGTTATAATGAGTTACACAGACGCTTGCACTGTATCTTGGTGCGTCAGTTCCGTCGTTATTGTAGAACGCACCCTTAGGGCCGCTGTAGTATCCGTTATTCTTCATGACACGTGCATTCTCTTCCAATTCCTCAGAAGTATAGATACCGCTGGAGTTTTCTTCTTTGTTTCTCCAACCCTTGAAGCCGTTGTAAAGGCCGCCTACTCTTGCGTCGCTAGGGCCGTATCGCATGTCTATAGGAATGCCTTGAGGTACGCCGTCCACATAAACCTGTCCGATTCCGCGGTCGGCCAAGGCGCAATAACCTAAACGCAGTTCGTAGGTGCCGGGAGGCACATTAGGCAGGCGGAAGGTCACGTCGTAACTCGTACCCAAAACGCCTAATACGTCTCCATGCAAACTCGACCAATATACGATGGGGCGCTGTATGAAGAAAGTGGTGTTTTCGCTGAATGTGGCATTCTTTAAGTAACCGGGTGGAAGATAATAATTGTAACCTCCGGCTTCTGTCCCGTCTTCGCTGTTGTCTCCGGCGTTATAGGCTTGTGTAGGATTACCGCACAAGCGGATGTTGTTGTTGGTCAGTTCCGGCCACAACGTCATGAAGTCGATTCGCATACGGGTATTCATGACCTTGGCGCGCATGGTTTGGTCGTAGGCCAACACGTCGTCTATGTAGAAATAAGCCACATTCAACGAGAAGTTGTCGGTATTTTCAGGAGTCGTCAGATGAGCACCTCGGATGCGTTCATCATTGTTGTACGCGCTGGCATGACTATGGTTGATATAGTAATCACGTTCGTATTCTACCGCAGGGTCGATTGTACGGTAAACCCGTTCCAATTTTATTGTAGAAAAGTCTAACAAGGTGCCGACCCATTCCGTCGGGTCAAGATAAGCCGTATTGACTCCCCAACAGTTTACCAGTTTGGCCGTGCTAGTGAACAACCGGTCGAGGATATGGTAAGACAGGAACATGTGCAGGGGGTTATATTGGCTCTTCAATGAAGATTTGTTCCAATAAAGTTCTTTGTATGTCTTTCCGGTAGAAGGGTCTGTCTTGTCTAACCCGAAGATGCTGGCAGAAGTGTTGTCATCGTATTTTTCTTCAGCTAAGTCATACAGGGCGTCGATCTTTTCATCCATGGTCATGCCCTCGTTGAAACGGTCGTTGTATTTCTCGTAAAGTACTTTGTCGGGTACGATGAGAAGCGTGAAACCGCTATATCGATGATCCGGACGTTTGCCTACATAGTTTTCATTTCCGATACGCATGCTTTGTGTGAATGGAGCGTAATTGTTTTTCCATTCTTCGTAGTCATCATCACGGTAGCGTGACAGGGAGTCGAGCAGTGCGGTCCGTTTGAGGGCTTCATAGAAGATGGTGAAATCTTCATGGTTCTCATCCAATAGGCTGGCTCCCAGACTGGTATTGGGTACTAAAACCTTGTCTACAGGATGTACTACTCCGTTTTCTACAGAGTCATTCTTCAGTTCGTTGATGATGGCGGCACGTCGGTTAATGACGCTGAGCGTCATACCGTTGGCATCGACCGTGTCACCATCGGTCACGATAATCAAGGGTAAATCCAATTGGTTGCTTTCCTGATGCGTCTCAGAAAGGTTGTATGTGTACAACGTTCGTTCTATAAGGCAGGCTTTTACCAACGTGTCGCAAAAAGATGCCGGAATGTCTTCGACGGAGGCGTATCCTCTTTCTTTTAGAAAAGCTTCCACGCCGGAGTTTACGGGCGGGAACAGCGTCCTCGCTCCCCGGCTTGCCAACAAGTCCATTCTGCCGGCTCGTTCTACGATGCGTTTGAACTGGCTGAAATCTTCACGGTTCGCCAAAAAATCACTCATCATTTCACCGGTGAAAGTGTAGTAACTGTCGGCTGCAAGGTCATCGTTACAACTTGTGAGAATCCCACCCTGTCCTATTAAAAGGAGGATGGCGCAGATACATGGGGTAATTTTGGATAGATACTTCATGGATCGAATAGGTTTTATTAGGTTAATTTTATTTGTTTTCGGGTTGTAAAGGTACTAAAGAAATATATAATATATTCATTTTTTCTGTTAAAAATGGAATTACCTCCTAATAAAAGCAAAAAAAGACCTATCCTCCATTGTCAATAATGAAGGGTAGGCAGGGATGTGTACCGTTGTGGCAAGCGGTAACGGCTTCGCGAGAATTCAGCCTGTCAATAGAGGTCTTCCCCAAGACCTCCGGCCCCGCAAATGTCTATCGGAACCAATTCCATGAAGTCAAGCGTGAAATCAGAAGTTTCGCTACTGGTCAATACGGAGCGTAAACGTACGGAGTGGTGGGTATTGGGTTTTACTTCCACGTTGCAGATTTTGCGGCGCAGCAAGTTTACTGAGTTATAATAAATGGTACATGTGTTTGCGCTGTATCTCGGTGCGTCGTTCCCGTCATTACCGAAGAATACGCTTTTGGGAGCACTGTAATAACCGTTGTTCTTCATGATTCGGGCGTTTTCTTCCAACTCTTCCGTGGTATAGATTCCACCGGCATTCTCGTCTTTGTTGCGCCAACCAGCCCATCCGTTGTAGAGACCACCGATACTTCCGTCGTTTCCGAAAATGCGCATGTCCATGGGTAGACCCTGTGGAATACCGTCCACGTAGACCTGGCCGATGCCACGGGATTCCAAAGCAGTGTACCCCAACCGCAGTTCGTATGTTCCGGGCGGCACGCTCGGCAGGCGGAACGTGATGTCGTAGCTTGTTCCCAATATGCCTACCACGTCCCCGCCCATATTAGACCATTGTACGATGGGACGCTCCAAGAAGAATATGGTGTTTTCACTGAACTTCACGTTCTTCAGGTAACCCGGTGGGAGATAATAATTGTGGCCTCCGGCTTCGGTTCCCTCTTCGCTGTTGTCCCCGGCGTTGTAACCCTGAGTGGGGTTTCCGCAAAGGCGGATGTTGTTGGTGGTCAGTTCGGGCCACAAGGTCAGTACGTCAATGCGCATGCGTGTGTTCATCACCTTGTTACGCATGGTCTGGTCGTAGGCCAACACGTCATCCACGTAATAATAGGCCACGTTCAATGAAAAGTTGTCCGCATTTTCAGGAGTTGTCAGGTGGGCACCGCGGATTCGTTCGTAATTGTTATAAGCACAGGCTTGGCTATGGTTGATGTAGAAGTCCCGTTCATATTCCACCGCCGGGTCGATTGTGCTATACACTTTTTCCAGTTTGATGGTAGAGAAGTCGAGCATCGTTCCCACCCATTCCGTCGGGTCGGCATAGGCCGTGTAGATTTGCCAACAGTTGATGAGCTTGGCCGTACTGGTGAACAGGCGGTCGAGGATA